>Ga0126381_100001800_pt1 | contig 22963 bp, 16 predicted proteins | sample PanSoiMetPlot_28_FD_96465 | JGI IMG/M metagenome (GOLD analysis project Ga0126381, IMG submission 96465) | Tropical forest soil microbial communities from Panama - MetaG Plot_28 | ecosystem: Environmental > Terrestrial > Soil > Tropical forest > Bulk soil | place: Panama | collected 2016-02-17 | reverse complement strand
CATTCAACCGCTGACACGGTCCCATCGCAACCTACGTGCTGGTGATCGGGACTGCAAGCGTGCCGCGCATGTAGCCGAGCAGCAGGTCGCCGTCCCAGCCGCCGAACCAGTACTTGATCCCCCACGGCCTCGATATGTCAACAGTGCCGCCAAGGTTCCCCTCAACCGTCTGCGGGCCATTGATGGCGTACTCCCATCCGACCTTCGTCTGGATCTTGTTGATCACTCGATCGCCCCAATGCTGGAGCTGGTAGATCCGGCTGCGATAGCTCTCGATTTGTGCGTCGCACCGGGCCCGCTGCTCGTCTGATCCGGCTTCGCCGCGCTCCGCGCAAGTGTCGCGAATCAGCTTGCCCAGGTATCGCCGTCGGTCGCGAAAATATCCGTAAGCATCAAACACATTAACCGCCTCGGTCACTTCGGTGTCGCCGATCGTTGCACAAGTCGGCAGCCTACGCCCATAAATATTCGGATCGACAATTCTCCAGAGCGGTAGCTTCGGGTCCTTCGGTTCCAGATAATCTGATGCCGTGAGCTTAACTCCAGTGACATCCTGTTCGATTCGTAGATTAAACGGATTGACGACGAATGCAAATGAATCATCGCTGCCAACCGTCGAGTTCCTGCTCTCGAACGTAGGCCCGGGAAGCGGAAAGTCAGCGCCATCGAGATAAACATTTGCACCTATCACGCCGTTTGCGCCGTCGTAAGGCGCCCCGTTGAGGTTTGCCGTCCTCACTGTAACGCCTACCTTCGCGCTCATGTCCGGCAGCGGCGGCCGGGCGTTGCGTTTCAGCCAGTCCGCCGTGGCTTGCAGTCGAATCACCTGATCCAGCGGGTCTTCAATGGCCAATGCCATCGTATAGCCGCTCATGCCGCGCTCCTCATTTGTGGGATCAGGGTCGGTCGCCAGGCGGCACATAAAATAGCCCTCGAAATTGATGTCCAGCATTCCGTAGGTCATCGGATCACCTCCTCAGCCGCATGGCTCATCCTGCGGGCAGGATGGCAGGTCCAGGAATTTATTGTAGGTGCCGTTCTCGTAGATGTATTCGAGATTGGCCATGATCCGCCACACATTCTGGTGGACGTATTCGAATTTGGGTTTCAGCTCGGGCTTCAGCCCCGGACTCTCGATGACCTTACCCAATCCAACCTTTACCCGGTTGAGGCTCGCGACGTAGAAGTTAATGTCGAAAAAGACCGGATCGCTGGGCTTCGACAGCAGCTCCAGCACCCCCGGCGCCAGATAGAATACCGGTCCTGCCGGAGCCCCGGATTCATTAGCCGGCAATTGCGTGATCAGCTCTGCAAGCGAGCGGATCAGCATCGTCATCGTCGGCCCAAATACAGTCTGCTCGAGCGCCTGGAATAGATAAGGCGGCCGGTTGTACTCTGCCGGGCTGTAATTTGCATAGTAGCCCGCCAGCATATACAGCAGCGCAGCATAGCCCTCAATAAATGTAGCGACCGCTTCGACCGTCACTGGGTTACTGTATTGTCCCGACTGCGGGTCGAGCGGCAGCGGCAATCCCGCCTGGAATGCCGGATCCTGTTCGCGAATCGCCTGGAACTCGACCGCGATGTCATAGTAGTTCTGAAAATGGCTGTCGTAGCCCGGCGGCGCATCGATGCCCTCCCCCTGGGTCGTGATCAGCCGCACGCCGGCAAGAGCGGTGTCCAGATCGCAAATAGAAAACAGGTAAATGTCATACTCGCTCGGAATCTGCGACTGCCCGCTCTGATGGCCGCTGAACAATTCCTTCGAGCCCAGCTTCTGGTTCAGATATTGCAGACCGCTCGCTATTGCCGCATACAGCTCCTGAACCGTACCAGGCGCGATCGTATCCGGCGGCAGGTTCCCCCCGCTGACAAAGCTGGGAGAGACAGGCAGAGGTACATTCAGCACCGGCACGCATGCGCAACCCGAAGGGCCCTGGTAGCACCAGTCGAGCACGTTCTGCCGGTCCCGCTCCGCTACATACTTCAGGGTCGGGCTCTCCATGCAGCAGAACCGCCGCGCAACCGGCAGATCGAACGCCTGCATCAGGAATGGAAAGTCGCATGGCTCGGGACCATTCGCCGCCAGCTTCTTGTGCTCGAGCGCTTTGGCCTGATACCAGCGAGATTGAGTTGGAAAGTTATAGTGTCCGAACCACGGCGGCGTGCCAATCGCGGTCAGCAGGCTGTTGGCGATCGACAGGTGCTCCATCTCCTGCCGCGCGATCATATATATAATTGATGCCCACCGCCGCACGATTTCGAGCTGAGCAGCCGAACATGTGGCATCCGGCTGTTTCTTGAGAGAGAATGCGGCGTACAGATACTGGCACATGAACTGGTGCTCCAGCATCGCCGCTTCGGTTAAATAAGCAGCCAGCGTCGGCTTGTCGTGCGGAGGCGGAAAGGGCTTGACGTTCGGAAGCGTAGCCGCTTGCATATAGACCTCCTCCTTTACGCATTAGGGACACACTCTTGGGTGGGCTCGCAGTCTATCAGACTACCACCGCTAAAGCAAAACTACGGCGACGACTGAACCGCCATCCCTGACGATGATCGACGGTTTCGTTCTCAACATCGAGGTTGTCGCCCCTTTACCCCCGGCACTGGCGGGTCCATGGAATACCGGCATGGCCTCTCCGGACTTTCGGGCCTGTTACTTCTGCCAGTTCCCTACTCTGCATCGGCTTAAGATGCCGGAATAAGCCCATACTCTGTCTTGCCATGCAGTCATTCTGTACGCTGGTCTCGAATAGGTCTTGACGGGAGCTTGCCCTTACGATGGTGCCGGATTAGTTCCTCCCCGCCCTAGGCCCTCAATTGGAATCCTGGATCTGGTATACCTTTTGCGCATCGTCAGGGTGAATTCAACTTTAAACGAGATTCTTAGGATCAGGAGGTCCAGATGACTAGGAGAAAACTACCTGTTATCGCCTTAGTCGCGGCTCTTGTGTCTTTGGGGTGGGCGTCTGACAGCTCGACTCGACGCCATTACCGAAGGCATCATCGAGTCGTGGCCCATCATGTCGTGACCCATCATGTCGTGACCCGTCACCGCGTTATGACATGCGTGGTTCACTATCGCGTAGTGCCCCGAAGGCGGCACTTCCGAATAGCAAAGGTAATTGTGGAGCCTATTGCTCCAGTTTTGACCGAGACTCTTCCGGCTCCTCTGCCCGAACCGAGCCCAGAGCCGGCTGTGAGCCTTCCACCGCCGCCAGCGCCTACTCCACTCCCCGCGCCCACTCCAGAGCCGGCTCCACCGGTCGCTCCGGTTCAACCGATCGTTCAGATCGTTCAACCAACGAGCAACCCGTGCTGTGTGCCAGTGAGCCACCCCTGCTGTGTGCCAGTGAACGTGTGCTGTGCGCCGCCGCCGCCACCCCCGCCGCCACCTCCGGTGTGCTGTGCGCCGGTCAGCGCCTGCTGCGAACCAGTCAACCCGTGCTGCAACGGGAGATCTCATCACGGGCGGAGGTGGTGATTTCACCGGTGGCGGTGAGGGAGCAGGGAATCAGGGCTGTGGCGGGCACTGCTGCCGTTGCCCCGTATTATCTGATCAAACATCGCCACCGTTTTGACGCCTCCTCGTGCAGGAAGTGTGTAGACTCCGATCTCTTTGCTGATCGTCCTTGCCCAGATGTACAGCTTTACCCTGATTGATAGCGGCCGATTATCTCGAGTTTAGAAGACCTGCAATTGCGACGGTCTCAGACGTCGCGCGAGTCGTTATTCACGAAACCGAGCCTTTGGGCCCGAATTTGTTCAACGAAATATTACCGGGCGATCATGGGCTGACCCTCTTTCGAGGCCTTCTTCGAAAACGCGCCAATACAGAAACAGCGCATCGCAGTTATCCTGTACCGTGTTCCTGCGTCGGGCGGACCGTTTTCGACCATCAATCAAGTCTTGCAAGGACTGATTAACCGGCCTTGTCTGGCGGAACACCATAAGAGGAAGCTGAAAGACGAGATACAGGCTCACCGCCCCTGTCATAGCTAACAAGAAATGGATTGTCAAAATATACAGGTATTCCGTAAACATAACGGGATGTGCAACGAGATGGTACACCCGGACCGACAAACTCGAATACTAGATAGAACTCGACTGGATTTAGGGTCAGGCGTGCAAATTGCAATTTGCCTGACCCTTTCTTCTGTCAATCCATACATAGATCGAAGCTAGCCATAGCCTAGTTATCGACTTCCATGTACCCTCCGACAAAAAGGCTTGACTTCGCTATCTAAGTGATGTATAATTTTCGTATGAGCTTCGGCCTTAGAAAGCGCTATTGGCCGCCAGCACCGGTCACGGGAGATCCCCCCGGCGCTCAGGTGCAGCCTCGCTGGGGCGCCGTTCTAATGGCTGCAGGATCTCATCGTCTACGGGTTCCGTCCGCCTCTGGGCGTGGTCCGATCCTCGAAGTCTCTGCTTTCACAAATATTCTCGATAGCCATGAGGAGAGTCCGGCAATCTCAGCTTTTACGAATGCTCAGGCACCGCAGGGCCTCATCCCCAGAAATCTCAATTTTTATCAATGCCATCGCGGTGGAGGCCGGACCGCGGAAATCTCAGCTCTTATCACTGTGTACCGTCTCGAGTCGGGGTGCGATCCCTCGAAATCTCAGCTTTTATCATTGTTTTACCGAAGGAATCCCGAACCCGGCAGAGCCGCCCCAAAATTCTCAGCGTTTACCATCGTTTTACCGAGCCCGTCCCAAAAGGGCGCGCAGCAATCTTCTCAGCTTTTATCAATGTTTTACGCCACGCGAAACCCCGAAACCCGCTCACGGTCTGGGAGCCGCCTCAGCGTCAATCCGGGTCAGCCGATCAAAACCGCACTAGCCCCGGAGTCCGGCAGCCTTCAACTTGCAACGTTCAACCACCCAACCAACCTGCAACCAACTGGAGCCCTTTGCCTGCCGCCGGATATAACCTAAAATAGGGAGGAAAGTTATGGATCAAACCCAATTCCTATCAATCCCGGCCATCGTGATTTTGATCATCGCGCTGTACCTGTTCAGCTCGATCAAAATCCTACCGGAATATGAACGCGGCGTCATCTTCAGGCTCGGCCGCGTCTTACAGGAAGCTAAAGGACCTGGCGTCATCCTTGTATTCCGTCCGATCGATCGTATGGTGAGGGTGAGCTTGCGAACCGTCACTATGGAAGTCCCGCCGCAGGATGTCATTACCCGAGACAACGTCACTGTTTCAGTAAATGCTGTCATCTATTTCAGAGTAATCGATCCCAGGCTCGCCGTAGTCGAAGTCGAAAAATATCTTTATGCAACCTCGCAGTTGGCCCAGACCACCCTGCGCTCGGTTCTGGGAGAGGCCGACCTGGATGACCTGCTGTCCAGCCGCGAAAAGCTCAATGCGCGACTCCAGGACATCATCGATAGCCACACTGACCCCTGGGGTATCAAGGTGTCACTGGTAGAGATCAAGGCCGTCGACCTGCCTCAAGAAATGCGGCGCGCGATGTCGCGCCAGGCCGAAGCCGAACGAGAAAAGCGCGCCAAAATCATTCACGCTGAGGGCGAATATCAAGCTGCTGAAAAGCTCGTCTCCGCTGCCCGGGCAATAGCAACCGAGCCAATAGCAATTCAGCTCAGATACCTGCAAACTCTGACCGAAATAGGAGTCGAGCACAATACTACTGTTGTGTTCCCAATCCCGATCAACATCTTCGAGTCGATCGTCGGAAGCGGCAACAAGACGGGCGAAAACCGCCACGAGCGCCCCGTTTCGATGTCAGAAAGGTAATCAACTGCGGGCTGCGGCCGGGCCGGACTCCAGGGATATGATCACAATTGAGCAAGGAGGGTACGTGGAGCGCGATACGATGAGCAATAAACAGGTCATAGCAATCTTTTTCGCCGGGGTCCTGTTGCTGGTGATATCGTTTTGGGTCGGGCTCAGCATCAAGCGGCACAACACCGCCGCCGCTCCAGTAGCTGCCGCGGCTTCGAAGAGTGTGCCAGCCACGGGTCCCAATACCCAGGCCCGAAATAGCGATCAGCAGTCCCCGTCTCCTGGCACCGCTGAAGATGACCAGAACGCCCGGTTCATAGTTCACGTCGCCACTTTTGGCACGGCCGAGCAGGCCGACCGGCTTACGCGCGAGCTTCGACGCAAGTACCTTAGCGCCGACACCCAACAACCGGCGCAAAGCGGCGACACCCTCTACCGGGTCAACATAGGACCTTACAAGAGTCGTGCTGATGCCGAACAGGTTGCGCGCGAGCTCCAGGGCGAAGGCCGCAAGGGCGTAATGGTGCTTCCCCAGGGCGGCAACAAATGAGTGCCCGGTTTTACTTGACTCCTTCGATATATATCTCGAATCAAGGGACGATCGCCTGATGAGCACGACGCTGGTTCAAATCGAGGGCCTGGCTAAAAGCAGGCCGCGCCTGCCTGAGTGGCTCCGCAAGCCCCGGCGTCATACTGAAGCCGACCACCAGCTCAAGCTGCTATTTAGAAGCAGGGGTCTCCACACCGTTTGCGAAGAAGCTCGCTGCCCGAATCGCAATGAATGCTTTGCCCGCGGGACTGCGACTTTCATGATCCTCGGCGATACCTGCTCCCGAAGCTGCGGCTTTTGCTCAGTCAAGACCGGGCGCGGCCTTTCGCTCGAAACGCTCGGTGCGGAGCCAGAACAAGTCGCGGAAGCAGCAGCAGTCCTCCGGTTGAAATACGTCGTGATCACATCGGTCAATCGTGACGAGTTGCCGGACGGCGGAGCCGGCCACTTCTCTCGAACAATTACTGCCGTGCGCAAGCGTCTTCCCGAAGCAAGGGTTGAGGCGCTGACGCCGGACTTCAAGGGGGATATCGCGGCGATCCGGACGGTACTCGAAGCAGCACCCGATACGTTCAACCACAATATCGAAACCGTGCCCAGGCTTTATAGTACGGTTCGTCCTCAGGCGCGTTACCAGCAATCGCTCGACGTCCTTGGGTACGCTGCGGCCACCGCGCCTTCGATTCTGGTCAAGTCCGGATTAATGGTTGGCCTTGGAGAGAGCCCTGACGAAGTCATCGACCTCCTGGAAGATCTGCGCCGGCACGGAACCCAGATCGTGACCATCGGGCAATACCTGCAACCGACGCGCAATCACTTGCCGGTCGCCCAGTACATTCATCCCGAGCAATATGATCTTTACCGAAGGCACGGCGAACGACTGGGTTTCAGTGCGGTCTTTGCGGGCCCCTTCGTGCGCAGCTCTTACATGGCCGAGATAGTGCACGAAAACCTGGAGCGTGCTTGAAATGGCGGTTGGGCAAGCCGCCACATTGGCAATCTTAGACTTGTTCAGCCCGATGCCATCGAAGAGCGTAGACACCGACAATGAGATCCCTAATGCTGCAGCGGCAGGCTCGCATTCGAGTGAAGCCATTCCACCGGCGCTTTCCCGCGAAGACATTTTGGCCGCAAAGATGCGCCGGGCCCGTGTCGTCCAATATCAGGGTGCCCGGCCTCCGTTTCTCAGCAACATCTCTCTGGCGATTCTCTCCGGACTGCTCCTTGTCTTTTCATTCCCTGACTGGAGCCTTTCTACGCTCGCTTGGATCGGCACGGCTCCTCTGATATTGGCAAGCGCGCGCGAGCGGCGGAGCTGGCGATCCTTTCTCCTGGGCCTCGTAACCGGCACCATCTTCTACATGGGTAGCTCTTACTGGGTCACCTATTCGATGCGTCACTACGGTGGCATGTCGCTCTGGGTGTCCTACTTAGCCGGGCTCCTCATCGCGATGATTCTTGGATTGTTCACCGGACTCTTCGCGTTGGTCCTGTCGCGGGCGGTATCAAGGTTCGGCGGTTGGGCGATACTGTCGGCGCCAGTGTTGTGGGCTGCCTCCGAATGGGCTCGACTACAGATCACCACCATGGGCTGGAACTCACTCGGCTACTCGCAAGCCTTTGACCCGCTCCTCATCCAAACCGCCCGGTTCGGCGGCGTGTATCTGACCAGCGCATTACTCGTTGCAGTCAGCGCAGCCCTCGTCTTTGCCATGGTATACATCGAAAAGCCTCGGGGCCTGATCGTTTTCACTCTCGCCGGAGTATTGGCCGCTGCCAATCTGCTCTACGGTCATCGTATAAGATCACAGCAGGACCAGCCCGGTTCTGTGAGCGTCGGTGTCGTCCAACCGAACTTCCCGATCGCGGGAGATTGGGAAAACCCGCAGTTCGTAAACCAGATGCTCGAGCTGCAGCTCAAGCTCTCCGCCGAACTGATCGATAGTAATTCCGATACAGGTGGCAAGGACGGTTCGCATGCGTCCACTACTCCGGACAGCGGCCCACTAACTTCGCCGGGCGATGGTGCGGCGCACGCCGGAACCGGATCTGCGGTTGGCCACCCTGAAAAGACAGATCGTGCAATCGACGTCATAGTCTGGCCTGAGTCGCCGATACCGCTCGAATACGACCGGGATCCGGTCTTTCAGCAAAAGCTGTCGATGCTAGCGCGTCGCAAGGACGTCTACGTGCTGCTGAATACCTGGGAATCACCCGACGAATCAGGCCTGCGCAACAGCGCTATCGTGGTGTCCCCTGCTGGCGACAAAATATGCGAATATGATAAGATTGCGTTGCTTCCTTACGGAGAGTTCGTCCCCGGCAAGGGTTGGCTGCCGTTCATGGACCGCGTATCGGCCGTCGTTGGAGATGTTACTCCGGGGAAAGCCCCCACCCTATGCGGCGTTGCAGGAGCCAGTATAGGAACCATTATCTGTTTTGAGGCCACCAGACCTGAGCTGTCCAGGCAGATCAGGCTGATGGGCGCTTCCAGCATAGTTCAGCTTTCCGACGAAGCATGGTTCGGCCGAAGTTCTGCCGCAAAACAAATGCTGGCACATGCCGTCTTTCGCGCTGTCGAGAATAACGTCGACCTGATCAGAGCCACCAATTCGGGGATGTCTGCAAGGATAAGCCGCCTTGGCACGATTCAAGGTACTACCCCGTTGTTCGAGACGGCGGCTCGCAGGTGGCTCATAAAATCCACTGATGATGCGCACCAGGACGCGATCACATTCTATACGAGATGCGGCGATGTCTTCGCAGTGGGGTGCGCCGTCGCCAGCGTCCTGATATTCGCATTGGGGTTTATCCCCGAAAAGAGTACGATTGGAGTAGGGAGATCAAGCAACAAACATGATAGACGAACTTAGAGCTAAATACACAGAACTCGCGGCGCGGGCAGCAGAACTCCGGAGGTATCTTTGACGCCGAGGCCAAACGCGCGGAGCTTGCGAAGTTGGAAGAACAGGCGAGCCAGCCGGATTTCTGGAGCGACCCTGCTGCAGCTCAAAAGCTCTTGAGACACCGGAGCCATCTCGAATCCGCCATCGCTAAAGCCGAACAGTTCCGGCGCGAGGTTGACGATGCATCCGTGCTGCTCGAATTCGCTGCAGACGATGAGGGCTCGCTCGAGGAATTGAAAAAGGCCGTCGGCAAGCTGGCGACCGACGTGGAAGAAACCGAAACTGAAACCCTGTTGTCCGGTCCCAACGATGGCCGCGACGCAATCGTTACCATCAATGCCGGGGCCGGTGGAACCGATGCCCAGGACTGGGCTGAAATGTTGCTTAGAATGTACCTCAGATGGTGCGAACGTAGAGGGTTCAAGACGGAGATCGTCGATGAACAACCCGGCAAGGAAGCCGGGATCAAGTCCACGACCTTCACCGTGCAGGGCGAGTACGCCTACGGGCTCCTGTCCGCCGAAGCCGGCGTTCACCGGCTGGTCAGACTTAGCCCTTTCAATGCCGGGTCAAGCAGGGAAACCAGCTTCGCGTCGGTATTCGTATATCCGCAAATCGACGAGGACATCGAAATCGAAATACAAGATAAAGACCTCAGAGTTGATACCTACCGTTCTTCTGGAGCGGGTGGACAGCACGTTAATGTCACCGATTCCGCTGTCAGGATCACACACATCCCCTCTGGAATCGTGGTGACGTGTCAGAATCAGAGGTCTCAGCATCAAAATCGCGAAGTTGCCATGCGAATCCTTAAATCGCGGCTCTACGAACTCGAGATGGATAAGAAAAGGGCCGAGACCGCCCAGCTCGAGCAGTCAAAGCGCGATATTTCGTTTGGTTCGCAGATTCGTAACTACGTGCTGCACCCGTATCGATTGGTCAAAGATGTCCGGACCAAGCACGAAACCTCAAACGTCGATCAGGTGCTCGACGGAGACATAGACTCCTTCATTAAGGAGTACTTGCTGCAGAAACGCGCGGCATAGACTTCTGATGTTTGCGCTGCGGCTTTCGATGAAAGCGTGGAAGGGTTTTTGGCGCATACAGACAAGCAGGGGCACTGCTTGACAATGGTTTAGCAGCAGAGTTTCGCAGTTGTTGTGAAGGTGGGCCATTCCAATGAGCAGAGTCGACAGAAGCAATAAGCCGACCTCGAGACCCATCGGCGCCGAAGTGCTTGCCGTCGTGCTCATCGCCCTTGCAGCACTGCTCCTGCTAAGTCTCGCCACCCATAACCCCAAGGACTTGAGCTGGAATTCCACCGGCCCCGCCCACCCGCCGTCAAATTTGATTGGCAGGTTCGGTGCCTACGTCAGCGACTTCTTCATCCAAATGTTCGGACTGGCTTCCTTTTCGATCCCCTTGCTTATGGCTGCAATCGCGTTGAGAACCCTATTGGGCGGCGACCCCGTTCTCCCGGCGCGCAAGGTCGCCGGCTCGGCACTATTGCTAGCGGCGCTGTCGGGGTTTCTGGCGCTGTTTCCTGAGATCGGGATCAGCCTGCTCAAGAGCTCTCACAATGGCGGCGTCGCTGGATACCTGATCGAAGGCGGACTTGCTCACATTATGAACACGGCCGGGGCCGCGATAGTTTTATCCGCCACTACCCTCCTGACGCTTATGCTGGCGATGGAAATATCGCTCCATCGCCTGGGAGCCGCATTGTCGGCCATCGGAGCCCACCTGCCTCACATTCGCAGAGAGCCTCAAATTCGCAAGGAGGTTGCGACAGCTCCCGGTGAGAGGAAGCACGACTGGCTGGATGGATGGCGCCGGTTCGTAGAAGCTCGCGCCGAAACAAGACGTGCTCGGGCACTGGCCAAACTCAAAGCCCAACGCGAAGCTCGCGCTGCTATCGCCGAAGCCGCAAAATCTCCCGCCCGCAAAGCCTCCGTGGTGTCCGGCGACCCCTCTCAAGCAGGCGAAATATCCCTTGTTGGAGCTGGAGTCGGAGGAGCGCTTCAACCTCAGCGCGTCGAGTATTCGCAAGACTCTGTCATAACGAAACGCGATCCCAGAGCGATACACTCGGAAACGGCGCCCGCAACCACCGGCGAGTTGAGTCTCGGAAAGCCTGGAACAAGCGGAGCTCCCGATAATGTCGTTCCGGAGCGGAGGGCCGGGTCCGTTCGTGCAGAAGCAAGGGAAGCTGTAAGAGCGCATCAGGCCAGGCTCAGCGGCACATCCTCCGAAGACGTGACAATGGACCCCGATGTCGCCGAAATGGTCTCGACCGCTTCGATAGTCCGCACAATGGACGGCGGCGAGGCCGACGCGCGAGGTGCCGCGACCATTAAGCCCCAGACCAGAAAGCAAATCGCCCGACGGGGCGATCCCAGCGACACGTATAAGTTGCCGGCCCTCGAGCTGCTGGAAGCGCCCATAAGCCATCGCGAGCAGGCTGAGGACGAACTCCGCGAACGCGCAACCATTCTTGCTGAGAAATGCAAGGAATTCTCAGTCACCGGGCATATTCACAGGATCAATCCGGGCCCCGTTGTTACCACCTTTGAGTTCAAGCCTGACCCCGGAATCAAGTATAGCCGCGTCGTAAGCCTCGCCGACGACCTTTGCCTCGCGCTAAAGGCTGAGTCCATCCGAATTGATCGTATCCCGGGCAAGTCTACCGTAGGAATTGAAGTCCCGAATGCTCACCGGGAAAAGATCCTATTGCGTGAGGTGATCGAGTCGCCCAGGTTTCACAATTCCGAATCAAAGCTGCTTTTGGCGCTCGGGAAAACTATAAACGGCGAGGAGTATGTCGCCGACTTGACCAAAATGCCGCATCTGCTGATCGCCGGCGCCACCGGTGCGGGCAAATCTGTGACTCTTAACGGCATAATATGCTCCATCCTTTATAAGGCCTCGCCCGAACAGGTGAAGTTCATTATGGTTGATCCAAAGAGGCTCGAGCTCGGTCTCTACGAGGGCATCCCTCATCTCCTGACCCCGATCGTGACCGAACCGAAAAGAGCAGCCAACGCCCTGAAATGGGCGGTCAATGAAATGGAGAACCGTTACCGGGAACTGGCAAAATTCGGGGTCCGCAACATCGATCAGTACAATCAGCTAGTGCGCGAGAGCACGCATCCCACACTTTGGGCCGATGACCCCAACGCTCCCAGGCAGTTGCCCTTCATCGTCATCACTATAGACGAGCTGGCCGATCTGATGATGATAGCTCGTGGCGACGTCGAAACCTCTATCGCCAGGCTGGCCCAGATGGCAAGGGCAGTAGGAATTCATCTCGTAGTTGCCACTCAGCGCCCTTCGGTAGACGTAATCACCGGGGTCATCAAAGCGAACTTCCCTTCCCGAATAGCCTTCCGGGTCTCCTCAAAGGTCGATTCCCGCACAATTATCGACTCGAACGGTGCAGAGGGCCTGCTTGGACAGGGCGACATGCTCTTCTTGCCCCCGGCATCGTCTCGTCTCGTCCGCGTACACGGATCGTTCGTCAATGAAGCCGAGATCAAGAGAATAACCGACCATCATCGCACCCAGGCTCAACCCGACTACAATGAACAGGTCACCCAAAGCGAACAGGAAGCCGATGGCGCCGAGGATCTGGCCGGTGAACGTGACGAGCTTTTCGACGAGGCGCTCGCTATTGTTACTGACATGGGAAGAGCTTCGACGTCCGTCTTGCAGAGAAGACTGTCGATCGGATACGGCCGCGCTGCCAAGATTTTGGACCTGATGGAGCGAGGCGGCTTTATAGGCCCCGTCGACGGGGCAAAACCCCGCAAAGTCCTTCAGGCTGCATACGAATTCCGCGAACGCCTCGACGAACGGCTTGAGGAAAACGGCGCCTGAGCCCCGCAATTCTTGCTCTCCACCTAACATTAGAATGAGAAGTTTTGCACAGGCACCCTTCCACCAAAGTTACAAAAGTGTAACATTCCGGACAAACCCCAGTGATTCGGGGGTTGGCAAATCTAAATCAAAGAATTGAAATGCTTTAAGGCCTGTTACAGGTTTGAACAAAATGTGTGCAAAGCGCTAAAAGTCCGTGAAATCCGTGGATTTGCAATCCCGCGCGAAATCATTTCCACAAACTTTTCCACAGCGTTTGTGGAAAATAATGGCCATAAAAACGAATCCCAAAATGAAGGAAGCTCCGCAGATTTCAAACCGGACAAAAAAAGATTTTATTGGACTCTTTTTCTAGTTGTCTCGCTGATACCTCCGTGGTATCATCCCGGCCTCTGTCATTGATTCTGGATCGGCCCGTCAGCATAAACGACGCACAATAGAGTCAATTAGTGGGATCGTCCCACCTCTGTCATTGATTCTGGATCGGCCCATCAGGATAAACGACACACAATAGAGTTAATTAGTGGGATCGTCCCATCAGAATAAACGGCGCCCAATAGTATGGGTGTCTCCAGGAGCGTTGCTGCCCCTTTATCAGGGCAAGCTTGGCGTCGCGGAGTGCTTCATCCTTTGACCGCCCGCGACTCAGTCCTCTGTAGAATTGTTTCATCAACTCAGCAGTTGCTACGTCGTTTGCATTCCACAAACTGACAACGACACTGCTGGCCCCGGCGTACAAGAAGGCACGAGACAGCCCTATTACTCCTTCGCCGCTCAACACTTTTCCCAACCCCGTCTGGCAGGCGGAAAGAGTAACCAACTCGGCATTCAACCGCAGTCCCATAATCTCGTGCGCCTGCAAAATGCCATCCTCTCCAGAGTTCTTATCGAAAGACATTACTATGCCAGACCTGGATGGATGCTCCTCATCGAGATAACCATGCGCGGCAAAATGAATATACCGATATTGGTCCAACTTCTCGCTCTTGACCTGCTGCTCTGATGCCGCCGAACCTAGAAAGATCCGGCATCTGCTGGCCGGAAAGAGCGAGCTTATCGCCGCGATTTCAGTCCGGGTGTTGGGCAACCGGGCAAAATCGAAGCCTCTTTCCTTATACAGATCGGCCATCCGGATCTCCGGATCCAACGGGGCCGCCTGGGCAGATTGGGACTGAGCAGACGGGTTAGACTGGGATTGAGTAGACGGGGCTGCCTGGTGTCGTGCAAGCAAGCGCTCGCCACCCGAGTCGCCCGGATCATAGACCGGATCACCAAAGGCAATCAGATCCTTATCATGGGGTCGCGACTCATAGGCTCTTTCCCGGATCGCCGCGATCGCCGACGCTGATGGAGCATAACTGATGTCGTAGCGCTCGAGGAGAAATCTCGGCCCACGCTCGCTCGTCTGTGTTTCGGGTCTGGGCACCATTGCGGTTTGATCAGCACTGGTCATATTACCCGAAATGAGTGTCTCGAACGGCAGGTGTGCGAGAAGGCCGTCTGGTACGATGATAAGCCTTCTAGTTGTCGACAGGTCGCCCTCCAGCGGCCCAACCAGCAAGTCATATAACCGGCGGCTCTGCGGCTCCAATCGAGCCAGGGACTGGGCCGCTGTCAGTGCAGATACCTTTTGAGCCAATTCCTGTCGGTAGCTTTCGATCAAGGGCTCGATCTGTTTGCGCGGCGGCAAGACCCGCGTCGATAGCTTGTTCCGGGAGACGAGCCAGACAAAGGACTGGTCGTCGCCCAGCACGTACTCCAACAAGGCCGTACCAGGGTCGAGAAGCTCGCCCTGAATCTTTTTCAGTGTCAGAAGGTCCGGATATTGGGCTCTCGCGTAGCGTGGACTCGTCCGCCGCAGCTCGGCGCGAAGGCCTTCGAGCTCATCTTCAGCAGAGGCGAGGTCAGTTCTTAGCTGGCGTTCCCGCTCGGGAGTCAGGTTCTGATTCCAAAGATCCTTTTGAATGCTGGATATTCGGTTCAATATCTTGTCCTCATGAGCTCGCTGGTCGGCGCTCAGATCGCGCCGGATATCGATCCGTGACTCAGCGATCATCTCCAGGAGGCTGCGAGCGCGTGACCGTTGACTGACCTGTAGCGCCAGTGCGTCAAAACTCTCTCCCGGACGCAGGTCATGCAACTTCATGAGGAGGCCGATGTAGGATTCGTATCGCGAGCGCACTGAGGCCATATAGCTTCCGCGCAAGCCCTGGCTGAGGACGCTCCCGCGAAGCAACTCCGTAAGATCGAGCGACTGCTCGAAATCCGACCGCGCTTCGTCCAGTCGGCCGGCGGCGCTTTCGACGCGAGCGATATTGGCAAGAACCTGAGCCTGTTGCCGCCGGTTCGCGCTCGCTCGGGACGCGGCCAGAGCCTGTTGAAAGGCGTCCAGAGCCTCCTTGCTTTTCTTGAGCGAGTTGTAGACCTCGCCGAGATTGTTGAGGGTTGCACCCTCTCCCGAGCGGTCCTTGACTGCGCGCCACAGGATCAGGGCCTGCTGGTAGTAATCCAGTGCTTTCTCGTGATCGCCGGTTGTTTCATAGATGAACCCGATGTTATTTAGGGTATTCGCCTGCCCGGCCTTGTCCTCGGTTGCGCGTCGCAACGGCAGCGCCTCGTTATACTTAGCCAGCGCTTTATCGTACTCACCCATGGCGGCATGAGTCGCACCCATATTACTCAAAACTGTGGCTACGCGATTACGTTCCCCGACGGCCTTTGACAGCGCCAGAGCTTCAGAATAATGATCGAGAGCTTTCGCATAGTCGCCCAAAGACCTGTAGACGAGGCCGATATTGTTGTGGACGCTGCTCTGCCCCTGGCGGTCCCCTGAAGTGATATGAACCGCAAGGACATCGACAAACCGGTCGAGTGCCTTTTGATACTCGCCCAGATCCAGATAGACTGATCCGATGTTGCTGAGGGTGATCACCAGGCCCCGGTTGTCGCCAACCGCTCGACGCAGTGATAGAGACTTCTCAAAATATTCCAGCGCCGTTTGCTTCTCGCCAAGCGAATCGTATGCGATGCCGATGTTATTGAGTGTGACCGCTTCGCCCTCCCGGTCCTCGAGCTCGCGCCGCAGGGGAAGAGCCATGCCAAGATACTCGAGCGCTTTCTGGATGTTCCCCATCGAGCTGCTAACCATACCCAGGTTGTTGAGGACAACTGCTTCTCCCTGGCGGTCACCAACTGATCGGCGGAGTTCGAGCGACTCGCTATAGCACTCCAACGCCTTCTGTTTCTGGCCCAAACCATCATATATGAGCGCGCTATCGTTGAGCGTGATGGCAGCGCCGTGGCGGTCACCAATCGATCGCCTCACGGCAAGCGCTTGATCGTAGTATGCCAGCGCCTCACGATACTCTTGCAACAAGTAGTAGCTCGCTCCGATGCCATGCAGCATCAGGGCCTCTTGATATCGATCGTCGATGTCTTTCCAGAGGGCGAGCGCTGCTTGATATCGATCAATTGCCTTTTGCAGCGATTCCTTTGTGTGGTGCGAGTTCAGGCCATTCGCTTCGAAAGAGGTTCTTTCAGCGAGGATACGTTTACTGTCCTCCGGGCGCGATTCCCTGCATTCGGCAATCCTGATTTCGTAGCGCCCTCCCGGCGCTTCTTTCTTGACAGGGCTCACTTCGAATCGGTAGGCACCTGCAACACCACCCACGAGGGATAGTATCTCAGGTCCCAGTGCGCCTACCGGGCTGTTGGCCTCTGACAGGAGCTTCCCTTGCGGGTCAAACGCCCTGACCACAACGTCGATTCCTCGCTGGTCGACGACCACGTGGAGGTACTGTCCGGGCTCGAGGCGCACGGCATAAGAGTGGCTTCCACCTGCTGAAAGCTCGACTTCGACAGGCTCGCCGGGCTTAAGCTCGCGAGGCTCCGGAGTCCTGCCTTGTTTGAATTTCGATTCGCTCGGTACTGTCGGGAACTCGCCCGTCGGGCCATCAGCCAGAATCTGCGACGGACACACAGCGACCTGACTAAGAAGCAAGAGGGACATAAGAATGCCCTTGTGCCGATCCAGTGTCATCGTGCCACTCCGTTCCGGGAGCAATTCCTCTGAGGTGCGTTTTGTGATCCGGCGCTGGGCTTTGTGGCTCGAGAGCTACACAGGCCTGGCCGATGGCGCTCGCTCGGCGATTATAACGCAACCAGCGGAGAGATTAACAAGAGATTCCAGACAGGCCAGGAACTGGGGAAAGGGGAGTTAACGGCGCATCAAACTAGCTCTTCCGAATGTTGATGCGATACTCGCCGGCCAGCTCGGCACGTCCTCGGTCTATTCCATACAACTTCACGAAATGGAGCCCATTACCAAAAGCGCTAGCAGGCAAGATGAGCGTCAGCATTCCATCAGCACCCTTCTTCAAGCCTTCGACAGCCAGGATGCGCTTGTGCGACCCCGAGTCAACTTCAATCCGATAGGTTCTAAACCTGGGGCCAGGACCCGGCTGGTTCACGAAGATCAACGAGCGGGCGCCAGAAGGAATTGACACTACGATGGGAGTCTCGTTGCTTCTTTCAGCCTCAAGCATTATGACAGGGGCGTTGGCTTCCGTCTGAGCGCGAGGTTCCCCCTGGTTGACCGCTTGGAGATCGGCCAATTGTTTTTCCACTTCGGTCCTTCGGGCAATTTCGCTGTTCAATTCATCACTCGTGCGATCGAGCTTTTGTTGGTCCTCTTGTCTGATTCGCTCCTGCTGGTCGCGTTCCCGCGCCAGCTCGGCCCGCAACTGAGGCGCGCGATAGAACAGCACCCATGCGAGCGCACCCGCAAGGACAACTGAAACAGCGGCGGACAAAGCCAGCGCGGGCCGCAGCCAGCCCGCAAAGGGCGCGAGAGGTTTTGCCGCGCCGGCGCCCGGAATCTCGCGGGCTAAAAGCCCGGCCTCGGCCGCATACCGCACCCCCGTCACGAATCGCTCGGCGGACTGGACCTTGTCGAAGCACTCATCGCAGGCGAAGAAGTGCTCCTCAAAGGCCGAGCGCCGCTCCGGACTGAGCTTATGGCGGACGTAGCCCTCCACTATCTCTTGTTGGTCGATGTCGCTGTGTGTCATTTCCCCCATAGTAGGTGATAACTATCGCTATTTTGTATCAACGTTTCGATCGTGACAACCGCTCATACAATTCGCGAAAACTGGCCAGGGCGCGCGACTTGATGAGTCGCAATCGTTCCTCCTTGATCCCGAGGCGGCGTGATATCTCGTCCTTGTCCAATTCCTCATAATAATACATCCGCAAGAAAGCCTGTTCCCTAGGCTTCAGTCGCCTGATGACCTGTTCTATCGCGGTCTCGACAGTCGTGTCGAGAAAGCTGGCCTGACTGGGTCCCTGCTCGGCTTCCAGCATCTCATCGGTAATAGGTTCATTTCGGCTCGCTTGCCGAATGGTCTCGCGAATCACGTTGTTTGCAGTTCCCAGGACGAATGATGGCAGGGCCTGAGGCGATCGGACTCTGCCGCCGCGTATCGCCTGCAGGACGCGCAAAAAAGTCTCGGTGCGCGCGTCCTCGGCGTCCTCGCGCGAATGAAGATGCTTGAGCGCTAGATAGTAAACTCTAGCCGAGTACTTCTCATAAAGCGTAGTTTCGGCCGCCTCTTCTCCGCGCAGGATGTCTTCGACGAGTTGCGTGTCTTCCAGTAGTGGCGCGCCTGATTCCATGCGATGTCGATTCTACTCTAACTGCACTACCTGAACAACATTCGGTTAGCCCTCCCTGCATTAAGTCATCCATCGCTATAACGGCATCCCGTTCATACGTGCCATCAAACTCGGCGGCCGTAACCATCAGACAGAAGATCGTTGATACATTCCGGGAGGCTGATTCACTTATAGCTCGGAAGAGGAGCTTTAAGGAGGAAGTGCATGTCTAGTACTCGCAAGGTGTTTGCCCGTGTTCAACGGCTCTGCGTAAGAGACCGCCGAGTCATAATTCAAAGCAAAAAGCCAATCAAAGGATTGATCGTCCTGGCAGTGGCCGCCGCGGCAGCGATGATCCTGATGCCGGGCCGAGGCCGATTGTTTACTGCCCGCGCTGCGACCTTCTCGGGGTTCCCATATTCGTCGCCGATCGCCCTGAATTCTCAGGGTAATCTGCTCTGGGTGGTAAATCCCGACCCGGACAATAACTCCGTCACGGTGGTCGACGTCAGCGCTGATCAGGGTCGAGTCCTGGCGGAGATATCGGTGGGCAAGGAGCCTTCCTCGGTGGCGCTGAACGCCGATGATAGCCGGGCCTACGTGACGAACGCGGTCAGCGGCACGGTATCGGTTGTGGACACCAGATCGGCCAGTGTTGTAGGGACCATTGGCGTCGGGACAGAACCAAGCGCCATTTGCTTTACCCCAAACTTCAGCAGGCTGTATGTGGCTTGTGCCGGCTCGAATAACGTATACGTAATAGATCCCGCGTCAAACCAGGTTAGCAAGGTTATTGAGAGCGCCGCGTTCAATCACCCGTTCGCCATAACTATAACCAACAACGGAGACGGAAATGACAATGACGAGTTGGTCTACGTCACGAATTTGCTGGCCGACTATGTCAGAGGCCAGGAACCGAGGCCGGCGGACGATCTGGGTAAAGAGGGAGTGGTATGCGTCATCGACGCCGGGACCGGTACATTCCTCGATCAGGTCAGGCTCAGGCCGATCAAGACGGCTTTCCAGTCCGACGGACGGTCGCGGAGCGCCGACGGCGGACCAGTAGCCGCGGGGACCGGGACACTATCGGACACATTCGCGTTTCCGAATTTGCTGACGTCCATAGCCGGGACCCGCCAGGGCGGCTCCAACTTGATCTACACGTTTGCCACGGGTTCGTCTCCGACCGGCCCTGTCAAGTTCAACGTAATACTGCAGAGCCTCGTCTCAGAGATTCGCGGCGTCACCGACGCCAACGTCACCGTTAACTTGAATGACGAAATCAAAGCCGAGACGCCGGCAACGATCAATGGAGTTCCCAAGCACAGGTTCGCGACGATGCCGTGGGGGCTGGCGTTCTTCCACAATTCATTCAAGGCCTTGGGGGTAGTCTCAGCTTGCGATTACGTAGTGCAGATCAACTTCGATCAGAACGGCAAAGGGACGATCGCCCCTAACGGTGCGAACAATATCGTTCGAATCTTCACCGGCACCCAGCGAGACCCAGATCCCAATCGCAGTATTTTTGTTGACGGCAAAGGGCCACGCGGAATCGTCATCAACCAGAACGACACGCGGGCTTACACATTCAACTACGTCTCCCGCGATATCACGATACTCGATCTGACCGCTAATCAACCAATAAAGACGGTTGGTGTGACGCAACTGAAGGGCGACCCTGTCATTCAGTTCGGCAAAGAGTTGTTCAACACTGCTATGGGCCCGATAGATTCGACGAATGCGAACCAGGGCAGGATGTCGAATGCCGGATGGTGCGCTTGCGTAAGTTGCCATATAAACGGGTTGACCGATGGAGTGGTCTGGGCGTTTCCGTCCGGACCGAGAGCCACCGTCCCGCTTAATTGGAGCTTTGCACCCAAACTGGGCTCAGGCACCCCGGTTCAGCGGTCGCTGAACTGGTCGGCAATATTCGATGAGCTGGCCGACTTTGAGCTGAATACTAGAAACGTGGCTGGAGGCATAGGACTGATCCAGCTCTCGGGTGGAGCTCAGGACCCGAATGTGAGGGCTTTTGATCCGCCGAGCGCGGGACGCGATGCCCGGCGCGACGCCATAACCGAATACGTAGAGACCATTCGCTCGCCGATTTCGCCTGTTGACTCGAACGATCCGGATGTTGCGGCGGGCCGGAAGTTTTATAAGAAGGTGGGCTGTGCCGATTGCCATAACTCTGCGCTGTGGACAACCAGCCGCGTGAAGTTCTCGCCTCCGCCACCGGCGGCTGAAGTGGTCAACACACAGTTAAAAGGCCAGTTAGTCTCGGTAGGCACGTTCGATCCGAACAAGGCTCACGAGGTGATTGGGACCGGAGCCACTTTGAACCAGACCGCGCTGGGAGCAGACGGATTCAATATTCCGTCGCTGCTCGGAGTCCAGGCGGACGAGAAGTTCCTGCTTCACGATGGGTCGCTGACTTCGTTCGATCAGCTCTTCAACAATCCCGCGCACGTTGGAACACATCCAAAGCTGAACAAACAGCATGTGCGTGACGTGATCGTGAAGTTCCTCAGGTCAATCGACGACAGAACCCAGCCCTTCTGAGTGCCGCTCTTCAGAGTTCAGAGTTCAACCTTTAGGTTGCTGCCTGGAGAAGCGCAGCCTAAACGCTGAACTCTGAAGGCGCGGCGGCGAACGCGAGAATACTGCTTCGATGAAATGAAAGGTGTACACAAAAAAAGAAAGTTAGGCATTGACCATTCTTGATCAAATCACGCACTTGATAACGAAAGGACGAGACTATGAAGAAAATATGTCACTTCTCGAAACTGCTTTATTGCATCCTGATTCTGGCCGGCGCGGGAATCCAGGCTTATGCCCAGGCGCCTGACGGCTCAAACCCTAGTTCGATCCGCAAGATCGAGCCGGGATTCGCCTTTGTCCGCAGAAACCAGCCTGCTCACCGAGCTGGCTCTAGCCATATCGCAACGCCACCTGATGTGGAGGGAGTCCTCGGTGATCGCCTGGTGACAACTATGGCGGCAAATCTGCCGGTGATAGGCGGCGGGACCTTCGGAAAACTCACCAAATGGACAGGATTCGGCGGCAGCAATTCTGTGATTGGCGATTCAGGCATCTTTGAGGACAAGAACGGACTGGTTGGCATAGGCACAACCACCCCGACCTCCAGGCTGACCGTTGCCGGACTCATCGAGTCGATCAGTGGGGGGGTCAAATTCAGTGATGGTACCGTTCAAACCACTGCCGCCAACGCCGGCTCGATCGCGATATCTCATGACTCCACGCTGACGGGGAATGGCACTAACGGCGCTCCGCTTGGAGTAGCCATTCCACTGAGCATTGTCGGAGCAGCCCTCGATCAATTCTCGACACCGATCATGACGGTGAGAAACAACGGCACCTTCAGTGATGCGTTATTTGTCAGAGCAGACTCAGCGACCGGAATGGATGCTGAATCAGACACTGGTACGGCCGTGCGAGGCACGTCACTCCTCGGCGGTTTTGGCGTCGATGGGCGCAGCAACGGCGGCGCTGGAGTCCATGCGATCACTGATGGCGGATTGGCTGGAGACTTCCAGGGGCCTGTCAAAATCGAACAGAACGGCCAATCGAATCCGGGCGATCTCTCGGTTAGCGGAACTCTCAACGTAACCGGCACCAAGAACTTCAAGATAGACCATCCCTTGGATCCAGAGAATAAGTACCTCTACCATGCGGCGATAGAGTCATCAGAGGTGCTGAATGTTTACAGCGGGAATGTGGTCCTGGACCGGAACGGCGAAGCCACAATCCGGATGCCTGAATGGTTCCAGGCACTCAATACGGACTTCCGATATTCTTTGACCGCGGTTGGCGCGCCCGCCGCCGGACTTTACGTTTCGGAAAAAATCAAAGACAACGCATTCAGTATTGCGGGCGGTCATCCGGGCCTGGAAGTCTCATGGCAGGTCACAGGTGTTCGCAACGATCCAGTGATGAGGGCCCATCCTTTCCAGGTGGAGCAAGAGAAGCCGGAGCGCGAGAAGGGCCACTACATCCGCCCGGAGCTATTCGGCCAACCTGACGCCGGGCCCGAAGCACCGGGGCGACGCTTGAAGTAGGGCAGTCAGATGAATCCAATACAAGCTGGCTTCTCCGACATCGACAACATATCGCCCGCCGATACCTGCATTTCCGAGGACGGCGGGCGAATGCCCAACGTCCGATCGTGTTCGGACAATCCGATAAGAGTTTCTTGATACAT
>Ga0126381_100001798_pt1 | contig 22978 bp, 19 predicted proteins | sample PanSoiMetPlot_28_FD_96465 | JGI IMG/M metagenome (GOLD analysis project Ga0126381, IMG submission 96465) | Tropical forest soil microbial communities from Panama - MetaG Plot_28 | ecosystem: Environmental > Terrestrial > Soil > Tropical forest > Bulk soil | place: Panama | collected 2016-02-17 | reverse complement strand
ATGCGGTCGAGGTACCGTTCGAGAGCATCGATGCGGGTGGACCAGAACCGCCGGAACTGATCCAGCCAGGCATCCAGCTGCCGAAATGGTTCCGGTTTCAGCCGGTAAAGACGGCGCTGGGCGTCCACCGTAGATTCCACGAAACCGGCCTCGCGCAGCACGCGAAGGTGCTTTGACACGGCCGGCTGCGGCATACGAAGTTGACGCTCGATCTCTCCTACCGACTGCTGGGAGGAGACCAGGAGGCTCAGGATCGCGCGCCGGTTCGGCTCCGCAATGATTTCGAATACTGAGTCCACGTTCTTTTTATACCCCACAGAGTATATACCTGTCAAGGCATATAATAAAAGAAAGATTTTGGTTGGTGTGGCGGGATGCACAGTGGAGCAGGTTGGTAACCTGCGGGCCGACGAGTAGCCGGCCCGCGCGACGATTGGCCATCGCCGCGCAGGCTGCCAGCCTGCCCCACGGCTATTGAGCTGCCGTCATTCGTGCAGGCCGGCGAGACTGAGCAGTTCGAGCCAGCCGGAGGCAGTTGGACGGTCGAGGGTTTGGCCGGCGAGGCGGCCCTCGCGGTCGTAGAGGAATGTTTTGGGGATGCCCACTACGCGGAATCGGTCCTTAAACGTGTTATCAGGGTCGAGGAGCAGAGGAAAAGTGACTTTTTGTGCGACGGGGTCTTTGGCAAGATCGGCCGGCTTATCGCCGGAAATTGCGAGCACCACCAGGCCCTGTGTTCGAAATCGCCGGTAGAGCTGCTCCAGATCGGGCATCTCGTCGCGGCACGGCGGACAGCCTGTGCTCCAGAAGTTGACCAGCACCACTTGGCCGCGCAGGTCTTTGAGGGCCCAGCTCTGGCCGTGGAGATCCCGCAACGTGAATGCGGCCGCGGCACGCTGGCGGTCATCGGCGTCGAGCCGTGCAACTGCCGCGGCGTATTTCGGATCGTCGAGGGTAACTTCGACATGACCATAGCGGGCGAGCGACGCCAGGTTGGTATACAGGTTGCCGGCAACGTACTTGGCCGGAGATCTGCGAATCGCTTCCACCATTGTGTTGGCGACGTCCTGCAGAACCTCGCGTCCATCGGATTCGCCCGTAACGGCGCACAGATTGAACGCCAGGGTTGCGATATAGGAGCGGGGCTGCTTCCGGACGCGGGAAGCCAGATCGTGGATGGCAGCCGGGCGCGCATCGGGCGTCAGAGTATTCAGTTTGAGAATCTCCTGATCGAGCGCCTTGGCGGCCGCCAATGCGGGATCATCCTGCGCCGCGAGAATAGCAAGGCATGACAGTACAACAATGGCGAGTTTGAACATGGCTTTCATAACCGCGCTTTCAGGAACCGGCCGGTGTGCGAAGCCTTGCAAGAGGCAACTTGTTCGGGCGTGCCGGTTGCGACCACTTCGCCGCCGGCGTGGCCCCCTTCCGGGCCGAGGTCAATTACGTGGTCGGCGGTCTTGATGACGTCGAGATGATGTTCGATTACGAGGACGGTGTGGCCGGCGTCCACCAGGCGGTTGAGGCATTCCAGCAGGCGTTCAATGTCGGCCAGGTGCAGGCCGGTGGTCGGTTCGTCGAGAATATACAGCGTGTGCTTGGAGCGCTGCAGCTTGGAAAGCTCGGCTGCGATCTTGATGCGCTGCGCTTCGCCGCCCGATAGCGTAGTGGCCGACTGGCCGAGCGTCAGATAGCCCAGGCCGAGATCGCTGAGCACCTCGATCTTCTTGCCGATGGCGGGCTCGGTTTTGAAAAACGTCACGCCCTCCTCGACGCTCATGTTGAGGATGTCGGTGATGGTTTTGCTGCGCACCGTCACTTCCAGGGTTTCGCTGCCGAAGCGCGCGCCCTTGCAGACGCCGCAGGTCACCTCCACGTCCGGCATGAAATAAAGCTGCGTGGTGGTGGCGCCTTCGCCCTGACACTCCTCGCAGCGGCCGCCCTTGACATTGAAGCTGAAGCGCCCCGCTTTGTAGCCGCGCTCGCGCGAGAGCGGCGCATCGGCGAACAGGTCCCGGATGTCGTCGTAGAAGCCGATGTAGGTAGCCGGGTTGGAGCGGCTGTTGCGCCCGATGGGCGATTGGTCGATGTCGACAATCTTGTGAACGTGCTCGGCGCCGTCGAGGCCGTCGTAATCGCCGGGCAGCGTGCGCGTATCGACCAGGCGCTTCCACAGAGCCTTGAACAGGATCTCGTTCACGAGGGTGCTCTTGCCGGAGCCCGACGCGCCGGTCACGGCGATCAGCTTGCCCAAAGGGAAGCGCACGTCCACGCTTTTCAGGTTGTTCTCGCGCGCGCCGCGCACGACCAAGGACTGGCCGTTCCCCGGGCGGCGGCGCTGCGGCGTTTCGATGGCGCGCTTGCCGGAGAAGTATTGCCCGGTAGGCGAAGCCTTGGCCGCCATAATGTCGCGCAGCGATCCCTGCGCGACCACCTCGCCGCCATGCACGCCCGGACCTGGCCCCATCTCCACCAGATGGTCGGCCGCGCGAATGGTGTCTTCATCGTGCTCCACCACGATCACAGTGTTGCCGATATCGCGCAGGCTTTCGAGCGTGGCGATCATCTTGACGTTGTCCTTGGGGTGCAGGCCGATACTGGGCTCGTCGAGCACGTAGAGCATGCCCATCAGACCGGAGCCGATCTGCGTGGAGAGGCGGATGCGCTGCGATTCGCCGCCGGAAAGCGTACCGGAGCGGCGATTGAGATTCAGGTAATCGAGACCGATGCCGAGCAGCAGCTTCAAACGCCCGCGGATCTCGTTCAACACCTGCCGTCCGGCGGCACTGCCGCTCCCCGAAGGTTTCACGCTGCCCAGGAATTCGTAGAGCTCGTCGAAATGCAGATTGCCGACGTCGTAAATGGTCTTGCCGGCGATGGTGAAAAGCAATCGGGTGGCGCGAATGCGGGCGCCGTGACAATCGGGACAGGTCTGCTCGACCATCACCTTGTCGAGCCATGCTTCCATGCCGGAACTCGCCTCGCCGCGCTGGCGGTAGCGGCGGTAGTGACGCTCGATGCGGCGTGCGATGCCATGGAAGCCCACCTGGTGACCTATGAATTCGTCGCGCTTCACCTTGGCTTCCGGCGGAATGCTGGTTGTGATCTTCTTGCCGTCGAGGCCGAACAGAATGGTGTTGCGAACTTTTTCCGACAGCTTCTCCCAAGGCGCATCGAGCGAGAAGCCGAGCTGCGTGGCGAGGCTGTACATGATGCGCCCGTCCCAGGTCTCGGGGTTGTACTTGTACGCCTCCTTCACGAAGCAGCCGGCGCGGATGCTGCGTTTAGGGTCGGGGACGAGCAGCTCCGGATGCGTGATCTTATGGATGCCCAGGCCCCCGCAGGTGCGGCACGCGCTCTCCGGATTGTTGAACATGAAGAACTCGGGCGCAATGCCGCCGTAGACGAAGCGATGGGTGGCGCTGCAGAGGCCCTTGTAAAACCGCTCGGTATCGCCCTTCGACGCGCCTTTCACCACTTCGATCTGCATGAGCCCGTCGCCCACCAGCAGCGTGGCAGCGATTCCCGCTTTGATGGCCTTTTCGTGCGCGGGGCCGACGACGAACCGGTCAACCACGGCGTCCATGTCGGTGACGTCGTCTTCGTCGAGCTGAAGCTGCTCGGAGATATCGAGGCGCTTGCCGTCGATGATCATCTCGCGACAGCCCTTTTTGCGCACTTCGGTGAAGACGAAGTCCAGCTCCTCGCCATAGACCTTGAAAACCGGCGCACGCATCTCGACCGCCGCTCCGTCCGGCAACGAGAGAATCGCTTCCAGAATCTGGTTGGCGCTCCGGCTGAGCACGGGCGCGCCCGTCCGCGGGCAGTGCGGCTCGGCGATGGTGGCGAACAGCAGGTTGAGATAGCTGGCGATGTCGGTCATGGTGCCGACGGTGGAGCGCGGGTTGCTTGCCGTGGTTTTCTGCTCGATGGAAATCACCGGCGATAAGCCGAAGACGAAATCTACATCGGGCTTGGCGACTTGCGAAACGAAGCGCTTGGCGTAGGTGGAAAGCGATTCCAGATAGCGGCGCTGGCCCTCGGCATAGATGGTGTCGAAGGCGAGGCTCGATTTGCCGGACCCGGAGAGGCCCGTGACGACGATCAGCCGGTCGCGGGGCAGCTCCAGCGAAACATTTTTCAGGTTGTGGACGCGCGCGCCCTGAATGGCGATGGAGGTGCGCGCCGCGGGCTTGCCGTTATCCCGTTTACCAGGCATCGGGCGCCTTCGCGAGATGGAAAAATGCGAGCTCTTCAACCGCTATGGTGCTCTTCTTGGTGAGGCGGCGCGGGAGCGATGCCTTGCCGATGAGGCCCTGGTCGGCGAGGTATTCGCAGGCCCCGGTGACGCCTCCCATGCCGAAGTTGCGCTGGAAGTGATCTTCGACGTCGGTGGCGGAACGCGCTTCGCCGACTTCCTCGAAGTACCGCAGAACCGGCCCGAACAGTTGCGGCGTGCGTTCAGCCAGGTAGGCGTCGATAGCCGCGAGGGCGGCGCGCACGGCCTTTTCGCTCTTTTTCATATTCAATAGGTCGGCGTAGATCAACTTGAAGAACGCAGGATTCAACTTCATGGCTTGGGGAATCACCTCGCGATCGGCGAGCAGGCGCGCGCTCAGCACCTCGATTTTGGCCAGCGGTCCGGCAGCATAGAGGATCCACAGCGCGGTGTATTCCAGATCGCCGCGTGTGCGGAGCCACTTGTGCGCTTTATAAATAGGAGGCAGCGCGCAGCAGGCGGAGGCGAGCAACTGCACCTGAATGTCGCGCTCGCCGATGGCGTGCAACTGCGCACACAGGCTGGCGATGCTTTCGTCGTGCGTATAGACCAGGCGGCCTTTAGCGAGGAACGAGTGCGTGAAGCCGTTGCGGATGGCGCCTTCCACGGCTTTGCGGAACTCGGCGCGCGGCATGAGGAGCGCGTGGACGTTGATGCCGTCGGCATAGAGCGCGCAGGCCTCGTCGGCGCCCTTCTTTTCATCGATGGTCACAAGTACCAGGTCGATATCGGATTTGTCCCAGACGGTGTCGTGCGACAGGCTCCCGCAGAGGATCGCGGCCAGCACCGAACGGTCCTTCTTGACCTGCTCCATCAGGGTGTCGAAGGCGGCGGTGAATTTCTGTTGGGCGGTTGTCGACAAGCGTGATCACCCAGGTGGGATAGAGATATTCTACAGCGAAGGGGCGGGAGCCAAGGGAGTCAAGGAGGCAGGAGGAGAGTGGGTATCGGAGCTTGACCGGTGCCACAAAAAACAAGGGCAGGAAGGCCGTCTTGGCCCGCCTGCCCTCAATTCCGGAGCAAGACCGCTTTCTTTGGCCGCGGCTCCGATATCGCGTGCACGTCAGGATCGAACTTACCGTTCGAAGCGGCCGCGATCGGTGCGCGCATCGTGGCGGACGTTGCGTACGTTGCGTACGTCGCGCACATCGTGGCGAGCTACCGTGTAGTTGTTGTAGCTGTAAGCCGGAGTGTTGCAGTTGTTGTAATCGTCCCGATCCCGTGCCATTGCCGGAACGGCGAACGCCGCCGCTGCCACCAGAATCGCCATCAAACCCGTGATCTTTTTCATTTTCTTATCCCTCCCACTTGAATAGATGCGGAGGGGCCCTAGGGGTCCGTAACAGGTTGTAAGAAGCTCACTCCAGTTTGTAAATGGCGCGGGTGGGCGTCGGGTGTTCCATGGAGAGCTCTACGCCGTTCTGGCGCAACGGCGACAAACCATCGGATGGAACAGGCGTGGTCTGCTCTATCGTGAGGGTTCCGGCGGCCAGCCGCACCGTGCGGCGCCAACCCTGCCCTTCGAACACCAGTGCATCGCCGTCAACGCGCACCGCAGCATCTCCGGGTGCGTCGAAGACGCCCTGCTCCGGCAGGAAGTTGCTGTTGCTCTCCTTGGCGGTGAACTCCAGCCACCGGCCGCCGTCGCGCGGGGAGAAAACGGCGCGAACTTTGGACGACTCGAGGACAAACTCCTTCTGCCCGTCGCCGTACAGGTCGCCGCTCCACGCCGACGTTCCGTTGCGCGGCACAATCACCAGCCGCATCGGGATCTCCTGGGTCACCATGCCGGCGCTGGTCAGGCGCAAGGTCCAGCCCCGCAAGAGCGCGCCGCCATCCTCGGCGAAGATGCGGATGGGCACGCGCCGCTCCTCCATCGCCCCAATGCTCACTTCGCTCCTGGGAGGGAAGAAGGTGAGCCCGTCGCCGGCGGCGTCTAGCCGGTATGTCTGAATGGAGGGCCAATTGTTTCGCAGAAGGATTTCCACCGTGCCGCCGGCCCGCGCGTCGATCGCGGCGGTGAATGGCTCCGGCGTCAGTTCGGTCTGCTGGCCGAAGTGCGCCGTCATGGATTCCATCAGCCTGACCGTCACGGGACGGAACAGTTGCAGGCGCGCCCGGCCCAGAGGCATGCCATCGGCTTCGAGCGTGAGCGACGCGAAGTCGCCATGTGACGCATCGGCCGGCACGGAGACTTGATATTCGATTTCGTCCGGAGCGTTGTTCTTGGCCGTCGATGTGTATCCCTCCGGCAAACGCAGGCGCGAACGGCCAGCCACTCCGGCAGACGAGTAGCTGGTGACCAGGCTGTTTTTCTGGCCGACGATGAGGCGGTGCGCTTCGTTGAAGAATCCGGCCGTTTCGGGCTCCTCGATGGCGATGCCGATGCGCACGTGATGGTCGGCCGCCCTCGACGCCGGAATCGGAAGGCGCGCGCGCATGGTGGCGGCGTCCCACTCGAACTCGATAGGCGTGCCGCCGGCCAGAAACGGCCCCACGGGCTTGCGCTCGAGCTGCAACACCGCCTCGCCGGCAGCGGGCGCCGAAAACTCCATGGCCAGGATGCCGTTCTCGTATTCGAGCGAAAGCAGTTCGGCGGTGGCATAGACGAGGCGCTCAGTGACCGAAAAATTCGAGCAGTCGCCGCAAAGGCCTTTAGGACCAAGCGAAAGATTCAACGGCAGCCAGAGCGATTCGCCCGCTGGCACGGTGACGTTAGGAACCGTGACGGTGCGCCGGGCGGCCGGTTCGTAAAGACGAAGATCGTCGTGAAACGTCTCCGCGCCGCGATTGCTGATGCTGACCGCGCTGCCGGCTGTGGAGCCGAGCTCGGCGATCGCGATGCTATCGGGCAACTTGACGCCCGGCCCGCGCACGGGTCCCACCGGCTGGAGACTTGCGAGCAGCGGCATCCAATGGCGCAGCAGCGCGGCACTGCGCCGCACCGCCGCTGCTGCCGGACGTTCGTCGCCGCTGAGCCCGACTGCACCTTGCCGCAGCAGCGAGGCCGAGCCTGCGCGCCAGCCCGCCGGGTAAAGGGCGTCTTCCACGTCTTTCCAAAGCAACGTGCCGCGAGCTTTCTCGATGGCACCGCGGCTGCGGGCTAAGGCCTGCGGGTCGATGGCGGAAATCGCGGTGACCGGCTCGGGCGGCGGCGCGGCATCGATGGGCACGGTCTTGGGATCGATGAATTCCACCGGGCCACCGTGGCTCGCGGTCTGAGTGCCCAGCAGGTTTTCGACTTGCTTCAGCCAGGCGGTGCGGTCCGCGGCTCCGGCGGGCGTGCCGCCGTTCAGCCAATCGGAAACCGGGGGCAGCGGCCGGACCCAGGCATGGAGCCCCAACCGCCGCAGCAGCCGGATGAACCCCGTCAGGTCGCGGCGCGGGCTGGTGCGCCCGGTGAAGTCGAAATCGCCCGGTGCGAGCTGATGCCAGTTCCAGGGAACGGAAAACGCTACCGTGCGGATGCCGATGTTTTTCAGCCAAACCAACTCCCGCTCCCACAAGGTTGGCGGATAGAGGTAGTACGGAAACTCGACCGCCTGAACAAACTCGGGGGCGGGTGCGGCGGCCGAGGCCGGGAACATCAAGGCGCTCGCCAAGACGACGCAAAGGCACAAAGAAAAAGCCAGAGCAAAACCTTTGCGTCTCTGCGACTTTGCGAGAGCCCGATTTCCTTGACTCAAAAGGTGCGCGCCTTTCGGAGCCGGTAATCTTCCACCAGCGGCATACGGATGACGGTACACATCTCGAACAGGCGCGAGCGGGCGCGCGAGCCGATATGGTCGGCCAGCGTGCGCCGGTACTCCGGCGTGCCCAGCGGCGACTTCTGCATATAGGAGCTGCCGGCGTCCGGATCGGGCAGGTTCGTGGTGGCGATGAGCGCTTTACGGTGATTGCACCGGTGGGTGATGATCGCACAGACGGTGTCTTCCACCCAATCCGTGACACGCTGCGCACCCAGGTCGTCCAGCAGCAGGACTTCGGTTTCGAGCGCCGCCTTGTAGGCTTCCCGGTCGGAAGAATTGGAGCTGGAATCGTAGCCGGCGCGAATGCTGTTCAGCAGCGTCTGGTAGTCCCAGAAGAGGCATTCGAAGCCCTTTTCGACGATCTTGCGGAGCGCCGCGACCGCCAGGTGCGTTTTGCCGGTTCCGGGCTCGCCCACCAGCAGCAGGCCGGGACGCGCCTCGTTGGGAAAATCGCGCACGAAGTTTTTCACCGCCAGCAGCATGCCGGTGAGCTCGCGCCGGGAGATGGGGTTTTCGGGCCCGGGCACGCTGAAATTCTCGAAGGACTTGTCGCTATAGAGCGGCGGAATCTGCGCGCGCTCCTCCATTCGGGCCGACCGTCCCTGAAAGCGGCAGTCGCACGCCTCCGCGCCCGAAACCGAGCCGCGTTCGACGATGATCCACCCCGTGCCTCCGCACTTGGCGCACTCCGTTGCCATGGGTCCTATTATCGGACAGACGTACGGGGAAAAGACAGGTTGCGGGGGAAGAAGACAGAAGACAGGAGTCAGAGGTCAAAAGAAGCCGTGCGCCCGCGCATTCCGGTCTGACTTCCGTCTTCCGACTCGCTTTTCAGGCCCTTCGCCGCATCTCCGACCGTGCCTCCGCCTCGGCCGTCCGCGCCCGTTCTGCTTCCCGTTTGTCGTGGAGCTTTTTGCCGCGGGCGATGGCCAGTTCGCATTTGATACGGCCGTTCTTTAGGTAGATCTTGGTGGGGATGAGGGCGAGGCCTTTTTCGCGGGTAGCGCCGAGGAGTTTGTCGATCTCCCGGCGGTGAAGCAGGAGCTTCCGCTTCCGGACGGGCGGCTGGTTTTCCCGGTTGCCGTGCGAGTACGGGCTGATGTGGGCGTTGACGAGCCAGGCCTCATTGCCCTCGACGGCGCCATAGGCGTCCTTGAGCTGGACTTTGCCGGTCTTGGCGGATTTCACCTCCGTCCCGGTCAGGACCATGCCGGCTTCGTAGCGGTCCATGAGAAAATAGTTATGACCCGCCTGCCGGTTGTCGCTTAGGACCTTGAACGGGCTGTTTTTCTCCGCCACTTTTTGATCTCCACGCCCGGAAGCCTTTGCTCGTCAATGATCTTAGATGCTTCGAGTCCGTTTACGCGCATTTCATCTTAGCATGGGGCTGGCCGGGAACAGCCGAACAAGGGGAACATGTCTCGTTTCAATCGCTTAACGGCAGTCATCTGTGTCTTGGCCATGCTTGGCCCGGCGCTGCCGCTCGAGGCCAAAACGCACAAAGGCGACCACTACCTACAGGAAGGCCGGGTCCACGAAGCCAAAAAAGAATGGGATGCCGCCCTGGAGGCCTATGAAAAAGCGCTCTCCGAAGATCCCGCCGAGCTGGTGTACCAGATGGCTGTGGAAAAAGCCCGTTTCCAGGCCGGCCAGGTTCACATCGATAACGGCCTGAAGCTGCGCGCCCAGGGGCAGCTTGGTGAAGCCCTCATCGAATTCCAGAAGGCATTCGCCATCAATCCCTCATCCGCGATTGCCGTGCAGGAGACCACTCTCACCCGCGACATGATCGAGCGCGAGCGCAAACGCGTGGAGGCCACCGGCAAACAATCTACACCGCAGGAACGCGCTCTCACGCCGCTCGAAGAATATAAAAAGGAGGAGCGCGACAAGCTGAACCGCATCCTCTCGGTTCCGGAACTGCGTCCTCTCGACGCCAAGCACATCAATCTGAAGATGAACAACAAGACGAAGGTCTTGTTCGAGACGGTGGCGGCATACGCCGGCATCAATGTGCTGTGGGACCCCGAGTACCAGGCGCCAAACAAAGACGGGTTCAATATCGACCTGCAGGACGCCACCATCGAGCAGGCACTCGACTACCTGGCGGTACTGACCAAGTCCTACTGGAAGCCGATTTCGCCCAACACCATCTTCATCACGATGGACAATCCTAACAAGCGGCGGGACTACGAAGAGTGGGTCACCAAGACGTTCTATTTGCAGAACGTCTCGACGCAGCAGGAATTGCAGGAAGTGGTGAACGCCGTCCGCACCATCACCGATATCAGCAAGATCTACCAATACCTTGGCCAGAACGCGCTGGTAGTCCGCGGCGAAGCCGACAAAGTTGAGCTGGCCGAAAAGATCATCCGGGACCTGGACAAACCGAAATCGGAGGTGGTGGTGGATGTGATGGTGATTGAAGCCAGCTCGGTATTCAGCCGCCAGCTCACTGCGGCGATTGCCTCCACCGGCCTGAACGTGCCGTTCACCTTCAATCCCCGGCAAAGTATCCAGGTACAGAGCTCCACGAGCAGTACAACCAGCACCAACACCACCAACAACAATTCATCGAGCAGCATCGTCAACAGCACCACCAACAATACCGGCAGCGCCACCGCGAGCAGCACTTCTGGCGCCTTCGTTCCGCTGAACCAGCTCGGACATCTTTCGAGCGCCGATTTCGCCACTACCCTTCCCGGCGCCCTGCTGCAGGCCGTGATGAGCGACGCCAAAACCAAGGTACTGCAATCGCCCCAGCTTCGTTCCGTAGACAACGCCAAGGCGATTCTCAACATCGGCGAGCGCGTGCCCACCGCGACGGGCAGCTTCCAGCCCGGCATCGGCGGCGTCGGCATCAACCCGCTGGTCAACACGCAGTTCACTTACCTCGACGTCGGCGTCAACGTGGAATTGCTACCGCGCGTGCATGACAACGGCGAAGTCAGCATGCACATCAAGCTCGACATTTCGAACGTAACCGGAGAGGTGAACCTGGGAGGCATTCAGCAGCCCATCGTCGGCCAGCGCAAAGTGGAGCACGACATCCGCATGCGCGAAGGCGAGGTCGGCCTGCTGGGCGGCCTCATCAACACGGAAAACGATAAAACCGTCACGGGCATCCCGGGCCTCAAAAGCATTCCGCTGCTGGGCAAGCTCTTCAGCGGAGACAGCATCAACAACACGCGCGACGAGCTGATGATCGTATTGATTCCGCACGTCATCCGCCGGCCTGAAATCAATGCGGAGAACCTGCGTCCCGTCGCCGTCGGCAATCAGCTGATCGTCAAGCTGTCGCATGAAGCTCCTCCGTCAGAGACCAAGCCGGAGGCACAGCCGAAGCCGCAAGCCGCGACGACGCCGGCAACCACTCCACCGGCCTCGCCCGTAGCGCCGAATTCCAATCCGGCGAACCCGCAGCCGGCGCCGCCGGCCGCATCGAATAACCCGATGGTCGCTCCGGGCGGTCCGGGAGTACCTCCGGCCACCGCTCCACCCTTGGCACCATCGGCTGCTCCGCCACCGACCGGCGGCGCGACGCCGCAGGCTCAGGGAGGGCCGGCGCGCCTACACTTCCAGCCGTCCCAGGTGGATACGGACCCGGGTTCGACGATCTCGGTAGCGCTGGTGGTAGACGGCGGCACGGACGTCGCGTCCGCGCCCATGATCGTTTCGTGGGATCCGAAGGTGCTCTCGCTCAACGCCGTCAGTCCCGGCAACCTGCTGACTCAGGCGGGACAGCAGCCGGCGTTCAACCAGAACGTTCAGAACGATCAGGGCCGCGCCTCCGTGCAGATCTCGGTGATGCCGAATACGCCGGGCGTCACGGCTCCCACCGGAGCGCTGGTGGTGTTCTCGTTCCAGGCCGTAGGCCGCGGAACCTCGCAGGTCACGATTCCGCAGCTCAGCGTGCGCAACTCGCAAGGCGCCGTGATTGCGGCGGGAAGCCCGCAACTTGTGGTGAACGTGAAATGAGAGGAGAAGCAGACCGCACACAGCACGCAGCAAACAGCGACAACCGGTGCGGATCTGCCGCGCCTAAGCTGTCGGCTGGGCACTGTCGGCTGTCGGCTCGCCGCTCCACCGCCGGTCTCACTCTCGTAGAGCTGGTGGTCGCCTTCACCATCATGCTGGTGCTGACGTGCATGGCCGTGCCTCTGGCGCGCGCCAAGGTCCGGGTGGAGCGGGAACGCGCATTACGCCGCGCTCTCGACGAGATGCGCGACAGCATCGACAAATATAAAGACTATTGCGACGCCGGTTATTTGGGGCCGCCTAAAGCCGGCAGCAACTGCTGGCCGGAGTCGCTCGACAAACTGGTGGAAGGCATCAAACTGCCGACCTCGCCCGACGGCAAGATCATCAAGTTCCTGCGCAAGGTCCCCAAGGATCCGTTCACCAACAGCAGCGATTGGGGATTCAGGAGCGATCAGGACGATCCAAAGTCCACGAGTTGGGGGGGGCAAAACGTCTTCGATGTGTATAGCAAGACGGATCAGAAGGCACCCGATGGCACACCATACTCAGAGTTTTGAACCCTGTGGGGCAGGATGGTATCCTGCGGGCCGATTGGCAATCGGCCCGCGTGGCGATAAGCAAGCGCCACGCAGCTTGCCAACGTGCCCCACAGACGGCTTCACCTTCGTCGAGCTGATGGTAGTCATAGCCATTATTCTCATCCTGGTGACAATGGCCATTCCGACTTTCCAGAAGGCGGTGATCCGCTCCAGGGAGACGGTGCTCGCCAGCAATCTCTTCACGCTGCGCACGGTCATCGACAGCTACGGGAACGACAAAGAGAAGGCGCCGCAGAATTTGCAGGACCTGGTTACCGCCGGGTACCTGCGCGAAGTTCCGGTCGATCCCATAACCGGCCGCAACAATACATGGATTACCGTGCCGGAAGATGCTGGCCAGGCGGTCGACCCTTCCGATCCCGGGATCTTCGAGGTTCACAGCGGGTCCGATAAGATAGGTCTTGATGGGATACCCTATTCACAGAAATAAGCGCGTCCCATCGGGCTTCACTTTCGTGGAGCTCATGGTGGTCATTACCATCATCATCATCCTGGTGTCGATGGCCATCCCGATCTACCAGAAGTCGATCATCCGCGCTAAGGAGACAGTGCTCGAGAACAATCTCTTCACGCTGCGCACCGTCATCGACAACTACACCTACGACAAAGAGAAGGCCCCGCAAAATTTGCAGGACCTCGTCACCGAAGGGTACCTTCGTGCGATTCCTATCGATCCCCTGACCGGACGAAACGATACCTGGGTCACCGTGATGGAAGATGCCAGCCAGGCATTGAACCAGGCGGAACCGGGTATTTTCGACGTGCATAGTGGATCGGATAAAATGGGACTCGATGGGACCCCGTATTCTCAGAAATAGGCGCTTCGCAGTCGCTATTTCTACTTTAGCCTTAACAATTTGCGCCTCTCACGCACAGCCCGGCTCACCTGCCGCCAGCTGTGCGGTTACCGCCGTTCCGCCGCAAGTCCGGTCGGAAGGCCTCACGGAACCCTTGGGAGACATTGTCCTGCAATGTGCCGGATCGCCGGGAGCGACCGTGACCGGCAGCGTGACTGTTTACCTACCGGTGAGCGTCACCAACCGTGTGAATACGGCCAACCAGGCGGCCGACGCCGTGTTCTACGTCGACTATGGAACTGGATTTACGCCGGCCGGAATTCCGGGCGTGGTTGCGCCCAACAGCATCACGTTCTCCGGCTATAGCTTCACGATTCCAGGGACGGGCCGCTTCAACCTGAAAATTTCCAGCATTCGCGGCGGCGGGTTCAGCATTGCCAGCGCTCCCGGGGCCATCACAGCGAACATTTCCGCCAACGGGCTCCTGCTCAATCAGTCGCAGGTGGTGGTGGCACAACCGCAGACCGGTCTGTTCAGCACGCTCTACGACAAAGGCGTCACCTGCACCGGATCGCCGCTACCCTCGACGATCGCGCTGGCCAACCTGTTTTCCACCGGGACCATCTTCTTTTCGACGCGCCTGACGGAAGGCTTCGGCTCTTCCTTCCTGGTGCGCGGCAGGGGGGACGACAACGGGACGCGGTTCCTCGTGAAGTACAGCGGCTTCCCGGCCAATGCGCAGCTCTTCGTGCCCGATTGGGTGGCCGGCTCCGATGCGGCTCTACCGACCGCAGGCGGCGACCTCGGCTTTGCGCAATCGGGCGGACAGTACGTTCCGGGTAGCGGCACGCTGCTGCTGGCAAGGGTCCAAGGCGCCGACGCCACCGGGGCGGGCGGTCTTTCGGTGGGCGCGCCGACCGGCTCCGGTCCGATTTCGTTCAACACTGCCAGCCCCGTGTCCCTCACGAACGGTTCGGGCTTTGTAGTGTATGAAGCAGTCGATGCGAACAATGCTTCGATCGAGAGCGCGCAGTTCCCGACCTTCCTCGGGCTTTCCAACGTGACCGCCCCCGCCGTCGCTTACGAGACGGTGTCGTTCGCGGCGGTTTCGAACGTTTCCACGGCTTCGCAGACCGCGCCGGTGCCGCGCTTCCAGGCCACGACGCCGGCTTCGGATTGCAACATCGTTGGCGATTGCGGCGCCAGCTACTTCCCCAAACTCTCGGTTACTACGACGCCCACCATTCAGCTCACGGCTTATGCAGGCGGGCTCGAGACCAGCCAGCCCGGTTACATTCCAGTGAACAATAACGGCGGCGGTCTGATGAATTGGACCGCTGCAGTGGCGTATCAGACCGGGTCGGGCTGGCTGACGCTCGACACCACAAGCGGGCAGAACAGCGGCAGCGTTCGCGCGTTTGCCAGCGCCGTGAACCTGTCGGCGGGGACCTACAACGCCACTGTGACCATCGACGCCGGACCGGTGGCAGGTAAAGTGGTGATCCCGGTGATCTTCACAGTGACCACGCCGACGGGGTCGACCGGGACCGGGACAGGCGGCAATCCGCAGCCTCCGGCTACTCCGTCGATCGTTGTTTCCGGCGTTGTCAACGCAGCGACGTTCGCGCAGACTCCGGTCGTGCCCGGATCTCTTGCCACCATCATGGGCACAAACATGGGCGGCAAAGCGGTATCGGTGACGTTCGACGGCACACCCGCGACGCTGCTCTACACCTCGGCGACGCAGATCAACCTCGAGGTGCCGGCCGGCATTACCGGGAAGCAGTCCACCAGCATGGTGGTGACGGCGGACGGGAATTCCAGCGCGCCGTTCAGCGTGCCGGTCTCTCCGGCGGGGCCGGCCATTTTCAATCCAGGCGTGCTCAACCAGGACAACAGCGTTAACGGGTCGGCGAGTCCGGCAAAGGCGGGAGACATCATCCAGATCTACGCCACGGGAATACCATCCGGCGCGACGGTCTGGGCGAGCATCGGCGGCCCGGTCCATCAGGCCCCGATTTACGCGGGCGAGGCACCCGGAATGCCTGGCGTGCAGCAGGTCAACGTCATGATCCCGGCTGGCGCGAGCGGCTCGGCGACCCCGCTCTACTTGTGCGCAATCGCCAACGGCCAGCAATACTGCTCCAACACATACAACCTGGTGGTGCAGTAGGACGCGGGTTTTCGCCCGCATCGCTCGGGCGTGGCGACCCTGCTGGGAAGGGCGGTGACCCGCGCGCGCAAGCCCGGCAAGGGTACTTCCACGACTTGGTAGACGACCGCGCGTTCGCCCAAAACAGCGCGGACCGCGGCGGCGATCACAGCCTGGTGGTGCGGCGGTATATGCCGAATGCGGCTCGTAAAGGGATCAGTCCGTGCTTGTCTTGCGGACGCCAGTCACGCTTGGTGGAAAGAGTTTCGAGCAGCTCGGCCAGCCAGCCTCGCGTCGCGGCGGGCTCGATGACGTCATCCATCAGGCGGTCGCCGGCGGCCCGTAGGGCGTGGAAAACGTCTCGCGGTACGGCTGGATCAGTTCGTTTGCGTCGCGATCCTCCGCCTCGGCAAGTTCGCGGTGGAACAGAATCCCCAGCGCGGCTGCGGCGCGCCCCTGACGGCGATCTCGGCGGAGGGCCGGGCCAACATGCAGTCCGCGCCCAGGTCCTTGGCGCACCTGGCGATGGAGCCGCCGCCGTAAGCCCCGCGCAGGATTGACGTTTTTTTCTGAACCGTGGCGGCCGAGCAGGCAAAGAGAAGTCTGGCGCCGTGGCGGATGATGCCGCCGTAGACCTGTTCGACGCCGGGCAGCCAGCCGGGAATGTCGACGAAGGTCACCAGCGGGATGCAGAGGAGCGGATGCGGTCTGGTTTCTCCGCTGTCTCCGCGCCTAGATTGGCGGCCTCAAAACACCCAACCAGTTCTGGCAATACGCCTCTCGCGCTACACTGGTATTTTCCCCATGCAAATTGAAAAGGTGTACGAGCCCCAGCGGTTCGAGCCGCACTGGGCGCAGTGGTGGATCGACTCCGGAATCTTTCACGCCTCGTCGAAGGCGATCGGCGGACGTATGTTTTCCCTCGTCATTCCGCCGCCGAATGTAACCGGGTCGCTGCACATTGGGCACATGCTCGAACACACCGAAATCGACGTCACCATCCGGTGGCATCGCATGCTCGGGGAAAACACGCTGTGGCTGCCGGGCACGGACCACGCCGGCATCGCGACGCAGATGGTGGTGGAGCGCAAACTCGCCGAAGAAGGACTGAACCGGCGCGACATGGGCCGCGAAGCCTTCGAAAAGCGCGTCTGGGAATGGAAGGCGCAGTACGGCGACACTATCAAACGGCAGATGATCCGCATGGGTGCAAGCTGTGACTGGTCGCGCGAGCGCTTCACGCTCGATCCCGGCCTTTCGCGCGCGGTGCGCGAGGTGTTCGTCCGCCTGTATGAGAAGGGCCTGATCTATCGCGGCGAGTACATGGTGAACTGGTGCCCGCGATGCCTTACAGCGCTTTCCGACCTGGAAGTCGCACACGCGGACGTAGCCGGCCACATGTGGCACCTGAAGTATCCGGTGAAGGGCGAGCCGGGGCGGTACGTAGTGGTGGCCACCACGCGCCCCGAAACGATGCTTGGCGATACCGCGGTGGCGATCAACCCGAAGGACGAACGGTATAGCGACCTTCACGGCAAGACTATCGAGCTGCCGCTGATGGGGCGCGCGATTCCGCTGATCCTCGACGAGTTGGCCGATCCCAAGTTCGGCACCGGCGTGGTGAAGGTGACGCCGGCGCACGACCCCAACGATTTCGAAGCCGGGAGACGCCACGATCTGCCGAAGATCCAGGTGATAGACGAAAACGGCGTCATGACGGCGGCGGCCGGCAAGTACGCCGGGCTCGACCGGTTCGAGGCGCGCAAACGGGTGCTGGCGGACCTTGAAGCGCTGGGCGCGTTGGTAAAGACCGAGGACTACGCGCTCAGTGTGGGCAAATGCCAGCGATGCAAGACCGTGGTGGAGCCGCTGATCTCCACGCAATGGTTCGTGAAAACGAAACCGCTGGCCGAGAAGGCTATCGAGGTGGTCGAGAACGGGCGCATCGTCTTCATTCCGGCGAACTGGGCCAAGACCTATTACGAATGGATGTACAACATCCGCGACTGGTGCATCTCGCGCCAGCTCTGGTGGGGACATCGAATTCCGGCGTGGCACTGCGGCGAGTGCAAAGAAATCATCGTGGCGCGCGAGGCGCCCTCGATATGCCCGCGCTGCGGATCGGCGCGTCTGGAGCAGGATACGGACGTGCTCGATACCTGGTTCAGCTCGGGACTCTGGCCGTTTTCGACGCTGGGGTGGCCGGATGCGACCGAAGATCTGGCTACGTTTTATCCCACCTCGCTGCTCATCACCGGCTTCGACATCCTGTTCTTCTGGGTGGCCCGCATGATCATGCTCGGCATGGAGTTCATGGGCGAGGTGCCGTTCCGCCAGGTGTACATTCACGGGCTGGTGCGCGACGCGGAACGGCAGAAGATGTCGAAGACGCGCGGCAACACCATCGATCCGCTGATCGTGAACGAGAAGTACGGCACGGACGCGGTCCGCATGGCGCTGCTGCAGGGTGCGGCACCCGGCACCGACATTGTGCTCACGGAAGAGCGCATGGAAAGCTCGCGCGCGTTCGCGAACAAGATCTGGAACGCGTCGCGCTTCCTGTTCCTGAACATGGAGCGGTCCGGCGTGGAGCCGGGTGTGCCCAAGAACCTGGAGCAGTTTCTTCCGCAGGCCGACCCGGAGACACTCGCCGTGCCGATCGAAGACCGCTGGATCTTCAGCCGGCTGAATAGTTGTGCGGAGCAGGTGAACAGGGCCATCGAGCAATACCGCTACCACGAGGCGGCGCAGGTGCTATGGCATTTCTTCTGGCACGAATTCTGCGACTGGTACCTGGAGCTCAAGAAGCTGCAGTTCCGCGAAGGCTCCGGCCTCACGCACGCATGGTGCAATACGCTCGCCGCATTCGAGACCGCGCTGCGCCTGCTGCATCCGGTGATGCCGTTCCTCACCGAGGAGTTGTGGCAGCGGCTGGCGACGAACCGCGAGACGCGGCCGGTGTCGATCGCGGTGGCCCTGTACCCGCAGTACCGCAAGGAACTGGCCGACCTCGCGGCGGAACGCGAAATCGAGATCCTGCAGGAAGTGGTGACGATGGCGCGCATGCTGCGGACCGAAGCAAAGCTCGATCCGAAGCAGCCGCTGGAGGGGGCGCTGTATTCGCGCGGCACGGGCCTGGAGGTGGCGCAGCGGCACGCGGAAGCGATTCAGAAGCTGGCTAACGTGAGCCTGAAGTTCAAGGCGGAAGCAGCGCCGAAGGCCGCGGCGATTCAATCGACCGCCGAATTCGACCTCGTGCTCCAACTGCCCAAGGGACAGGAAGACCGACAGCGCAAACGCGCGGAGAAGGAGTGCGACCAGCTCAGGAAGAATATCGCCAACTTCGAACGCCAGCTTTCCGATGACACTTTCCTGAGCCGTGCGCCGGCCAATGTAATCGACGGCATGCGCCAAAAGCTCGCTGATTACAGAGTGCAATTCGATAAGACCTGCGGCTCGCTATGACAATCGAGGTGGTGCGGCGCGCCCTGGACGAGGACATTGGCCCCGGGGACGTGACGTCGGAAGCTTGCGTGCCGGCCTCACAGCACGCCAAAGGAAAATTCCTGGCGCGCGAGCCGCTGGTGCTGGCAGGCAGCGGCCTGTTGAAGCTCATCTACCAGGAACGCGGCGGCGTGGAAGATCTGCACCTTTTGAAGCACGATGGCGAATGGTGCGCCGATGGCGAGGTGATCGCCACGGTGCGCGGTCAGGCGCGCACGCTGCTGGAGTGCGAGCGGGTAGCGCTGAACTTCCTGCAAAGGCTGAGCGGCGTAGCCACCCACGCGCGGCGCTTCGCGGATGCAGTAGCGGGAACCGGCTGCAAGGTTCTGGATACGCGCAAGACGACGCCGGGATTGCGGCTACTGGAAAAGGCCGCGGCGCTGGCGGGCGGGGTGACCAACCATCGCATCGGCTTGTACGATGCGATTCTGATCAAGAACAATCACATCGCGGCTGCGGGCGGTGTGCGGCAGGCGATCGAACGCGCCCGTACCAAGCATCTGGAGATTCAGGTGGAGGTGCGGACGCGTGAGGAACTGGGGGAGGCGCTGGATGCAGGAGCGCGGCACCTGCTGCTCGACAATCTTACGCCGGCCGAAGCGCGCGAGTGGATCCGTGAAATCGCCGGCCGCGCGAAGGTGGAGCTCTCCGGCGGCATCACGCTGGAAAACGTGAGGGCCTATGCGGAAACCGGTGCTGATTTCGTTTCCTCCGGTGCGATCACCCATTCGGCGGAGGCAGTGGACCTGAGTTTTCGTCTGGAGCTGGTCTGAATTTGGGGGGACACGCTTTAGCTGGACCGGCGAGCGAAGCTCGCCAGCGCGGAGGGAGGCCGTGAAGATCGATATCGCCGACATACGGGCCGCATTCCCCGATCGCACCATCGAATACTACGACACCATCGACTCCACCATGCATCGCGCCGCAATGTTGCCGCTCGGCTCCGTAGTAGTGGCCGATGAACAGACGGCTGGACTGGGCCGCCATGGCCACTCGTGGCATTCCGAAGCTGGCAGCGGGATTTATTGTTCCATGGTGCTGGAGCCTTTGCCGGTGCTGACGCTGGCGCTGGGGCTGGCTGCGCAGGAAGCCATCGCGCGCGCCACCGGAATCGCCTGCGACCTGCGCTGGCCCAACGATTTGATGCTCGACGGCCAGAAAGTGGCGGGCATCCTTGTGCAACTGGGGAATGACGCGGCGGTCGCGGGCATAGGGATCAACGTGAATCACGCCGCGCTGCCGGCAGAATTGAAGGCCACCTCGCTGCGGTTGCACGCGGGCAAAGAGTTCGCGCGTCAGGAGATTCTCATCGCCCTGCTCCGAGCGATTCCCGGTTTCATCGCGGAAGACACCGAGACCATTCTGCGGCTGTTCACGCATGCATCCAGCTATGTGGCCGGACGGCGGGTGGTGGTGCGCCAACCGGATGGTGTGATCGAAGGCGTAACCGCCGGGCTGGACAGCGCGGGCTTCCTGATCGTGCGGAGAGACGACGGAACCGATACCCTGATTCTTGCAGGAGGCGTACGTGCTGCTGGCTCTTGACGCAGGCAACAGCAACATCACAATTGGAGCGTTCGACGGGCGCAAACTCCTCTGCCAATGGCGGCTGCGCACGGTTCACGAGCAGACTGCCGACGAATGGGGCATCCTGCTCCACAACCTCTTCGAACCGGCGGGCCTGGACATCAACGCGGTAGACGGCATCATCATTTCGAGCGTAGTGCCGCCCATCGATACCACGCTGGCGTTCATGACGCAGCGCTACTTCCATACCGAAGCGATGTTCGTGGGACCGCGCACCGACCTGGGCCTCAGCATTCGCTACGACAATCCCAACGAAGTCGGCGCGGACCGGCTGGTGAACGGCGTGGCCGGCTTCTACAAGTACGGCGGTCCGTGCGTGGTGGTGGACCTGGGTACGACCATCAACTTCGATGTCATTTCGCGCGACGCCGAATATCTGGGCGGCGCAATTGCCGTGGGAATCGGCATCGCGATCGAAGCGCTGTTCTCGCGCACGGCGCGGCTGCCGCTCGTAGACTTCCGCCCGCCCAAAGATGTCGTCGGCACCAATACCGTGGCGAGCATGCAGTCCGGGCTGTTCTACGGCGCGGTGGGCATGATCGACGGCATTCTGGAGCGCATCATCGCGAAGATGGGGCCGGACACGAAGACGGTGGCAACGGGCGGCCAGGCGCACCTGATCGTCAGCGGCTCGCGTTTCCTGAAGACAGTCGACGAGCACCTGACGCTGCAGGGCCTGCAGATGATCTGGGAGCGCGCGAAGCGCGCGCGGAGTTGACCGCATGTCCCGGCAATGCTTCGGGCTGGTCGGTGGCCTCGGCGTCGGAGCCGCTATCCACTACTACAGAGAGCTGGCCAGGGCTCACGACGCCGCGCACGTCCCGCTGGACCTCGTCATGGTCCATGCGGATATGCAGCGCATGATCCGCTGGGCGGAAGCGGGCGATGCCCGGTCGATGGCGCAGTACGTCGCCGGTCTGATCGAGCGTATGAAGGCAGCCGGAGCGACGTTCGCCGCGCTGCCCGCGGTGACGCCCCATCTCTGCATTTCCGAGTTGCTCCCCATTTCTCCTCTGCCCCTGGTAAACCTGCTGGACACGGTCAACGATGCAGTGCGGTTAAGCGGGTTCCGGCGGGTCGCGCTGTTTGGAACGCGGTTCACCGTGGAAAGCGCGATCTTCGGCGCACTGACCGCCACCGAAGTCGTGAAGCCCCGGCGGGACGAAGTCGACGAAATTCACCGGATCTATTTCCAGCTCGCCTCGACGGGTATCGGCGGCGACGCCGAACGCACGGGACTTACGAAACTCGCCGAGACCCTGATGCGCCGCGATGGCGTAGACGCGATCGTTATGGCCGGCACGGATCTAGCCCTCATCTTCGGGGAGTCGAACACCCCGTTCCCGCACGTGGATTGCGCGCGGATCCATATCGATCGAATCCTACGGACGATGCTCGATTGAACTACTTCAATTACTTCACTGAAATCGAAGAGCATTTTCAGAGGGCCCGGGGGACCGCGCTGTTCCTGATGTCGCCGCTCGATTGGGCGCTGGTGGAGTCGTGGAAGAACGCGGAAGTGCCGCTCGAGGCGGTGCTGCGCGGCATCGATGTGGCTTTCGAGAAATGGCGCGCGCGCAAGGTGAAGACGCAGATGGTGAACTCGCTTGCGTTCTGCGCGCAGGCGGTGTTGACGGAAGCGCAGATTATGGCAGGCGCCGCTCCGGCGCGAGGGACACGCGAAGCCGCGCCGCCATTCGCGCTGGAAGAGCTGCGCGCATATCTTGCAGGAAACGCAGCTGCGCTGCCCCCGGGCTACGAGGAAACGGCAGCATCGCTCGGGCGTTTGGCCGTCGAGGCCGAGCAGCACTACACGGACCTCGAAGGGCTCGAGCAGCGGCTGACGGTGCTGGAAGAGAAGATGATGGCAGCGGCGCGCTCGCGGCAGACCGAAGAGGAACTGCTGGAGGCGCGCCGCGAGCTGGACCGGCAGCTCCGTCCGTATCGCGGCAAGATGACCGCCGATCAGCTCGCCATGCTCGAGAGGCAGTACCTGGAACGGATTCTGCTGGAAAAAGCCGGGCTGCCGCGTCTCAGCCTTTTCTATATGCGTTGATCCGTAGTCTGCTAGAATCGCGGCCATGGTTTGGGCAACAGCAAGCGGCCTGGTGGTATGGGCGGGGATTCTGTTCCCGTCGGGGCTGGCGATTTATGCGCTGCTCAAATGGCAAGGTAAATGGCGGTTGGCGGCGGCGGCTCCCGTGGCCGCGCTGGCGGTGTTCTTTGTTCCGCTGATCCTCGACTGGCAGCGCGACGCCACGGCGGTCAACCTGTGGGGGTTGCTCTTCGTTCCTGTGGCCATGCTGCTGGCGATTTACAGCGGGATGGTT
>Ga0126381_100001795_pt1 | contig 22991 bp, 21 predicted proteins | sample PanSoiMetPlot_28_FD_96465 | JGI IMG/M metagenome (GOLD analysis project Ga0126381, IMG submission 96465) | Tropical forest soil microbial communities from Panama - MetaG Plot_28 | ecosystem: Environmental > Terrestrial > Soil > Tropical forest > Bulk soil | place: Panama | collected 2016-02-17 | reverse complement strand
TCCAGCATGAGAACGATCACTTGAATGGAATTCTATTTATCGATCGTATGTCCTCTGCTGCAAAGGCCTCCCTGAGCGGGAAATTGAAACGGCTGGCGCGTTAGGGTCCTTTCCCGCGTTTCTCATGAAAAATGCACCTGAAACGCGCGTTTTGTCTCCGCGTGAAGCCGCGGTTTCCGGGCAGGAAAGACCAGGAGGCGATCGATTACCGCGATCTTGGGTTCTGGCTTTCGGCATTGTCGCGATCGCTTACCTGGCTACTTGTGGAGTCCCGCGCTTATTTGATCAGATTGATGGCCAATACGCTGGCGCAGCGCGAGAGATGATTGCGCGGGGCGATTGGCTTACGCCGACCCAGGATGGCGTGCCTCGTCTGCAAAAGCCGCCGTTGGTCTACTGGTGTGAGATTGCTTCGTTCTCCGTTCTTGGCACCAACGAATACGCCGCGCGATTTCCGGTCGCTATCGCGACAATTGGATGGTTCGTTGCCACCGGGCTGGTTGCTTATCGGATCACAGGATCGCGCCGCGCCGGCACTGCCGCCTCTCTCCTTTTATCGATCTGTGTTGGGAGTTTTCTTTTCACCCATCTGGTGATGCCGGAGCCATTCCTGGCATGCATTATCGCTTTCACTTTCTGGTGCTTAATCTGTGGAATCCAAGCGGGGTCCGCCGGCAAACGGGATCGATGGTTTTTGGCTGCCTGGTTTCTCATAAGTCTTGGCGCCTTAACCAAAGGCATTCATGCGCTGCTATTCCCGGTGGTGATCGTGGCGATCAGCGCGGCTCTGAAGCCAGGCACACGAGCTGCCTGGAGCCGGTTCCTTTTACGGCCTCACGGCTGGCTGCTATTCGTTGGGCTGGTTCTGCCGTGGTACGCATTAACGGAGATACGGTTTCCCGGCTTTGTGAGAGACCACGTCTTCAACGAGCAGATCGGACAACTGTTAAGCCGCCGTTGGCCACCTGATAACTACGGGGATTCGTTATTTTTATTTTGGGCCCAGCATCTGGTTTTGTTATTTCCTGTCGTCTTATTCGTTCCCGTCGCGTTTGGAGCGACCCAACGATTCCTGGCCGAGACTGCTACCGCGAAGATGTTTCGCGCTTCCAGTGAGGCCAAAGGCGGCCGCTGGCTGCAAGGCGAAGGGCATCTCATTTTTTTTTGGTTTTTGCTAAACGCGATCGGAATCACGTTCTCTCAAGTTCAAGACTACTATTTGATGATTTCCTGGTCGCCGATTGCGATCTGGACTGGCTGGGCTATTACGCGGCAGAAAACCTCGTTTATCTGGACTGGTGTTGCCCTGGCATCGCTGGGAGTGCTCGGACTCGTTGTCGCCGCGTTGGTTAGCTTTCAACCACATACCGGGAATGGTTCGTTGGCGCTTGGCGAGCATATGATGCGAGTGATCACGAGCATGCCCGGAGTAATCTGGGCGAAAATTATTCCGTTACTCTGGATAGTATCTGGCACAGCGCTGGTTGGAGGCTGCTTCATTTTTCTTTTTCGTCGAAGCGAAGTCTTTGGTCTGACAGCGCTCAGTTTTGTGATGGCCGTCACTTTCGCTATCTGCACGCGGGGTCTAGCGATCGCGCAAGACCAGTTTTCATCAGCGAAGGCCGCGCAAGTCGTGAATTCGCCGTCGAACGAAAACGCGACGGTTGTGGTGGAAGGAGAATCAAACGACAGGACGAGTCTGTTCTTCTATTTGCGACGACCGATCTTCTGGGTAAACGCCCATCCCGAGATGGAATTCGCGACTCGAGCCCTCGGGATCGGACGAGAACATTATTTAACGCAGGAGCAAGTGGCCCAGCTCTGGAACGAGCATGGGAAAGTATTTCTGTTGATCTGGCCAGGAACGTTGGACCGGTGGCGGAAGGAGTTGGGTGTAACGCCGGCCCAGATCATGGTGAGCGATAGGTCTCAGATTCTTTTGTGTAACCGCGTCGATTTGGATGGGCATGCGGCGATGGTGGGGAGATAGGCTTGTGAGATCGACGGCATCGAACGACATCGAGCGGGATCGCAGGGAACTGAAAAACCTGACCCCTCCCGGGGCCCATCATCCCGCCCGATAACGTAAACTCACTGAACGATAGACGTCGTTGTTCCGTTCTGCGGAATAGAAGAAAAGTTCGATGCTGCTTCCGGGTCGTTGCCATCGATATCCCACGACCGTTTGCATGACGTCGCCCACCGGTGTTTTGTCCCGAGCCAAAACCGTGGGCACGCCGTATCTTGACTCAAGCCGCTTCCTTGCGCTGTTGAAGAATTCTTCGTAAGCGAGCAGATCCCATTCAGGGTGCTCGTACTGCAGTTCTACTTCGACCAGCGTCTTGTCGACTCCGAAATAAAGAACCGTTCGTTTCAATGCCGGTTGGATCAGTCCCGTGACTGTCCAGGCTTCGCGCCCTTGTTGGACCTCTTTGCTGACCACCTTTGCCCCGGCGCGCTCGAGCACCAGATTGATTTCACTCTGGCGTTCTCCCCAAAACAGCCCAAATGGGGGATTGATCTGCTCTGGAGGAGATGCCCCCTGGGCTGGAGGAGACGCCTCCTGGGCTTGCACGAGGCTGGCGAGACCCAATAAAAACGCGACGAACCAAACCATGACCAGACGAATGTGAGACGAGGATACAGAAGTCAGGAGTCAGGAGCGAGGAAGTTCCTGCTATCCGCGCATCACAGACTCCTAGATCCTAGCTCCTGACTCCTGTATTCTGCCTCCTGCCTCCTGCCTCCTGCCTCCTGACTCCTGACTCCTGCCTCCTGACTCCTGACTCCTGACTCCTATACCCTCTTATACACCACAGATGAATTGATCCCGCCGAATCCAAACGCGTTACTCAGAATATGTGTTAGTGGCCGATGGCGCGGCTGATTCGGGACGACATCCAGGTCGCATGCCGGATCGGGTGTTCTGTAATTGAGAGTCGGCGGAATTATTCCATCCCGAAGGGCCAGAGAGCAGATGACCCCTTCGATTGCAGCGCTAGCACCAAGGGGATGGCCGTAATACGCTTTTGTGCCGCTGACTGGTATGGTCTGTGCGCGTTCGCCAAAAACTTTCCGAATACAAAACGCTTCGTTTGAGTCGTTGAGTTGGGTTGAGCTGGCATGTGCGTTGATATAATCAATTTGCTCAGGTCCAATCCCGGCGTAGGCCAAGGCGTCGCGCATGGCTCTGACACATGACTCGCCAGTAGGCAGCGGCGTTGTCATGTGGAACGCATCGTTGTTCAAGCTGTACCCGATGACTTCTGCATAGATGTTTGCGCCGCGAGCCTTAGCATGTTCGTACTCTTCCAGAATCAGGCTTGCTGCTCCTTCACCCATCACGAAACCGTCTCGTTCCAGATCGAAGGGACGGCAGGCGACTGAGGGATGGGCCCGGCTCATCGTGCGAATGAGCGCGAATGCCCCATATGTCAGCGGGCTCAACGGCGCCTCGGCAGCTCCCGCGATCATTACATCAGCCCAATCGTCCCTGATATAACGTAACGCTTCACCGATCGCGACGTTGCCGCTGGCGCAGCTGTTGGAATTGGTCGTGCCGACGCCTCGAAAACCGAACTCAATGGCAACGTTACAATGCGCTGAGCCGCCAAACACCTGTAACGCTAACAGATGATTTACTGATCGAGGGCCTCCGTGGACAAACGCTTCGTGTTGGCCTTCGGCGTTGGAAACACCGCCCAAAGCGGTGCCGAAGCTGACCCCAATCCGTTCTTGCGGTTTATCGACTGAATATTCTATGCCGGCATCTTCGAGCGCAAGTTTCGCGGAAATAACGGCAAACTGGGCGAATCGATCGAGACGCTTCAGCCGTTGCCGCGGGAAAAATTTCTCTGGCGTCCATCCGTGGATCTCGGCGGCACTGGTTGTGCGGAAAACTGAGGGATCAAAGTTGGTAACGGGGCCGATGCCTGATTTCGTCGCCTGAATAGCCTCCCAAAAGGATTCCTTTCCAATCCCGATCGGTGTGATCGGGCCAAGGCCTGTTATCACAACCCGTCTCATTTGTTTTCGACGTAGGCCTTCATGTATTTCAAGGTTCGAGACGCGACGTAATCTATAAAGCAGCTGCCAATGATAGGTTCGGCTACGGGCCGGAGCGAAGGTACGCGGAATTGTAGCTGGTGTTCAATTTCCACACGAACACCTTCCGGTGTCTCGTCAAATGTCCAAACTACTTCCATGCCTTTGGTGAATGCGCGCAAGTGCCGGAACCGGACTTCATAATTTTCTCGATCGATGATCTGCTCCGAGAGCCAGGAAATTGGAATTATTCCTCGTTTAGCAGCCATCTGTACAATGTTCCGGACCGGCCCTCGCTCGAGGTAACGAATGTAACGATAGTGAGGCAAGAAAGTCGGCCACCGTTCCAGATCTGCTGCTGCGTCGAAAATGACTTCCTTAGGCGCAACCATCAGAATCGTGTTCGATTGATGCATTAGTTTCCTGGTCTTTCCGCCCGGTAGTGGAGGTAACACTCGTCGGCAACAACTTTCATTGAAACCAGCTGAAACCTTCGGCTGGAGTTCAAAAAAGTTCCGGGTGGTCCGAGTAAGCCGGGCGCGTCCGAGCCGCCAAACAGTTTTGGTGCGATAGTCAGAAAGAGCTCGTCGATCGCATCGACTTCTGCGAGCGACCGGGCAAGAGTAGGTCCACCTTCACAAATAAGGACCCTGATTTGGTACTCCTGGCAAAGGTGCGTGAGGACGTTTTCGATCCGAACCTGAGGTTCTTCCGTCAGGTGCAGAGAAGCATGATTCGCCAGCTTCTTTTGTAAAGACGCCGGCATTCGGGCCGTTGAATAAATGACTATAGGCGAAAGCTGATTCTGGAACAGTTTCAAGTCGCTCGAAATATTTCCCGAGTTGGAGACGATAACTCTGATCGGATACTCACGCTGGCCACGAAGAACCCGGGCGTCGCGCAGCTCCTCAGCTGGAAGTCCCATCGACATATTATCGATCGCGACCGTGTTGCGGCCGACCAGAAGTGCATCGCCAAGCGCCCGGATTTCCAGCAGGCGGCGCTTATCTTCCGCCGATGTAAAGCCGGTCGGCCGATATTGTTTTGTCGACACTTTACCATCCACAGACATAGCGAAGTTGAGGATGACCCTTGGCCGGCTCATTTTGATATCCTATCGGCTAATGGTTCATAGATGTCGACTCTCAGAGGAGGGAGTTTTATTCCATCGGGGTATGGTTCGCGCTCCTGCGCGACCTGAACCCAACGCGCGCAACGATCTCCTCGTGCTCGGTCTTGAGATATGGGAATCTGTGAATCCAGGTCGCGCAGGAGCGTGAATCTTACCGCTGCGCGATAAAAGTGGTGGCGCTCGTTGGGTTCAGGTCGCGCAGGAGCGCGAACCCTACCACCAAAGGGAGGTTTTCAAAATTTCGCCCTGATATGGCCACTCTTCAATAGTTTCGACAAGGCCGGCTCGGACCGGATTATTTCGAATGTATTACCACCGGGCTTCGGCACTCTCGTGCGATCGAATTCGATGATGGAAGCAGTATTTTTGTCAGCGGCACGAAGGGTTCCGAAAAGCGGCGGTGAATCGACTTTTCCAATATTTGACCCAAGGATCGAAAAGGCAGGTTTCAGGACCGGGCCACGCGAACAGGTGGAGGTGATCGGGCATCAGAACATATGGTCCGACGTTCCATTTGTCTGCCTCCGACCAGATTTGTCGCAGCAAAGCGTGGACACGATCATCAGCCAGCCAACGTCCTCGGCCTCGGGTGCAAACGGTTAGAAAAACCACGGTTTGAATTGCGTTGTCGGTTAGCACGCCGCGGGCGGGGCGGGAGCGTTCAAGGAATTCGGCCATCGGATGACATAACATCTATTGTACATGTTATGTAAATAAGAATAAAACAGCGAGGAGTGGTAGGCGTTGGGTTCAGGTCACGCAGGAGCGCGAACCCTACCGCGCGCGCTACCCAAACCGTTGTTCCCAGTGCGCTAGCGCGGTAACGATCTCGTCTTTCGAGACTCGGGAGCTCAGCTCCCAGACGAATGGAATATCGGCGCCGATCGGGCGGATAAGGGATTCCAGCTCGATCATGCCGCTGAATGGAACCTGATGATCTTGATCGGGGAATTTTACATCGTGGACATGACATCCCAACAAATGCGGGCGCATTTTATCCAGCCATTCTGCGTGATCGATGAACGTTAGATTATGCCGCACCTGGGCGTGGCCGAAGTCATGCCAGTATCCGATTGATCCGTTCGGAATTTGGGCAAAGAGCTGAGCGAATTCCCGTTCCGATGGAAAAGTCTCAATCCCAATGCGGTTTTCAATTCCAAGTTTGACCCCAGCCTCGGCGGCATGAGCTATAACCGGTTGCAACCATTCTAATACCCGGTCGAAGACAGAGTTCGCTTCCCGCTCACGGATCGCCTTGAGCTTTAAAGCGACGTACCTGCGATCGAGATAGTGCCCGGACTTGATGCGATTGACTAACCGCCCGGTGTAATCCGGAATCGGAGCCGAGCCGAGATGCATGACGAGTCGGTCTGCGCCAAGCTTCTGCGCGCAGTCGATTGTCCGAAGCGTGTGGCGCAAGCATCGTTGCCGTTCCTCGACGCTAGGCGACGTGCATTGATAGCAGTCAGGAGCAGCGTCCGGGACCTCAATCGGTAAAGGGCAAAAATTGTGCAGACTGGTTAACGTGACTGGATGATCTGCCACGAACTTTTCAATGCCTTCCCAAAGGGACAGCCGGATCCCGTGCCCCAGTTCGATCCGATTGATTCCGAGCGAAAATATTTCCTCCAGCATTTGATCGCCTCGCGTATGGCGAGCCGAATTCCAACAGGTCGAGAATGCGGGAGTCATGGACGTTGCACGTTCGGCGTTCGGCGTTTGGCGTTCGGCGTTCGTATGTCGATGCTGCGACACCGCCGAACGCCAAACGCCGAGCGCCAAACGCCGAACGTAATTCTAGCCAGCCCAGGTAATTAGTCGTAGTTCGTGGTCTTGGGCGAGGTGAGGGTGGGTGGGGATAACTCGAACGTTGAATCCGTAGCTGCCACTTTCGGTCGCGGGGAGAACGCCGCGGAAGCGGTATGTCCCTTTGTTCTCTGTCTTCTCGATCTCTGAGAGATCAACAGTATAGGAGTTCGATAGGTTTCCGTTATTGTTTTCACCGACGTACGCTTGTACCCGGACATGAGCCGGGTCTAGTGGGCCGAGGAAAACGCGAGCGGTGATTTCCAGTTTGTCGCCTACGTAAAATGCTGTCTGGCCATCCTGGCTAGCGTTAACCGACTCGATACGCACCTGGGGCCAATCTACTCTTGTAGCATGCTTCCAGCGCGCCAACTCCACGGCCGGCGCACAGTTCTCTGCGCTTAGCGCCTTGTATCTGGCGGCAGCTGGTTCATACAAGCGTTCAGTATATTCCTTTACCATCCGGTGCGTATTGAACACAGGCGTTACGCTCCGAATCGACTCGCGCATCAACTGGATCCATGCAATCGGAATCCGCCCGTCTGGTTTAGCGTAGTAAAGCGGCACAATCTGGTTCTCCAGGATATGGTAGAGGCTATCGGCATCGATATCATTCTGGTATTCGGGCGGCCCGTCGGTGATCTCGGCTCCGATCGCCCAGCCGTTCTTGCCGTTGTAACCCTCGCACCACCAACCGTCGAGCACGCTGAGGTTCAATCCGCCGTTTGGCGGCAGCTTCATACCACTGGTTCCGCTCGCTTCGAGCGGCCGGAGAGGATTATTCAGCCAGAGATCGACCCCTTGGCTCATCCGCCGGCCGATATAGGTGTCGTAATCCTCAAGGAAAACAACCGAATTCTCTAAACCGGCTTCTCGCGAAAAATTATAGACCTCCTGGATGAATTTCTTTCCAGGATCGTCCTTTGGATGCGCTTTTCCCGCGAAAAGAAATTGAACAGGGCGCTCCCGGTTTTGCACCAGACGGAGCAAGCGCTCTTTCTGGCTGAATAAGAGATTGCCGCGCTTATAGGTCGCAAACCGCCTGGCAAAACCGACGGTCAAAACTTCGGGATCAAGGATACTGTTGATTTTACGAAGTTGCGCCGGTGATTCGCCGAGTCTGGTACGCTGTTGTCGCAACCGCTCTCGAACGAAGTTGATCAGCCGAGCTTTCAAAAGGTGGTGCGTCTCCCAAAGGACTTCGTCAGGGATATCGATGACTCGCCGCCAGTATTCGGTGTCGGTCAGATGCTCTTCCCAATCGTTGCCAAGATATTTCGAGTAGATCCGATGAAACTCCGGCGCGGTCCACGTTTTAGTGTGGATCCCGTTGGTGATGCTGGTAATTGGGACTTCTTCCCGAGGCACTCCGGCCCAGACATCTTGCCAGAGTTTCTTGCTGACGTCGCCGTGGAGTTTGCTGACTCCGTTGGCAAAACGACTGGTCCGCAGGGCCAGAATCGTCATGCTGAACGTGTCTGGTGGACTGATCCCTGGTTGCCCGAGCCGAAACAGGTCATCGAAACTGATCCCGATGTCGTTGGCGAAACCTGAAAAATGGCGCCTCATCATTTCACGCGGGAACGCGTCGTTGCCTGCGGGTACCGGTGTATGCGTGGTAAAGACGTTTGAAGCGGCCACTACCTGAAGCGCAGAATAGTAGTCCAATTTCTTCCCTTGGACGTACTGACGAATCCGCTCAAGGGAAAGGAAAGCTGAGTGGCCCTCATTCATATGGTAGACCTGGGGCCTGACTTGGAGGGCATTCAAAGCTCGTACACCACCGATTCCCAGAACTAGCTCCTGGCGAATCCGCATCTCCAGATCGCCTCCGTAGAGTTGTTCCGTAATCAATCTGTCTTCGGGCGAATTCTGCTGAATATCTGTATCGAGCAGGTAGAGCTTGATGCGCCCGATCTGCAATTCCCAGACTTTTGCTGTTACCGCGCGGCCCAGAATTTCAACAGTGACATAGAGCGGTTTCCCGGCAGCTTGTGTCTCGCGTAGCGGCAAATGATGAAAATTTTGATTCAAGCTGACAGCCTCCTGCCAACCGTCTTTACCAATCTGTTGCTTGAAATAGCCGTGCCGATACAAAAGGCTTACAGCTGAAAAATCGAGATCGAGGTCGCTGGCCGATTTGCAATGATCCCCAGAAAGGATGCCTAGGCCTCCCGAATAGTTCGGTACCGATTCGTGGAAACCGAACTCGGCCGAGAAATAGGCGATACACGGGGCAGAGGATCGGCGCTTACCATAGGTATCCGCGCTGCCTATATACTCTTTGAACGCGCGGTGCACGCTTTGCATTTCATGGATGTATTCGTCGTTTCCCGCTAGCTCCAGCAAGCGTGCCTGGCGCGAGAGTTGCAACATCCGGATGGGATTATGATTTGTCTGGTCCCAGAGGGCAGGATCCAGATGTCGAAACAAGCGGCGGGCATCTGGCTCCCACGTCCACCACAAGTTGTGGGCCAGTTCACGGAGTGGCTCAAGCACTTCCGGCAATCGAGGCGCCACATTGAAGCTTTGGATCGGTTGCATAATTTGTTCCCCCAGGGTGACGTGCCTACGGCAGGCGCGGTTTTCGGTCAACAATTTTTCCGTTTTAGACGAGCTTTACGGTCTAGACATTGCGATGAGCACAACCCTCCGGGGTTGACCGTGGATTGACCTTCCAGGTCGGCGGCCTTTGCGTGCCGAATTGTCAAGCTACAAGCTCAACCCATCCCGGGGCCGCGGGACTGGAAGCTTCGTCTTCCGAACCCCCAGGGGTTGCATGGTAAATTCGATCGGCAGATAGTGGCCGGTTATCCAATGAAATATCGTACTTATCGAAATACCGATCTGAAGTTGAGCGAGGTTGGTTTTGGCATGTGGACCGTATCGACTGGCTGGTGGGGGAAATTCACCGAAGGCGAGGCCATCGGCTTAATGCACAAAGCGTTCGATCTCGGAATTACTCTCTTTGATGCAGCGGACACTTACGGGAACGGGTTGAGCGAAGAATTGATCGCCAAAGCGTTCGACAGGCACCGCGACGAAATCGTCGTCGCCACCAAGGTTGGATACGATTTTGTTCACCATGGAAATGAGCGGCGCGGCCAGCGTGAAATTCCTCAAGATTTCTCTCCAGACGCCATCGTTCTAGCAACTGAGGCGGCGTTGAGACGTTTGAAAACGGATCGAATTGATCTGCTGCAACTCCACAATATTCGGATGGAGCAAGTTACTGACGACGCTTTGTGGACCACGCTGGACAAGCTGCGCGAAAAAGGCGTCATCCGCTACTATGGCATCGCCCTCGGACCTGCAATTGGATGGCTATACGAAGGTGTGAACTGCATCAAAGAAAGGAACATGACCAGCGTCCAGCATATCTACAACATACTCGAGCAACATCCTGGCTCGAAAATTCAGGACGCGGCGAACGAAAACGGCAAGGATACGATGTTCCTGATTCGCGTGACTCATTCATCAGGACTGCTGGAAGGGCATTACACCGCCGAAACCAAGTTTCCGCCGACCGATCATCGGAGTCATCGCCCCAGGAGCTGGCTTTTAAATGGGGTCAAGAAGGTTGACCAGTTGCGATTCCTTGAGGGACCAGACCGGACCTTGGGGCAAGCCGCTTTACAATGGCTATTGGCTGACCTGCGCGTCGCTTCGACGCTACCCAATGTCTATGACGAAAAGCAATTGGTGGAATTTGCGTCGGCCCCAGAATCTCCCGAATTGACCTCTGACGAGCTCGAGCGAGTGCAAGCGCTGTACGCATCCGGATTTGGGTTGGAGGAAGATCCACCGAAATTCAAAGGGACGATGGAGCTTGTTGAGGCGCTGTGATCGGACTGAGGATTTGAACACGGCGCGGCAAAGCCACGGCCACAAGTGCTGCGGGGATCGGCGTGTCGGCGTTTCGGCGTACCGGCGTGGAATGAGTCCATAACAGCCACTGTGGAGAACTACTCACCAAGAACTCCTGAAGCGATGGCGGATTTCTTGCGGCCGCCAAGAGTGGAGCGAGAATTGCGCAAGGAAGCCGAGATATTAGAGAAAGCAGAGATCAAAACCATCCTTATCTCGCCGGGCACAGAGAATCTGGAAGAACAGATCGTCTATTATCGGTGGGGCAAAGGTAGACGACGCGTCCTTTTAGTTCATGGATGGGCAGGCAAAGCGGCTCAGTATTTCAATTTCATTGCGAATTTGATCAAGGCGAACTTTGAAGTGATTGGTTTTGACGCGCCAGCGCACGGCCGTTCGTCGGGGGAACTGGCGAGTGGCCCAGCTTTTGCCCGAGCTGCGCGAGAAATCGCAGATACTGTCGGTCCTTTGGATTTCGCTATTGCCCATTCGATGGGAGCAGCCGCGTTAAGCATGGCGATGTTCCGTGGAATGAATGTTCGAAAAGCGGTTCTGCTTGCGCCGGTGGCGTTCATAATGCCCTTACTGAATGACTTTATGACAAGTCGTGGGATGCACCGCGACGAGAGAGAACAATTAACAGCGATGTTCCGAAGCAAATACCGAAATGAGGTACTCTCGGTGCCTGATATGGCGCGGAATTTTAGAACAGAGGCGCTGATTTTACATGACCGGGACGATCAAGAATTGCCCTATGAGCAGGCAGAAGCGATTGCCCACGCATGGCCGAATGCGCAGTTGGTCGCCACGCCGAATGTCGGCCATTGGCGGATTTTACGGAGCAAAGAGGTTATTGAAAGGAGTGTGGCGTTTTTGAAGGACTTGCCGGAAGAGTCGACCTAGAAGGTCAATCCACGGTGAACCCAGAGGATTCAGGTAGTCGAAGCTTCTAGTCCCGCGGCCGCGTGATGGGTCGAGCTTACAGCTCGACGCCTAGACGTGACAACACCAATGAGAACGGTTATTCAGCGCGCCAAAAACGCTTTAGTTAGTGTTGACGGTAAAACTATCAGTAGCATCGGGCCCGGACTGCTGGTCCTTTTGGGTGTCGAGCCCGCCGATACCCAGGAGGACATCGAGTGGCTCGCCGGAAAAATCAGCCGGCTTCGTATTTTCGCGGACGATAATGGCGCGATGAATTGGTCAATTCACGAGATCGATGGAGAGTTTCTGGTTGTTAGCCAATTCACCCTCTTCGCTAACACACGTAAAGGCAACCGCCCATCTTTCCTGGAAGCTGCTCCTCCCGATCTTGCTGAGAAACGCTATGAAGAATTCTGCCTTCAATTGGAAAGGGAATCGGGGAGAAACGTCGGGCGAGGCGTATTCGGCGCCCACATGGAAATTAGTCTGGTTAACGACGGCCCGGTGACGATCTGGATCGATAGCAAGAAACGAGCCTGAGCGCCTTTCCTGTACTCGCCTGCATATCTGTGTAGTGTGCGGGACTCATTGATGGATTTCTTAGTCTTAGTAATTGTTGCGTTATTGGTCGGAGCAAGTGTCGCAATTTACGGCCGATTATTCCGGGGCGTTTACCTTTCACATGGAGGCAAGGTTTCTGGCGACCAGTTTACGCGATTGGATGTCTATTTCGTTTTTGTAATCGTCTTTTACATCATCTGGATGTCGTTCCAGACGGCTACAGCTGCGCGTCCCTTATCTACCCGACAAGTCGACACCGGTCTGCTGATTATTGGAGTTTTGATTCAATGGTCGGTAATTCTTTTGCCAATCCTTATTTCTTTCGCGCTGCGTAACATGCGAGCCACTGCATTGTTTGGCCTGGATACGTTGCGGTTTCGCAAAGTTGTTTTGATGGGCATCGGACTACTGTTAGCTGCGTTACCGGTAATCGCTTTAAGCAGTGTAATTGTTTCGAGCATATTTCATTTTAGTCCTCAACGGGATTCGCAGGAGATCGTTCGAGTATTCGAGAACGCCGCTAGTCCGTCTCAAAAGATCCCAATCATCGTGTTGGCGGTGGTTCTTGCGCCAATGATTGAAGAATTTGTTTTTCGCGGATTCGTTTACGGTGTGTTGAAGCGACATTTCGGAGCGTTTTCATCATTGCTCTTTACCGGAGTGCTGTTTGCGGTTGTCCACCTTCATCCCCCTTCATTGATTCCACTGTTTCTCTTGGCCTGCGCGCTAACAATTGCGTACGAATTTTCTGGCAGCCTGTTGGTACCAATGACAATGCACGCATTTTTCAACGGTCTGACGCTGGTTGGGGTCTTCTTTGCTCGTTCATGAAACTGCGCGAGCTCGGCGAAGATGAGGTTGTCAGACGCCTGATTCGTTCGTTACCGGTCACTCGCCGCGCGCTCGTTAAAGCGGGTGATGACTGTGCGGTTGTACGTGTTTCGGGCGGCGTTCAACTCTTGAAAGCGGATTGTATCGTCGAAGGGATCCACTTCCTTGCGGATGCTGATCCAAAGCGGATTGGCTGGAAAGCTCTGTGTCGGGCGATCAGCGATATCGCAGCTATGGGAGGAAAGCCGCTCGATGCGGTAGTGACCGTTGCGCTGAGTCGCGAAATTGAGTTTTCCTGGTTAAATAGCGTGTATGCTGGCATGAGGAATGCCGCTAAGCGGTATGGTGTGAGTCTGGTCGGCGGGGATACCGCGCAATCGCCCGGTCCGGTTTTTATCTCGGTTGCGCTGACCGGAATACCAACCGACGGCAAGTATGTTATCCGATCTGGAGGTCGGAACCTGGATTGCTTGTATGTCACCGGAAAACTGGGCGGCTCGTTGCGCGGAAAGCACCTGCGATTCCATCCCCGGCTGTCGGAGGCGCAATGGCTCATTAGAAAGTTTCCGATCAGCGCCATGATGGATTTGAGCGACGGATTGGCTACCGATCTTCCGCGAATGGCGAGTGCGAGCAAGCTCGGTTTTGAAGTCGATCCGGTTAAGTTACCAAGAAATACTGAGTGCACTGCCGAACAGGCGCTGCGAGATGGTGAAGACTACGAGCTTCTTTTCGCAATCGCTCCCGGCTCGGCAAAGCGATTAGAGGTCGCCTGGCGAAAAGACTTCCCGCGACTCGCGTTGACTTGCGTTGGCAGATTAATGAAAGGGGGAGCGACGAGCTTCCGTGAAAAAGGGCATGATCATTTCAGGCCCGCATGAAAGGAACCGCAGATTCCACAGATTTTTCTTAAACCTCAAAAAGGAAAATCTGCGTAATCGGCGTAATCTGCGGTCCTTCTGCTTCTGGATTTAGACGATGACTCGGATTTCGACTAGTCCCGAAGAAACGCAGGCGATCGCTACAGAAATAGCACGCGGTTTGGCTCCCGGAAGCGTGCTAAGCCTGACCGGCGACCTGGGAGCCGGTAAAACCGAGTTTGTCAAAGGGTTGGCCAAGGGGCTGGGTATCGATGATCCCGTTACCAGCCCTACTTTTACTTTGGTGCATGAGTATCGAAGTGCTCTGGTGACGCTTTATCATCTCGATTTGTACCGTTTAAATAGCGAGAAAGAACTCGATGAGATCGGTTTTGACGATTGTCTTGCAGCGGGCGGTATTTCCGCCGTCGAATGGGGAAACAAGTATCCGGCTCGATTACCGAAAGGTTGTTTAGAAATTCGTCTGACGATCGGGGAGAACAACGAGCGAATTGTTGAATGGTGAAAGTCCTGCTCATCGAAAATTCGACCGCGTCCGGTTCGCTTGCAGTTTCGGTTGGCGACATCATTGAATATCGCGCGCAATTTTCTCGTTCAGGCGAGCTGGCGAGAGAGGTCGAGAAAGCTATCAAACAGATCGGGGCTCCGGGTGAGATCGTGATTGGAATCGGACCCGGCTCGTATACAGGACTTCGGGTCGCTGCTGCAACGGCTATTGGTCTCGGGGCGGCGTTGGGATGCGCAACCTATGGTTGCCCGTCGGTTCTGGCAATTGAAGAGGACTCCTGCTGGATCGTCGGTGATGCACGGCGAGAATCGGTTTTTGTTGCAAAGGTGGAGCAGGGGAGATTGATGGCTGAACCGGAGCTGGTTCCGTTAAGTGATCTGCCGGCCCTTTTAGCTCAGCGAGAAGGTCGCCGAGTGGTTGCTGTGGGACCGATACCTGGTCACAATGATCTGCCAATTATTTTGCTCAGGGCGGAATATTTGTTGAAACGACGAGAGAGTTTTCGGGAGTCGGTGGAGCCGCTTTACTTGAAGCCGCCGCATGTGACCACGCCGAAGAGCAGGTAGATGGTTTTTCGGGGAGGAGGATGCCGACTGGCAGGTTGGTGGGTCGTTTTCGAGGACGAGAACGAGGATGGTTTTGAGGACTAACCAGTTCTGCCCGTGGCGCCGGCTGGCTTTCCCGGCTTCAGCCGGTGCACTGGATCGCTTTCCTTTTTCCTGGTAGTCAAGCAGCTGGGCTGAAGTGCGAGTTCGACGGTGTACGGAACGCCTTCCATCATCCGTTGGTGTCCAACCGGGGAGAATCCTTCCTCTTGGCAACAAAGCGCGAAATTCTGCCGCGTGCACAGTTCAATTAACTCCGATGCCAGGCGTTCTACTTCGACAGTATTTCGCTCATAGTGGCCGCGAACCCCTGCAAAGAATAGTGCTGCGGCTAATCCGTGCATAACGTTTAGCTCCTTTGCTAGTGCGATCGCTTCCGCGATGTTCGCTCGGCTGGTGGCGATTTCTCCTAAGATGGATCCAGTCACCAGATAAGAGTCCGGCGAGAAGGAAGAGGGCGCAGTTCAAGCTTGGTTTTAAGTACAGCATGCGTTTATCGGCGCGCCCTATTTCCACTCGAGCGGAGTGCCGGATGGCAGAAGATGCACAGCACGCGCAATATTCCAGTTTGCCAATCGGAATCCCCCGATGCTCTGCTCGACCTTCATTTGATCGGGGATACTCGTACCGTGTAATCCATAGGGCAGCGGTCCTGTGCTATTGGACTTGGCCAGATTGATCCACACGATTCCTACCGGGTTTCTTGGCCCTGCGGCGAGGTATTGTTCAGCAGACAGCGCAGGGCTGCTCGGGGAGGGCGTTGGCTGCGGCACTGCGCCTGTGGGAGCAGGATTCCGGGCCTGTTCGATCCTCTCCTGCATGGTCGCGAGCCGGGGACGTGGGATTGCGTCAAGGATCGTCCAGGTTCCGTGCCCATGCAGCCCTGGACGGGCGGGAGAAAGCGGGAATACCGCAATAAGCGCGCCGTGCTGGTAAATATTCAACTGCGAAAGACCAATCACTGCGGCAGTCACCGGCTTATCGGGATCGGCCTGTGGTTGCAGCGGTTGATCAAATACTTTCTCGATCTCAAAAGGAATCACATTGGGAACTTGAAATTCCGACCCCGCCCCCGGTGTCTCCGGCAGTTTTGGGTTCAGAGTGTGCAGGTAGGTTTCCCGGCAATGAAATCGCTCCGCGACGAATTCCCAAGGCGAGCGATAAGGCAGCATCCGCAGCGCGATCATTTCCTCATAGCTCAGATGTGTTACGCCCGCGACTGCGGGCTTGGGAGATGGTTTTCCCGAATGTGCACGGGCAGAAACAGGAGGTTGTTTTGCTACAGCAATCGTCGCCGCTTTGGGGTGCGCTATGAAACGAAAGTCTTCCGGTCTGAGCTTATACCTAGTAAAGACGTTTCCCACCACCGCTCGGGCCTTGGCCTCAAGGGAAGCGTCATCCTTCGCATCTTCATGGCTGCCTTGATAGAAGAGCAATATTTTGGTAAAATCCGGGCTTGGCTCGCCGGCAATCGGCCCGGTGGAGAATTGCTCGCGGTCCAGAAAAATCTGAAGGGTGAGCCAATCCGGTCGGGGCGCCATCTCCGAGCCAGCCGCCGGTTCAGCCGATTTGGCACGCTTCCGCTTCTTAACCGACGGAGATGTCGCACTCAATGGTATCGCACCCAATTCCGCCAGAGTCGGTATCTTCAACGTCTGCCCGGCTCGGATCATGTCTGTTTGCAATCCGTTAAACGTTTTGAGTTGGGCAACGGTCATGCCGAACCTTTTCGCGATGAGAATAAGCGCATCGCCACGTTTAACTTCGTAGAGAGCAGGCCGAATCTCAGGTGTGGGCGTCGGGGTGGCGGTCGGCGATGGCGTTGGAGTGGGCGCCTCAAGGCCCCAGTCCTTTTCATCGGATGGCACGATGCGCCATTTCCATTTTACCGCATTCTCTAGGCCGGGTTCGATGCGGGTTAATGTGATGGGTTTTCCAGTTAGCGTTTGTGCGGTTACCCTCGCAGAAAGCGCACCGCCTATGACGAAAAACACCAGGGGGGTTGCTGCGCTAAAAAGCATGATAATGCGTTTTAACCCCAATCCTCCTTTGACGTCTGATGGTTCGTCGCACGCTTTGACTACCTGTGGCAGTCCGCTCATGACGTCACGCAAAAGGTTCTTAGCTGTTTTGTAAACCGACTTTGGTTGGGCACGGAGAAGCACACTTCCATCAACAACAGAATGCCACAATGCCAAGACGAGCGACAATAAGAGAAAGAAATTTTACAAATTTCGGAGTTGCTGGCCTGTCGCCGCCTGTCTCCATTGGAGGTTGTGCGTCAGACGTCCTGTCACGCTGCCCGTCAGGCGCCAACCCGCCCGTCGCACTTTCGAGCGAGCGACGGCGTTTCGCTGGGCTGTATTGAAAAAACTGCGTCCTGCAGAGTCGAAGCCTGCGCAGGGATCTCCCGTCCAACGGATCGAGCCCCAGTAACGACATACGCCTTTCGCTCAGATACGATAACCTTGGGTACGGCGAGAGCCAGAGAAGGCCAAGTGTCTCTTATTGTTCCGTATAGCAAAAGCCCTAAAGAATTAAGGCCAACTTAGTTCCAGCCTTTTTCAGAACCGTTGTTATGTTTTGTGTTTTGCACCCGGTTCTTTTTGATGGATCTCTTGGCCTAAGCCCTTGATTTTTCAATCTTTTTGCCGACGGAGGGGGTCGAACCCACACTCCCTTGCGGGAACCGGATTTTGAGTCCGGCGCGTCTGCCAGTTCCGCCACGTCGGCTTGCAAGGAAGGGAATAACTAATCGGCATCGACAAAAACGCAAGCGTTCAGTTTTTCACTCACGGGGTGGGGCAGCGTCGTCATCGACGGGAGGCAGCGCTGACAGCTGCAACCGCCCAACCCAGAATGGTATTCGCTTTTTTGGGGTCCCCGGAAGTTTCAGTGGTGCGCCGACAGAGTGCATGGATAGTTGGGACACCCTTCCTATGAACTTGGTTCTTTACCTTCTCGCGGTGCTGATCTGGGGTTCTACCTGGTTAGGAATCAAGTTCCAGGTCGCATCGGCTGTGCCCGCTCCTGTCTCTGTTTGCTGGCGCTTTCTTCTGGCTTCCGCGATTCTGTTTGGATGGAGTCTGCTCACGCGCCGATCGATGCGATTCTCGCGCCGAGATCACGTTCTGATTCTCATTCTCGGGCTGTTCACGTTCAGCGTTAACTACGTCTGTTTTTATGAAGCGGAACGCTCATTAGCTTCTGGCTTGGTTGCCCTTGTCTTCTCTCTTCTGCCAGTATTCAACATGATCAACGGCGTAGTGTTTCTGCGACGGTATCCAGAGCCGAGAGTCGTGCTTGGAGCGGCTGTAGGTGTCGCGGGGATTGTCGTTGTGTTCTGGCCGGACATCATCGGGTTCGATCCTCATTCTGCTGGCAGCATCGGATTGCTTTTGAGTGTGCTAGGCACAATCTCTGCATCGTTCGGTAACATGGCGATGGCGCGGATCCAACGCAGCGGATTACCGGTTATCCAGACGAACGCGATCGGGATGGCCTACGGCGCCATTTCGATCGGCATATATTCCTGGCTGAGCGGAGCGCACTTTTCGTTCGATCCATCTCCAAGTTATGTGATGTCGCTGGGTTATCTGGCGATTTTTGGAACGGTGGTAGCATTTGGAGCGTACATCACGCTTCTTGGTCGCATCGGTCCGGACCGGGCAGCCTATGCCGCCGTGCTCTTTCCGATCGTCGCCCTAGCTCTTTCGACCTTGTTCGAAGGCTACGTCTGGAGCGGCCGCGCGATCGTTGGTGCGATCTTGATTCTGGTAGGAAATGTTCTGGTGCTCGCCAGGGGGCGATTGCCACAGGCTACCAAGCCAAGTTCGGCAGAGGCCTGCTAAACGCCGGGATTGCCGGAAACAAAAAATACCGCAATGGCGCCGATATGCGGGGTAGGGTTCGCGCTCCTGCGCGACCTGAACCCAACGCTGGCCGCTCGCATCTTGAGAAGGCTTAAATATAAATCCGGTGGTTGAGACGACATGCGGCCTGCAACGTGGCAGATCAAGGAGATGGCATCCCCTCGATTCAGGTCGCGCAGGAGCGCGAACCCTACCGCGTTACCGCCCGCTGATTCAAAAAGCTATCCGTAACGACATGATGGGCTTTCTGCGTTTCACTCAACAGATAGCTCAATTGTTCTAACAGGGCGTCTTTACGAAGCAGCTCAATCTCTTGCCCGGTGCCGAAATAACTGTACCAATCCAGCCGGCGGATTGAGAGGAGCAGTTTATCAATAAATCGGATCGCGGTTTGTCCGGGTTCTGAGCTTTCCGGCAACGAAGCACGAATCAACTCGGCAGATCGTTCAAGCGCAGAGGCGACCGATCGAGGCATTGCCGCGTTCTGCCATACCAATTCAAGTACCTGGGGAAGTTCAGCTCTGCTTTGGTAGACTCGTCTGTACGCATCCCTGCATCCAAGCAATCGCAAGAAGGCTGACAACTCAATCTCGCTCGGGTGGGAAGCTTCCAGCCGTTGAGCGATTGATTGTGTTGCTCGGAAACTAGCATTGGCCGTCGTAATCGCTCGTTCTACGAGCTGCCCTAATTCGCAGAAGCGCCAGCCATCGTCCGCCAGCATCGAAAATCGCGCTGTTGCAAAAAATTGTGGCACCAGCGCAATTGTCGTTTCCGATACGCGTCGTGCAACTTTGCGAGCTTCAAGTGTACCGGTTTCCGGTCGATAACGATTTCGGACAAAAGTCGCCCGAAGTGTTGCCAGCGCCGACCATGCTTCCGGGCTGATCACTTCGCGCAGAGAATCAGCATTTCGTACACTCCGTTTAATCATGAACGCCACAGACCCCGACTCTTCAACGTCGAGCAGGAGACGATACCGCTCCAACGCAGTGCTAATGCCTTGTCTTCGTTGTCTGGTGCCGTTATCGAGCGGCGGCAACAACTGGCTCCAAAGCGGCCGATAGAGTTTGCGTTCGGTGGCATTGAGTTCTTCGGTCTCAATCGTCTCAATCAATTGGATCATCATCGCCACGTTGAGTGCCCTCTCCAGGTACCTTCCCAGCCAATAGAAACCTTCTGCGACACGGCTTGTTACCGGTCTCGACGGCAAGATCTCTTGACGATGTCTGTGCGCGACAAGAGCCGGCACTGCTTCCCGCAGAATCCAGGTGTCGCGGCTGCTGATCCGCTCATCACGCTTTTCCTTGGTCGTTTGTCGGAACAAACGGGTGAGTGCACCCGGGAACGCGTCGATCCGTTTTCCATCTCGGACCCCGAAGACAATATGATCTTGCAACGCCGGGATCAATTTACCATCGGAAAAGCGAGATGCCTCGGCACCTTCGTCGACCGATTCCGCAACAAACAAATGGGGCGCCTTTCGGATTGCGGCTAAAACGTCGCTCAAGGAACTCTGGTCGATCGACTCTTCTCCGGTGACAGAGTAGAGGCGAAACCGATCAGGCCGCTCGAGAACCATCTCGCGTTGGTCGAGGTCCCCAAGCCAATATGTTTGGATCGTTGGAAGAATTGGAGCTTCGCCCAGATAGAACCGGATAATCGCGTTCGAGTAGTGTAATAAACCGCGGTCATCCGCAAGCTGTGAACCGACTGCGTTAACGATTGAAACGTTTCCTTTGCGGATACAGTGGACGAGGCCAGGTACACCGCCCTCGCTATTAAATGCGAGGGGATCCAAGAGCGAGTCGTCCAATCTGGTGTAGATGACATCGACCCGCTCAAGCCCCGACACGGTTCGCAGGAAGAGCCGGTTATCGAGGACCACCAGGTCACCACTTTCAACCAGTGGGATGCCCATCCGGCGTGCCAGGAAACTATGCTCGGAATAAAATGGGTCCGCCGGGCCGCACGTCAACAACACCACGGCAGGGGCTTGGCGACGCGCGACGGAGCGAAGCGTCATCAGAATCCGGGTCGGTGCATCGGTGATGGATTCAATTGGTCGGAACTGGAACACTTCGGGCAGCACTCGCGCGAGTAGCCGCCGATTATGCAGCATATAGGAAAGGCCGGCCGGGTGTCCCAGCAGATGCTGTTTTACGGCCAACGCCCCGGAAGCGGTTCGAACCAGGCAAAGACCGCTGAGATGTAGAAATTGTTCCCCGCTTTGCGGCAGACCGACGGCGTTTCTCTGATAGTTCGGACTGCCAAGTATCAACGGGATCGGCAGAACACCCTGTTTCAGAATTTCCCGTTTGTCGTAAACATCTTGAAGCAAGTGCTCGAATGCTCGGAACCGCTGTTGGAACCCCAGGAGGATCTGATCCCAATCGTCGCTGGGAAAAAGGTGTGGGAGCAAGTCGCAAGACCAAGGCAGGCGTTGTCCTTCGCCAGTGACTTCCGATGTTACACCGAGTTCGCGCGAAACGGCGTCGAGGCGGTCCTCGAGTTCTCGAATCTCGGCTCGATTAAATCCCTGCAGATGAGCGATGAGCTTTGAGTAGAGCAGTTCATCGTCCTGGCTGGGATGCAGGGAGATTTCCATGAAATCAGCGCGTAAAGCTGATAGAGTGCAAGGACGTGGTCAAGCCCGATAGCTTGGGTGAATCGGTCTTTTTGTTTTTAATGTGAACCAAAGCCCAAGACAGGTAGGGTCACGATTTATCGTGACTTTCCACGACGTGACACTTCCGGAGTGATTTGCCACTCGTGTTTGAGCCTTGAGTGCCATAACTATTTCATGTAATGTTATGGTCATGTGGCGCCACTCGTACCGCCGAAAGCGACCGAGCCGAGGCATTATCTCTGATGAGACCGTTCCCACGGTTATTTTCTTGACAGTTTGCACGAAGCGGAGGCGGCGGTGCCTCGCAAATCCGATTGCCCACGAGCTTCTCCGGTCAATTTGGCTAACTGCGGGGGACTGGGAAGTCGGGCCGTACGTTCTGATGCCTGATCACATTCATTTGTTTGCTTCGCCTGGATTGGTTACTCGCAGTTTCGACCGCTGGGTCGCCTATTGGAAATCGCTGTTCACGGTTCGTCTCAACAACGAGAATTTTCGTTGGCAGCGATACGCGTTCCATCACCGAATTCGGAGCTTTGAGAGTTGCGAACAGAAATTTGAATATGTAAGGCAAAATCCGGTGCGGGCTGGCCTAGTAGAACAGGCAAAGGATTGGCCATATCAAGGGGAGGTGTTTCGCCGCGAATACTGGTGGTAATTTTGCCTCAAGGAAAATCGTCGCAAACGGCCGTGGTTGTGGCCAGATTTTACATGGCACCGGTCTTGGAAAGTCACGATAAATCGTGACCCTACCAGCGCTGGGCCCGGGCCTTTTCTTGCCCACTAGTACCTGATCCGCCCGAAATTTCAGTTTCCTTCTGTTCGTTTTCGGCTATGACACACCCGCATGGCAGTAAGTGATCGCCAGGCGGCGACGAAGGCCGCTGGGGTTGTGAGTTTTGCGGTGATGCTTAGCCGCATCCTGGGTTTGGTGCGCGACCAATGTTTTGCGGCGCTCTTTGGCGCGGGACGCGGTATGGACGCCTTCGTTATTGCCTTTCGTTTACCGAACTTGCTCCGTGATCTGTTTGCGGAGGGAGCTTTGTCGACCGCGTTTGTCACAACTTTTTCTCGTAAAATCGCGGTCGAGGGCGATCGGCCGGCTTGGGGCCTTGCTTCGAAGGTTGCGACGTTGACTGCTGTTTTCATGAGCGTCGTGTCGCTCCTGGGTATCGTGTTCGCTAGTCCATTAGTCGCTTTTCTGGCCTCAGGATTTCCATTGGACAAACGCGAGCTGACGGTCGGCCTGACCCAGATCATGTATCCCTTCATTCTTCTGGTTTCATTGGCAGCCCTGGTCATGGGAATGCTGAACGCCAAGAACCGATTTGCCG
>Ga0126381_100001794_pt1 | contig 22999 bp, 12 predicted proteins | sample PanSoiMetPlot_28_FD_96465 | JGI IMG/M metagenome (GOLD analysis project Ga0126381, IMG submission 96465) | Tropical forest soil microbial communities from Panama - MetaG Plot_28 | ecosystem: Environmental > Terrestrial > Soil > Tropical forest > Bulk soil | place: Panama | collected 2016-02-17 | reverse complement strand
GCCAGGTCAATGGGAGCACTTACACCTACACTTGGATAAGGGGTCGTCCCTCAAGATTCACATCAAAACCCACATCAAATTGATCTGATGTCTGCTGATTTTGGTTTAAGATCTTGCTGTAAGTTATTGATTTCAGTGGCTGCCACCCAGACAGTCATTTACACTGAATCCAAATGACTTGTGCGATAACACTGACACGATACCCTCTTCTGTACCCCGACATTTTTCTGGACGCAATCGCACCATTTAGGACTGCCGCGACCCGTTATTCCGCGAGACGGCGATCTGAATTCTGACGAGTTCGACAAGGCGTGCGCGCTCGCTGTAATCACCCATTCCTCCGCGACGAGATCGCTCGCAAGGCGACTTTCTTGGTATGCCTGCGTCTGATCATGCAGACTGCCGAGCAAATCCTTCTCTTCCTCCTCCCGGCAGGAACGGCGATCCGCGCATGGAGAGCAGCGTCCACCTTCCTTCGCTGCTTTTGAGAGTGTCCATGCGCGTGCTCGCTGTTTCGCCATCATCAGGGTTGTCATAGAGAGCATTTCGCGGGGAAGCAATTATTTGGTCGGTGCGGGTCGGTAGTCGGAATACTCGGATGTGAACAGCGAGGTCCGAGTCGAGTAGCCGCCGGCGCCGGAATCGCCGTTCGGAACAACTACAGAGTTGATCACGGACCTTACCGGGACAATGAACGAGCTCTGCCCCGCTTTGACGCGCGCGTAGTCGATGCGAGTGTCCATCTGATGGACCACGTCAGAGGGTTGCAGCTCGGCCTCAATGATCATTCGCCTGACAATTCCGGTGTCGGGCTCGATAAAGAGTAGTCCGTGGTACGGCGCAATGGTTCTGAAAGGGTGCCACTCGGTGTCGGTCCGGAAGTCTCCCGCAACGCCGCCTCCATTGGATGCTTCCGGACCAGCCACCTGTCGTCCCGTCGTTGCAGAGTAAAAGCGCGCAATGCCAGCCTGTTTGAGGTCTGGGAAGCAACAGACGTCGACGGCAAATTTGGATTTTTGCCTGGGCACCTCAAAGGAGAACACCCCTGCAGGCTTTCGGTCGATCAATTCCCAGCGCAGCCATCGGATGGTTCCAGCGCCCTGCGCCTCCTTGAAGATGAGGTCGAGGCCGGGCTCCGGCTTCTGAATCTCTACGGATCCGTTGGCGCCCCAGCGCGTGGGATCTTTTTCAGTGGTTCTCTTTTCCGCGCCGCGTTCGATGATTACGGGGCGGGCCGTGGCGTTGATGTAGCGGATGAACGTGACTGGATTTGATAACCCCGAAGACGTGACGGCATCCTTCGCGCTGCCGCCGACGCCTGAACTTGCTGCCAACGCGTTCGTATTGTCCTGAAAACGCAGTGTGGTTTTTGTAGCGGCCAGAAGGGGAAGCTGTTCATAGGTATTGGCGATGTACGTTTGCGCCAGCGTGAGGATTGTCTTTTCTGCGGCCGGACCCGGCGCTGGAGTATCGGGCAGATCGGACAGAGGAGGCGTCAGATAAGCGCTGCGCGCTTCGAGCACATAGATCTGTTCGGTGGAGAGAGGACCATTCACCAGACCGATGAGACTATTCATTGCAGACCGCGTCAGTTCTTCCGTAAGCTCAACCTGTTCCAACGCTGTGGCTACATCCGCGTCTGGCCTCTTGTCCTGCTGACAAGAAAACAGCAGCTCCCGAAGCTGTTCTACGGTCATCTTCTTGCCGCACCAAGCCGGCATCGCAAAAGAGAGCAAAGTCAAGCAGAGGATGCAGCGTCTCATGGTCCCATTTCTCATAGAAAAGACGAGGCGGAGTTCCGATCACCGCATAAGTTGACAACACTACTTATGCGCGGTAGCGTCGGCGAGTTGATAGTCCTTGTACTCGATGGTGAACAACGTGCAACGCGTAGAGAATTTGCCTGCCGCCTCCGAGTCGCCGTTGGGCACCACTTCGTTGTCAATCACGGTTTTGATGGGCAGAATCATGATATTGCTACCGACTTTGACAGGAGCATAGTCGACACGCGTATCCAGCTGATGGACTACTTCTGTGGGCTTGAATTCGGCCTGAGTGATCATACGGACAACTATCCCGGAATCGGGGTCAATAAAGAATTCACCGTGGTAGGGGACGCCATCGGATTTGAAGTTTCGCCAATCGGTGGTCGTCTGGAAGTTGCCTCTTGAACCGCCTGATCCACCTTGAAGCCCGGCTACAGCGGCCGAACTGAATCGCGCAACCCCTGCTTGATCAATGTCAGGGAAGCAGCAGATGTTTACGTTGAGGTGAGACTTTTTCTTCGGGACCTGGAATGAAAATACGGCCGCTGGTTTGCCGTTAATGTTTTCCCAACGGAGCCACGAAATCGCTCCAACCAACTGAGCTTCCTGGAAGACATTACCCAGGCTAGGGTCAGGCGCTTGAAGTGCAATCATCTTGTTCGCACCCCACTTTGTTTTGTCGTCGCGGAGCTTCTCGATCCCGCGTTCGCTCGAGTAAACGCTGTCGGTCGAGTTGATGTAATGGACGAACTGGAATGGGCTCACGAATGTGGATCCCACCGAAACGTCTGTAGCACCACCTCTCAAGCCGGAACTGGGGGCTGCGGCTTCGACGTTGTCCTGGAAGCGGAGCGTCGTTTTGGTTGCGGTGAGCTCAGGCAATCGTGCGTAAGTCTTCGTGGCGTATTCAGCTGCTTTATCAAGAATCGCTCTTTGCGTGGTTGCATCCGCAGCGGGTGCTGATGGGATATCGGTGGCAGGCGGCGCGAGAGTGGCGCTGCGTGCTTCAAGGACGTAAATCTGTTCGGTGGTCAGCGGCCCAGGCGCGTAATTTGCGAGGCCGTTCATGGTGCTACGCGTTAATTCCTCGCTCAGTTGCACCTGCCTGAGAGCGGAGGCCACCTCTGTGTCCGACCTTTTTTGGTCCTGCATGGACTTGAGCATGGTGGTAAGTTCGGCGACAGAGATCTTCTTCGCTGGCCAGGCCGGGAGTGCCAGGACAATCAACGCAAGAATGCATAAAGAACGTTGCATCGCCTATCCCTCTTGATTCGGCTAAATGATGATCCTTACCTATTGAATGGGCAGGGCAGCCGTTTGTGAAACCTGGTCTTTACGACGCTTCTCTCCGTTGTTTGCAATCTTCTTGTAGAGGTCTTCGTCGGCGGCTTTGTTCAGCTTTTGGGCCGTGTCAAACTCGACCTTTGCCTCGTCTTTTCGACCAAGTTTGCGAAGATGCCTCGCCAGATGCCAGTGCACGCTTACTTCATCGGGTTTGAGTTTGGCGGCCGTTCTCAACTCGCGCAGTGCGTCATCGTTCCTGCCGGCTTCGGAATCGATGATCCCTAGATCAAGGTCACCAAGCCAGAGGGAACGATCGAGCGCAAGCCCCTTCGCCAGAGGTACCCGAGCCTCTGCCGAATTGGCCAATTGCAGGTAGCTATCTCCCAGGTACACGAGAGCCTGTGCGTGGTTGGGGTCATTCTCGAGTTCCGCCTGGAACTGTGTGACTGCTTCGGGGTATTGCTTCTGAGTCCATAGTAGATAACCGAGTCCAAAGTGGACATCCGGTTCTTTGGGGTCGGCGGCCACTGCAGCCCTGAACATCTTGATTGCGCCGTCGCTGTCCCTCAGTTCATCGAGAGCCTCTCCAGCCAGCATGTCAGCATCGGCAGACTCGGCGTTCAGCGAGAGTATCTGATGATACGTTTCCACTACGCACTGGTATTGCTTTGACCAGAGACAGCTGTGCGCCAAGCTCAGAAGCAACGGTGAATTCTGCCGATCTCTCGATGCAGCGGCTTTCAGATAGGGGACGGCACACGGGTACTCTGCCAGTCCGTAGTGGGACAATCCGAGCAGGACGTCGAGGCGCTGGGCTTCGGGGGAATTTTCAGGGGCCTGTTTTCTCAGGATTCTGAATTCCCGGATTGCATCCTTTAACTGTCCAGCTTTGAACAATGCCAGTCCGAGATTCAGCCGGACTGCGGGTCTGTTCGCGTCGAGAGCGAGAGCCTTGCGATAGAGCGGAATTGCGTCCTTGTATTCTTCCTGCCTTGCTTTGAGCAACGCGAGATGAGCATAGGGTTCTGGATTCGCTGGATGCGACTTACTCACTTCGCTCCAAGCTGCTTCTGCGGCCGCAGTGTTCCCTTGCTCTTCCAGTTGCAGCGCATTCTGACGCTGTGGATCGGGGACGCTGTGCGAAAGCTCTTGTGCGCTCGCCAAAACGGCTATAAAGGAGAAAAATACGAATCTCAAAACCGAATTCATCCGCGATCCCGGCACGCTCAATTCTACTGGTAAATTACCTGATCTACGATGCTTCTTCTTCCCGTGAGCTCGATTAGGCGCATTGGGTAGAAAAAGTAGGGCGCGGCAGGAGAGTGATACCGCCGCGCCCAACGCCTAACAGGAGGCTAAAAGATAAATTTTCCGCCCAGTTCAAGCACGCGAGGATCCCAGGTGCTGGTGACTTGGCCGAAAGTGTTGCCACTGTTCAGAATCGTGCTGAAAGCGCCATTTTGAGGCGCATAGCCCACATTCAGGTTATTTGGTTCTGTGTGGTTGAAGGTGTTGAACGACTCGATGCGGAGTTCAAAGCGCGCCCGCTCCGTTATTGCGAACGATTTGTAGAGTGAGGTTGTGAAGTTGACACGGCCGGGTCCGACCACGGAATCCTTGCCCGCGCTGCCGAAGCCCAGGTTGGGTCCGCCCTGCCACTGCGGAATGACATTGGAGAACTTCGACGTATCGAACCAGCTGTTCATCTTCTTGGAATACGATACTTTGCCGTTGAGGTTCGGACGGACCGTGTAGCCGCCGCCGAGGCCGACAGAATCCCATCCGCCTTGGTCGCCTGGTGCACACCCTGTCGCAATTCCGTTACAACCTCCGGAGCCGGTGACTGTCTGAGGACCGCCTGATGACTTGATGAACGTTCCGGCGATCTCCCATCCGCCCATCAGCGAGTGAGCGAGGCCGGAGCTCTTGGCAAAAATAGGCAGCCTGTACACATAGTTGGCGCTCAAGATGTGACGGCGATCAAGCGCGCCGGAGCCCTTGTCATACTTCAGGTTCCAGGGGTTGCTGAGGTTGTTCAGGTCGTAGGTGGTGAGATCGATTTCGTGCGAATACGTGTAGTCGAGTTCACCGCTGAGGCCTCGACGGTTCTGTACGCGGAGTCCGGCCTGGAATCCGTTGTACGTTCCGTTGGTGTCGTTTTCCTCCGCATCAAGGTCGCCATAACCCTGATACTGACGGAAAGCGTTTGTGCCGCCGTTGAAGAATCCCAGCCCCGGTTTGCAGGCGCTGTCGTTTCCATACGGCGAGTGGGCTCCGCCGTCGCCGCCAAGGCAGGCAACGGTCGTATTTCCCGCACCGGCGTTCACAACCGCCAGGCCTTCCTGCGGAGTGATGTTGTTGCGATGAACCTCGACGTTCTGGTGCCATGCGATATTGCCGACGTACTGCACGACAGCAATCATGGAAGGAGCAACCTCGCGCTGAACGCCAAGTGAGAACTGGGCGACGCCCGGGGCACGGTAATCGTGCGCGAGATACTGGTAGCCACCCGTTGCGAAGACGGGCAGCGTGCCCGATGAAGCGTTTCCACCGGTCTGCCAGTTGAATCCCGGTTGGCTCCACAGCGTGTTGCCAAGGCTCAGGTTGTAGGAGAACGGCGGGGCAGTCGCAGTGTTGTAGATGTCGTTGCCCTGCATCCGCTCGAAGAAGGTTCCGAAGCCGCCGCGGAGAACAGTCTTCCCATTGCCGGATAGGTCATCAGAGAAGCCGATGCGTGGCTGGTAGGTTTTGTAGTCGTTCTTCACGAGCCCGCGCGGGAAGCCATTCTGGCCCGCCAAGCCCATGCCGTTGAGGTAGTACGGGATTCCGTTGATCGTCTGGATGCCCTGGCTCGTCGGATCGATTGTGCCTGCTGAGGTCCAGATCGGCGGCGCTGCAACGTTGTACGACGCGGGATAGAACGTCGCAACCGCATTGCTGCGCTCCCAGGCGTGCGGCAGGGCATCATAGCGGAAGCCGAGCTGCAGGCTGAAGTGCGAGTTGACGTGCCAGTTGTCGAGTATGTATGCAGATGGAGTCTGGTTGACGTAGTGGCGAATCGGTGTCGCCTGGAACTGGCTGTAGCCCGATGTCAATCCGAGCAGGATGTCAATCGCGCTGTCGCCGGTGCTTCCGTTGGGGCTGTAGCTGCCCTGCGAATCACCGAAGATCTGCTGGTTCTTGGTGTAACGGTTGTAGCTGAAGCCGTACTTCATGGCATGCCTGCCCATGGTGTACGAGATGTCAACCTTAGGCTCGTAGTCCTGGGCCGCGTTGTGCCAGGGCGCCGAGCCGGTATCCTCGGCCGTTCCGTACGGGCCGAGATAACCGATGCCAGGCAGCGCGTTGCGCGTGATCTTGAAGAGCGAGGAAACGGGTGTCACGCCCCAGCCAGAAGGCAGCTGTGCATTAGCGCTGTTGACGATGTTGATGATGTTGCCATCGTAGTTGATGCTGGCCTCAACCAGCAGGTTCGGATTGATCGTGCCGCTCAGCTTGATGGCTGCCGAGTAGGACGGGTTTGAAAGCGTGCTGGTGATGCTGTTGTAGCTCGCCCAAAGCCATCCCAGGAACGGCGAGGCCGATCCCTGCGTCACGGCGTCATGCATGTAATGGCCCAGGATCGACCATTTGTCGTTGAACTTGTGGTCGACGCGAAGAATGTCATCGCGTACGTCCAGCGGAACAACGTTGGCCGCAATCGCCTTGTCGCCGGAACTAGTCGGTTTCGGCAGTGCGGGTGAGTTCAGATACAGCACGCCGTTCGAGTCGAAGAGCGAGTGGGGAATCACCTGTCCTGTTAGCGTCGTACACTGCGGGTTCCCGTGCGAGTCCAGCGTGGTTTCGGCAGTATCCCAGCAACCGTTCGGCTGATAGGCCGGATTCGCCTTCAACAGCACGTTCTGGAAGTACCAGGAGTTCTTGTCGATGTTGGGAACGTGAATCTGATTGGTAGTGCTGAATGCCGGAGGTACATACGTAAGGTCCTGGCCCGCTACTGGACGGTCTGCGTTATCCAGCGTGTTCTGGATATTCGTGCCTGCGGCGTTCAGGATCTTGCGCCACTCTTCGTTCCAGAAGAAGAACGTCTTCTGCCGCTTGGTGTTGTAGACGCCGGGGATGAAGAGCGGTCCACCTACGTTGCCGCCAAAGATGTTGTAGTGCAACGCGGGGCGAACGTTTTGACCTCCAACCTTGTTGAAGAAGAAGTTTGCGTCGTAGTCCGTGTTGCGGTTGAACTCGAACAACTCTCCGTGGAATTTCTGCGTACCACTCTTGAGCGAGAGGCTCATGGTGGCGCCGGAAGAAATTCCGTAGTCCGGTGGATAGTTCGATGTGAGCATGTTGAACTCGGCGATTGCATCCTGCGAAGGCATGATATCCATGCCGCCGGCACCGCCGCGGTCATCCGCCTCACCGCCATCGATCAGCCAAATGTTATGGCTCTGGCGAAGACCGTTGACGCTGATGGTGAAGTTGGCAGCCACCGAGGATGGCGTGTTGGAGTCAGGCAGGGCGGAACTGACCCCCAGGCCCATCGACGCCAGGGCAGCGAAGTTGCGGTTTTCAGTAGCGATTTCGCTGATCTGCTCCGAGCTGATCAGCGTACTGACCACGTTGGAATCGGTCTGCACTGTAAGTGCATCCGCCTGAACTGTGATGGTCTGATTCTCGGCACCGACGACGAGCTTGACATCGACGCGGAAGGTGCCCGAAACGTAGACCTGGATTCCTTTCTGCTCAAAGTTCTGAAAGCCCTTGGCGGTGACCTTGAGGTTGTAGGCTGCGGGGTTCAGACCGCTGATATCGTACAGGCCGGTTGGTCCGCTATCGGTTGACTTGTTGAATCCGGTCGCTAGGTCCGTAAGCGTAAGATGCGCTCCGGCCACCACAGCTCCGGTTTGGTCAGTTACGATGCCTGTCAGCTCTGAGTTGGCTTGCGCATATGCGCCTAGGCCTCCCAGCGCCAAGAGCAACGACAACAGGATGTACCCCATTTTCGCTTTTCTCATGTGGCCTTCCTTTTGAAAATCTGCTGCTTGTTGGTTTCTCAAATGAGGGAGAAGTCGAATACGTTTGTGGACCCAGACGGCTCCAAAGCACACCTCACGTGCGAATCAACTGCAAGGGGAGGAAGACTAATCGTGGGGGAGAAGTCGAATACGTTTACGAGCCGAACGGCTCCAAAGCACTTTGCGAATCAACTGCAAGAGGGGGAAGACTATTCGGGTTTACCCACTCGGATCTCTCCAGAGCAGGTTCAAACCTACAAAGCATAAGCCTGTTCGAACTGACTGATCAGTTACAACAGCACTAATACGATTAGCTGATAAATGATGGGCGGATATTAGAACTGCTCTAACAGGAATGTCAACAACAAAACGTGAGCTATTTGCTGGGGGTTTCTGAAATATCAAACATGATGTTAATCGGGGTTATCTTTTCAAGAAACTTACGCAATCTTGTTCAAACTCCCGCCAGCATCCGAATAGTGCCTCTCAGGGCCAAGAAATCTGCATCCAATGCACCACTTGGCATCATTTCAGGATGAAATGAGCCCCAGACCGGCATACAATGGCGGCCAAGCTACGGATCCGGAAAGAAGGCGCATACCCACGCCGACTAAGCAACTATTGGACAATTGGGTTTACCCTCCGTTTGGGGTTCTTGAAACCTGGAGGCATGGCATGATCCGCACCCCGGTATTGATTGCACTCTCTATTGTTCTGGCATCTTCCGCGGTCACAGCCCAACACGTCGGCGTGGCACAGCTTGAGGAGGTTCTGGCTATGGCAAAGAACCGACAGGACAATGAGCTGGCTGCGCAGCTCTCCGGACTGCAGCTCACCGAACGATTGAGTTCGGCCCGGCTTGGGCACTGGAAGACAAGCATGCCGGGCGTCCGTTCGCAGCGCGCTTTGGTGGGGCTCGCCGATCGTTCCGCATTCTTGAACCCGCCAGAGGACGAGATTCCTATTGCCTCCAAGCCGAATCTTGCTGAGCAGCGACGCATCATGGGGCTCGCCGCGGCCTACGTCACCAACGCCATTCCTCAGTTACCCCGCTTCTTCGCACTGCGCACGACCAACCACTTCGAAGACTCACCGGAGACGATCCGCAATGGTTCCTGGGAGGAAACCAACTCTCTCCACCCTGTCCGAATTTCGCGAGCCGTCATTTTGTATCGGGACGGACAGGAGGTTTTGGAGCCGGGACTGGTCAAGGCCGAAGAGACGCGCGCGCCGGACACGGGACTCAAAACATGGGGGACATTTGGCCCGATTCTCGCCCTGGTACTGGTTGATGCTGCGGAGAATAAGCTCGAGTGGGAGCGTTGGGAGAAGGGGACCACAGGTGCGGTTGCCGTTTTTCGCTTTGCGGTGCCGAGGGACCGCTCGCACTACGAAGTGCGTTATTGCTGCGTAACCTCCTCATTCGGCATGGAGAATCACTCTTTCGAGCAGATGAGCGCCTACCACGGAGAGATCACGGTCGATCCAGCAAGGGGGGTCATTCAACGCCTGACGATCGAGGCAGAACTCGATAGCGCCGATCCCATCTCCCGCGCCGCTGTGGTCGTCGAGTATGGGCAGGTGGAGCTGGGCGGCAGTACCTATATCTGCCCCACGCGAAGCGTATCGATCTCGGTGTCTCAGACACTGCGCGGCATGAGAGATCCGAGCGGGCATTCGTGGACAGCCATGGGTCCGCCCCAGATGCTGCTGAATGACGTCGATTTCTCGCAATATCACCTCTTTCGTTCAGAATCGCGCGTTCTAACCCCCGAGCAAGAACGTAGAGCCGGCCTCGCGCCCGATGTCATACTTCCCAAAGCCGAGCCTGCTGACTTGCTGTCTGCAGAAGAAGACATCGCAGAGTCAGCTGCAACGAAGCCAGGCGAAACAACGACATCCAACGGGGCCGCCGAAGTCGCCGGTGCGCAAGGAAACGGCGGCGAGAGCGGGGAGATCACCGCGAACGCCGCGACAGGCCTGCCTAACGTGGCCGCCCGACCGGCCGAGGAGCCCACCAACGAACCGCTTCCATCGGGAATCACGCTGCATGTGAATGCGAGACTGGTCGATGTGAACGTGGTTGCTCTCGACAAGAAGGGCCAACCCATTAACAGTCTCAAACCCGAAGACTTCGAGGTCTACGACAACGGCGTAAAGCAAAACATCCGATCGTTCATCGAGACCAGCGCTGAAGCTGTTCCGGAACCGCCGACGCCCGACCGGTCCGCAGGACTGGCGGAGTTCTCCAACCACTCTCAGCATGATGTAGAAGCCGCGCGCGCGGAAGAGAACTCGACCATTCTTCTGATCGATGCCGGAAACCTCGATTTTGGAGACCTGACCGACGCGCGCCAACAGATGCAGCGCTTTCTTCGCGCGCTGGCTCCCAATGAACGGGTTGCACTATACGCAATGAAGTACCACGGATACCAGGTGCTTCATGAGGTGAGCCCGGACCATGCGACGCTGGCTACCCTACTAGCGCAATGGAAGCCGACGGCACTGGACGCGGGCAATGCACAGGACCAGGAGATGCGCAACCGGCAGCAGATTGAAACCGTGCACAGTCCGGAGGACCACCTCAACGTAAACGGCAACTTCACCATGGATTCCAGTACACAGACCGAGGCTCTCGATCCGAAACTGCGCGAACTGGGGAGCATACCCGGTCCGAACGCCCTCGGTGTCCTTGTCGAGGTTGCGCATCACCTGTCGGCTATTCCCGGCCACAAGAATCTCATATGGGTCACGAGCGACAATGCTCTGGCAGACTGGAACAAGCTTTCGTACAACATCGAGAAGGGAAGCAAATACATAGAGCCGAGCGCGTTGAGGGCCCAGGAAGCAATGAACAACGCGCACGTCAGTGTCTATCCGCTCGATGCGTCTCGACTGGAGGCATCGGTAGTAAACGCCAACATCGGCCGCCGCAATGTGGAACTATCGCCGACCTTCAACAGGCCATCGTTTGTCGAGCACGAGTTAGAGGGAACCGAAGCTGCTGCAGGCCAGGAGATGAACGCGTTCTCCCAAAACCGAAACTTTGGCAATGGCAGCCGGCTTGCAGCAGCGCTGGAGCAGGATATCCATCCCATCCAAGGCGTGTTCCGCGAGGTTGCTGACGCCACAGGCGGCCGAACATTCCCTCGGTCCAGCAACATTCTCGGCGACCTGAACGCCGTCGTCGCCGATGGACATGCGACCTATCTGCTGGGATTTTCACCCAGCCAGCCGGCGGATGGGGAGTACCACCAGCTGATGGTTAAACTCGTCGGGCACCGCGATGCAACACTTCGCTTTCGCTCAGGCTACCAGTACGACAAGGAACCGACCACGCTGAAAGAGCGGTTCGCGCAGGTGGTATGGCAGCCTGCCGATGCCAGTGAGATTTCAGTCAGCACAAAATTGATCACCGACGCCGAAGGCAATGCTCTTCGCGTCACCGTTGCTGGATCGGATCTGGCCTTGGAAAAGCAAAATTCCGTGTGGGCAGGCAAACTCGACATCTTTCTTGTGCAAAGGGATGCAGAGGCTCTGCATGCCAAGGTATCGGGAATGACCGTTGGGCTTCGCCTCAAATCGGCAACGTATGAGCACGCCATGAAGGAAGGTCTCACTTTTGACGAGCGCCTCGATCGAGAGCACGTGAAGGGCTCTGTGCGTGTCGTAGTGGTCGACGTGAACTCGGGGCGGATCGGATCAGTCACGGTGCCACCTGAGGCACTCGGCGCAAGCGCTGACTAAATAGGGGAGGCGAGGACTCTGTCTCGGCCCGGGACCGTCCCGTCCGGATAGCGAGAGCCTAGCGAGGAGCGATATAGGTGTGGCTGCTGAAGTGAGCCGATCGCGAAACCAGAGGAAGCACAGCCCGATTTGCGAGATGAGCTATGGCTTCGTCGCCAGTGCAGATGGGGCGATTGTCAATGAGCCTATGCGTCCCGTGTTTTCATCCACCACGAGGAAACGAAGGGTGGCATTCCCGGCCACATTTTGGATGGACTCGTCGACGCTGATTCCCTCTTTCAATACCTTCTCATAGGTTGCGGGTTTGAGCCGCAAAGCGAGGGTCTGGCCATCTAACTTGGCTTGCAACGCGGCGTCGTCGCGCTTGATGACAAATATATCGAGCTTATCCATCCATAGCCCGGCTTGCTCGACAAGCGCGAGATCGGCGGCGGCAATGTTGAGTTTGAGTTCTGTTGGTTTGGTGGCGCTTGCGGGCGTTGCGCTCAACCCGATCTCAGTGATGTCGGCGGGACGCCAGACGGCGCTCTGGAAGCGCTCTTTGAGAGTAACGGGTTCTTTCTCGTAGAGGTAGCCGGTGCGATAGCGCAGGGTGATGTTGCGGCGGTTGGCGAGCTTGACGGTGATGTGATGGTAGCTGCCGTCGGCAGGTGTGTCGGGAGTGAAGCTGAGAGCGTAGGCGGCGCGGCCATCGTTCACAATGGAATCGAGTTCGGCGGCGATGTCGCTGGCGCGGCGCAGGGCGCGGCCGCCGGTCGCTTCGGCAAGTTCGTGGAACACGGGCTGGATAGGGTGCGTGTCCTGCTGCATCTGCGCGCTGAGGCGGCCGGGGTTGATATCCCTCTGTGACTTCTCCATCGCCTGCTGAGCTTCAATGCTCGAAGGGCTTGTACCGCCCGGCGTCCCTTGAAGCTGAGAATCAGTTGAGGTCGGATTCACCTGAACATTAGCGCGCTGAAGATTTGCTCCCACCACGTTGACCTCTAACTGGGAGCAATCGAGCGGATAGATGCTGACCTGAGCTTCGTTGAGGGCTTCTCTGGCTCTGAGCGAGATGGGGTCGAGATACTTGTCGCCTTTCTCCTCTTGCGGTGCCTTTTCGCTGAAGTCGGCGAGCACATTGTCGCTTGCTACCCAGATCAGGCTCTTGTGTCCCTTGAATGCAGCGAGATGGCGTGCAACCCAGACCAGGTATCCAAGAGCGTTCTGCTCGGGGCGGTCCCCGAGCGATCGCCTCTGAATATCGGGAGCTGAAGAGATGTCACCCTCGCCCGTGGGTGTATTGCCATTCATCGCCAAGAGGTCATTCTCGCTGCGTACGTACTCCATCTGCTGGCGGTTGCGCATTTCCTCGTCCGCGGCCTGTGCAAGGTCCTGCGCGCTCGGCATCCACTTGCTCAGCGTCGCGGCGAGCGCCGCGTGATCGGTTGTCGGCTCCTGCAGAATCTGGAAGCCATACCTGTTCAGAACGTACAGGCCAGCCGGCTCATCGGGAGCAGCAGACTTCAGAAACCGCAGCATCTCACTGCGGGCACGCGTAAGGTCGCCGAATGCGACGTTGCTGGCATCGATGAGGAATATTGTCGTGTTGGCTGGCGGCGATGGCTCCTTTCCGGCGGAATTTGTTGAGTTAGCCGGGATGTTGCTGAGGGTCAACTGACCTGCTCCGGCGCCAGAGGTATGGGGTGCGTTGCTCGACTGATCCACGACCCCAGCTTGCGCCTGGTTGAACGTGCTTATCGTCTGCTTTCGACCGTTGTCGTAGACCTCGAGATCGCCGGGCTTGAGGTCGGTGACCGGGCGTCCTTTTTTATCGAATGCCACCACGGTGACTTCGACGAGACGGGAGGTGCTCCGAAGATGGAAACCGGTGTCTGGCGTACCAGGTGAAGAGGCAGCGGGTATGTCGGGAAGGCGCGCCTCGGTTGCCACGCTGATCTCCGGATTCTCCGCCGGTTCGGATTTTGCCGGAGGCGGAGACGCAACGGGAACCGGTGCCCGAGCGCTTTCAATCCTGGCCTCGAAAGTGGCAGCAGGCTCAGGGTCCGAGATGGCGAGATGGGTCGTTGGGTCTCGTCTTGCACTTCCTGTGTCAGAAGGGACTGGCTGTGTCGCCGATGTGCCCGGTGGCGGCAGATCGGACGCAGCGTCCGCCACGATTCTCGCTTCTGAGCGAAAGACATGATAGTCGGTGAAAGTCACGTCGTTTAGCAGAGTCTGTTGGACCGACTCGGGCGTCGTTCCTACGACTATCGAGTCCATACCGAGTCCGCGCTGACCGTGGGCCACGGTCTGCAGTATCTCCTCCTTCTCCTTCGAAAGACCTTGCGCTCGTGAAAATGCGATGCTGTGCACCGGGCAGGTGTAGGTCCTGCCACCGATGTCCACACGGCCATACTCGACCGCTATTTTGGCGCTGGAGATGGGCTCGCCCGGCTTCAATTCGGCATCGATTGCGATCCGTTGAATCGCGCCCGTCGCCGGATCGATCGCCATCTGACCCGCATATCCGACCAGCTCGTGCCATTCGCGGCTGTTACCCTCGGAATCTGCTACGCAGCAGTAGCTGAGTTCAAAATGCGACTTTTCTCGTGGAACCGAGAATGCAAAGACCGCCAACTTCCCAGAATCGCCTTGTTCCCAGCGCCTCCACTCCAGTTTGTTCTGCGCGGCATCCAACAACACCGTCGAGAGAATATACCCGAATTCTCCGCGAGAACTCAGACCCTGTTTTGAGTGAGCCGATTGCTTTTGGTCTTTCGGGTGAGTTTCTTCAACCTCACGGTTATCGCGGTAAAGCGTAGTGGCCAGGGACGAGGCGACCAGATGTATCGGTTCGTAGGGTATCGATGGCTGGCCTAATCTCGCAATTTGCGGGCTGCTTTCAAAACGGTCGGTTGTTCGGGTGGCGATGAAGTTCGGAAGTTGCGGGATCGCCGTGGTTACGTAATTTACGACCAATCCCATAATTCGGCGCTGTTCGGTGATGTTTGGCGCAAGACTGACGGGAATCTCAGAAGAAGGCGGATTCTGAAACTGTGACTCGTCTGCTATGACGCGCAGCGCTTGTCTGCTCTGTTCACCAGGTAGATCAGCCTTGAGCTGCCGGAGCAAGGATGCGTTCATCCGTTCAGTCAATTGCAGTTCAGAAAGCTGTTTCGCAGCGTCTCCGTCCTGCCGCTTGTGGAGGGATTCGACAGTCTGTTCCAACTGTTGAACAGTCACTGGCCTTGCTGCCAATGCTGGACTCACAATTGCGGCGATGATGAGACAGGAAAGTGTTTTTGCTACGCAGGTCAATCGCTCTAGGTCCATCATCGTTTTGTCTCGACCACACCTTAATTCATCAAAATCATACCTCTATCTGCTTTGTTTGCAAGGTATGCATCGGAACTTCTCTTAGTTTCGATTCCTTCCGTACGGTGGAACCGGTTCGCATTGTCTGAACAACTAGGCTGAACTGGTTCGCATAAGCAAGATGGTACGCTGCTTTCACTGAGAGGGGATGAACTGGAGAAACCTGCACATCGCCAAGAGGGGTTCACCGTCGGCTACTGATCAATTCTCGACAGACCAGGACGCCCCGCCTCTGGAGGCGGGCGTTCCAATGATTCGGGCGCAGGCGACGTCGGATTGTGCGGTGCAAATGACCACCAAGCCTGTGGAGCTTGTGCCCAGCGATTTCCCGTTGAACCTCAGCCTTCGACAATATTCCAGACGAGGCATCACTTCCGTGGCGACCATCTCGCTTACCCGGGAGGACCGAAGCCCTCGAGCGGAGCAAACGCATGTCACTCCATCCTCCTCCGAGGTGCTGCTCGGCTCGATCAGATCCGTTAGCAGCGCCGGCCGGGTCAATCCTCCAAGGCGTCGAATGTCGTGCACAGTGTCAGCGCAACGCAGACAATGCAGATGAAAATCTACGGCACAGTTTAAGGCACAGTGGGGATCGAACACGATGAAAATGGCAGCTAAGTTATTGATTTCATTGCCCCCCCCCCAAGTCAGCCTATCGCGCTGAACCGAAGTAGGTTAGCCGATGTGTACAGCAGGTATACAGCATTTGACCTGACTGGTTTTGCTTCTCTTCAGTTCCCACCGATGGCCGCTAGAGGACTGTTTCGACTCGCAACTTCCGGTTAACCGACAAACCGTCAGAACTGGAAGAGAGCGTTCGCTATTGCTCCCTGAAGGCGTCGAAATAGTGGTTTTCACCTACATCCTCGTACTCTTTCGCGACCGATAAACCAGAGGCTCGGAGCAATTCCCTGTACCGCACAGCCCCCAGGGAGATTGATTCCAATCCTGTCATTGCATCGTTCCAAATCGCCGGTATGGCAGTTGCCGTAAATAGTAAGCGGCCACCCGGCACCAGTGTCTCGGCGAATCGATGGATGAGGTGATGCTGGTCTTCAGCTTTGAGTAGGAACATCAAACCAATTGCGAGAACAGCATCGAAGGTTCGATCAAAAAATCTGGACTCTTGAACGGCTTCACAAAGGATGGGTGTACCGGGCAGGTTGCGTTGGAATGCTGCTACAAAGGATGGTGCAGCATCTACCCCGAAGACATGAAGTCCTTCTTCGATGAGTACTACCGTGATGGGAAAGCCAGGTCCGCAGCCCAGATCAATGACACTGCCGCTGCGTGGTAGTGTCTTCGCCCACTTCCGCACTTCCTTGACGCCGATCGCAGTGGACCGAGTACTGCTATTGCCGCGACGCGCAAGAAATTCTACCGAGACTGCTTCGTATCCACTGGATCGATCCATCGGTAGATGGTAGCAAGTCGTCCAACTCTCCTCGCGCCAAGATTCTGCATTCCGGGTGGTTAACCGGCAAACCGTTGGCCGTAGGGTTTTGACAGGTCGCGCGGGCGCAGGAAGAGTTCGACCAACTTGCCTTCGCCGACAACTCTCCCCAATTCGCCGAATGCGGTGAGAGGGATCAGCACTATGAAGAGCATCATGGTGAAAGCAAGGATCGCCTTCCAACTGCCTCCGCCCAAATCGGCAACGCTCTGAGGAAAGGACTTTCCGTGAAAGTAGCCCACGGCAGCATCTTCCAGGATCTTGCAGATGATCAGCGCGATCGCAAAGATGGCTGACTTGAGCAGAGTGGGGTAGATCAGCGGCGCGTTCTCCGCGCGTGCGCCGGGATGAAAGGCTTTCGCGATGAGCATGAACTTGCCAAGCACCAGCGCATTGATGATCGCGACGCCATGCGCCACAAAGTCGATTTCCTGGCTTCCCTGGATGATCGACTTATACACGATAAACATCCAAAAAAAGATGCATAGGTACAGTGTTACCGAGATGTACTCTTTCAACTCGTGAATAGCCTTCTGCTCTAGCGCTTTTTTATCCATAACCTTTTCTCCACATCGATTGGCAATGGATCCGTGCGGATTTGAAATTGCGTTCGGAAGAGTGGCAAGGCAATCCGTTCCCTCCGGGCGTTTGGGCCGTTCAAACGAACAACTCTTACTGACCCAACGGCGTCCAGCTCTGGTCAGGATTGAACTCTGTCATCACAGATGCGACTTCGCCCGTCGTCTTGCCCAGATCCTTCTGGAACGTGACCCCATCCCGATTCACCATGAAGGTCTTGATCCCGGAATCGCCATACTTGGCGGGGTAAGCTACTAACGCGAAGCCACCGGTCATCTTGCCGTCGACGAGGTAATTCTTCGCGCCGCCTCTCGCTTCGGGCCCCTGTTTGGTGAGCATGAGGAAGTAGTACCCGTGAAAGGGCTGATGCCGGTCGGGCTGAATCTTGTAGCCCTCGGCACTGGCATGGGCGGCGGCTGGTCCGAGCGGGCTCTGAGGCGCGCCGGGCGGAGACTCCCAGTAGAGGCCGTTCTGCCGGCCGGGGTCGCTGATGAGCTTTTGTGCGTATTGCTTCACACCATCGTGCTTCTGCGCGAAGTACTCCTGCTGCGCATCGACCACCGCCGCGCATGCAGCGATGGTGGTGATTTCGTTTGCCCCGATACGTCGGGAGAGTATCTCGTCCCTTCCGGCATTGGCGTCGAAATACCACTCGCCAGTGGCGTTCTTCTTGAGCGGAACTGGGAAAGGCTGGTTCTCAGCGCCGACGAGCAGAACTTCGCTGCCGTCCGGCATTTTGCGCCAACGATTCATCACGTGGTAGGCGTCCGCAAATCCCGCGAGCCCCGACTTGTCCTGAACGGGATCGCCGGTGAAGATGACATCCGATGCGCCTGAACCGAAGGTCGCCAGCAGGGCGTTCTGGTCCTGTGTTTGAGCGGCAAGAGCGAGCGCCTTGCTTGCAGCTTCTGGCGATGTGAAGGTTCTGGGTGTGGCGCTGGGGGCTGCCTCCTGCTTTTTGCAGGATGTGACGGGCACCGTCAGAGCGAAGCTCGTTGTAAAGAGTAGAAGCCTCGTGTAGTTTGAGCGACAAGCGGCACGATCAAACATGGTCGGTCCTCCAAGGGTTTTTCCCTGAGGTTGACTCAGATCCTTTGGCGCTCAGCGGCGACCGCCACGAAATCCTCCGCCGCCCCAGCCACCACCGCCGCCACGGCTCGCCCATCCGCGTGAGCTGGCTTCGCGCGAACCCCAGCCATTGCTTCCGGTGTCTCGTGCTTGGTTGCTCCAACCGCTGAAAGCCGATGATCCGCTGGGGTGAGTTTGCTGACCGCTCCCCCAGCCGCGAGCAGTTTGTGAGTTCGTGACGTTGTTCCAGCTGCCGTTCGAGTATTTCTGCACGCCGTTGCCCGTGTTTCGATAGGCGTTGCCGTCAGCTGTGGCATACCGGTTGCCGTTTGAGCTCTCAGCCGTGCCGACGTAGTTCCCACCGCGACCGGCGACATGCTGGGTATCCACCGTCTGGCCGTTCTTTGAGAAGGTGGAGGCTCCTGCTTGACCGTAGGCGTTTGAACCTTGACGGGTGGCGCCATAGGCCCCGGTATATGGGTTGTACGCCTGCCCAGCGCTTCGAGTCCCATAGGGTGTCGCAACCGTCCCTCCACGTGCGTACGTTCCAGTGGACGGGTTGTAACCTCGGCCCCCGCGCGCAGCGCCGTTTGGTCCCCACGCGGCCCCGCTGGTGCCGTAGTACCCGCCACGCCAGGCGGTATTCCCGTAGTAGGCACCGCCGTGGTAGTAGACTCCGCCGCCGTACCAGCCCACGTTCCAACTGCTCCAGCCCCAACCGCAGCAACCGCCGCTCATCATTGCGCCGATGGCAATCCCCATTCCGAACGTCATCACACCGGCCGCGACAACGTCAGCGGTTGTGTATCCCGGAGCGGTATACGGCGTACCGTAGACCACAGTCGTACTGTAAGTGGGAACGTAAACGACCTGCGGATTTGCGGGCTCGATGATAATGGTCTGCTGTCCGTTTTGCGGCTGGGTGGATACGGTTTGCTGGGGAGTGCTTTTGAGATTCCCTGCTGCCTGGGCCTGCTGGCGAAGGTGCTGGACGGCAGCCATGACGTCTGCTTGCTGATTGTGGGAGGCCTCACCCAATTGCGACGTCCACGCCAGGTTCTTCGCCATGTTCTCGAGCACGCTCGGAAATTGCGTCAGCGCTTTCACGCTCGGATCCCAGGGTTGCTTGTCGACCGCCTGCATGAGCGACTGCCCAGTGAGGTCCTTGTTCGACTGCAGATAGTTGCTGGCAGCCTGAACTTGATCCGGAAACGTGCTTGCGCCGAGAATCTGCGCCACCAGCGCGTCAGGGTAGAGTGCGATTGGCGAGACGAGATTATTTAGCTCATCAGCCGACATTGGAGCTCCCTGCCCCGGATAGGAATCTTCAGGTGGAGCGGAACCAGCTGGCGGCGGCGGCGACTGTGATCGCGCCATTGCTGTCGGGCCTGATGCGAAGATCAGGTTGAGACTGAGAACACACGACAGGCTCTTCTTGAGAGTGAAGAATAGTGGCTGCATAACTTTCATCCCCATTCGACGCCGTTTGAGTGCAAGCGCGATCGCGTTTCCAATACAAAGCCCGCACATGGCAGTGGTTGAAACCAGCAGGATGCCGGTCTTTACACAGCTGTCGGCTGCTTCACAGATGCAGTCTTGCTCAACAAAAATCCAGCCTCTTTACCGCCTTCAATGAATTGACGCTCCTCAAGACGGCCAAAGAGCTCAATCATCTTCGCCACGAGGCCCGTCCATCCCGTCTGATGGCTGGCGCCTAATCCCGCGCCGTTATCGCCGTGGAAGTACTCGAAGAAGAGAAGGTTGTCTTTCCAGTTTGGATCAGTCTGGAACTTCTCTGTGCCCCCGTAAACGGGCCGTCTGCCCGATTTATCGCGCAGGTAGATTGCAGACAAACGGTTAGCAAGTTCCCGCGCCACCTGGAACAGGTTCATCATCCTGCCCGAGCCGGTAGGGCACTCAATTTGGAAGTGATCACCGTAGTAGAGGTAGTACGTCAACAGCGCGCGGATCAAAAGTGCGTTGACCGGCATCCAGATCGGACCACGCCAATTGGAATTACCGCCGAACATACCGGTGTCTGATTCGGCGGGCAGATAGTTAACCCGGTAATCCTGTCCTCCCGTTTGAAAAACGTAAGGATGGTCGTTGTGGTATCTGGAGAGCGCCCGGATGCCGTAAGGGCTGAAAAACTCGTTCTCATCCAGCATCCGGGTAAGAATGCGGCGCAGACGCTCCTGATTTACCAGTGCAATAATTCCGCGTTCGCCGTAACCACGGTGGCCGGGCCCGGTTGCATGGATGCTCTCGAGCAGCTCGGGCCTGCGTTTCACGAGTGCACTCCAGGTTTCCATCGCACGCGGCACCCTTTCACGCTGCCACGGCTCCACCACGGAAGCCGCGCAAATGGGCAACAGACCCACCATCGAGCGCACCTTGAGACGCGTGGAACTACCATTGGGAAGCCGGAGCACGTCGTAGTAGAAACCGTCCTCCTCGTCCCACATGCCAGCCGGACCAACATGATTCATGGCGTGCGCGATCCAAAGGAAATGTTCAGAAAACTTTATAGCCATGGGTTCGTAATCGGGATCTCGTGCCGCCAGTTCCACCGCAATTTCCAGCATATTTTGGGAGAACAGCGAGACCCAAGCGGTGCCGTCGGCTTGCTCAAGGAAACCACCTGTCGGTAGCGGCGAACTGCGATCAAAGACGCCGATGTTATCCAGTCCAAGGAAACCGCCTTCAAACAGATTCTTGCCTGTGCGATCTTTGCGATTGACCCACCAACTGAAGTTCAGCATCAATTTCGCAAACGACCGCTTGAGAAAATCGAAATCGCCTTCGCCCCCATGCATGGCCTGTTCGGTGCGATACAAGAAGATCGTGGCCCAGGCGTGTACAGGCGGATTGACATCGCTGAAATTCCACTCATAGGCCGGAATCTGACCCGTCGGATGCAAGTAAAAGGACTCGAGCATCAGATCGAGTTGCTCTTTGGCGAAGTCCGTATCGACAGTGCTCAGTGCGATGGAGTGAAATGCCAGGTCCCAGGCCGCATACCAGGGATATTCCCATTTGTCAGGCATCGAGATCACGTTCTGATTGAGCATGTGGGACCATTCGCTGTTACGCATTCTGCGTCCGCCCGGTATGGTGGGATCGACTCCATGCTCTTCGAGCCACTTGTCGACATCGAAGAAGAAGAATTGCTTTGACCAAAGCATACCGGCCAGGGCCTGGCGCATTACGAGTGCCTCATCTGCACTGAGACGCTGCGGAGTAATGGACTTGTAAAACTCGTCAGCTTCAGCTTTCCGCGTTTCAACGATGGTGGCCAAATTCCGGGTAGCGTCCCCGATCGCATCAGGTGCGAGATTGCTCAGCCGGAGGCGAACTGTTGCGGCCTTTCCGGCACCGACATTCAGTTCGTAATGCGCGGCACACTTCGTTCCGGTGTGTTCCGGGTTGACCGCGTTCTTGTCACCCTCAAGGAAATAATTGTTGATGCCATCTTTCAGGTATGGCGAAAAGTTCTGCCCGCCAAAGAGCCGCTTGTTATTGGTCTCGTTTTCGGTGAACAAGAGCGGCACATCTCCCTCGCAGTAGAGATAGCGGTCGCCCAACTCGGTGTGCGACGCTGCAGCAATCGATACTCCCTTCTGGCCAGAGATCTGCTTAATTATTGGCCTCGGAGTGCCAGCCCAGAAGCTCCAGGTGTTGCGAAACCAGAGCGTGGGCAAGACGTGCAAAGTTGCCGGCTCGGGTCCATGATTGATCACGCTGATCTGGATGAGGAGATCTTCGGGGGCTTGCTTGGCATATTCAACAAATATGTCAAAGTAACGATCTTCGTTAAAGACGCCTGTGTCCAGAAGCTCGTACTCAAAATCGTGACGGTTTCGTCCTTTGTTCGTTTCGATCAGATTGAGATAGGGATACGCGGCTTGTGGGTATTTGTAGAGATATTTCATGTATGAGTGCGTCGGCGTGCTGTCCAGGTAGAAGTAGTACTCCTTGACGTCTTCGCCATGATTGGCCTCGCTATTCGTCAGGCCAAATGCGCGTTCTTTCAGGATTGGATCTTTGCCGTTCCAAAGCGCCAGACTGAAGCAGAGATACTGTCTATCGTCGCTGATGCCGGCAAGTCCGTCTTCGCCCCAGTGATAGGCGCGTGATCGGGCCTGGTCGTGACTAAAGTAGTCCCAGGCATCTCCCCCGGGGCTGTAGTCTTCGCGAACTGTGCCCCACTGCCGTTCGCTTAAGTAGGGTCCCCATTTCCTCCATGGCGTGTTGGAATGGCGGGCATCTTTCAGTCTGGTTGCTTCTTGATTCTGGGCCATTTTTCACCTCGTCTAATTGGGGGTTGGGCTATGACACCTGGCATGGCCGGAAAGAGCACTTTGAGTTTCAAGATCTCGGGCCTAGCGGGGAAAGCTTCTAGGACAAATGAGATGGTTCATCGCAGGCTGAAATTGTCCAGAGTCCGGCAATTATTGCCGTGCTCGTTCAAACTGGAAGAAGTGGTGGCCCCAAGGGTTGAGCTCAACGTAGAGGCCAGGGGAAAGCATTTCATTGCCCTCTCGCTCGTAGCTCAGATCTGCAAGCATGTCCGTCAGTTTCCACGTCGCGCCCGCCAATTCTCTCCACGGGACTCGAATGCGTGCTTGCACGGGTTGGTCGCTAAGATTGATCGCAATCAGGGAGCGATCTTGCTCTTTGAGCCAGCTCCATGCCACAAGGTTTTGAAAGCTCCCGTTATCCGGCCATCCGGT
>Ga0126381_100001793_pt1 | contig 23006 bp, 23 predicted proteins | sample PanSoiMetPlot_28_FD_96465 | JGI IMG/M metagenome (GOLD analysis project Ga0126381, IMG submission 96465) | Tropical forest soil microbial communities from Panama - MetaG Plot_28 | ecosystem: Environmental > Terrestrial > Soil > Tropical forest > Bulk soil | place: Panama | collected 2016-02-17 | reverse complement strand
CACTGTACCAGATGTAGCGTTACCATATCCTGCATTAAGAGTAAACTGTGCTCCTGATCCAGCGGTTAATCCACCTCCAGGAACTACCGTCCATGTTGTAGCAGATGGAGATGGATATGTTGTGCACGAGCCAGCCACTGCTATAGAATTAACCGTTGTTATCGCTCCCGCAGAATTCGTAGTCACTCTTAAAGCTGGGTTTTGAGTACAATTACTTCCAGACCATTGAATTAGGCCACTTGCAGAAGCACCATATCCAGTTCCACCAACACCGACAGTCGCTGTTGCTGCACCTCCAGTATAGTATGGAGTGGCTGAGCTAGCTGATATTGTTTGATAGTTTTTCCATCGATCTGAAATATACGACGTTGTTGCCGGTGTTATCAAAGACCCTTGTGCAACGACTGTAAATGAAGCACCAGAACCAGCAGCTAACCCACCACTAGGAATCCAAGTCTGCGCCAAAACTCCAGGTGGAGTAAGGCAGGTTCCAGGGGTTACTACTGAATTTACAGCAGCAATAGCTCCAGTTCCTGTTGTTGTTACATTCAACACAGGATTTTGAGAACAATTACCACCAGACCACGTCATAGTTCCAGTCGCAGGAGTACCCGTGTCATATCCTGAACCGCCAACATTAACTCCATTAACCACTGTTAATGCAGCAGATTCTATAGTCCTGGTTGCAATCCTTTGATTAATCATAAATGAACCATTAATAACTAAATTTTCCTTTGAGGGAGGAGCTAGGTTTGTGTCACCAAAGTTACTGATGAAATAAGCTGGTAGGTTACCCTCGGCAGCACCACTATTCACTCCAGCATTACTGCCAGTTGGTGCAGCAGTGATCCCAAATGTATTCGGTTTCGTTGTATTTCCCCAAAAGAAATTGGCTTGTGGAACATTACTGCCAACTTCCTGACCTTGCGAAACAACACTCTGACCATTTGCCTGATTAGCCACACCACCCGAAAATCCCATATTCACCATGAAATTTGAACGGCATGTTGGATGATCATTTGAAGCCTCCATAAGAATATCAACCGGGTTGATCGAATTATTTCCAAACCCAAAATTTTCAAGAATATTACTATCAGCTTGGACACAGTCAATACCTATAGACCCACCAGTTCCACCAAGAGCATTTTCTTGCATACGAATATCCATAAAATGATCAAGGCTAACATCAGAACCTGGGTTCATTCCACCTCGTAAGACTATACCAATAGCACGATTTGTGTTTGTTCTCCAATCCAACAGAATGTTATAAAATCGTGTATGTTGATGATCACGCGTAGCATCTGTCACATTATTCGTAGTAGTTCCAATATCCATCATAATATCTAAACAATGTGCTACAGTCAAAAAGGAAAACTCACCATATTTTTGACTCAATGTTGTAACACCAACTGATACATTCATATTACATTCAACAACTAGATTTGTAAGACCACCTCGCTTTACGCCAGGAGAATTATTATTTGGTTCAAAACGGACCATTGAATGACCAACAAATCCAGGCAATCCAACAAGAACACTTGATGCAATTGGTTGATTGATATATCCAAGATTAGTAGGGCCAGATCCACCTGCTCCAGTAATAAGAATATTAGACCCTGAAATAAGTATCTCAGACCTAATTCCTACCTTGTTACAAGATGATAATTGAATAATACCTCCCACAGGATTAGTAGACTGTAATGAATTAATAGCTCCCTGAAGAGCAGGTGCATTATCTGTTATACCGTCACAAACAATCTGAACTAATCGCGTTGGTAATCCAGCAGGCAAAACATTCACATTTAGTATACCATCCGCCCAGCTTGGTACACTGAGCAGAAGCGATATTCCCAAAGCAAGGGTGATATTCTTACTGCCAGTCAACATAGATACTATCTCCCGCTGACCCACATGTACCAACGATTGGACCACTTGGAACAAACGGGAAGTACCTACCATACGATCCTCCAGGAGCCAGGAAAATTGATGCTTGGGCCGAAGTCATTGTAGCACCACCAACCGTCACATTAGTTCCTACCTGATTTCCTACAGCGACAGCACCAGATACATCTATCCAACAACTATCATTGGTTATGGTATTATTATTCTGAATTGTAAGAGATTTTATATTTTGACCAGACGGAGAAATTTGCTGATATGTATTTCCCACAGCAATTAGAATAGATCTATTATTAGTTAGTGCTTGACTTGCAGATGTTGAAGAGCATGATGGAGCAGGAACATTGGTTCCTTGTGTAATACGGAGTGTTGTTGTTCCAACCGATGTAATCGCTGCAACCGCAAGATTGTTTGCGATATCAACAGGAACCGAGCAACCAGGAGGCAGCGGGATATTACCTGTAGATGCTGTGACAGAAGCATTACCAAGAGTATAATAGGCTTGATTTGGACCATCATTAAATAATGAAATCTGACCACCAGCACCCGATATAAATGATTGTCGGGCACTGGTCGTCGTAACATTGATAGCCTGAAGTTGCGTCCGCTGTTGAGCGAACGCACTGGTTGACAGCAACAAGAGTAGAAAGAGTAGAATAAGTAGGAGCCATCTTAACATAGACTTATTCCTCTATAACTTAGCTTCCTATGCAACCACTGTTTCGTCTTCGAACATCCAGTCCACGATACCCTTACCTTGAACTCCAATGGTACGGGCCATGGCCGGTGATAGATCGATACCAGCTTTGTTCGATGGTACACGACCCTTATTTGGCCCAGAGGGCAGTGGCTTCTTTTCAATAAAGCAGATTTCTGCTATGGGACGTGATTCACCCATTACATATGCTTCGTCATCCACAGTCCATGGGCCTTTATCACGCACCTTACCGACAGCACTTAACTCTCCATTGAATACCCGCACCAGAGGGGCATTAGCTGGGAACATACTATTCGGCCAACTATATGGAAGAGCTACGTACAGCTCAGTATCATTTAGCTGGTCAAATGGTGGATAGGCAGAATTATTGGGATCACTTGCCCCACCGAATACTGTAGCTTCAATATCTTTGTGATTTTCTTTTGGACCCGTGGGTGCCTGCTGTTGATTGTGAAATTCCTCACCATTAATGACTAGCACCGCATCACCAACAATTTTCACATTAAACTTAGAAATGTGGCTACACTCTTCATCACCGGAGATTAATTCACCGTTTATATAGACGACACTATCACCATAAACCTCAGCATCAATTTCTACCCGGTTATCACCAGTAAAGATTGGAGGCTCAGTTGGAGGTTCGGTTACTGGTGGTTCTACAGGCGGTTCAATCGGTGGCTCTGTTGGAGGCGAGATAGTACGACCGGTAATGCTTTCTGTAATTGCACGGCAAATAGCATCGAAGTTCGTGCGATATAGGTTAGCATCTGTCGAACTATCAACGAAACACACTTCAATTAGGATAGCTGGTTTCGCTGTATTGTTGAGGAAGTATAGGTCAGTTCTTTTCTTGGCACCACGGTTAATGAAGGTACCAGCCCTAGCGATAGCTGGTGATACCTTATTAGCCATTGTCTGACCAGTTGAACTTACAAACAGAGTTTCTGTACCCATCGCCTTTGATGTTGTCTGATATGCATTAAAATGTACAGAAACATCGTAGTCTCGCGTTTGCCGGTTGTGGAAGTTTACAATTGTTTGAAGGTTTTGGTTCTGGCTGGTAGACGTATCATCATGAAACGTCTGTACACCTTCGCCAATTTGGCGGAAGTACTCCGCCACTTTTTCTACGACCTTGCGGGCCTCATTTACCTCGTCAAGGTATCCAGAGGCACCACGAACCTTCAGTCCATGACCACTGCTGATTACGACTTTCATCTGGGGGCTCCTAAGAGTTCGAGGATTTTCGCTTCCGTCATTACTCCAGCCCAACCATCCACGGTTAGTCCGTGTGCTCTTTGGAAGTTCTTAACAGCTTCTGCTGTTAGTTGGCCGTAGTCTCCATCAACCACGAGACCTGCATTCATAAGCGTATTGAGTGATTGCTGTAGCCACTTCACATCGAACTTTATTTCCTGAATATCTGTCTGTATAAGTTCAGGTGCTAATTGTCCAAGTAGCTGTCTCGTATTCGTTATTACTCTACCGGCATCAACTAACACAAGTTGAACTTGCGGCACAAGACGTTCGATACTATTACTCGCAGCTTTCACTTCCTGCATTGCCTTAGAAATCTCATTGCTATGCGACATAAGCCGCATAACTATCTGAAGCATCGTACCGATATTCATAAAAATATCTCGTAACCATATCATTTAATATTGAGAGCCTTGCGAAGGGTTTCTAAGTCTGCCATAGGAATACAATGCTCCTGCACCGTTTGAATCATCTGAGCATCAACACCCAGATCACCAGTTGGAGCAAACACTGCATAGCCAAGAAGACAGACATCTAGGACTAATATGATTATATTCATGGGCTACCCTTCAGGATGTTAAGTGACCGTTGTATTCGCTCAAAATCATCAATAGCTACGCATTTCGATAGAAGAGTCTGTGTTTTCTCAACGTAGTTATTATGTTTCTCCAATTTTACGCTACCGGAATAGAAGAGATATACTAGTAACCCGATATTCATGACGACAAGCGCCAGCGTGAGTGGCTGACCCTTCAGGGCATCGACAACTCCAGCAACAGCTTGTGATGGACTCATGTTTGTTTATTCGGTACGAGCCATACAAAGATCGGTGTAAGGATAGCTATGATACTGCCAATAGACTCTTCAGTTACACCGCCAAACCATCCAGTCCACATATTGAGTAGATACAGGATAGCCATGATCAAGGCTACAAGAGCTTTATCCCAGGAGGTAAACATTATTTCTGCTCCATCTGTTTATTCGGGGTACAGTTATAGAGCATTTCCGCTCGCACCACGGTTATATTTCCCATGACCATTGCTGATTACGATTTTCATGACTTTGCCTCCTTATGGCGATCTAACTTTTGTACAGAAAGTTCACGTGGTGGAGACGAACCTGATGATTGGCGTACTTTGATAATAATATCTGGTGGGGCCGTTATCAATATATTTACAGTTTCTGTCTCTGGTGAGGGCTGTGGAGGAGGGACTGGTTCTGCTTTGCCCGTTGCCCACTCTTTTGCTAATTGCTGAGAACCGCCATCACGATCATAGCTATTAATATCACAATGACCAATACCGCTAATAGAATGTGGACTCGGTCCATTTTGCCCATCTGTAAATTGCCAGAGCCAATAGTTATCCCAGGATTCTTGCCATGTTGGAGTTCCAGTTGTATACTGACAGAGCCACAAACGGCGAGAACCAAAAAACGAGTTTTTACCACTGATCTTTTCTTTAGCTGTATTCCCTGAATAGATTACGCATTGCCCTGGGCGATTGAGTTGTTTTTCAACTTCAGTAATCCAGGTTTGGGCATTAGCTGCGGACATTACATTTCCACCATTATCCTCCCAATCTAGACAAAAAAGCTCATCGGGATCAGGACAAGCAAAACGCATAAAATTATCAATCTGTGAGTTAACGTTTGAAGCATCGGCAAAATGATAAGCTCCCCAAAGCAGCCCTACTGATTTAGCCGCTTTCTGTTGTCCAACATATGTATCGTCAGTATAACTTGTACCCTCGGTTGCCTTGTAGATAACACCGGCAATACCAGAGGATTTGACTGTATTATAATTGCTTGCAGGATCCCAGTGTGAAAGATCAACCACCATTGGATAAACTTGCATCTCAGTGCTCCTGTGGACGATTGGGGGTACAATTGTAGAGCATATCTGCATACTTCGCTTGTTGCTGACTCATATGATCGAAAATCTCAGTTCGCCATTCCCGTTCCTTGAACGAACCATAAGCGACGACGCCTATGAAGATTAGATTGAATAAAACCAGTGACAGCGTCAGTGGACTATCCTTCAAGCTAGTGATTAATGTGCGTGCCGTCTCACCACCTTGTTCCTCAAGACCTGGGTTCATTATGGTTTCCAGCCTTCTAAAAGATCATGAACTTTCTTACAGTCTTCCACCACGCCTACATTCTTACCATCAGTCATAAAAACATTACAATGAACACCAGGAGCAAAATGTTCAGAATTGCGTATAGTACGAAGGCTAGTAACATCCTGCGGATTAACCTGGATGATCTGACCATCAGGACCAGTCAAACTAATTAAGGTAGAAAGAAGGGTAAAAATCATTCCTCTTCTTCCTCTGCCTCCGGCTTCTTAGCAGGGGCTGATTGAACCGGTGCTGGTGGTAGAGTTGCTGGAATAAGCTCAGCTCCTCTTACAACCATCGAACTAGGGCTAACCCTATTCTTCTTACGCAGATGTCTTACCCACGTATAAATGTTATTCAGTGGAGATTGTGGCATTTGGTGCCTCCAGTGGAGGATCTGGTGTGTTTCCTGCTGCGAGCCAGTTCTGGTAAGTAATCCAGTCTTTATTACCAGGATCGTTAGGAATAAGCCAACTTCTCGTATTCAAGTAAATAAATTTGTCATCGATCTTATTCAATAAGGATGACCAAACTTGATTATAGATTGCCATTTACATCTCCGCACTCAAAGCGACATTTACAACAACTGAATAAGCTCCTTCCCCAATTGTATTAACATATGTTTGAATAAGTATTGCAGATGTTCCCCCAATGCCCAAAGAAGAAACATTTGATTCCCCGGTTATATTTAAAGATACTGTTGGAGAAACACGCATTTGACATGGAAACACAAGCGTTGTTGAATTATAGGCACCGCCAAGAGCACTATACCCAGCTACGACCCACCCACCAATAATTTGATAATATCTCTGACACATACTTAATTCAATAGGAGATGGTCTAAGTTCTGGTACAGGCGGAGTATTATTGATACCAATTGTAACACCTGGAGTCACACGAATATCCATTTCGGAAATTGTAACAATTTCTGAAGTAGAGTTTACGGCAATAGCGGGAAAAACAAGATCTACATCTATTCCGTTTAAGGTTGAAACAGAAGTTGTTGAAAAGGTATAAGAAACACGTGTCCAAACACCTGGATTGCATACCTGTAAAGTCGCACTATTTAAGATTGTAGTAAATCCACCACTGGGATTATCTTTTGAATTAAGAGCAAGCACACTCAATGAAGGAGCAAATGCAGCACCACCAGTATTCAAAATTTGTGCTTGAAATGTAACTTGACCAGCATTTAGAGGAGCAGCTATAATACTCTCTATGTATTGTGCAACTTGAGCAGTTGTTACTCCTGGTCCTCCGGTTACCCTTAATGAATTAGCTGAGGATCCCGATGCGCCACGCCCAGCAACCTGATTAACAGTAACGTTTCCACCAGCAGATGTAACAATCCATCCATCAAGAGTATAAGCTGGTGTGGTTGGGGAAATTAAAAATGGTCCGGCACCACGTTGCGCAATTTCCATCGATCCATTACGGAATTTATTGACATTCCCTCCGCTAGTGCCGACACTGGCCATTGCCGCTAAGGATGCAACGGGGCTCCATTGCGAAGCATTCCATGCTCCAGCAGACACACTCGTTAATGCAACATAAAGATTTCCATTATAATTAACAGGTTGTCCTGTTGTGTAGTTCGCAAGTATTGAAAAATACGGTACTCCTATAAGATCTCTAGCTACTAGGGTAGAATCCACTACACCAAATTGATTACCGGCAATATTCACATATGGTGAACCATATGGTTGAGTACCAGTAGCAGGTCGAGTTCCAAAGGTGTTATAACGTAGAATTGACAAATTACTTGTATTCATATCCAAGTTTAAACCGGTGATACCGTGAAGTACAGTATTTCCGGTTACAGTAAGAGTTCCACCAATTGATAAATTACCGGTGATGTTTCCGCCAGCTGTAGGTAGATAATTTACACTGCTGAGTGCAACACCATTTACATAAATCGAAGCACAGTTAATCGTTCCATTTCCTCGGTTACCACCGGTCGGGGCACCAACGACTACGCCTCCACCGAAAGAAACGTATGTACCATAGGTCGTCCATGGACTGGGAGCAGGTAACGGCCCGCCCGGTCCAAATCCCATCGGAGGATCGTTAGTTAACAGGGGATTAGTCATTCCACTGCACCGATGTAAATTTATGATTAGCACTCGCTGCTGCAACCGTCACAGCTGTCACGGTATTCGGAATAATTGAATACGACTGTCCTGGCTGTAGAGCAATAGTTGTTCCATTAGCTAAAAGTGTTGCATTCGTAACTTGATTAACATATAAGACTTCTACAGTTGCAAGACCTTGATCAGCAGCAGATGCTGGATTTACGATATAACCACCATTCTGATCAGCAGCTATTGCAATAACAGCTGTCCCTGGAGTTGCAGAAGTTGAGCTTGCAGGGCCTGGAACTGGGGTAGCCATGATACTCTCCTATTGTGTCCACCCTGGAGGAATAACAACACCGGGTGCTGTTCCAGGAATAATTGTCAAGTCACCATTGCCTGTGTAGATACCACCACCGGATTGAACTCTATAAGCTGGTCCAGTTGGAATTACTCCGGTAAATGCGACCTGTGAATTAGCCACACCATAAACCCCGACTGCTTCAGTGAGAACAGTCCCTAATGTAAATGAAGGTGTACCACTAAAATTAAAAGTAAGAGGAATTTGCGTTATGCCGTCATCATATCCAAATGTGACACTCGCACCAGCACCAGAAGATTCAACCAAAGAAACTGCTGGACCAGCGGCTGAATACTGACAAGTACCATATACTGAAAGAGATCCATAAAAAGCGGATATTGCTCCCTCTGTACCCCCTACTGGGGCGGTAAAATTACAATTTCGGACAATCAGAGTAGACCCAGCACCAGCGGCAACATTTGCCAGATAAGATTGAAAAGTAAATCCTTCTATAACTACATTTCCACTATTGATTGTACTAAATGAAGATGCAATTCCACACTTAGAATTAACCGGGTATGCACTGTGTACGATTGATGTTGAATTAATTACACAATTTCCAGGGTTCGTTGAATTTCCAACAACATACCAAGATGCAATATAACTGGTTGTTTCGGTAGGTGCATCAACATACATTCCATCTCCAACCTTCACTGTTATTGTTACTTGAGAAATATATCGATTTTCAATAGCAGACATAGCACCAGAAACTGTCCGAAATGCGTGTGTCGGTGTATCTGCAAATCCATCATTATTATCATTTCCATCTGGCCTAACATAAAAAATATTCTGCGGAGGTGCCTGCGGAATTGGTGGAACCATTGATGTAAAATCAACACCATTATAAACAAATATCATCTCTTCATCGCCGGTGAGATTACCACCGACCATATCACTTCCATCAGTACGAGAACAACGAATAGCAGGTAAACTATTCAATTGCATATCAACTGGGCCGGTATTTGAATTTCCGGCCTTAACTTTGATATTGATTAACATCCCAGTTGCAAGTGAACTAAATGAGGGAACTGTTGTTGCAATAATATGATTTGGAGTACCTGTATCAAGCCCTACATAAACAAGTGATGTATTGATTGGACCTGTGCCAGCTTGAACAAATGCCGCCAATGTCCCAGCTGTAACAAGATTTGCAATGATATCTCCAGCCGCCCATGCCTGTGCTGGAGTACCTTCTTGTGCTCGTACAATTGTAAGAATATCACCAACTCGCGCTGTACAATGACAGATTTCGTTTAATGTTTTTGTTGCCTGATCATAGAAAGTTACACAGAAATAATCACCAGGATTTGGATTAGGAAATAGTGCTCCTTGACCAGAGGCAACTTGAACTGATGTTGATGTTGCAGTAATGCTTCCAGAAACAGTAGAGGAAGCATTATTACTCCAAAGAATTGTCATGACGCCCTACCCGATGTGAACAGTTGGTTTGAATTGGTACGGAATTTCCAACACACCGCAGTCAATAGCTTCTTTAAATACCTTCATTAGCGGAAGCTGTGGGTATATTTCATGTATAGACTCTAAGTCATTCAAAGGCATAACCTTATTATCTGGTGTCAAGGCACCAACAGAAGGACCAAATCCATTGCAGCCAAATTCATTCATTATTAACCCACCTGTTACAGTTCTTTTTCCAAGAACAAACCGTATACAGACACTATTTTCTACTCCTAACGTAATACTGATTTGTTTTGTATCTGATATAAACACATCATCAGGATCAGCATAATCTGAGTGTGGTGCACCAAGCAGAGGATCAAAAGCATAAGAGGGTCCCCACCCATTCTTACCATATATAAATCGCCAGACACGGCGCTTAAGCCAACGAATACTTAAATAATTTCCATCACCTTTGTAGAAATGCCATGTGAGAATACGTCTGTATACATCATCACTAGTTAAGACGGCATCTTCTGGGCCAATCCGAACAATTTCATTAAGTGCAAATCTGGTTTGTACTGCTGCACCTGATGTTACTTCCCAATTAGGATAAGGGTCAGCAAAATAACGAAATTCATCCCTATCATGAATTATCGTACCAATCGGTAATCCTGGCAAATTAACTGTTAAAGCCTGAGTTCCTCCAAGAGTTGGTGTAACCGCAGTCCAAAACATCCAATCTGAAGCTATTGTGATTTTGGTTAGATCAGGATTGTTATTCTTAACATCATACGGACCTTGCCATTGAACATCAGTTGTTACCCAATTAGGTCCCCAAGTATTCAACGGGCCAAAAAGAACTTTTATGCCACTAGAAAGAGCAGGCCGCTGCATTCCATAAACACCACGACCAACCCAATCTAATAATTTTCCACTTACAATAGGACCAGGATAAATCGGCAAATTTAACGCATTGAATGTATCTACATAATTTTGCTGCATTTCATTCTGTGCAGCAACATATCCTTGCAAATCATCATCATCAGTATACTCTTGGTACAAGTACGATGGGATTACTGTCGTTAATCCTGTTACACCGGGGGGAGGAAACTCACTAAAAATAGGATGAGGCGGGTATTGTACCTCAAATGGTGATACAAAATATGATGTAAACTTATGACCTGAAGTATTTGAATTTACCCATACAGTCGAATTGGGTGGAGTAATATACGACTGTCCTGGCATAATTTGGACAGTTGTTCCAGTCGAAATTAATGCTGCCTGATTACCAGTAACATCAATAAATAGTGGTTCGGCAAAATGTATTCCCTGATCTACTTCTCTAAGAGGATTATAGATAACTCCGCCACTATCTCCCATATCTGGAGTGGCAATCTGAACAGCATGTCCTCCTACAGCGACAAAATAAGTTAATCCAGCTGAAACAATATTCTGTGACATCAAATACCTTCCATAACTTGAATACTGCCATTATCTGTGTAGAAATAACTATATCGATCACCAAAGATAGCCTGAGTTCCGGGTTGCGGGCTCCTGCCGATACCATCAATATTAATTGACCACTCTAAGTCTATAATAAGTTCAGCAGGAATAATATCAGAAACTGCTTCCGTAAATATCTGATCAAGTACATTAAGATTAATCGGTGTTGTCCCTACAGGCAATGAATTAATATAGTCAACAATTGCAGGAACTGCCGCCTGAGCCACTGCGTCTGGTGAAACATAATTAATGGAATTTGTTTTCCAAACCACAACCATCGTGACTGTTTCTAAAGGAGGGTTTACATATGGAATTACATAATTATCAGGATAATCATTCAGAGACACATACAGATTAATCGGATTAGGAGTTACGATACCGCCCGATATATACGGTCCCCATGCATGACCATCAACTGGAATTGTAAAGGTTTTTAATCCGGTAACTGTAATTGGATATGGAATGTTATTAATAAATGAGTGACCACCAACAATTCCATGGATTAACTCAACATCCCCAGTAATCAAATTATGATTATCGGCTGTAGTAACAGTAACTGGATTTGTATTTGTCATTCCTGCTACTTGAATTTCTGCGCCAACTAAACCTATCGTATTAAAATCAGATTGCCAGATTGCATAAGCAACTTGATATTGATCACCGCCACCCACGATAATAACAAACTTATCCCCAATTTGTTCAACAGAAATAAGTCTTTTCTGTACACCAGGGACATTTCCCACCAGTGTTTTTAGATAACGAGACATCCCCGTGCTTGCAGCCAACCCTGCCGTGAAACATCGCTCACGGAATACGCTTATTGGTTCACCTTGTGTGGAAGGAATACCAGAAACAGGATTGCTGACTGTAAGATTAATCCTTGCCGGTACTGAACTGGCCAGCTGAGTTACCGTATTTGGATTTACTGGCCATGATCCTGTTTCAGTAGCAAGAGCATAAATTGGGAGACTAGACCCACTAGTCCCAACCATCCCCCCATCTTGACAAACATACTGATAAGTTCCATCTGAAACAACAAATCCCTGACCAATCACATAACCGGGTGGACCTGCGAATACAACATAAACAGAAGTATTTGTAATAGGTTGCTGATCTATACCGTAGAGTAATCCAAGCTGATTTAATAGAAATGGATTAGCTCCATATGGAGTAATAGAATTCACAAGATCAACAAGAAAACTATCACTCTCAACAAGTGCAAACGTATCCGTACTTGAAATATCTTCTATTAACGAACCAGGAAGATTTGCAGTATAATCAGGATTACTCGCCGCAACAAGAGAGACCAACTGTGCTCGCAAATCCGCAGGAGCAGCCGGTTGTAACCCTTGGGAAGTCATTACAAGAGGAACGACAGCCATAGTTACCTATATTGGTTGATCTAGTGGATAGTCAGGTGCAGTCCTAATACCAATTCTTGAACCATAATTTGTGAGTACATTTATTTGATAGGCGGGAGCAGGTCTCAAATCATCATCTACAGCATTAGGAATACTTGTCAAAATTAATGATGCGAAATAAGGAGCAAACTGTTGTTGTGTCCGTGACATATAGAAAGTAGGGAAAATCTGAGTTACAACAGATTGATGAGCAGGTATTCCATAATTTGCAAAGAACGGGCTTTCACCCAGATTTAGCTTTAAAACCTGAGCCAAAGTAGTAAGATAAACAGAATCATTATACCCATTAGAATCAGTAGTAACCATCCACCATGTTTTAGCTCCCGTAAGAACATTACGAGTACGGCCATAAGTTCTCATCCAATCCTCGCCTTTGAGTTAATTGCAGGTCCATCTTCTGTTATAATCTTGGCATATTTTCCTTTTGGATCTTTCCCTATATCTCCAGGACCACCAATGAATGCCCATTTTCCAATAGGAACTTCCATTGTTGCTTTAACATTCCCTACAGATTGAAATTTATATTCATCTGTCTGACTTTGCATAACCGCATGATCATTATCAAACATAAGTGTTGTTTTATCAGAAGGTTGTTGCTGCTGCTGTTGCTGAGAACCACCATTACTCCCACTGCTAGGATTCACCTGCATAGAAGATGCACCTGTCAAACTTCTTTGTAAATTCATACTACGTGTTCGACTAGCGTCGGCACCTTGTTGATTTTGCCCATTATCTTGAGGCATAGGTGTAAATGCAGTAGCAGACCACCCATTAGGTCCACCAGTTTGATAGTGTACATCACTATCACGATCACGAGAAAACGTATGGCTAACCGGTTGGAATGATAAGGTCGTTAGATTACTACGAGGATAGAAATCAGTACCACCACCAGCATCACCAGTAACACCTCCTAGATAATAATGACCTGGAACACCATATCCTTTATCACCTACTTGAGTAGGTTCACGCTGAAATTGTGACATTGATTGTGGAATTTTAACAATAGGTGGAGTAAATATCCCATTCGCTGTTTCGAAAGCAACGTGAATAAAATCTTTATCTACTTTAACAACATGACATGGAATCGACTTTGGGCGTCGCTCCATGACGTTAGTGGTCCTATTACGAGACCACTGGTTTAACCGGTGTGATAGAGGATGCTTATGTGAATCGTATCGGCCCATACTACGGTCCTACTTCAAAGGCACCACTGCGATAGATTAAGGTTGATGTCTTAAATATAGAAGCTATCATATTGAGATAACGACTTACAGTTCCTAATCGAACAGTCGGTCCAGGATCTACTTTCATAGGAACTTCAAATGTCACTGTATTAATGTGCATTCCTCTGTATGTCCCATTAAATATCGTTGGTTGGAATTTTTCTAATGTATAGTCTATAACTGTGCCAGGAGCAGTTAATATCCCAGCTGGAGATAATGGAATTGCCCACAGTGACGGATCTACCATTTGAATAATAAGCCTAAGCCGGAATGGATCATAACTTACAGAGTTTATATCTCGTGCTGGTGGACTTTGAATGAGAGGCACAGTAAGAAGCCACGTACCATCAGATGTATAAACATTAATATAATACCTCTGTGCAGAAACATTCCAAGTTGTTTCAACTTTGCAGTTAATATCATCAAATACAGCTTGAAATGAAAACCTACGTATATTCGAAGGTACAAATGGAATAATAATTGTCATGAAATACCACGAAAAGGAAATGCACCGGGAGGTGGCATAGCTGGATAATCAGATGTGACTATGTCACTACGATTTAGGAGTAATCGTGGATTACCTCCAATCGTATAACCGGATAAAACAACTGTCCCTGTCTGTTGAGGCTGGGCAGAAATTTCACCAGGATCTGGACCAGTTAATTTCCCATCTGTAGGTGTTTGATTTGTCAGCTTAGTTGTTAAAAAATTCTGTGCGCCTTGAGCATCTTGAGTTGTAACAAGAGGTTGTTCAAAATCGAACCTCCATGCATCCTGGGGCAATGAATTTCTACCACGCGAGTTATCAGTTAATGATAACATGACTAAATTTTCATAAGCAAAAGCTGGAGTCATTACAGTATACATTCCACCCAAATTATTATGTTGGCTCAGAGTATTCTGTAAAGATGTAAAGACACTTTGTTTAATGAACCATGCATTTGGTCCACGCATAGGAGAATCCATAATAACTGATATAGTTAATGGGTCCCGAATAACAGCATTCGCAGCCACCCATTGATTTGCCATTGGATATTTGCCAATCGTTTGAGAAACTAATGTACCTCCTGGTAATACATTAAATGCGCCGAAAGCATCATCCAACCCATTAATGCCTCCAATATCAAACGGCAATTCTTGGCCCGTACCAGCAGGATAGAGAAGACTGAGTATTGGAAGCATTCCACCATTCATTTGCCCAGCTATTCCACCAGTTAGAATAATAGGACAAACCTGATATGCAAGCTGAATCTGAGAATTGGGCATTAGACCGCCATCCCTGCTCCAGTCATAAAGACGTTAGACCCTGGAACATTACGTATTTCAAGCTTTGCTGTTCGTGACATCTGCCAATTATTGGCAGAAAGAGCACCCTGTTGTCTTCTTCTATCTATACTGGCCATTTGAGTATTGCTTGAAAAATTCAAATTTCCCCCTCCACCAGGAGAAGCCCTTGCAGCAGCATTTGACCAGGAAGTTATATTGGTAGACCCTCCAGTAATACTCGCATTTCCACCACCCATTCTCTGACTAAACGAAGCAAAATTATTTCCTCCACTAAAGCTACCAAATCTTTGATTAAATGCACCGACACCTGCACCTGGAGTCACACCAAAAATATTAGGATAACCTTGGTTGGGATTAGGAAGGACAGTACCACCAGGACCCCTACCAAATCCCATACCAGGGACACCAAATGGATTTGCTCCAAATTGTTTAGAAATAATTGGTGCTGTTGCTGTTCCAGGAAGAGTAGTATATAATGGAGGAGTAGAAGGAGTAGTAATTGGTGATCGTTGGGTAAATGGTTTTTTCCATCCCTCAGGAGCAGGAGTATCTGTACCACCTGGACCAGTTGTAGATGGTTGAGTAACAGGTCCTTGTCCTCCTATCAAACCAGGAATATCAACCCGATATCTATCATTTATATCTCTAAGCCATTTAACCCATCCCCAAACTTCCTTCAACACACCAACTATATCTGAAAGAGTATCACCAAAACTCTTTAAACTAATCCCCATACTTCGAAGATATGGGATCCAAACATTCTCAACTTCATCACTAAATGCTTTTAGATCTTCTTCAAGCTTATCACCTTCTAAATACTTGGATAAATCATCGATCCACTCATCCAATATTTTAATAATGTGAGAAACAACCTCACTCTTCATAAGTGCATCAAATGCATGTTCAAGAGCTTGACTTAGTCTTGTAAGATGCGGAGCCATCTCCGCTAGACGTTCACCAAAAGTACTCTGAATATGAGCAGCTGCTAATCTAAATTGTATTTCTAAATCACTCCAGGCTTTCTGTGCTTTAGGACTTAGCTCTAATTCCTTTCTAATCGCTGCTTCTAGCTTTTGCCTTTCTGCAATTTCTTTACGACCTTCTTCAGTTGTAAGTCGTATAAGGTCACGGGTACCAAAGATTTTACCATAGCCATAAGCCTGAAGAGTTGTCAACTCCATACCAGCAGGAGCATTTTTAAGTAGATCCGGCACCTTTTTGAGAAGTTTATCAAGAGCCTCCTCAGATGTCATTTTTGAACCAAATGGAATTCCCGCTTCCATAAGGGGAATCATTTTATCAACATCACCATGCAGACCTAATTGAACATTCTGTAAAATACCAGCAGGGTCATCAAATAAAGATCTCCCTGCTATGATGCTTGCTTGTGCCGCCCCATAAGTGCCGCCAAGCCCCATGACTTGACGTCTTTTCTGCATAATAGAATTGGCTAATCGTTCAATACCAAACAGACCACCTCCCATTCCAAGTAGAGCTGTAACACCACCAATAATCGTAGACCATTTAATAAAGTGAGATGTAATACGACCAATTGGCTTAAGAACTGATGCAGCTGAATCATATATACTTTGCATAGTTCTAAGCAGAGCATTACTTGATTTATTCGCATTTTGAATTGATTGATTTATTTGATTAAACTGATTAGTAAGTCCTTTTATCTGATTTGAAAAATTATTAAAATTCTTAGTGAACGCATTAAACTGTGCGTCGTTAACATTTACCTGAAGAGTAACGTTTTTAGCCACCAGAAGTTTCCGTTACTTGATCAGTTTCAGATCCAGGGATGATAGCTTCTATATTCGTAGACCAATTCGCACCATCAGGACTCCTAAAATCACCTATATGAACTATCCTTGTAATTATAAAATCACCACTAAATGAATTCCTGGTTCTTTGTGTAGATCCAGGTATGGGAGTTCCAAATGCTGCATTTGAATCTGCTGCAACATTGAACAATGTTTGCGGTAATGTTATCGTCTTACCAATATTAAGACCAGCACGCATAACAACCTTGACGCTCACTTTATTTATATCTATCCATGTTGGTTGTCCAATTAAATCAAGAGCATCAACAAACCCAGATCCTATTGATTGTGTGCCATCCCATACATCCATCGTATTAGAATGTGAACTAGAGTGAACACCAAGATAACCTTGAGTACCCAAGATAGAATTACTTAACTGTTGAATATATTGAGCAAATTGTTCCATAGATTGATACATACCAGCATCTTGCTCAGCACGTCTTAAATTCTGAGAAATAGCAAGATTTACATTTACATTCGGAAATGCACGAGCCAATGTTTCTTTAATAGCGTCTCCTACCCATTGATTAGGCTGTAAATTCCAGACTAAATTTATCGGCTTAACTAAGGCGAGACCTCCCACACCACCACCAATGAATGACATATTCACACCATTGGTTAGAGATGTCGCATTACCAAAATTCGCAATTGGTGAAGAACCAAGAAGTTGAGATAATGCCATTGGTGCAAGTGTATTAATGGACCTAGGTCCTACTTGATTAAAAATCTGTGTCTGCCCACTAACACCAGCACTTCCACTACTTGCAGTTGGAGTACTCCCTCCACCAGATACTTCCTTTCCTCCAGCTGGAGCAAAAGAAAATCCTAATGACATTTCAGTTCCAATCCAATTACCCCAACATCTATAAACTGTTGCTTGCATCAAAAACCCGTAGTTTCTAGCTTGATAACTTGCAAGTGGTAATCCCTGCCCCATACCAGCATAAAGTGTCACATATTTACCAGTAAAATTATATGATTCAGTAATCCATTCCCAAGGCACACCATAAATCGTTAAAGTTGAATTTGTACCTGGAATAGGCGTATAGTTGGCCTCTTCAAGTGTAAATTCAATTTGCATTGCATTCGGGTTACCGGTACTATCTAAAACTAAATCACCTACAGTTAATTGATAGCGGCGCATTACGCAAACTCTGTCTCATGTGTAGCTTTAACATCAAAATCAGAATGATTATCTACTTTCACACCTTTATCTAATGAACCTCCATTATCATGTTCTAATTCTTTATCCTGGTGTGGAGATCCATGATTCGTCACTTTGATATGATTATCCTTTGCATCAGAGCCATCCTCCTTAGTATTTTCACTTTTCTTACTATCTGGCCATTGTCTTAAAGGTTCTTTTTTAAATCCAGGATGTTCTTCACCCGGCTTAGAATCAGGCTCATGTGTATCTTCAGGATTATCAGGTTCGTCCCCACTTTTAACTGGACCAACCTTTACATCATACCCTGGATCTTTCTTATCTTTCACTGCATCTGACTTATCAACATCAGAAGGACCACCACCAATCGGTTTACTATAGTCAACCCCTGGCATTGGTCCAAGATTTTGAATTTGATCCCAAGTTCTACGACCTTTGGGCCAACCAATCAGACCTTGAAGATCATAATGCATCAAATCCGGTGGACCACCACCACCTTTTTTTGTTCCAAAAGCACCACCCCAACGAAGACCGGGAGCTAACTCTGGGTAACGAGCCAATGTTTCCCCATAAACATGGCGTGCAAGCTCATGATATAAGCCAGTCGGATCATTACCCTCATTACTAATTGGATGGCCACTAGGATCAACGATCATTGTATCAATAGCACCATGTTCTGACCAATGCGGACCAGCACCCTTCCCAGGATCACGACGACCAGATGTTGCTGTAACTTTATATCCAGGATGATCTGCTTCAAATCTTTCTCGACCAGCAGATATAACTTCACGCAATCGTGGATCTACAGACTGTAGCCGAGGATATTTGTTAGGGAAGGCCGGAAGATCACTCCAATCACCAGGTCCCGTAACAGTTGGTGCAGTTGATCGAGAACTAGGTGTTTTTGATTTCTGCTCCTCCTGGTCAGCAAGAGTTTCCATTGCTTTCATATGGCTTGTACCAGGAGGTAACTTGACATTAGGAGTATTTATTTCACCATGCCTGCCTGCCTGAACAGCAGTATAACTAAGATCAGGAAACTCCTTTTGTAATTTCAGTGCAGTATTCCCTCCAGCAGAAAACCCAGTAATATCAGTAATGCCACCTTGCTTTATTCGTTCACGAGCAGCTTTTAATTGAGCGTCAGGATTATCTCCAGAGATATCAATTTTTTCAAAATTTTCACCACGAGCGGCTGCTAATCTGCGGGCTGCATCTTCTATCTGTGCCGGAGTACGCGGATCTCTCATTTTATCATATCGAGACTGCATCCCGTGTAGAAATAGCATAGCTCCTTTTTTCTCGACAGGAGCTTCAACCTGAGATTTCTTACCCCAGTCTGGGTATTCTACATCTGGGGTTGTTTTCTTTTGCCAAGGGGAACCAGGACTCCCAGGAGGAGCATTTGGATCAGGTTTTTGCTGTGATATAGTCGGAGTTTTAGTATCAGATCTACTAGGTGCATCATTAATAGAATGAATCGTAGCATGCCCACCCGGTTCAATCGTAATAACCTGTGGTCCCTCCTTTGCTATCTTTGCGCGTACTTGAGCTAAGAACTTAGGCCAATCTCTTTTATTAATTCCCAAGCATCCTGCTGTTGCTTCTAATTCTTTATTACTAAGATTATGATGGATATAAATTCCACTACGATTTCGGTTATATAGTGGATCCCAGATTGTACCTTTTTCAAGATTAATAGCTCCTTCTTTACCACGAAGATAACGCCAAACATCTCCACCCGGTACATCTGGTGTAAGTTCAAATGTTCCATATGGAGCACTAGGTGTACGTCCACCTCCTGATCTATACTTATAGGAGCTGCCATCAATATCAATAGTTCCATCATATTGGTAAGGACGACCACGTTGTTGTTCTAATGGGAGGGCTCCACGCTGACTAGGAATAGGAGTATATGGTCCTTGTGGTGTTTGTGTTGGAGGACTATCTATATGTTCTGGGCGTGTTTGAGGTGTAGGAACTGGTTGTTGTGGAGGTTGTGGAACTGGTTGTTGTGGAGGTTGTGGAACTGGTTGTTGTGGAGGTGCTGTTGCCTTTCCACCAGGGAATAATTTATTATAGTTTCGCATCGTCTGATCAATAAACGGATGTTCAGCGCCTTCATATCTACTTGCTGCTCTTGCTCCTTCCTCAGGAGTTGTTGCGTTCCTTAATTGATCTCCTATTCTTTTATGAGTAGTGTTTAATTCATCAATAGCATGTGTGATTTGCTTATCAAAATCATTACTCCAAACATCAGAATTTAAGCGCGGACCACGCCATTGTGCAACACCATGAGCGCCTCTGCCTCCACCACGAGGATTATGTTCAGCAGGACCACCCGGAGCTTCAAAAGTCCAACGAGCAACAAGAGCTTTTGCTCCTGCTTCTGATAAATGTCCTTCCGCCATTAGCCGATTAACAGCGTGGTTTACTCGATCAGGAGTCCACCAACCAATTGTTCCTGTGCCTTGTGGTGTGGGTGGATAATCATGAATGCGAGGTTTATCTGGCCCTGTATGTCGGCGAAGACCACCACGAGGAAGCTGACCTAACGGTTGTTCTGCCGTCGGTGCCCCTCTTGGTACATTCGATCTAAACGGACCCGTAGGTTGAGGCACTCCCGGAGCTTGTTCAGGAAGAGCATGAACACGTTCTGGAGTTCGACGAATACCACCTTTTGGCATTGGACCACGAGGTTCTTCAGTAGTAGGTTTCCCCCTGGGCACATTTGAAATAAATCGTCCTTCTCTAGGGGCTAATTCTGGTTGTCTAGGAGATGGCCTAATTCCAGGTCTAAATGTAGGACCAGATACCAATTCTCTTGCACGAGGACCCGGACCAATTCCCGGCCTAAAAGTTGGCCCTCCCGAAAATATCCTTCCTTCAGCACCATAAGCCGGAGAAATAAATTGACCAGTTAAAACCTGACCTAATCTTAAAAGTTGCCGAGCCGCGAAATATGCTTGCTTAATAATCTCTTTAATCCAAACAATAGCTTTCTTAAAAGCCTGTTCAGCTTTACCACTTTCTAACCAACCAGATAAACTATCAATCCAATGTTCAACATGTTTCATTGCCTTATCAACTAAAGGAAGAGCCATGAATGTATCAATAAAATGCGTAATTCCTTTACTTAATTCTTTCAAACTTTGAGCAACAGGAGAATCAGGGCTCGCTAATTTTTCACCTATTATACTTTGAATATGTGCCCACATTTTCTCAATTTGTATTCTAAACTCCTTCCATTTACCTACAGCCATATCAGACATCTTTGCTTTTTCTTTAATCGCATAATATTTTCTGGCTCGCTCTTCCAACTCCGCCATATCAGCATTGAGCAAACCAACCAAAACATCATGAGGAAAATAAGACTGAAGCAAAAAAGCCTCAGCCATTTGAAGTTCTGAACCTCTCGGCTGAGCCTTCATAAACCGAGCAACAGCCAAGGTCAAATCAACTAACATATCTGCTGAATCTTGTTTCTGCTTTACACCTAGCATTTGCAGAACAAGATACTGCTGAGTTACTCTATTCGTACGTGCGCGAGCTATATCTTCAAGTGCAGCTGGATTACCTGGGATGCCTGCAAAAGCCGCACGATATGCTCGTAATCCACCAATAGATGATAATGTTCCAGTAGCCTCTAAATAATCCTTTAGCATAGCATCACCAAAATCTACCATTTTATTCCAGAACCATCTTCCAATACTTGCGGCAAAAGCAGCAGCGGTCGCCGCATAATTGAATACAATAGAAACTCCTTCAAGAGCCCAACCAATTGGACCCGTTATCGCAGTTATTACAGATTCAAAAATTGCAAAGCTTCGTATAAAGGCTTTGCCAAAACTTCCTAATATATTAGTTATTCTACTAATATTCGCCGCGAAAGAAGACTCTAAATTCCTCATTAAAGTTCCAAATCGTTTAAATTGAGAAGAAATAAAACCTTGCGGAACATTTACTTGTTGAGTATTAATTTTTCTTATAACCATATTTGCTTGTTCTGTCATTTTAGAAAAACGTTGTATATCTTCTGTGAGTTTATTCACAGAACGATAAAACGATGCAGGGATCTTTACTTCAACCTTAGCCATCTAGGCTTTCCACAAAGCGATCATATATCGCTGCTGCCACTGAAGCCGTGTTCCATGAGGCCATGCTAATTCAAACTGATCGAAAAACTCACTAAATCCCTCATCCACCAGCCAAGAAAAACAAGACTGTATTATTGATTCACTGCCATTGGCTTCTCGCCAGTAGTCTCTTCCAGCGTCGAGGTCTGTAAGGAATTCATGTATTCCGTAGCATTCAATGAGGTAGTTTGCGCGCCCCAGAGAGTGCGCAAGCCTTCCAGCGCCACTGTCATCTCCGCCCTCAGATGGATTGACGAGGCGCATGTAAAATATACGAGGCTGTTCTCCACTTCTGAAGCAGAATCATCATCAATGATGCCCCGCTTCCTAGCTATATCAAACGGCATGTTCTCCCAACCAGTTTCTGTTGGAACAAGAACACTTGTTAACCGGTGGATTTCTGCCATAAGAGATTGTTGGGTTTTCTCCCAAATATTCATAGACTGGGCTTCTTGTCTTAGAAGCAAAGCCGCAACACGAGGTCCTGTAACTGGACCTAAACTATTCGTATAAACGGCCGTAAATGCTCGTGATATTACAAGGAAGTTATCTTCGAATACTTCCCTGCTAATTGGTGTAGAATGAATATGTATAGGACCTTTATCTGAATCTACAGT
>Ga0126381_100001792_pt1 | contig 23011 bp, 12 predicted proteins | sample PanSoiMetPlot_28_FD_96465 | JGI IMG/M metagenome (GOLD analysis project Ga0126381, IMG submission 96465) | Tropical forest soil microbial communities from Panama - MetaG Plot_28 | ecosystem: Environmental > Terrestrial > Soil > Tropical forest > Bulk soil | place: Panama | collected 2016-02-17 | reverse complement strand
ATTCTCCGGTCGGTTAATGGTTGTTCGAGCGACCGGCATCAGAGCGCCGCAAGAAGTGCTCCTGGTGTTGCCTACCCTGTCTATAAGGAACTTGACCTCACCTTTAAGGTAATTAACAATTCTGCCGGAATTGCGTGCCTAAGAAAGCTGCTACCATTCCCGCAGGAAATCGTTTATGAGATGTATCGGCAAAATGTTCTGCTTTACATTCTTGATCCTTTTAGCCATTGCGGTTCGCGAAATCGAGTCCCAGACCACGAAGGCCACGGAGCCCAATCCGCCTACGATGCCATCGGCATCAGCCGCGCCGAGCGTGCTGCCACCGCAGTCCACGCAAGGCCAACAGCAAACACAGCAGCCAGTTTACGAATCGGCCACCGTGTTGAAGGCTGTTACGAGGCTGGTGGTCGTAGACGTTGTCGTCACTGACAGGCAAGGCCGGGCGGTTACCGACTTGCAACGAAAAGACTTTACGGTTCTCGAAGATGGGCAAAAGCAACAGGTCCGCATGTTCAGCTTGCAACAAACCAACCTGAGCGCCGAGGCCGGAGTGAAGCCGGCCGTGCTCAAACTACCCGAGGGGGTGTTCACCAATATTCCGCGGTACAACAGCGACAACGCGCTCAATGTTGTGTTGCTGGATGCGTTGAACACCCCAACGTCTGATCAGGCTTACGCTCGTGAAGAGATGATCAAGTACTTGCGCACGATGCCTGAGAACCGGCCGGTAGCCGTGTACTTGTTGGGGAACAAGCTGACATTGCTGCAGGACTTCACCACCAACCCCGTCGCGCTACAGAAGGTGATCGGCAAACTCAAGAGCAAGCCCTCTGTTGTCCTGGACAGTCCTACTGGAGGTCCCGACCCTGAAATTCTTCCACCGGGCGTTGTGGACGCAAAACTGATACCCGAGCAGATGTTGCAATTGCTCATGGAGTTCGAGCAGGAGCGCGTGGCCTCGCAAACGGATCTGCGGGTCAACTACACTCTGGCGGCGTTGACCGCTCTCGCGCACTCCCTCGCCGGATATCCCGGACGTAAGAATCTGATTTGGGTCTCGGCAATGTTCCCATTAAGCATTGATCCCAACCGGGAGCTCACCCGCGATGTGTTCGCCGGTACTAGGACTTACGCTCCGCAGATCGCCGCTGCAGCGGACACGTTGATGGACGCCCAGATTGCCATTTATCCAATCGATGCGCGGGGGCTCATGACGGCGACCGTCATCGATGCTGATACCAGGGGCGATGACAAATATGGCCGCGGCCATTTGGATTCCCCAGACGCCAGCCGCATCAGCGACGCTTTGAGCGGTGAATCCTCAGCACTGCAATCGGTGCACGCCGCCATGGAGGAGATGGCGGAAAGAACCGGAGGCCAGGCCTACTACAATCGCAACGATATCGACGGGGCCGTTCGTCGGAGCATGGAAGATGGTTCCATCTATTACACGCTCGCCTACTATCCTGAGAACAAGGACTGGAAAGGCAAATTTCGGAAGATTCAAATCACAACCGAACGGCCGGGAATCAGGCTGCGCTATCGTCGCGGCTACCATGCCGTGGATCCGAAGTCATTCGAGAACGCGAGTCAAACACAGCGGGCGCAGGCCTTTGGGCAGGCGCTCGACTTGAGTTCTCCCGTGGCTACAGGTTTAATCTTTGAAGCCCGCGTGGTGCCGTCTTCCGACACAGCCGGCAATCAGTTGCTGGTAAAGTTCGCTCTAGATCCTCACGCCATTAGTTTCGAAAGCACCAGCGACGGGTTGCGGCATGCCATTGTCGCCTGCGTAGTGCAGGCGTATTCGACGGAGGGCAAGATCGTCAAGACCGAAGCCAGCACCGTCAATGCCACATTCCAACCCGAGATCTTCAAGGAAGTCATGGCAAGAAGCTTTCCTTGCCAGCGCTCCATTGCTCTGCCCGAAGGCAGTTACCTTTTGCGACTGGGGGTGCGCGATGACAACACAGGTCTGATAGGAACGGCGAATGCCCGGGTGACAGTCGCGAAAGATTCAGTCCAAAATCCTCCAGTGCAAGACAACAAGCATGAAAGGGCAAGGAAACCTCCCCTCTGAGTTCCAAGAGCGCAGTTCTGGAGTAGACTCTCCCGTTAACGCTGAAGAATCACCATGAAACGTTCACTGCTTGTCGCCATTCTTGCCGCCCTCCCATGGCTAAGTTTTTGAACCCCCTAAAACGCCCTAATCGGTGCATGTGTTCAGCGGGTGTAAGCGATACTGACGGTCACTTTCATTCAAGACAGAGTGCTGCATGTTTGCGATAAACGAACGCAGCAACAGAGCGGTCGAGCAGTGCATGCGTGTTTGTTCGCGTGAGGTTGGATCAGCGGTGGAGTATTTTGCAACGAAATGTTGGCGGGAATCACAAGTACGGTCGCAAGAAAAGTCAGTTGTTCAGGTCCGGTATTACCATTGGACTTGAGCATCGCAGTTGGTTCTGTGATCCTGGCATTACTTCCTTGGCAGGGAGCAGTGGCACAGAAGATGCCTGCGAATTCCACCAGCCACTGCCAGGTCGGCACCTACCGTCTCTCTGACGGGCGCGACGTCGACATCTCGCCAGACGACGAAAACCTGGAATGGCGCATGAAGGACGGCACGCTCGGTGAATTGACACCGGCTGCTGATGGCAGTTGGTCGAGCACTCTGGGCATGACTGGACACCCTGACGGCAAACGCGTCTCTTTCGGCGACTGCACCGCCGGGAAGATCCGCTTCGACGGAGTCGAGGGCCACCGTATTGCCTTCGACGTTTTCGAGACCAAGTTTCAAGGGGCCGGCGTAACCCTCGCCGGCCGGCTGGTCATGCCCAAAGGCAAGGCCCCTGTGCCCATCGTTGTTCTGGTGCATGGAGCGGACCGCGTTTCGGCACTCGAGGGAAGTGGATTCTTCGCCATACAGCGCCTGTTTCCCTCGGCAGGAATCGGCGCCTTCGTTTATGACAAGCGAGGCACCGGCGCCTCCGCCGGCAGATTCACCCATGATTATCTGACATTAGCCGACGACGCGATCGCTGCGATGCGCGAGGCCAAACGGCTCGCCGGTGCCCGAGCACAACGGATCGGCTATCTGGGTACTAGCCAGGGTGGTTGGGTTGCCCCACTAGCTGCGAAAATCGAAGCGGTAGATTTTGTGATGGTCGCATACGGCATGGCGATTTCCCCGCTCGACGAAGACCGCTCGTGCCTCGCTCTCGACTTGACCCGCCGGGGATACGGAGCCGGCGCACTTGGCAAGGCCATGGAGGTTGCAGACGCTACGAGTGCGGTGCTTCTCAGCAATTTCCGCGAAGGTTACGACCAGGTTGAAGCTGTCCGCCGGAAGTACGGGAAGGAACCCTGGTTCCCCTTCCTTCATGGCAACGTCAGCTTCCTTATTCTTGAGCGCCCGGCGGCAGAATTGAAAGAACTGGGCCCAACGCTGCTTCCTGGCGCACCCCTCGAATACGACCCAATGCCGGTGCTGCGAAATCTGCGGACACCGCAGCTGTGGCTTCTCGGGAAAGATGACATTGACGCGCCCAGCGCCGAAACCGCTGCCCGGCTGAAAGCTTTGGCCGCGTCGGGTTCGCCCATCACCACGGCGATGTTTCCTGGCGCCGAGCACGGCATATACGAGTATGAAGTGGCGCCCGACGGCACGCGCCTGTGGACGCGCCAGCCCGAGGGTTATTTCAGGATGATGGTCGACTACGCTCGCGATGGACGGCTTCATGGCGCATACGGAGCCGATCTGATCTCCGGCATCGAGCGTGGTGGGAATCTACCCGCCGCGCACAGGTGACAGAAGAGCGATTCTCGAAGCAGCTCCGAGTATGCTGAATCCGTTTGCATGCTCCTGAAGGTCTTCAAGTTCCCAGTGAGGATGCCCAGTTCGATTAGCCATTTCCTGATCAGCGGCCGGGCCACACGGGAGCACGTTCTTTCCGAAACACGATCAGCCCGTCCACTACCTGGTGCCACTGGGCAGATGGGCCAAGGACAACCGAACCCAAGGTCGTCAACAGGCCGAAGCAAAGAGTTGGATGCAACACGTGACGCCAAGCTGACGTGATGGCGTACTTGTCGAACAACGGAGGTCTGTGATGAAGCTCTTTAAAACTCTCGTCGCCGTACTCGCTTGTGGATTGGTGGGCGGAAGCATATGGGCCAGCGATCGCGCCGACAACATGAAAGTCACAGTGCTTGGCTCAGGAACACCCTATCCCCATGGGGAACGATCCGGACCCGCGGTTCTGGTGGAAGCCGCCGGGAAGAGACTGCTATTCGACTGCGGCCGCGGTGTCGTGATTCGACTTGGCCAAGCCGGTGTGCAAGCCAACGACGTCGACGCAGTCTTCTTGACACACCTTCACTCCGATCACGTGGTAGGATTGCCGGACCTTCTGCTGACGGGATGGTTGCTAGGGAGAAGCCAGCCGCTTCGGCTTTGGGCGCCTGCGGGTGGGAGAAAGATGGCACAGCATCTCGTGCAGGCCTTCGCGTTCGACCGCCGAATTCGTGGAGTGACGGCGAAACTGCCGAGGAAAGGTGCGGAATTCGAGGTTCACGAAGTCGCGGCGGGGGAGCTCTACGATGACGGCGAGATTCGCGTGAGGGCATTCGTCGTTGATCATGGGCCGGTAAAGCCGGCTTTCGGATACCGCATCGACTACGCGGGGCACACGGTAGTGATCTCCGGGGACACGAGGTTTTCGGAGAATCTCATCACCTCTGCGAAACATGCGGAGTGCCTCATTCATGTCGCTTGGAGCATTGACGCGAAGGATTCGACCCCGCCTTCGCATCGGTCGCTCGCCTCGGCGGAGGACGCCGCTCGCGTCTTCGCTGCCGTGAAACCGAAGATCGCAGTTGTTTATCACTACGACGACGATGATGGGATGACAGATGCAATCAAGGCGGGGTACAACGGGCGGTTTATCATCGCGCGCGATCTGACGGAGATCCTGATAGGCCAGGACGTGACCTGGAGGATCTTGCCCATTCTCGAACACTAGAGAGCTTAACCTAGGAACTTGCAAACACTGCCAAGGCCAGCCTGGTTACAGGTCTGTGCAAAAATCGGCTTGCGGATCGAAGTAAGAGCCTGCCTGCTGGGGCTCGCTGGCGAAAATTCGATGTCGTCCGTCATGAGCGTGCCTTGAAATGCGGGCAAAGGAGTCGACAACCTGCAGACTTCAGCTGCAAGCTGTCGATCCTTTGCTCGCGAAACAACTATTCTCTGAGCGTCCGCGTCCTATCCCGATTTCAACGCTGATCGTCTCGGTCGTGATCGCCGTCGCGGTCGAAGTTGAACATGTCGAACAGGTCGCCGATGGCCGGCATGTTGCGCGGGACGTAGACGTTGTCATCGTCCAGTTTCGGGTTGGGCAGATTATCGCGGCTGCGGTCGCTGAGCGTCGTGTTGAGCATCCAGTTCCGTTCCACGAATTTCACGAAAGAGGAATGCTCGTTATAGACGTGGCTGACATGGCCTCCGGTTGAGAAGTGCGAAACCGCGATCATGGGAATGCGAGGACCGGTGCCGAAGAAATCCACCGGCTGGATGAAGCCTGAGTCGTAGTAGCCGCCGCCCTCGTCCACGGTAATGAAGATCGCGGTCTCCGCCCATTGCTCCTTGTTGCTTTGCGCGAGTTCAATGATGTTCCTCGCGAAAGCCTCAAAGAGGCCCCACTTGGAGGAAGCCGGATGGCCGTCCATCAGCCCGTCGGGCTTCACATACGAGACTGCGGGAAGGGTGCCGTTGGTGAGATCTGTGAAAAGGTCGGTCACATCGCGCATGTGGTCCGCGACCATGCTGGGATAGCTGGCTTCGTACTCAAACGGGTTGCAGATATTGCAATAGGCGTCCAGCGGAGTGCCTGTCCCCGACGCATTGAAGCCGCCGCCGTAGTATTTCCACGGGATGTTGTGAGCGCTGAGCACGTCGCCGATACTCCGTTGCATCGTCGGCGGCACGTGAAGGCCGGCCTGGGGCAGCCCTTTCGGCGTGAAAGCGGGACTAACGTTGACCGCCTGCCAAAACTGTCCCGGTCCGCACTTGGTTTCCACCGTGTACGGCAACGAGTTCAGATAGTTCGTAATAGCAGCGATGCCCGGCTGGGTCGGGTCGGAACAGTTGAACCACTGCGCGCGATGTGTGTAGAGGTTGAGGGTTCCACTCTGCGGATCGGGATTGTAGATGCGGTTTGCGGGCGGAGTTGCGGGGTTGCCGTTGCCGTCGCTGAAGAACACCTGATCAGCAAAGCCCAGCGGCTGGCTGTCCGGACCGGTGCCGCCCATGACCGGCTGGTGATAGTTGTCGCTCATCGTGTACCGGTCGGCGAGTGACTTGAATAATGGAGCATCGCCGTTCTGCATGTTGAAAAACGCCATAGTCTGGCCGGTGTCATGGGGTGTACCGCTTAAAGGGGTATTGAAAGTGGTTGTAATCGCAGACTGCAAGTCGTGCAGACACCCTGTCGGGTTGTGCTTCGAGATGTGCTCGGCATCAATCGCGCAATCCATCTGCTGAGTCATTTGGAAGTACTGATGGATGGTGTCGCCTGTAAAGGCGTCGAAGGCGAGGTCCGGGCCGGTTAACTGGAACGGCCCCGGCGGCAGGTTGTTGACATTAGCGATGCGGACATCGGGACCGACCGTGACTCCCAAGCCCGAGCCGCCCGTACCCAGGAGGAATTGGTCGGCAGACGCTAGGCCGGGATCGACCAGGCCGAGGTACGGTGACACCGCGCCAATGCCGTTCAGATCAGGCGCCGGCAGTGTAACGTAGAGTTGCTTTTGCGCCATAGCGGCGCTGCTGAAGAATTTGCCGCCATTCGGTGGCGCCACGATCTGGAATTGGTGTGCCTTCGAGAAATTCGGGCCCGGCGTACCGTCCTCGTTGACGATGCGCTCGGAGAGAAGATTCCGCACCCTCTCGTTTCTGTTCCGTGGCTCGTAGGTGGCGAAAAGATGATCGAAGCTGCGATTTTCGCCCACGATGATAATCACGTGTTTGATGGGCGAAGCCGTGGGAATTTTGTCGACTGCTTTGTCCGGATCCGATTGCGCCTGGGCCAGTGTCCCAAGGCCAAGAACTGACGCGACAAACATCGATGCGCTGAAAAAGGCGGTTGCTTTCCATTTGCTTCTATTACTGCGATGCATACGTCCTCCTAGACTGAAGTCAAACCGGCAAGTCTAGGGGCGGACCATGACATTTTCATTTCGCGACCATCAAGATTGGGTGAAATTTGGTAGTAGGGTCATCTCGATTTTCCACAGCCTTGCCTGTGGAAATTCAAAGAGACCACACATGTGAAATCTAGTTATCACTTGCAAGTATTTATTGCCTGCTTTCAACACCCTGCTTCACTGTGCTCACAAAACACGGGATCACGCGTCCTATCTGGGATAGACTGACGCATATTCTTTGTTGGTGATTGAACACATGGCCTGGGAAAGTCCGCAGACGATGAGAATCTCTTTGTATGCGATAGTCCTTCTGTTGCTTGGTGGATCAGGGGCCATAGAGGTTCCGTTGATCGGACAGGACGCGCGTCGTGACACGACAACCAAATCCGGTGCGAGATCTGTGCGAATTGCCGTGGTGCAGATGACGTCGCTGGACCATGACATCGACGGAAATCTGAAACAGGCGACAATCTACGCACATCAAGCGGCGGCTCAGGGCGCACAGTTCGTTCTCTTTCCGGAATTCATGGCGACGGGTTCTTATCTCTCTTTCGACACCTGGGACTCCGCCGAACCCTCCCAGGGCAAATCCGTCGAGTGGTTGAAATCAACCTCCCGGCGGCTTCACATCTGGCTGGGTGCCAGTTTCCTGGAAGCCAGCGGCGCGGACTTTTATGACACTTTCGTGCTGACGGCGCCATCGGGCGACGAAGTGGGCCGTGTCCGCAAACAGATTCCCGCCGGGCCCGAGGCCTATTTCCTCCGCGGTGACGTGGGACCCCATGTGATCTCGACCGCGATTGGAAAGATCGGCGTTGGCATATGCGCGGAGAATTATTACTGTTTCGCTGCCTCTCAATTCCTCAAGGATTCGGCGGATTTCATCGTGATGCCCCACGCCTCGCCGGACATGAGTAAAGACCGAGGGCTGTCATCACCGCCCGGAACCCATATTGCCTCGTGGTACGCGAAAAAGCTTGGTGTGCCGGTTGCCATGGTCAATAAAGTTGGCCGCTCCTACAAGCCCCCTCAGAATGAGATCAACGGCGTCTTCCCCGGCCGCTCCGCGATCGTCGACTCCGATGGGACGGTCCTTCAATCGATGGACGACAAGGAAGGAATCGGAATTGCGAACATCACCCTCGACCCCGTCAGAAAGACTGGAGCAGATCAGGTTTGCACCGGCGTGGGGATTGCCGAACTTGCCATAGGTGGATCGGAAGGAGCTGCCGCTGTCGCCGACGAATATGCCCGCGCGCAGAAGTCTTACGACAGCAATCCATTCCGCAAAGCAAAAGCGCTTTCGATCTCCGGGAAGCCCTGATGCGATACGCTCCAGAGGTTCCCACACATTCATTTGCGTGCTGCGCTGGCCACCAGTTCCTTCACGGGACGCACCTCAACGGCCCCGTAACGGACCACGGGAATCTTCGCGGCCAACCTGATGGCCTCATCGAGATCCTTGGCTTCGATCAGGATGAAGCCTCCGACCTGCTCTTTTGTCTCCGCGAAAGGCCCGTCGGTGACAGACAGTTTGCCCTTTCGAAACCGCACCATTTTGGCCGCGCTTACAGGTTGCAGTGCCTGAGCCGCCAGAAAGTGGCCGCTCTCGCGGAGCGTGCAGTCGTAGGCCAGGCTCTCGTCGTCGAGAGCCTGCAGATCGCTTTTGGACATTGCCTTCAGCTTTTTCTCGTCCACGATCACCATGCAAAGGTACTTCATTGTTCGCCTCCCACGGGCGGTCTATTTGTCTCATTGTTCGTCGGGCAGTAAAGTCAAAATCGACATCCCTTTCCGAAAAAGGCAGGCCACTGTGATTGGCTTTTAAGGCGGTTATCTTAGGCGACGTGTTCTGGCTGTGCCAGCTGGCTCGTGGGGAATGTTTGGGCCGCATACGGCCAGAAGATCACAATAACCGTCCCGCTCCTCGCTGCTGCATCCGTGCTGCGAATCTTGATGCTTCCGCCGTGTTTCTTGACGATCCCTGTCACCACCCATAGCCCCAGCCCGGTTCCTTTTTCCGCTTTCGTGGTGAAGAACGGCTCGAAGACTCTGGCCAGGTGGGCTTTGGGGATGCCGCATCCGTTGTCGGCGATGGTGAGCCGCGCTCCCGGCTGGTTGTGGTTCTTCCAGCAGCGCGACTGCCGCAGGGCCAGCGCGAGACGGCCGCCGCGTGGTGTGGCCTCCACGGCGTTGACCAGCAGGTTGTCGACGACCTGCCGAATCTCATCCGCAAAACCAATGATCCTGGTTCCTGGCTTGATTTTCTTGCCGATGCCAACGCCGGCGCGCTGGAGCTTGTCGCGGAAGACCTGAAGAGATTCCTCAATCAACGCGGCTAAATCCACTTCCTTGGCGGCTGTGCCCGCCCGGTAATAAGACAGGCTTTGTCTTACGATGCGTGCGACGCGCGTCACTTCGTTGTTGGCGACCGAAATCAAGCCGGTGGCGGTGGGATCGAGGTCGGAACGGCCCGCTAACAGGTACAAGACGTTGATGACCGCTTCCAGCGGATTATTGATCTCGTGCGCCAGCGACGCCGCCAGTTGACCCGCGGCCGCTACTTTTTCCATTTCCTGCAATTGCTTTTCGACGCGCTTGAACTCGGTGATATCGGTGACCGCACCAACCCATCCCACTACTTCCTCGCCGACTTTCTCCGGCATGCCAACTACATGGATGTGGCGGGGACCTGCCGCAGCGTAGGACACCAAAGTTTCAAATTCCACCCGCTCGCCGTTCTGTACGCGCTCGATGTAAGGCCGGATTGTCTCCCAGGCATCCTGCCCGATAACGTCAACAATGCGGCGGCCTACAATCTGTTCCACGCGCAAGCCCGCGATTTCGGCGTACGCCGCGTTCGCGGACAGATAGCGCAAGTCGCGGCTGCAACGCAGCAGGCCGGTGGGTGCAGCCTCCAGAAAACGGCGCAACTCGGACGAGGACGCGGCCAAGGCTTCCTCTACCTGCTTCCGCTCCAGGTAGTCGGCCGACAAGTGGGCCAGCAGATCCATCAGCCGCAGCTCTCGCTCTCGCGGCCGGTGCGGCTCGGCATAATGGGTTGTGATCATACCCAGAACTTTGCCGGAACTGCTGATGAGCGGCGTGGACTGCACGGCACGCACCCCGGCATCGAGCACAACCTGGAGCCCAGGAGTGCCGGCGAAGACCTTGCTCTCCAATACGTCCTCAACGATCACGCGCTCGCGGGTTGCCAAGGCCACTCCGCTGGCGGTAGACGGATGGGTCACAAGTTTGAAGGTGTCCAGGAACGGTTTCTCGAAACCCCGCTGTGCCACCAGCGTCAGACCGCCCGAGAAAGGATCGAACACCTGCATATTGCCCTTGCTTGCATTGCTCAGAAAGATGGCCGCGTCCACGATGGCATTCAAAGATCCCTGAAAATCGTACCCAGTCTGCATGCATTGCATGCCGACTTCATGCAGGCGGACCATGGCTTCGAGTTCGGCCGCAGTCTGCTTTTCATGTTCCCACTGCAGAGCGGCAATCAGCGCCGCCAGCGGTTGGCTGACGTCGTCATGGAGTTCGCGCGCAATTCTCTGGCTTTCATCCTCAGGTGCGCCGATAAGCCCGCCTGCCAGATTGCTGACGCGCTCGTAGTCCTGGTTCAGCTGGTCCTGGCTTTCACGAAGACGTTGTTCAACCTCTTCGCGTTCACGGATAACACCAGCGAGGAGCATGACGGGTACACAAAGCACAATCCAGAACATTTGCAGAGACAAGACTCTGTCTGTGTTAACGGTGAGGACAAACGGCCCAAGATGACGCGCTGTTCCCCAAATCGACATGGCTGCGACGCCCAGCAATGACGTGCTTGCTCCGATGGGTCCGAAGCGGACCGCCACCCACAGTAGCGGCGGGAAGAACCACAAGAGCAGTGCGGGAAAGAGGGCGGTCTCAGGCTCCTTGTCGAATGCGAAAAGCCCCACTGCAGCCAGCGAAACCATGATAAGTGCAGCTTCCAGGACGCGAAGCGCGGGCAGTTCGAGCACCCGGCGGACACCGTACCTCGCCCACAAAATTACGACCGGTGCTACCAATAAAAATGCTGTCGCGTTAGTAAGCGTAAGTCTCAGCAGCGCAGTAACCGGGGTAAAGTTAGGCTCGAGGTGGAACAACGACCGGACGAACGAAGGCGCGGTCAACGTAAAAAGCAGCGGAGATGCGAACGAGGTGGCAACGTACGCCACCACCTGACGCCGGTTTCCCAAGTGAAGTACAGGCCCCGCAATGCGCGCGAGAGCCTCCGCTGTCACAACGGCGAATACCGCGTTACCGGCAATCTGCCACAACAGACGCCAGACCGGCACCATGGGTGCCAGGGCAGCTATGTGAGCCAGCGCGGTCGCGAGCAGTACCAGCCACCGGCGCCGTTTTGGCGTGAGCACCAGCGCGGCCAGCAGCAAGGCGTTCGCCGGCCATATGATACCCACCTGAGATCCCTGGAACCGGAATCCAAATCCCCAACGTGCCGCGAAATAATAGCTGACGGCTAAGAGGGTCAGCTGCGCGCCGAGACGCGCTGATTTGTCGAACTTTAGCCGTGGGACGGCGTTCCCAACGCCCGCCGTTAGTGCGGCGACATCTCTGCGAGGCGTGTCAGCTTCCTTCATCTTGCACGCATCCTGGCAAACGGGATGTGGGACGTACGTGCTTCGGGGCCAAAAAAACTGTGACGATCGCTCGTCCAGCTCCAGCGCAGCCAACAGCCGAAACCATCGGCGACAGAGAAGGGCGCAAAGCAGCGCAGAAACAGGCAAACAAGGGGCGCGAAGGCGTTTTGCGGGAAACCCGTCGTGCGTGCCGGTAGGCAACCAAACCAGCGCACCTGTCCTCTACCAGGACTTACCAACATGTCTCCTTTACCGGCTCAGTAGACGTCGAGTGGCTGCCCAGGGCTTTCCTGATCAAGAGTTTACATCGAGGCCGTCGAGGGGCGAAAGAAAGTTGTTCAATGACCTTTTGTTCCCGGTTGACTGGCGTCTGGTAACACCTGGGAAACATCTGTCTATTGGATCACCTGGACATCGGATCATCGGCTGTGGGGCCATCGGTGTCCATGCATTCCGCCTGGTCCACGAAAAACGGATGACCCGATGACCAATGGGATCAACGCGTGCGGGGACACATGCCTGTCAGCACGGCGGCCATTGTCAGTTCACAAAGCTTCCGCCCAGCAGGACGATTTGACCCTGGTTGGTATTGAACGCTAGCCCATTTGTTCCCCACCGAACCAGACTCTGGACTGTGCCATTGAGATTGGCAATGGTCATGGAGCTAATCAGGTTAAGTTTCGTGAGATCGAAGGACTGGATCGTAACCGTGGTCTGTCCGGCGTTTGCTGTTTGGGTGAGAAAGAAGGCTTTGCCCAGGCCCGAATCCGGAATCATCAGATTCGACGAGGCGAAGGATCCCACCGCGTAAGAACCTTGTACCATGCCCGTCGCTGGATCCACTACGTGGCCGTCATTCCCATAGACCAACCCGGTCGCAGGGTTGAAGCGGATGCGGGTCGCATTTGTGAACGGGAAGAAATCGCTCTTACCGGTGACTCCGTTGGCATCCACGGCCATGATCAACAGATCGCGGCCAAAAGCGTCGGCTCCCAGAAGGGTGGTCTTGGCTGCTCCCCACTGAATCGACGACGCTTCGGTAAACGCACGGTTTGTACGCTGAGTGGCATCGTCAAAAACAACGGTTCCGTCGGTTGGGAAGGGAGAAGTCGGCGCGCCCGTCACGAAGGCTGCTGTGTGGGCAGCGCCTGGCTCTACCTGGAGATCGAGAGCGGCGGCCACACCCGTTCCCAGCGAATAGTTAATGTCAGGGCTGAAGCTGGGCAGGGCGAAGCGCTGTGCCCTGCTGGCTCCGTTGATGCCCGCATAGAGGAACTGTCCATCGTCCGAAACACCCAGCACTCCGGGGTCGCTGCCCGCGAACTGCGACGAAATGACATTGCCGGAAAGATCAAGAGCGGTCACCGTGTTCCCCAGAGTACCCCCGGTGCTGGGCACGGAGATAAGAAACACCTGGTGTACCGGATCAAAGATGAAGTCATTGCTGGCTTGACTGATGATCGTGGAGGCGAACGTGGCCCCACCGGTGCCGGTTCCCGCCGCCCCGCCCACGAAGAACGAAGAAGGATTGGATGTTCCGCTACTTGGATCCGTCACTGTAACTTGGCTGGCGCCCCCGGTGACGATGTCAGCGGCGGGAATCGTTGCGGTTAACTGGCTCGCGGAGACGAAGGTCGTCGTCAATGAGCTTCCATTGAACTGCACAGCAGAAGAAGCGGTGAAGTTCTTCCCGTTGACTGTCAGAGCAACATCGGGTCCACCCTTCGTCGCCGAGCCGGGGCTCAAGGAGGCGATGGTGGGCGTTGTAAGACCGGGAATGATCGGAGGCGGAGGAGTCGGCAAAGGTGTCGCCGCCGGAACCGCGGTCGATATCGGGCTAACGAAGTTGCCGCCGATCATGAAAAGATGGCCATCGCTGGTGTTGAAGGCCAAGCCGTTCTGTCCCCAGCGAACCAGCCGGTGCGCGCTGCCACCTACGCCCGAGATGGTAATGGATCCGGTCTTCACGAAGCGGGTTAAATCGAAGGAATCGATAGTGGCATTGCCCGAATTGAACGGCTGCTCCAGGAAATACGCGGCATTCAGCTGTGAATCCACCACCATCAGGCCCGCGGCCTGGAAGGTTGCGATCGGCAGGCCGGTGGCTGGGTCGACAACACCGCCTCCGTCGGCGTAAATCCGGGAGGTCACCGGATCGAAGTGAATCCTGCGTCCGCTCAGGATGCTGGGAAAATCGTGGCTCGAAGTCAGGCCGCTTCCGTTTACCGCGAAGGAAAGCAAGTCGCTGCCGGAGAAAGCAACGCTGGAGAAGAGGGTCGACGTACCTGCTCCCCACTGTATGGAATTGCCGTCGTTGACGGTATTTGTGCGCGGCGTCGCGTCATCGAAGATTGTGATCTGGCCGGTTGGATTGGCTTGCGCATTGACAACCGCTGTCGTGTGGGGCGCCCCAGGCGCTACTTGCAAATCCTGCGCTGTGGTCAAACCGAGGAACCCCACCCCGAGGGAGTAACTCGTGTCGACTGTGAACGCCGGCAGAGCGAAGCGCTGTACCCGCGATGCCCCGTCGATCCCGGCATAGACGAACGTGCTGTCCCCGGAAAGGGCGAGAACGTCAGGCTCACTGCCGGCGAATTGCGATGAGATGACGTTGCCGGAAAGATCGATCGCCGAAATAGTGTTGCCGTGGCTGGTCGCACCTCCCGGAACAGAGAGCAGGATGACCTGGTGCAGAGGATCGAATACCAGGTCGTTCGACGCCTGGTTGATGACTGATACCGCGAAGTTGCTTCCGGCACTGGAGCCGATGAAGAATGTTGAACCGGACGAGACGCCTCCGTTCGCTATCGGATTGGCAACGGTAATCAAGCCTGTACCGGCAGAAGTGATGTCCGCTTGGTTGATGGTCGCTGTCAGTTGCGTGCTGGAAACGAAGGTCGTGGTGCGGCTGGAGCCATTGAACTGGACCTGCGCTGCCGGATCAAAGTTGGTTCCGTTCACCGTAATGGTGAAGGAATTGCCGCCGGCGAGCGCAGAGCTGGGATTTAACAGCGTGATCGCCGGCGCGTTGGCTGCCGGAGCCGGCGGGGGTGCCGGCAGCGGCGTTGGCGATGGAGTCGTCGCCGGCACAGCGCTGACAAAGTTTCCGCCCACCACAAACACCTGGCCCTGGTCGGTGTTGAAGGCCAAACCATTCTGACCCCAGCGAATCAGCCGCCGGGCATTACCACTTACGTTGGGGATGGTAATAGAACCCACCAGAGTGAAGTGGGTCATATCGAAGGCATTTATGGTAACGCTCTTAGTTCCAAAAGATTGCGTGAGCACGAATGCTACGTTCAAGGTGGAGTCCGGCACGGTGAGCCCGGATGCTGCCAGCACTGCTACCGGAGATCCCGCGACCGGATCAACCACGTGGCCGTTCTCGGCCCACAGCAAATGGTCGCCGCGGTCGAAGTGAATTTTGCCTCCGATGGCGAGTGAAACATCGCTGGTCTGGGTGAGGCCTCCCACTGCAGCGGCAAACGTGAGCAAGTCACTCCCAAACCGGTCGGGGCTGAACATGGTAGTCGCATCGGTGCCCCACTGGATCGAAGTCCCGCCACTTCCGGTTCCGGCTCTAGGAACGGCGTCATCGAAAACGGTGATGACACCGCCCGGAGTGGTCACAGCACTGGTGTGGGGCAATCCCGGAGCCACCTCCAGATCGTCGGCGGTATTGGCCCCGACGATGAAGCCGCCGCTGCCGAGCGAATAGCTCACATCTGTGCCCAAACTCGGCAGCGTAAAGCGCTGCACCTTGGCGGCGCCGTTGATTCCGGCGTAGAGGAACTGGCTGTCATCGGACAAGGCAAGAACCCCCGGCTCGCTTCCGGCAAACTGCGAAGAGATAATCGTCTCAGATGCCGGATCCAACGCGGAAATCGTGTTTCCGTGGGCTGCTGCTGTGCTGGGCACCGACAGCAGTATGACCTGGTTCAAAGGATCGTAAATCAGATCGTTAGCGGATTGATTGATCGCTGATACCGCAAAGTTGCTCCCGCCGGTGGCGCCAATGAAGAAGGTTGAACCGGCCGAAACGCCTCCATTGCCCGGAGGGTTAGCGACCGTAATGATGGCTGTGCCCGGCGACCCGATATTCCCTGTGAGAACTGTCGCTTGCAGTTGCGTGCTGGAGTTGAAAGTAGTGGAGAGGGCTGTGCCGTTGAATTGAACCACCGCGGCAGGATCGAAATTGCTTCCGGTCACGGTCAGCGTGAACGTGGGGCTGCCGGCAATCGCGGAGCTGGGGTTCAACAACGAAATCACCGGGGCATTGACCGCCGGAGTGGGTGGCGGAGCCGGCAGAGGGTTGGGTGCAGGGAACGTCGCTGGCACAGCGCTGACAAAGCTACCACCCACCAGAAACACCTGGCCGTTGTCGGTATTGAAGGCCAATCCATTCTGACCCCAGCGAATCAGCCGCCGGGCATTACCATTTACGTTGGGGATGGTAATAGAACCCACCGGAGTGAAGTGGGTCATGTCGAAGGATTGGATGGTCACGCTGCTGGACCCGAAGGTTTGGTTCAAGAAGAACGCAGTGTTCAAACTGGAATCTGGAACCATGTGGCCGAAAGCCTTGAATGTTCCCCCGGGAAGCCCTGTGGCAGGATCAAGGGCGCGGCCGTCGTTGCTGTACACCAGGTTGGTGCCCCGGTCAAAATGGATCTGATTGTTAAAGCTTGCAAATGCGCTCTGGATGTCCTTCGTCTGCGAGATACCGTTTGCATTGACCGAGAGGATGTAGAAGTCAAAACCGGTATCGTCACTATTGGCCGCCACCATCGAAGTCGCATCGTGGCCCCACTGGATGGAATCGTAAAGCCCGCCTGAACCAAACCCCGGTGCCATCGTCGATCTGGGCGTTGCGTCATCGAAGATCTCGATGCCCCCCAACGCCTGCGGGCTCGATCCGCGAAGCCCGCGACTTACGGCGCTGGTATGCGGCGCGCCTGGCGCGGCCTGCAGATCCAAGGTGAAGTACGGACCAAAGAAAGGATCGGAACCGATCGGATAGGAAGCATCCCTGCCCATTCCCGGCAAAGCGAACCGCTGAACCGAAGCGCTTCCGTCGATCCCGGCGTAGAGGAACTGGTTGTCATCGGACAAGGACAGAACTCCCGGCTCGCTCCCGGCAAACTGCGAAGAGATGATGTTCTCTGATAACGGATCCAATGCGGAAATCGTGTTTCCGTGAGCTGGTGCTGTGCTGGGCACTGAGAGCAGAATCACCTGGTGCTGAGGATCGAAAACAAGATCGTTGGCCGATTGATTGATAGCCGACACAGCAAAATTGCTCCCGCCGCTGGCGCCGATGAAGAACGTCGATCCTGCCGACACGCCACCGCTGCTAACAGGGTTGGCCACGGTAATGATGGCCGTGCCCGAAGAGGCGATCCCCGCTGCTGGAACCGTCGCCTGCAATTGTGTGCTGGAGCTTGAAGTCACGGAAAGAGGAGTGCCGTTAAACTGAACCACAGCGGCCGGATCGAACTTGGTTCCGGTCACGGTAAGCGTAAAGGAACTGCCGCCGGCGACGGCAGAACTGGGGCTCAGCAGCGTGATCGCCGGCGCGTTGGCTGCCGGAGCGGGCGGTGGCGCGGGCAGAGGGTTGGGTGGGGGGAATGATGCCGGCACAGCGCTGACAAAGTTACCGCCTACCAGAAACACCTGGCCGTTGTCTGTATTAAAGGCCAAACCATTCTGACCCCAGCGAATCAGCCGCCGGGGATTTCCATTTACGTTGGGGATGGTAATGGAACCCACCAGTGTGAAGTGGGTCATATCGTAAGCGTTCAAGGTGAGGCCGGTGAACGACCGGTTGAGCACAAAGACCAGGTTCAAGCCTGAGTCAGGCACGGTCGGCCCTGACGCGCCCAGGATTGCTACCGGAGATCCCGCGACCGGATCAACTACGTGGCCGTTCTCCGTCCACAACAAATGGTCGCCGCGATCGAAGTGAATTCTGCTGCCGATGTCGAGTGGAACCGCGTTGATCCGGGTGAGGCCTCCCGCCGCCGCGGAAAACGTGAATAAGTCACCCCCACCAAAACTGCCGGAGCTAAACAGAGTAGTCGCATCGGTACTCCACTGAATGGAATTCCCGCCGCCTCCGGCCCCAGCCCTGGGAGTGGCATCATCGAAGACGGTGATGGTGCCGCTCTGGGTAGTCACAGCAGTGGTGTGAGGAGCTCCCGGGGCCACTTGCAGATCCAGGGGAATATTGGGGCCGGCGGCGAAGCCCCCGTTGCCGAGCGAAAAGCTCACATCTGTGGCCAAACCGGGTAGCGTGAAGCGTTGCACTTTGGCGGCGCCGTTGATCCCCGCATAGAGGAACTGGCTGTCATCGGACAAGGCAAGAACCCCGGGCTCGCTCCCGGCAAACTGCGAGGAGATGATGGTCTCCGATCCGGGATCCAACGCGGAAATCGTGTTTCCATGAGCCGCCGCCGTGCTGGGCACCGAGAGCAGGATCACCTGGTGCAGAGGATCGAAAACCAGATCGTTGGCAGATTGATTGATCGCTGACACTGCAAAATTGCTCCCGCCAGTGGCGCCGATGAAGAAGGTTGATCCGGCCGAGACGCCTCCGTTGTTGGCTGGGTTGACCACGGTAATGATGGCGGTCCCCGAAGACGCGATATTTCCCGTGGGAACTGCCGCTTGCAGTTGGGTGCCGGAGTTGAAAGTAGTGGCGAGCGGAGCGCCGTTAAACTGAACGACTGCAGCAGGATCGAAATTGGTTCCTGTCACCGTAAGCGTGAACCCGGGGTTCCCGGCAATCGCGGAACTGGGGTTCAACAGGGTGATCACCGGCGCGTTGCCGGCTGGAGTTGGAGGTGGCGTGGGCAGGGGATGAGGTGCGGGGAACGTCGCCGGCACAGGGCTGACAAAGCTACCGCCTACCACGACTATCTGACCGCTGCTGGTGTTGAAGGCCAATCCATTCTGGCCCCAGCGAATCAGGCGCCTTGGCCCGCCACTGACGTTGGTAACGGTGATGGAACCCACCGGAGTGAAGTGCGTCAAGTCGAAGGACTGGATAGTGGCTGTGTTGCCAGAAGCCTGGCTGATAACGAACGCCATATTCAGGCTGGAATCAGGAACCATCACTCCTGACGCGGCGAAGACGCCGGCGGCTACCCCTGTGGCAGGATCAAGGGTGCGGCCCTCGTCGCTGTAAACCAGGTTAGTCCCGCGGTCAAAATGGATCCGATTGGCAAAGCTTCCAAAGGCGCTCGGAACATCCTTTGTCTGGGAGACACCGCCCGCATTTACCGAGAGTGTGTAGAAGTCAAACCCGGTGTCGTCAGTATTGGCCGCCACGATAGAAGTCGCATCGGAACCCCACTGGATGGAATCGTACAGCCCGTTGCCCGAATCAAAGCCTTTCGCGATCGTCGGCCGGGGCGTTGCATCATCAAAGATCACGATGCCGCCCTGCGCCCGCGGGCTCACTCCGCTGCTGCCACGGCTTACAGCGGTGGTATGCGGTGCGCCCGGAGCGGCCTGCAGATCCAGGGCGAAGAACGGACCGAAGAAATCGGATCCGAGCGAATAAGAGATATCCGTACCTAGTCCTGGCAAGGCGAACCGCTGGACCGAAGCGCTTCCATCAATGCCGGCATAGAGAAACTGGTTGTCGTCCGAGATCGCGAGAACGTCCGGATTCTTCCCCGTGCCCGTGGATGACGTAATGGCAGCGGTCGCCAGACTGAGAACCGAAACGGTATTGGGGTTGGTGCTGGCGGTGCTGGGAACGGAAGCGTAGATGAGTTGTTGCGACGAATCGTAAACGATGTCCTGGGCAGTCTGGTTGACAATCACCTGCGCAAAGCCCGGACCTCCCGCATCGCCCGTGAAGAATGTAAATGGACTGGAGGTTGTCGGGTCAATGTTCGCATTCTGAGCCCGGGCTATATTCGTTACCACGTTGACGACCGTCACATTGGATACACCCACGGCGCTGATGTCGGCAGCAGTGATAGTAGCTTGCAGTTCTGTGCTGGAGATGAAGGTAGTCGTACGCGGGCTACCGTTGAAGCTCACTGCCGACGAGGGCACAAAGCCTGTACCGGTGACCGTGACCGTAAAATCGCCGCCTCCACGCACCGCCGAACCAGGTGCCATAAGCTTGATCCTGGGCGGCGGGAAAGCAGCCGTGAAGGTCAATTTTCCCGAGGTGCCCCCCGCCGGCGTGGGATTAAGCACCGTGACCGACGAGAGCCCGACGCTGCTGATGTCTGCTGAAGGAATCGCCGCTTGCAGCGTGGTGGAGGAAACGAAGGTCGTGGGACGCGCCGCGCCGTTAAACTGCACTACCGAAGTAGGAACAAAGTTGGACCCCGTCACCGTAAGCGTGAAAGCCGGCCCGCCCGCCGCCAGGGCTGTCGGACTCACGCCGGAAAGCGCCGGCACCGGGTTGTTGACCGTGAGGGCGAAACCTGCTGAAACACCACCTTGTCCCGCTGGATTGGCTACAGTGACCATATTATTGGCGCCGGCCGCTATATCGGTCGCCATGATCGATCCCTGAAGCTGCGTCGAAGAAACGACCGCCGTAGCGCGCGCGCTCCCGTTCCATTGCACTACCGACGAGGCAATGAAGTTGGCCCCATTGACTGTCAACGTGAAGCCGGGGCCGCCGGCCGCGACGACATTGGGACTCACTGACGCGATGCTCGGCGCCGGCGTAGGAGTCGGTGTCGGTGTAGAGGTCACGGTGGTGCTCCCACCGCCGCCCCCGCCGCACCCTGCAACGAAAACTGCGGCAACAAGGCACAAAGCCAGACCACCGACTCTCATCTGTCCAATGTTTGCTTGCATGGGTCCCCTCTGCGATAGTCGCGATTGCAAACTATCTTCCGCGGCAAAGTTTTGCGAAGTATCAGGAAAGCCTTGGTTCTACATGACGCAAGGCCGGGGTGAAACTATATACGAGCAAACCACAGGGTGTAAATAGCTGAAGCTAGGTTTCCGCTAAAGCCGGTCTAGGCATCGTGTTGATTTCTGATAAGTTGCGTACAGCTTTCCACAATGACAATCTTCGGGTAGCTATCGGACAAAACAAAACTTTACAGACAACTGATGGCAGAAAACGAGCAAGGAAACAGAAAAGGTGGACAGGAGACTTGTTGCGCTTCGAGCCTTTTGCAATATATCGAGCACAATAGATCTACTCCGCCGAATTCGCGTAGCCGGGGACCTGGCAGGAAGCTAGGTTCTAACCCAAGGCTGAAGCCAAGTCTCTCCTCTGCCCTTTACAGGCACGGTGAAGAGGGGAATAGCCGCGTCCCCCCTAACGGACAACTTCTGGGCAGCAACTTGTTTCTAATGGGGAAAACACCAAGCCAGAGTTCGTAGAGGCAGCTTACCCTCCCCCGGGACGCTTAGCTGGAACCTGCGGGCTGCTGATTGGTCGTCAGGTGGAAGGGGAACGAAAATGAGGAAATCCACCTTGCTGAAGGCTCTTCTCGCAGGAATCACTTCCACAGCTCTCCTTTGCGCAACCACACCCGCGTTGGCCCAACACGGCGGGGGCCACGCTGGTGGTGGAGGATTTGGAGGTTCTCACGGCGGCGGTGGAGGTGGCTTCCACGGCGGGTATGGTGGCTATCACGGCGGCTACGGTGGCGGGTACCACGGTGGATCATCCTACAGTGGCCCTCACACCGCTGGACCAGGAGCGATGCACGGTAGTGCACCCTCTGGGATGCATGGAGGCACTTCATCGCCACGAGGCTCCACTGGATCAACGCAGGGTAGGGGCGCTGTTGGCAATGCGGGCCGAGGTTTCGGCGGGTCCTCTTCAACTGCACACCCGGCAAACCCACACGGTGCGGTTGCCGATGGGCAATGGCATTCCTTCGCCAACGGTCACACGTCCGGCAGTGGTATGGGCGGTGCTGCTTCAGCGGCGCACAGCGCCGGGAGCGCTGGGTCTCACATAGGAGCCGGCGTTAACAACGCGGCGGCGAGCCACGTGGCCTCAACCGGCCATGCTGCGGTCGCCGATGGGCAGTGGCACTCGATGGGAAACGCCCACGTTGCCGCCAGATCGACCGGATCGACAGTATCGACGCGATCGACCACTACCCACGTTGCGGCCCACTCAATTGTGGCCTCGAACACGCATGCAGTGCTGACCACCAGATTCGTGAACCCGGTCTTCCGCGGCGTGCACGGATTTGTGCTGACACCCGCGGTAGTGACTCCGGTTTTCATTCACAGCCCGGCATGCTGTTTCGGGTTTGGCTTCGGGTTTGGATTTGGCTTCGGATTTGGCTTCGGTTTCGGCTGGGCCCCCTTCTGGGGCTGGCCGGCTTTTTCGTGGCCGGCATACAGTTGGTACAGCCCATGGTGGGGTTACTACGGACCACCGCCGCCACCGCCGGCTTACATTTTCCCAAATCCTGATCCCGGATCGGATCCACCGCCCGATCCCGCACAGGATTCTGATCCTGGAAACTCTCAGGTGACTTTGCAACCGGCATAATAGCTGAAGAAATTCCACCACTGAGACACGGAGACACAGAGAAGAGAGATCAGTGCAGTGCCTTTCCGTGTCTCAGTGTCTCCGCGGTGGAATTCGGTTAGCGCATGGCGACGACCTCGACATTATCCCCGGCCTTGCGCAGGGAGACCTCGAGGCTATCTCCGTGCTTTGCGATGTAGAGCGCCTTGGGCACGGAAACAAAGCGGCGGTAGTAGGTGGTTGAGCCGCTATTGCCTCGTTCTACGTGCACGCTCAATCCGGAGTCGCCGCAGAAGCGTCCATGTTCTGGCGCACATTGCGATCCAGCGCCAATGCCGACGGAGTATTCCTGATCCGCGCCCAGCAGCGGCCTGTAAGTGAACACCCGCGTGTCTTCTCGCGATTCCCGCAAAGACTGAGCTTCGCGAGCGAGTCGCTTTCCCAGGCGAACACCTTCATCGTAAAAAAGTGAGTACCAGCCGAGGGCGGCGATCAAGCCCATGGCCATCACCAAGATCACGACGAGAACAGAATGCTTGAGCGTAGGTGACCTCCGCTTCGCCGGCCCCGTCCATCGAAGTCAGGCGGGACCCTGATCAGGACAAGTCCCGGAAGGAGCCGCGGATTCCGCCGCCGGCTTGCGCCAAATCAGGGAGTACCTGAACAACAGGCGTCGCCGCAAAGAGGCTCCAGGCAGGAGCAT
>Ga0126381_100001790_pt1 | contig 23029 bp, 19 predicted proteins | sample PanSoiMetPlot_28_FD_96465 | JGI IMG/M metagenome (GOLD analysis project Ga0126381, IMG submission 96465) | Tropical forest soil microbial communities from Panama - MetaG Plot_28 | ecosystem: Environmental > Terrestrial > Soil > Tropical forest > Bulk soil | place: Panama | collected 2016-02-17 | reverse complement strand
TGACCAGGACGACGCCCTTCTTCTCGATCTCCGCGCATACCGCGTCGACATCGTCGACGATGATCACGTACTCGGCGCGCGGGCCAGCACCGGGCGGGCCGACGTGTGCGGGGGCGATGAGCTTGTCCGCCTCGGCGGCGTTGTTCAGGAAGATCATGGTGTTCTTGAAGCGGAACATCGCCATGTCGGTGTCCTGGTGGACTGGCTCCATGCCGAAGATGTCCTGATAGAACTGCCTGGTCTGGTCCAGGTCTTCGACGAACAGGTTGATGCCGCCGATTTCCTTTTCCCACTCGCTCATTGGGCTGCCTCCCAGCGATCGTCCGGATGCCACACTCTAAGACGAGCGCGGGCCGGAGAAGTCATCGTGAGCTACGCCGTTTCGGGTGGTTGCCGGACAGATGCTGGCGCGGGCGCGCCATGAGTGTGATGTTGGAGCCAGACGCGGCTGTCGGCCGACACGGATGAGCGATCAGGACGCGGATTAGCCAGAACCACCAGACCAGGGCATTGGCTAGGCCCAATAGCAGTTGCCGCGGTCAGTTGGCGAGCAGATTTTCCAGTTCGAGGTCCTCGATGGCTCGGGCGCATCGGCGGAGCATGTTGTGGGCGAGCTTGCGCGTGCGAGGGTCGGAGAGGTCCATGTGGCGGATGGCGACGAGCGGATACACCAGGCAGACGAGGGCGGCGGTGCGGTATGTGTGCCAGAGGAGATCCTTGTCAACGGCCGGCACCCCGCTCGTCCGCAGACCGTCGATGTATCGGTCGAACAGGCCTCGTTCGTGCTGTCCAGCCACCTCCGGTGCAAGGCTCTGCGTCACGAAGTACGCCAGGTCCACCGGGCCCGAACCGACGCCAGTCAGCTGGAAGTCAAGCAGCACGACGCGGCCCTCCGCGTCGAAGAAGATGTTGTCGGCCCGGAAGTCGCCATGGAGCAGTGTGGACGGCGGGCCTGCTAGTTGCTGCGCCCGCGCGTCCAGGCCGTCGATCCAGCGGGGAGCGACCACGGCGATCGACGGGGCGACCTCGATCTCGGCCTGGACTATTTCCCAGCCTTCGGAGAACGCTATAGGCAGCACGGCCGGGTAGATCGGATCATCCGTGCGCAGGGCTGCGCCCGAGGACAGGTAGCGATCGCCATCACCCCAGAAGGTGGCGTGGTGGGCGGCAAGCTCGTCGATGGCTTGCTCGGCGTCAGCGAGGTCCATGCCGGCGTTCTGGTCGACGACGCGGTTGCCGCCCATGTCCTCCATGACCAGCGCGTAGTCGGCGCCATCCTCGCTGACGAGGCCGGCGTAGCACCTAGGTACCCGGATCGGCGTGCGGTGTGCCAGCTCGCTGAAGAACCTCACCTCGCGCTGGTACATGCGCAGCAGGGCAGAGGTGAAAGCGGCGGTCTCATCAATGGCCCTCAATTTCATGACCATCGTCGCGGGCACGCCATCGCCGGTCAGCCAGAGCCGGTATACCGCGCTCGCCACTCCGATCCCGACGCCGATCTGCTGCGCCCTCACCCCGGTAATCCGCAGTCCGGTCGCGGTGGCGAGCCACGCCGCGTCGATCTCGTCGATAGACCTCGGGATGACGGTCATTCCTGCTCCTTGACGGGTCGGGTCTTGCGGGGCGTGATGGCGTTCCATCTTCGGCAGCTGCCACTGACATCGTCGGCGCTGATCGGCCAACTGGACTCGAGCGTCCCGGACATCCCAGTACGAGACCGACGACCGATGGATGCCAGCATGGCAGCGCGCCCTTCGCTAGCGCTGTGCTAGCGCTGTGCTGGCGATGTCACAGCAGATCACGGGCGGCGTGGTCCTCGGCGAGCCGAGCCGCAGCTCCTCCAGCGCGTCAGCATGACCCCGCAGCCCCGTGCAGTTCAACTGAGCCGAGCAATCCCACCGACAGCGCATCCTGCTTCGGGCTCGGCAGCACACTTCTGCCCGCAGGAACAGACCCGGGCACACGCGCCCGAGGCCGACCGGACAAGGTCCAGGTGCCCTGGCGCGGCCGAAGGATGCCTTCCTGCCATCGCCAGCTGATCCGGTTCATCGCTCATCTTCAGGCTCCCGGTCGGCGTGCCCGCATCGGTGCCCGACTGCCGCTGGACCAGGTCGCCGACGCCTACCGCGCCATGGACGAGCGTCGCGCCATCAATCAGGTGTACACTACTGTCTAGTCAGTCTAGATGGTTGGAGGCCGACATGCGGTGGCAAGTTCAGGATGCTAAGCAGCGGTTCAGCGAACTCATCCGTACCGCCCGTGAGGACGGGCCGCAGGTCGTCACTCGTCACGGCGAGGAGATTGCCGTGGTAATCGACATCGCTGACTACCGTCGGCTTAAGGGAGAGACCGAGGAGTTCAAGGATTACCTGCTGTCTGGTCCGAGCTTCGATGACCTCGACCTGGTCAGGACTGCCGAGCTCCCGCGGAGCATTGACTGGGCCGATCAGGCATGACATTCCTGCTTGACACCAAGGTCGTCTCCGAACTCCGCAAACGCTATCCGGATCCCCGCGTCCTGGCCTGGTACGGCCGCGTCGCTTCGGCCAACCTATTCATCAGCGCGCTCACCGTTGGTGAAATCCGGCTTGGGATCGAGCGCCTGCGCCGAAGGGACGCCGCGCAGGCGGACCTGCTGGAGCAGTGGCTGCGCGGCCTGCAGGAGATCTATGCCGACCGCATCGTCGATGTGGACGCGGGCGTCGCCGAGCAGTGGGTCAGGCTCAACGTTCCCGACCCGCTGCCGGTGATCGACGGTCTGCTCGCTGCCTCAGCCATAACGCACGGATGCACGCTGGTCACCCGCAACGTCGCCGATGTTGCGAGCAGTGGAGTTAAGCTGGTCAACCCCTTCGATCCGCCCGATGACCACTGAATTCCGGCCTATCTTTGATTGTCGGGGTGGAAGAACTTTAGCGGTAACGCCGCGTGCCGTTCACGCCAGCCGAATAAAACTGATGTGCGCGAACTGATCGGAGAAGTCCCGAGTGACCTTCTCCCGCCAGATCGCCCGCAGCGTCGGACTCGTGCCCCACGAACTGTAGAAGGCGTCATAACCGCTCGCGACAATCGCAGTAACGTCGTCCATCCCAGCAACCCTAGGGCCCGGGCCCGCCGCATCCGGGCTGATCGGACCCGCCAGCGGCCCGCCGCCTGGCCCCGTGCCGGCCGGCGCTCTCGCCACGTTGCGGGCAACCGGCCACGATGCGAGCCAGGCCGAAACAATAGCGGTCATGGATAGTTTCCTGATCACGGTCGACGGACGCGAGCATGACGTCGGGCAGGACGAGGTGCGGCGGTTGCTGGATGCCGCGACCCGCTTCTGGCTAGACCTGGCCGGTATGGACCGGTCCGGACTGGACGCGCTGCTGCGGGACACGTTCGGGTTCCATGAGCTGGCGGTCGATGACGCCCTGCGCTTCGGGCAGCGGCCCAAGGTCGACGCCTACGACGATTTCACTGTGCTCGTGGTCTACGGACCCTCTGGCGACGGTCACCTGGTCGAGGTGCACTGCTTTTACACCGAGAAGTACCTGGTAACCGTCCACCACCGCGCGTGCCCGGAGCTGGCCGCCCTGTCTGGGCGCCTGACACAGGAGGGTGCCCCGGCACCTGACCAGGTGATGCTGCTCTACCGTGTGGTGGACGCGCTGATCGACGGTTACTTCCCGGTACTGGACGGCGTCGATGACCGGATCGACGAGCTGGAAGATCAGATCTTGCAACGGCCGACCGACGAGCAGCTCGGTGAGTTGTTCGACATGAAGCGGTCCCTGATCGCGCTGCGCAAGGTCGTCACTCCGCAACGGGACATGCTCGCCGAGCTGCTGGCCGGCACGAGCGCGCTGTACGGCATGACACCTGACGCCGAGCGCTACTTTCGTAACCTGTACGACCATCTGATTAGAATCAGCGACCTGGTCGACAGTTACCGGGATCTGTTGAGCGGTGTGCTGGACACCCACCTATCCACCGTTTCCAACCGGCTGAACGTGGTCATGAAGCAGCTGACCATCCTCGCCACGATCTTCTTGCCGCTCAGCTTCCTCACGGGGTTCTTCGGGCAGAACTTCGCCTGGATGGTGACGCGGATCACTAGCCTGCCGGTTTTTGTTGTCGCCGGCATCGCCCTGCCCGCCGCGGTCGTTGCCGCACTGGTGGTGGTATTCCGCCGCCGAGGCTGGCTCACCGCCGACGGCACCGTCCCGCCAGCCAGGCCCGCGCAGCGGCCACGGCTGACACGGCAGCAGCGGTGGCACCAGCTCACCCCACCCCAGGGACGGCGGTCGCCCTAGCCTGCCACCAGCCCGGCCTGTACCGTTCCAGGGACCTGCAGCGCGGCACCAGAGTGGTCAAATAGAGCCACCGGCGGCGCGCGTCCGGCCGGCTACCGGAGAAGGCAACGCTTGTGTCCGAAAATGCCATTTACCGCTACGTCCCGCATAAGCGAACCAGCCGAAAGCTACACGGCCAGCTCGCTGGCCCGGTCAAAGCCGTCGATCAGATGCCGCACGGGACTGCCGCCGCGCGGTTCAACGCCTGGTTGGCTGTCAAGGTCACCAAGGGCGTCGGCACAATGTGGTGCGCGTACGTGTTCGCCGCGCTCGCGCTCGTGAGCCTGCCGTCGGCGATCGCCTCGGGCAGCCCCGTCGTACTGGTCGACGCGTCCCGCAGAGCACGCAGGCGCGGCGGCGCGGCTGTCAGGAGATCTTGACGATGGTCATCCCGGCCGAGGTCGCGTGATCCATGGTGGCGAGCGCCGCCGGGGCCTGGTTCAGGCCGATCTGTCGCGTAATCAGCAGGTCTGGGCGCAGTTTCTGGTTGGCGACGAGCGCGAGCATCGCCGGATAATCGCAGGCTGGCATGCCGTGCGAGCCAAATATCTGCAGTTCGCGAGCGATGACGAGGTCCATCGGGATGGGTGGCCGGGATTCTTGGCCGAGTAGCAGCCCGACCTGAACGTGGCGCCCGCGGCGCCGCAGGCAACGCACCGAGTTCACGGCGGTGGCCGGTGAGCCCAGCGCGTCGATCGATATGTGGGCGCCGCCGCCGGTCATCGCCGTGATCGTGGCGGCTGGATCAGCGTCCTTGCTGGCGTCGATAACCTGCTCAGCGCCGAGGTCGCTGGCCAGGGCAAGCGCTGCGGCGGCAACGTCCACGGCGACCACGCGGCCGCCAAGGGCAACGGCGATCATGATCGCTGAGAGCCCCACCCCGCCGCACCCGTGCACGGCCAGCCAGTCACCGGCCTTGAGCTGGCCATGGACCGTGAGGGCACGGAAGGCCGTGGCGAACCGGCAGCCCAGGCATGCGGCGGTGACGAAGCTGACCGTCTCCGGCAGCGCGACGAGGTTCGCGTCCGCTGCCCTGATCGCGACCAGTTCGGCGAAGGAACCCGGCCCGGTGAATCCGGGCTGGGTCTGGTGCGGGCAGACCTGGGCATCACCAGCCAGGCAGTACTCGCATTCTCCGCAGCCGCAGACGAAAGGCACTGTCACCCGGTCCCCGGCCTGCCATCCAGTCACATGCGAGCCGACCTGCACGACCGTCCCGGCCAGCTCATGACCAGGAATGTGCGGCAAGGGCACCAGGTCGTGGCCCTTCCAGGCATGCCAGTCAGAACGGCACACCCCGGTCGCGCCCACCGCGAGGACCGCGCCGTCATCTGGGCAGACCGGGTCCGCCACCTGTGTCAGCACCGGCATCATCCCGTAATCCGAGTAGACCACCGCTCGCACGTCATTCCCCGTTCATCGACTGCGCCACGATCCACCTGGCGTCGTCATCGTCGGCACATGGGTGACATCCGATCCTGCCAGGGGCTCAGCGTTCGAGGCCAGGATGAAGCCGTTGCGCTGATCCCCTGAAACCATGGGTCGATCTGCGCGGCTTAAGCGGAGTCGGCGCCATCGGTCTGGCCGAGATAGGTCAGGCGCTTGAGCAGGTGGATGTCGTCATGCCCGTGTGGGTAGCCCGGTGTACGGCCACATTCCTTATAGCCGGCGCGGGCGTAGAAGCCGGGTGCCTGGAAGGAGTGGGTGCTCAGGGCCACCCGGTCGCAGCCGCGGCGGGCTATCTCCTCCTCGGCGGCGGCCAGGAGCCGCGTACCCAGGCCAGACCCGCGCTGGTCAGACCGGACCCAGAGCAGGTCGATGTAACCGCACCCGCCCCAGGTCCATCCGAACAGCCCCGCGCGCAGGTCACCGCCGTCGTCGTGGAGGGCGATGCACAGCAGTCTGCCGTCGGTGTAGCCGGTCGCCGCGGCGTTGAAGGCGCTGATCTCCTGGTCGAGGCGTTCTCGCAGGCCGTTGTCGACATCGTTGACCACGAAAGCGACCTCACCCATCATCAGCTTCCTTTCCCATTGCTGGCCCTCCCGTGAAGTGCCTGCCAGAATGACGGCCGGCCCCGCGGTCATCTTTACTCTCGCCGACGGGTGACGTGATCGCCACACCCGACTAGCCACAGGAGGGCCTCCAGATTGGCAGCGCGCGGGTTCAGGCCAGACTGTAGAAAAGCATGTGTTTCCGCCGGGTCACGAACAACAGGCGCGAGCCGTGAGTGACGATCACCCAGGTGGCGTTGGCGACCTGGGTCCCGCACGCGCCGAGGACGGCGCGGGTCAGGGCGGCTCTGGGCCGCAACGGCCCGGAGTAGCGCGGCGCCGAGCGAGCCGCCTCGGCGAATAGGGGGATTCCGCCGGCTTTCCAGCTGGTGGCGAGAAACGGCCAGGCGGAGCGGTCGCTGACCCGCAAATCAGCGCGGAAGCCGCTGGACAGTTCGCGCAGTACCGCCGCCGCGGCCGCGGGCGTTGCCGGGCCAGGTCGTTCCAGGCCAGCCGGAGCAGGACACAGCGCCAGGGTGCTGCGGTACGGGCGGGGACGGAGGGCTGCCGGATAGATAGCCGCCGGGAATCCCGTGGATCCGACCGGCGGCGTGAGGAACTGCCGCGAAGGCGATGGCGAGGGGTGCGGCCGATTGGCCCCTCGTGTGACGTGGTGCGATGGCCCGCCGGCAACGGGCGCGGTACCCGGGCGAAGAACCGGGCTGGCCGCCAGCGCCACTCCTGCGAGCACCATGGTCAGTGCCATGGCGAGGCCTGCCGTGACGGCGCGCTGCCGGCGGGCGGTCCGCCGAATCCGCCGCTCGGCGTTCCGCCACGGCGGCAGCGACCAGCCGGGGTCGTGCATTAGCTAGCGAAGCCGGTCCTCATTTGTCATGGACCGCTCCCGAAGACCTCGCTCCCGACGACACTGCCTCAGGTGAGAGCAGCGGCCGCAGCGCGGCAAGCCCGCGCGCGGCCTGGCTGCGCACTGTGGCCAGGCTGGTGTCCATCACCTGGGCGATCCGCTGGTCGGGCAAGTCGGCGTAGTAACGCAGGACGAGCACAGCCCGCTGGCGTACAGGGAGCTTGAGCAGCGCCCGGCGCAGCCGATCTCTGTCGTCGCAGCGGAGCAGCTCCGGGTCATCGACCGTGCCGTCGGGCAGCCAGCCCAATCGGACACGCGCTCCCCAACGTCGCCAGCGGGTGATGTTCGCGTTGACCATCACTTGGCGCACGTAGGCGAGGCTGTCGGCGGCATCGAGCGTGCGCCACCGGCGCAGCGACCTGGCCAGGGCCTCCTGGACCAGGTCCTCGGCCTCTCTCCGGTCGCCGGTGAGGATGTAACCGAAGCGGAGCAGGCCGGGCAGAGCCTCGGCGACGAACTCGCCGAAGCTGCTCGGGCCAGCGCCGCTCCCGGCCATATGTCCTCCGATGACTGGGAGACCCGCCAGAGCAACGAAATGTTGCATGCAACAGCGAAGCAGCCCAGCGGGTCTAAGGAGAAACGAACGCGGAGGATCTCGATGACGACGACAGCCGCAGCACCGGCGGATCCTGCAGTTTCGGCGATGACGCAAGCGCAGCGCGCCGCCTTCGAGCGCGACGGCTTCCTTCTCGTCCGCGGCGCGCTCAGCGACGCAGAGGTCGCCTACTACGCGGACGCGGTCGACCGGGTCTACGCGGCCGCCCGCCAAGCCGGCGCGGTCTCGCCCGGCGGGCCGATGCACCTGCTCAGCGCGGTCCAGAACTGCCCGGAAGCGGTCGGGCTGGTCGATCATCCCTCGACATTCCCGCTCGTCTGGTCGGTACTCGGATGGAACGTGCACATCTATCACTCGCACCTGGACGTGCATCCGCCGGTCACGGCGCCGCAGCCATTCCGATACCGATGGCACCAGGACGGCGGACGGCAGAACCGCGAGCTTGACGGCGATCCACGCCCCCGGATGTCGGTGAAGCTGGCCTACTGGCTCTCTGATGTGTCCCGGCCCGGGCGCGGGAACCTGAAGGTCGTCCCGGGCAGCCACACCCGGAACCGGATCCAGGGACCGCCCCGGCCCGACATCGAATGGCCCGACCCGCCAGACGCGGTCGAGGTGTGCGCCCGCCCCGGCGACGCCGTCTATTTCGACCGGCGCCTGTGGCATGCTCGCAGCGTCAACCAGTCCGAGATCACCCGGAAGGCGATCTTCTTCGCCTACACGCCCCGATGGGTAGCCATCCGCGACCAGATCCCCGGGGCGCTGGCCGATCCGGACCTGAGCCCGGTCCGCAGGCAGCTGCTCGGCGACGCTTGCCTGGGCGGCGCCGAGTCAGCGGGCGACCACCGCTGGGGCCACTATCCGGAGAGCACGCCCCTGTACCACCTACTCGCCCAGCGCGGTCTGCTGGCCACGGACAATCCGCCCCTTCGCCCGTAGCCGACACTGCAACCACGCGAGCAGTCCCTTACCTCCGGCCTGCCCATTAACGCGCTGTAGCCGACCTTTACCAAAGCGCACAAGCACGGCTCAGTCCAGCTAAACCGTGGGCAAACCGTGGCTGACCCGCCTGGAGAATCATCCGGCGCCGACTTAACGTCACGTCCGGAGGCCGCGAATGGGCGGCAATTCCCGGACGGACGGAACAGCGGAATGAGCCGACAGCGAGAGACCATGCAGCACTACCTTGACGCGCTCATTAAACGCGGCGACTTCAGCCACTACTTCACCGACGACGTCACCGTCACCGTCGAAGGCACCGACCAGCGAGCGGATGGACGCGAGCCGGCCGAGCAGCTCATCCGCTACTTCCACGAGAAGGCCTTCGACGCCCGCCCGGAACTCAAAACCTTGCTCGTAGATGACAGCCGGGCGGCCATTGAGGCCGACTTTGTCGGCACACACAGCGGCGAATTCGCCGACCTCCAGCCAACCGGGCGAGACGTCCGGGTCCGCTACGCGGTGGTCTACGACCTGCGCGGCGACAAGATCAGTGCCCTGCGCATCTACCTGCCCATCGGCACGCTCATCGAACAGCTCACCAGCTAGCCCGCGCCGATGCGAAACACGGTGACCGCAGTCCAGGGACCGTAACAGCCCCGGAATCCCGACCGAGACAACAACAGGAAGGCGCCGCAATGAACGCAAGCGATTCACATAGCAGCTATCAGCAAACGACCAGCGCGGATCGGCCGCGGGTTCGAGGCGACGAGTCACCGGTTCTGGGCGGGGTTTCCAGGCGGCGGTTCCTGCAGGCGGCGGGTGGCGCGGGGGCGCTGCTCCTCGTCCCGTATCGCGCTAGGGCGGCGCAGCTCGTGTCAGCGCAAGACAGCGTGGTCGTGCAGTGGAACAACGCGTTTCTGGCCGGCGTGCGCGCATCGACGATCGGCCCGCCGATGGTGTCTCGGGCCCTGGCTATCGCGCACACGTGCGTCTACGACGCCTGGTCAGCGTACGACGACCGTGCGGTGGGCACGGTCTTTGGGGGAAGCTTGCGGCGACCCGCGGCCGAGCGGACGGTCGCCAACGTCAGCCAGGCCATCAGCTTCGCGGCCTACCGCGCGGCCGTCGACCTGTTCCCTGGCAGTCAGGCGAGCGTGTTCGACCCGATGATGAGCTCGCTTGGCTACGACCCGACCGACATCTCGACCGACACATCGACGCCGACCGGAATCGGCAACGTGTCCGCGCAAGCGGTAATCAGCGCCAGACATCACGACGGCGCCAACCAACTCGGGGATTATCCCGGTGGCACCCCAGGAGTGCCCTATTCGGATTACACCGGATACGTCCCGGCGAACCAGCCCATGGACCTACGGGGCGCGTTCAATCCCAGCACGGTCCTTGACCCCAACGCCTGGCAGCCGCTGTGGTACCTCGACGCGCAGGGGAATCTCGTCAAGCAGCCGTTCCTCGGCGCCCAGTGGGAAAACGTCACCACCTTCGCTTTGAACCGTAACCAGATCGTCGCCCCGGTACCCCCCGCGACGTTCGGCTCAGCCGCCTACCAGGCGCAGGCCGACGAGCTAATCACCATCAGCGCCGGCCTCACCGACCAGCAAAAGATGATCGCCGAATACTGGGCCGATGGTCCCCACACGGTCACTCCCCCCGGTCACTGGTGCGTTTTCGCTCAGTTCGTGGCGAGGCGCGACCAGCACGGCGCCGACCTGGCTGGCATCGAGGCCGATACCAAGCTGTTCTTCGCCCTCACCAACGCCGTCTTCGACGCCGGGTGCGCAGCCTGGACCCTCAAGCGCATCTACAACTCGGTACGCCCCATCACCGCCATTCGCCTGCTATTCAACGGCAAGACCATCAGCGCGTGGGGCGGGCCAGACCAAGGAACTCAGCAGATCGACGGTGGCACGTGGCGTCCCTACCAGGCAAGCACCTTCCCAACCCCCCCATTCCCGGAATACATCTCCGGTCACAGCGCCTTCAGTGCCGCGGGCGCGGACATACTGCGACGCTTCACCGCCAGCGACGTGTTCGGCAACAGCGTCACCCTCGCTCCCGGATCATCGGCATTCGAACCGGGCACCGTCCCCGCCGCCGCCATCACGCTGACCTGGCCGACGTTCACCTCCGCCGCCAACCAAGCCGGCATCTCCCGGCGCTACGGCGGCATCCATTTCGCCGACGGCGACCTCACAGGCCGGCTGCTCGGCACCATCGCCGGAGAAACCGCCTGGACCGCAGCGACAAACTACTGGGTCGGCTGAGGTAACCATCGCCGGACGCCAGCAGACGCGACCCTGCCACGTGCCGATGACCGAACTCGGTCAAAAGGGATGTACGCCCGCGTCCGTGTTCGAGCGGTCCGGCGATTGAGAAGTTTGCCGTCGTGTAGGCGTCCTGCTGGTCATGAATCAGCATCGAGAGCATCGATCACGCGCAAGTAGTCGCCATTTCCGTTTCATTTCTCTAGCCAAAAGAACAGCCCGGCGGTGACGGCTGCGGGGATCTGCACGGCGTGCAAGTGCTTCCCGCTGGCGGCAGCGTAATCTGCGGCGGCATGAAGGTTCGGCCGCTCGGCCTCAAGCCAAGCTGCCGCCCGCGCCCGGCTCGACACGTCAGGCATGTGGGGAGGCGGCTGGCCGGCGGGCGGCGGCCCCTGGACCGCTGTGTACCCGGGAATGCGCTTGCTCGCGGCTAGCGCCGCGTGCAGGTAGTAGTCGAGTAGCCGCTCAATGGCGGCATCAGTCCCGCCGATTCCGGCCTGCCCATCGGCGGCCGCCAGCGCGCGGGCGTGCTCGCGCAGCAGGTCATGCAGTATGTAGCGGCCCGGCGCGGGTTCGGCAAGCAAATGCTGGCCGAAGAGACCATCGAGGTTCTGCCATGCCGCCTCCAAGGTTGTTCCGGTCAAGGCAGCGGCGGCATAGACATCGACGGTTGGTCCGGGGACCAGGCCCAGGCGCCGGAACAACTGTTGCTGGCTGGGTGTCAAGTCGGCGTAGGACAGGTCGAAAGCGGCGGCCACGGACAGGTTTTCGGCGCGCAGCAGGGCGAGCCGGTCCCGGGCAGCGGCGAGGCGGGCGGCCAGGTCGCCCGGATCCCAGGACCGGTGCTGGCCGAGCTGGCGGCCAAGTATCCCGATCGCCAACGGCAGGTAGCCGCACAGCCGGGTGATCTCGCCCGCCGGGCCGCCGCCCGTTGCCAGCTCGGGCCGGCCGACGAGTCGGGCCAGCAAACCGGCCGCCTCGCCCGGTGCCAACGTATCCAGGCTGATCTGTGCGGCGTCCTCAAGCGCGGTCAGCCGCCGGCGGCTCGTGATCAGCACCAGGCTGCCCGGAGTGCCCGGCAGCAGCGGCCGCACCTGCTCATGCCCGGCCGCATCGTCCAGAACCAGCAGGACCCGTCGGCCCGCCAGGTAGTCGCGCCACACCGCCGCCCGCGCCTCGACCCCGGGCGGAACCCGATCGGCAGCCACGCCGGCGGTCATCAGCAGGCTGGCCAGCGCGTCCGCAGGCTCCACCGGCCGCTGCCCGGCGGTATGAGTGTGCAGCGACATGAAGAACTGCCCATCGGGGAACCGCCCCGCCAGCCGGTGCGCCGCATGCACCGCGAACGTCGTCTTGCCGATCCCGGCCATCCCGCCGATCGCGTAAATCCCAACCACCACCGCAGCCTCGGTGTTCTCGGCCACCGCCCGTTCGAGGTCAGCCAGCTCCGGCACCCGGCCGACAAAACCAGCGATTGCACGCGGCAGCGTCCGCGTCGCTGCCGCGAAGCCGCCTCGCCCGCGTTCGCGACTGGCCGCTAGCACCTCGGCCGGTTCAGCTCTTCCCCGCGCCGCCGCCAAGAACAGACTTCGGGTCTCGTCGGCCAGCCCCAAGGCGTCAGCAAGCAGGCGCGCGGACTCCATCCGGGCGGTACGACTCACGCCGCGTTCCAAGTCGCTGACCGACCGCAGGCCCAGCCCGGCGGCATCAGCCAGCTCCTCCTGGGTCAAAAACGCCTCCTCGCGCAACTGCCGCAACAGCGAGCCGAACGTGACAGAAACCTGCTCAGCCACCGTCCTCACGCCCTTTACCGGTAGCCGCCATCGCCATTCAATACGCCAGGGCCCTAAGGCTCTAAAGCGTAATTCGAAGGTCCCACCTTCGTCTAATCTCGCGCAGCTGCGGTGCTCTATCGCTCGGCGGCACTGCGCAGCGCAGCCTGCATTCGTAGGGCGTCCGCATGTCCGATGCGCTGGTAGATCTCCTGCGCGTGCCGCAGGTTCTGGATCGCGTCGGCGCGATTGCCGTCCTGCAGGTGGCTGCGCCCGATGCCTTCGTATGCGCGAGCTTCCGCCGCTGGTGTTTCAATGTCACGGGCGATTGCGAGCGCCTGGGCGTGATAACCGCGAGCCAGGGCAGGGGCCGAGGTCCGGGTCGATAGCTCGCCGAGACTGTTCAGCGTGTCGGCCACGCCGCCCGGCTGGCCGATCTCACGCTGCCATTCCAGCGCTTGCTGGTGACTTGCCTCCGCGGCAACATATTCGCCGGTCTCTTGCTGCACCAGACCCAGAGCGTTAAGCGCCCAGGCCTGGCCAGGTCGGTCATGCAGGTCGCGGGCGATTTGCAGTGCCTCGGTCGCGCTTGCGGCTGCGGCCGGATAGTCGCCTGTCCGCCGGTACATTTCGCTGAGATGACCGAGGGCGTAGCTCTGGCCGGGGCGGTCGCCGATCGCGCGCAGCCGGTCTACCGCCTCGGTCAGGCGAGCCTGCCCACCGCGGTAGTCGCAGGCCTTTTCCTCGCTCATGGCCAGATCCCGGAAGATGACCGCCTCGGTCAGCGGGTCTCCCGCGCTCTGCGCCAGCGCCAGCGCTTGCCGGTTGGTGGCGATCGCCGCGCTGCATTCACCGATGCTCCACTGCACGAGGGCTACGTGGTTCAGCGCGTTCGCTTCGCCTACGCGGTCACCTAGCTCCCGGTAGAGCGTCAGGGCTTGCCGGAAACTCGAGGCTGCGGACTTGTTGTCACCACCGAGCCATGCCATGAAACCGAGTTCGTCGTACGCGCTTGCCTGGCCGGGCCGGTCGGCGGCCTGGCGCGCGGCGGCCAGCGCGGTCTGGTGCAGGCCAGCCGCCTGCCCGAAGTAGCCATGGCCGCGCAGGAAACCGCCGATCGCGCCGGCTATGGCCACCGCATGCAACGGCATATCGCCCGCGATAGCTTTCTCCACGGCGGCGTGCAGGTTCGGGCGCTCTGCTTCCAGCCACTCGGCCGCCTGCCCGACGGTGGTCAGATCCGGAACATAGCCAGGCGGCCTTCCCGGCGGGGAACGGCCTTCGAGCGCGGTCCGGGTGGCGATGTGCTTACCGGCTGTCGCGGCCGCGTGCGCGTAGTAGTCAAGCAACCGCTCGGCCGCGACATCATCTGCCGAGTCGCCCTCCGCCGCGAGCGCCCGGGCGTGTTCGCGTAGGAGGTCGTGCAGCAGGTAGCGGCCTGGCACCGGCTCGGTGAGCAAGTGCTGGCCGAACAGGCCGTCAAGGTGTCGCCAGGCGGCCTCCAGGCTGCTGCCGTCCAGCGCCGCGGCAGCGTAGGCATCGACGTCGGGTCCGGGGATCAGGCCCAGGCGCCGGAACAGCCGTTGCTGGCCGGGGGTGAGGTCGGCGTAGGACAGGTCGAACGCGGCTGCCACCGACAGGTTCTCCGCCACCATCAGGCCAAGCCGGTCGCGGGCCGCGGCCAGGCGCCTGGCCAGGTAACCGGGAGCCCAGGACCGATGTTGGCCGAGCTGGCGGGCGAGCATGCCGACCGCCAGCGGAAGGTACCCGCACAACCGGGTAATCTCCCCGGCCGGGCCGTCGCCGGAAGCCAGCTCGGGCCTGCCGGACAGCCGGGCCAGCAGCGCCGCGGCCTCCGCCGGCGACAGGGTGTCCAGGCTGATCTCCGCCGCCTCTTCCAGCGCGGTCAGGCGGCGGCGGCTGGTGATCAGGACCAGGCTGTCCGACGTTCCCGGGAGCAGTGGCCGAACCTGCTCGTGCCCGGCCGCATCGTCCAGCACCAGCAGGACCCGCTTGCCCGCAAGGTGGTCGCGCCACACCGCTGCCCGCGCTTCCACCCCGGACGGAATGTGATGAGCCGCCATCCCGGCGGTCATGAGCAAACTGGCCAGCGCGTCGGCGGGATCGACCGGCCGCTGCCCGGGGGTATGCGCATGCAGCGGCAAGAAGAACTGGCCGTCAGGAAACCGGTCCGCCAGCCGGTGCGCCGCATGCACCGCGAACGTCGTCTTGCCTATCCCAGCCATCCCCCCGATCGCGTGAATGCCAACCACAGCGCTCTCGACGGTTTCGCCGATGACCGCGCGTTCGAGCTCGGCCAGCTCACACGCCCGACCGGTGAAGCTGGCGATCGTGCGAGGCAACGTCCGCGTCGCGGCCGCGAAACCACCCGGCCTGCCCTGGCGGCTGGCTGCCAGCACGGTTCCCGGTTCGGCTCGTCCCCGCGCCGCAGCCAGGAACAACGTGCGAGTCTCGCCGGCCAAGCCCAGCGCGTCGGCGAGTAGCCGGGCGGACTCGACCCTGGCGGTTCGGCTCACGCCACGCTCGAGGTCACTCACCGACCGCAGACCCAGCCCGGCCGCAGCCGCCAGCTCCTCTTGAGTCAGGAACGCTTCCTCGCGCAACCGCCGCAATAGCGAGCCGAACGTGACAGAAACCTGCTCAGCCACCGTTCTCACGCCCTTCACCGGCAGCCAGCCATGACCAATTAACGCGCCAAGCCTTAAGGCTTCACCAAAGCGCATAAGCGCCACTTAGTCCAGCCCAAAACCGTGGGCAACCCGCACCGGTCCAACGCTGCGCTTGGGCGCTTGCTAAGCCTGGCTTCGAACCTCAGCTATCCAGAGACCGTTCCCGTCAGGTCAAGCAGTGACCTGAGGATTTCTTCGATCGCGTCGAGGCTGTCTAGGAAGCCACCGGAGCTGGTCATCTCGCCCGCATCCTGTGGTTTGGCGGGATAGTGGTCACGGCCAGCCTTGTCGCGGAACGCCAGCCTCATCGTTAGCGTTGTCACTCCGTCAGTTTCGTGCAGCTGCCAGGTCTCGACCGCCTCCGCATCCGGCCACCCTTCGAACAGCCACGTCTCGACGGTCCGGATCGGCGGCTCGACCTCCAGGTAGGTTCCGTGAAACGAGCACTTGGTTCCGTCGGGGGTCACGAAGGCGTAGTGGTAGTTCCCTCCGACGCGCAGGTCGATCGAGCACTCTGTCATCTGGTCCGGTGGTGTAGCGCCCCATTTCCGAACATGCTCGGGTTTCGTCAAGACGTCGAAGACGAGAGCGATCGGAGCGTCGAACTCTCGGGTTATGAGGATTTCGAGCTCGCTCGGGAATTCGACGCGTGCCGATCCGTGCCTGCTAGGTGTCACAGCTGCTCTCCTCGTCGTTGTAGCTCTTTGAGGTAGTCGTCCATCCGATCCAGCCGGTCATTCCACGCCTGTTCGTACTTGGACAGCCAGTCGTGCAATGGGCGGAGGCGCGCGGGCTCCGCACGGTACAGCCGCCAGCGCCCCTCCGCCCGGCAGCTGACGAGTCCCACCTCGCTGAGCACCCGCAGGTGCCTCGAAACCTGCGGCTGGGACATCGAGAGGTCGTGGACGATCGCTCCGACGGCCTTCTCGCCTGTCATCAGCACGTCCAGGATCTCCCGGCGGTCAGCCTCGGCAATCGCGTTGAAGACGTCCGACGTCGTGGGAGCGCGGGCCACCTAGCCATCATATTTCGATATCGATATATGTAAAGCGGCATCGCCGACGGCGGGCCGCCTGGGCAACAGCTCCCTCCCCGCCGACATGTCGCGGGTGGTGGCCCCGCTCACTGTCGGCAACCGAAGCCCGGGGGCGCGTTGCGGAAGGCGACCCCAGGCTCGGCGTGATCGGTGTCAGTGCGCGATGTTGACGTCGAGGCTGACCACCGGGCAGTTGACGACGAATCCGGTCGGACCGAACGGAGTACCAGCGGGGAAGCCGGTGGCGAGGCCGTCGGTGACCTGCTTCAGGGCGGCTGGGAAGTCGGTTTGGCGGACGTTTTCACCGGCCGTGATTGCGGAGGCGGTCCATGTCTCGAAGTGGATGTCCCACATGGGGCTGTAATCGAACAAGGCTCCGGGATGGGGCACTTCCTGCAAGTTGTTCAGCGGGGAGAGGTGATCGAGAATGGCGGCGTTGAGACCCTGCCGCTGCACGTTCTGCACTCCTGTTTGCCCGTTGGTGAACGCGATAAGCGACTCGCGGCCACACGGCTGGGCGCCGCCCGGATCGGCGCATCCGGCGGAGGGGACCGCATTGAGATTCGGCGCGTAGGTAACGTCCTCGATAGCCGCAGCGACCGGGTCTGAGGCGTCGAACGACGTGTAGTGCACACTCTCGTCGTCGTAGCAGCCGTCGGTTTCCCGGTATCGCACGGTGCTGGCGCCGAAAGATATCGAGACGACCTTGTCTGCCCGGCCGCTGGAGTTGGCGATCTGCGGGGCATCAAGCACGACGGTCCTGCCGCGGAAGACTACCTGGACCAGCGGGCTGTACCCGGGCCGGCCGACCGCGCCGGGCTTGGCCTGGAGTGGCGGGAAGCCCGTCGCCGAGGGAACCAGGACGCGCTTCGGCGCGAAGTTGACCGTCGCGGCGAACCTTATGCCGTTACCAGTGCGGAGATGCGAGCTGGACTGCTGAACGGCGATCGTTCCTGCGGCGTTGGCGAGCTTGGGCGTGAAGTTGACGCGAAGAGCCTTGGCCACGCTCCGGTCCGAGGCGTCGGTGATGACATAAAACACGCGACCGCGGCGGCTGCTGCCGCGGTACAGCGGGTAGGTCACGATTGTCGGGCCGCTATTCTCCCGGAAGCTGGTCGGGCCCTGCGTCGTGGGGGGCTCGAAGAACGAATTCGGCCCGAATACGACATGCTTTGTGTGTTCCTTCGAGAAGCAACGTGCCGGAACGAGGTCATGCCCATGACTCCGCGCCGGCGAGGCGCCGCTGTTCGCTGCCAGTGCCATCCCTGACGCCAGCGCTGATACCGCTCCGGCCGACGCGAGCGCCGCCGCGAGTGTGAGAGTGCGCCCGACAGCGCGGATGCTTAGTGCCGATCTCATGTCCAATGTCTCCTGACGTGATGTAGCCGACGAAGGCAGCGACCACGGAAGGAAAACCCTTGAGGTGACCCTGATCGACATGCTGCCGCGGCAGCTCGGGCGTCCATTGTTGCCGCCTCCGATACGGGATTGGCCCGTCACAGTTAGGAGGGCATCTGTACCCGCCAGATACGCGCGGGTGCGCGTCGCTGCTTGGCGGCTCCGCCGCGACTTGCTTACGGCCTAGGACCGCTTCCTTAGCTAACCTTTGGCGTTGCCCGCACGGTGAAGTGCAGGTATTTCTCGCCGGTCCGCAGCTGGTAGAACGTCACGGGTGTCCATGTCTGCGCCTGCGGCTCCCTGACCACAAACAGGTTCTCCTCGATAGGAACCATCGCGTACTCGGTAACCGGATCGGGCGTGAGCTCGGCCAGCGGGCCGGTCGCCGTGGTCCGCAGGACTGGACCGTCGTCCCCGATCAGCACCTCGATCCGCGAGCTGGCCCGCTCGTAGGTGCCGACATGAGGCTGCGCGTCCACCGACACTGGCTCTTCGGGCGGGGCCAGCGGAGGCGGCATGTCGACGTCGGCGAGCTCGGCGAAGATCTCGCTGTACAGGTCCTCATAAAGGTCGCGGGTGCTGCCGCCGTTGGTGAGCAGCACCACCGCCAGCCCGTCGTCGGGTAGCAGCCGCAGGAATGCCGACTGGCCGATCGTGTTGCCGTCGTGCCCGATGAGCGGACGCCCGTTCCAGTCGAACAGAATCCAGCCGATGCCCCATGAGTCGCCGAGGGTGTACTTGTCTGGCAGTTCGGCTTGGGGCTGCGTCATGGCTGTCGTGCTCGCCGCGCTCAGCAACCTGGTGCCGTCAGGTCCTACGCCCCCAGTTAGGTGCATCCGGGCGAACTCAAGCAGGTCGGCGGCAGTAGAGCCAATGATGCCGGCCGGGCCCATCGACCGCGGCAGCATCCAGACCGGGGCCCTCGACGGCTCTCCTGTTCCCTCACTGACATGCCCCACTGCTGTCCGGTGCAGCAGTGCCTCTTCTGGCAGGGTTATCGTGCGCTCGAGGCCAAGGGGCGCGATGATCCGTTCCCTGACCGCGCTGTCCCACGTGCCGCCGGTCAGCTTCTCGATCACGCGACCCGCCAGCACGAAGCCGGAGTTGCAATAAGACCAGGTTGCGCCCAGCGGATGATTCTGCGCGACCTCGCCGAGACCGGCCACGTATGTCTCGACGCAGTCGTCGCCGCGACCTGTATCGGTGAACACGTCGCCGTCGATGCCGCTGGTGTGGGTGAGCAGATGGCGGACGGTTACCTGCTTGGTCACGTCCGCGTCGGCCAGCCGCAACTCAGGGAGTACATCGACAACCGGGGCGTCAAGGTCAAGGAGGCCCTCGTCGACGAGCTGCATGATGACGGTCGTTGTCCAGACCTTCGTGATCGACCCGATCTGGAATACGGTGTCCTTCGTTACTTCGACGCCGGTGTCCTTGTTCAAGATGCCGAAGGCAGCCTCGACCAATTCGTCCTGGTGCCCTTGCCTTACCCGCAGAATGCCGAGCGCGGCTCCTGGCACGTGGTGCCGCTCTGCGAGCGCGGCTAGGCGTCGCTGCCAGTGCTCGGCATCGATGCGGGGGCGACGCGGGCCCGTCGCGTCACCGGCGTACTGCTCGACCCAGTCGACGATCCTGCGGTTGAAGTCAAGCCGGTGCGAGGGCTTGCCGTCCAGTATGAACAGGTGCGACGCGTCCGGATACAGCACAAGCCGGGTCGGCACGCCGCGTTCGCGCAGCGCCGTGTGCCACTGCTTCGCCTGGTCGACCGGACAGCGCAGGTCGGCGGCTCCGTGCACGATCAGGGTCGGCGTGCGCACACGCGCCACTTGCGCCATCGGGGACATGACGTCGTATCGGCCGTTGTCGTCCCAGGGCTGGACGGTCAGCTCGTACTCGCTGAGGTAATGACCAGCGTCGGAGCTACCCGCCATGCTGTGCAGATCGCTAACTACACCGCCTGCCACAGCTGCGGCGAACCGGTCATCGCGGCTGGTCAGGTAGCAGGTCGTGAAGCCGCCGTAGCTGTAGCCGGTCACCGCCAGCCGACTGGCGTCTGCTATGCCGGCCGCGACGAGATGGTCGATTGGCTCAAGGAAGTCCTTAGCGTCGGCCTCCCCCCAGGCGCCCGTCGCGGCACTAAAGAACTGCTCGCCGTACCCGTCACTGGCGCGCGGGTTGACAAGCAAGATGCTCCAGCCACGGGAAACCAGTTCCTGGTGATACAGATGCACTTGATCGGCCGCGCCATTCCACGCGTTGTGCGGACCGCCGTGGACGTCAAGCAGCAGCGGCTGCGGTCCCTCGGCGGCCGCGTCGCGAATCAGCCAGCCATGCACGACGGTGCCGTCGGAGATGGTGAAGGTCCGCTCCTCGCGAACAAACAGTTCGGTGTCGGTCAGGTTCGCGCCGTGCTCGGTGCGCACCGTCTCGTTGCCGGTGCCGATATCGACAACCACGATCTCGCCATAAGAGATTGGCGTGGCCAGCACGATCGCCGCCGCGCCGCTCGCGACCGACATACCGGCCACGTTGCGCCCGGCGCCGCTCACGAGCGGGCGGGGGTCACCGCCGTCTGTCGCCACGATGTAGGCGTGGGTGCAGCCGCGATCTCTCACGCAGAACAGCACGCTGCGCCCGTCCTGGCTCAACTGCGGTAGCGCACCTGGATACCCAGGACCGCCAGGCATGACATTCCGGTCGAGCGGAGCCGCCAGATCCATGACCGCGCCACCGCTCAGCGGAACGCGGAGCAGGCCGGCGTGGCCGGTAGGCGGACCTACCCTGCCGACCACGACAAGCGCCGAGCCGTCGGCGAGCCAGGTGACCGGCCCACCTTCCCCATCAGGAAGGCCCACCAGGTCCGGTGTCGCGGCGACGTCGGAGACATCCAGGACGTAGACCGGTGCCCGAAAGTTCAGGTCCGCATCAGGCGCGGTAGCCGCGGAGAACGCGAGCTTCGCTGAGTCGGGCGACCAGGCTGGCCCGCCAGCGCTCCAGTCGCCGCTCGTTACCTGATGGCACTGCTTAGTCGCAAGGTCGAGCACGTGCAGGTGCTGCCGCATGGTGCGCAGCAGTCCAGCGCCGTCGGCCTGGTAGTCGAGCCGGTCTGTCACGATCGGCGCCGACGCGCGACTGGCGCGGGCCTTGTCGTCCTCACCGGCGGCGGCGCGGCTGTCTACCGCAGCGGCGAACGCGATCTTCGAGCCGTCCGGGCTCCACACCGGGGCACCGGCACCGAGCGGCAGCGTGGTCAGCTGGTCTGCTTCCCCGCCGCCGGCCGGTAGCAGCCACAGTTGCGGTGGCCCGTCCTCGGCGCGCAGGAATGCGATGCTCGTCGCGTCCGGCGACCAGGCAGGCGCGGTGTCCGCTTGCCCGCGGGTCAGCTGCCGCGGTTCTCCGGTCTGTGCGCCAACGCGCCAAAGCGATCGGACGCTGCGGTCAGCATCGACGTCGCTGGTGCGAAGCACGTAGACGATCTGGCTGGCGTCCGGACTCAGGGCAGGCTGTTCCGGTACTGCGAATGCGGTCAGATCATCAATGCGCTGGCGTCGTGTCACCGGCTTCTCCTTGGTCATATCTGGGGGTTACTCCACTATGTCTGCTCCACCGTGCTACCGGTCAATGGGCCCCGGCCAGGTTCGAGAGCGATCCGGCCAGCGAGTGCCAAGCTGCGCGATGCTGTTGGCTCCTAGCCAGGACCTGACAACCGGTACGGCAGCCTGCGCGTCATCTTGCTGTGACTACGTCCTGTGAGGTAGATCTGCGGCCGGGCGACTTCCGCACGATAAGGAAGATCAGATGAGGAAGATCTTGTACGGCTCGCTCGCCGTCATCGCCTTCGCCGGCTCTGCGGCCGGCTGGCACCCGCAGGTGCTCCAGGCCCGCCCGGCACTGCCATTGGGTCCAGTGACCGTTGCGGACAGCGTGGCAGTTCGGGCGCCGGCCTTTCAGCGCGGCATCGACGTGGATGCTTACACCTACCCGAAGCTGGACTTCTCGGCCGCCGCGGCCGCGGTGGTCGGGTACGTCAAGACGTTGCACGCCAACTCGCTGTCGATCTCGTTCCCGTTCTTCATGAAGGACCGTCGTTCGCTGGATGTCTTCGCGACCGCGGCGACTCCCACGCCGGCCGAGCTTGGGGTGCTGATCGACGATGCCGCGCACGCTGGGCTGTTCGTCTCGGTCCGGCCGTTGCTGAGCGAGTTCCAGATCGGGGGCAACCGGGCCACCTGGCGGCCCGCGCCGCTGCACAAGTGGTTCGTCAGCTACCGGCGGTTCCTGCTCCCGTACGCCCGGATGGCCCAGGCTCACAAGGTCGGGATGTTCTTCGTCGGCGCCGAGTTCACCCAGTTCAACCGCACGACGCTGTGGAACCGCCTGGACCGGGCGCTGGCCAGGGTCTACCACGGCAGGCTGGCCTATTCCAACAACGGCGGCGCGAACCTGTCGCCGTCCACCGGCGGCCTGCACGCGATCAAGACCGTCGATGCCTACCCCGCCATGAACCGGTACTTCCTGCACGGCTGGAAGGCGTTCGATCGGAGGATGCCCAGGCGGGCGATCATCACCGAGCTCGGCATCGCTGCCTTCGACGGTGCCTGGCGAGCCCCATGGCAGCACCGGCCTGGCCATCATCGATTCGACCCTCGCGTTCAGGCCAGGTGGTTTACCGCCGCTTGCCACGCGGCCAGGGCGACCGGGATGCGCGGCATCTACTTCTGGGCACTCGGACTGCTGCCGAACCTGCCACCAACCCCGCGCCACCCCGCCTCATGGGCGAACAGTCCGGGCGCCGCCGCGATAACCCGCTGCTTTAAGAAGCGCTGAAAGATTGCCGTCCGCCAAGACGAGCACGAAAGGCAGGTGATGGGGCTGAAGAAATTCTTCTACAGCGCGCTCGTCGCAATCGCCCTCGTTGGCGGGTTCACGGCCGCCGCGCACCTGCGCGTGTTCCAATTGCGGCCGCTCAGAGCATCCCCGTCGCATATACCGGCGTCCCCGGCGCGGACCGCTCCGAGAGCCGGGGCGAACCTCCCGCCGGCCTTCCAGCGCGGCATCGACGTCGACGCCTACACCTACCCCAGGCTGAACTTCGCAGCCGCC
>Ga0126381_100001789_pt1 | contig 23034 bp, 16 predicted proteins | sample PanSoiMetPlot_28_FD_96465 | JGI IMG/M metagenome (GOLD analysis project Ga0126381, IMG submission 96465) | Tropical forest soil microbial communities from Panama - MetaG Plot_28 | ecosystem: Environmental > Terrestrial > Soil > Tropical forest > Bulk soil | place: Panama | collected 2016-02-17 | reverse complement strand
GACCTCAGCGGCGCTGGCTGCTTCCACGGCGCTTTTCTCTGAGGCAATTTTTCGCCTCGCATCCACAATCTGCTGCTCCAGATCTTCCTGGTCGGATAGCGCTTGCTGCAAGGCGTATTGATAGGGCCGAGGATCGATCTCAAACAGAAGATCGCCCTTCTTCACAAATGCATTGTCCTTTATTGGTAGCAAAGTCAGCTTCCCGCTCACTTCCGCCGTGATCTCAATGAAATTAGCACGCACACTGGCGTCATCTGTGCGCGGGTGAAGGTCGGTCACGAGGACGGCGGCGAGCAGCGAAAGCGCCGCACCCCAAACGACGGCCAGCCTGATCCATCGTCCGATGCGTTTTCTCGAAACCGCTTCTGTAGTCGCTTCCACACTTCACCTACCGAAACAAAAGTAGCCACAATCCGCAGGCCAGGAAAACCACCGCGCATGGATAGAAGAGTCCCAGGTGGCCGACTTCGCTCTCGAGCTTAAACTTCAGCAGAAGGTAGCGAACCACAAACGCCATCGCGACCGCTGCGATGATGCACACCATCCAGGCCGGGAAAAAACTGCCGATCACGTCAACGGATGGCGCTCCACTGCACCCGGCGCACAGAAGGCCGATTAGCAGCAACACGAGTTTCGGTGATTTCGTCTTCTTCATTTGTTTTCCTCATGCGGTGCGGTCGCCGTAGCCGGCGGCTGACTGCGCAGCAAATTCCCGGTAGTGAATTCGAGATCGACTGCTCCTAGGAACAGTCCGGAGCGTGCGGCGACGCTCGAGAGCCGCGCTTGTGCCAATTGGCGCTGCGCCGTCACCACGTCCACAAGAGTCCTCACGCCGTATTTGTACGCCTCGAGTGAGGCGTCATATGACGTACTGGCGGACGTCAGGAGCGCCACGGCAGCGTGTTCCTTCTGAACCGAGGTTCGAAATCCGATATAGGCCGACCAGACTTCACGTGTAGTGCGGTCGCGCAGGTCCGCCATTTTGTCCTGCTCCTCCCGCCGCTTCGACTCCGCTTCCCGCAGCGCATGCTTCCTCGCCCCTCCGTCGAAAATGCGCCACTGCACGCCAAGGGTGGCAGACCAGGTCGGCATGCTCGCGTTTCCCAGCCTGCCTGAGTCCGATGTCGGCCACAGAGACGTTTGCGCCGCAGCCGCAGAGAGCACAATTTTGGGGAGATAGTCCGCTCGCGCGGACCGCACCTCGTCGCCGGCTGCTCGGATCGCAGCGGCTTGCGCGGCTAGATCCGCTCGCGACGCGATGGCGCGGTCGATCAATTCTTCGATTGAAAGAGTCAGGCTCTGCGGAAGGGGAGCGTTCTCCTGAGCGTCGATGAGAATGTGTGGCGTCGGTTCCACGCCGATTGCTTCCGACAACAGCACGCGCGAAACCATCTCGTCGCCTTCGGCCGATTCCAGATCGAAGGTGGCTTGCGCAGTCTCCGCCCGCGCGTTGAGAACATCCGGCATCGTCGAACGTCCGTTGGCGAGTTGGGCCTCCGCCGCATCCTGCGTTGTCTGTGCTGTTTTCAGCGTTTCACGAGCGGCCTGCAGTCGTTCTTCTGCGGTGACGAGGTTGTAATAGGCGGTCGCAACCTGAAATGCCACGTCCTGATTGGTCTGGATAAAGTTGGCACCGGCTGCCAGTTTTTGCGCAGTTGCTGTGTCTACCTTTGCCTCCCGCTTCCCGAAATCAAACAAGATGTAATCGAGCGTCACTTCCGGTTGTACGAACGGAACCTCTACCATGGTGTATCCCCTGCTGACAAGTGCTGCGGGAAACGGGCTGATCGAACGCGAATCCCCGAACGCGGCAATCCCGGCGAGCACCGGGAAATACTCGCTCTTGGCGATTCCGAGGGACTCCGCACTTTGCTTGGCCCGCTCCCAGGCGATTCGTGTTGTTGGGTTGTTGTGTTCACCGATATCGATCAATTCGGCCAAGGAATACGGATGCGACGCGTCGAGGCTCGCAATTTTAGTTTCCGGCGTGGCATGAGCAGCACAATCCGCAGCCGCTTGCGGAGTCGAAGCGACCGAGGAGCACTGCCCTCGACAAGTTCCAGTGACTGACAATCCCAGCATCATTCCCAGAAGAACTCTCCCCAAACGGCGCCGCCAAAGGCGGATCGCTGAATCGAGGCCGCAAAAGCCGTGATCGAGAGCAATCGCCGTCAACGCGAACTCCAGGATGGCTCAGGGCAGCGCCACAGTACCGCGACTGGGGCCGACGCTACCGCTGCTGTGCCAGTTGAAGTCATGGTGGCTCCTATTTCCGCTAGTCCTGACTCTGAGCTAGCGGAAGTTGCGACGTGAGCTGCAAGTCGATCATCGTGCTGATGCGCCGGTCGAGTTGGAAAAAAGTCGCCGTTTTCTTCCCTGGTAAAATCTTTCGAAAGACGGACACATATTTCTGCCGAAGATTGGCCATCTCGATGTCGGTATCAAGCCAGCGGCGAATCAGGGCTTCGGCCTGGTCATCGGTCTGGGTTCCGTATTCGTCCGAGTACTCCTTGATGATCGCCGCTCGCCTGTCGTTGATCTTTCCAGTTTCGGCCGAATATTCCTCGTACGTCGGCCAGAACTTGGTCGCTTCGGTCTCTGTGAGCGTCAAATTGGCTGCAATAAGCTGTTTCTTGATCGCACGAATGTCCTTGCGCAGCAGCGCCAACTGTTGATCCGTGAGCGCGTCGGCGGTGATGTCGGCAAAGGTTGGCTGAGAAGGCATATCCTGGGCGTTTCCTTGCGGAGTCCCGAATACCAAGACACCGCAGAACAAGAGCGTCGCAAATGTGATTTTTTTCAAGGTACCGCCTTTCATCATGTGTTCAGGTAGCCAGGCGCGTGACAGCCACTAGGCACAAACGCTCCGGTGCGAGCAACCTTCAACGGTGCAAACGATTTGCCAACGGACTTGCCGCGAGGCGGCGGCAAGATGCTGAGCGCAGAAGCACTTGCACCAGACGGAGGCCCTCGTCTATTCGACAGATTGGAGACCGTGCCAAGAGTTTGACGCTTTGGTTGGAGGAGTGACGCCGCGGAGCTGGCCTTCGGGAATCTACATGACAGACTTTCGCGCGTGTTCTCGGAAACGTTTCCGCGCTCAGATTAGAACGTGAGACGTGCGTCAAGTTGAATCTGACGCCCGGTGCCTACGGTGTTGAATATTCGGCCGACGTTGTTGGCGAAGTGACCCCCCGGATCCGCGAACACGGCGTCTCCATTCCCTCCCAGGGTGAGCGGACTTTGCGTATTACTCGGGACTGCAAAATTCGGATGATTCAAGAGATTGTAGGCTTCCGCCCCAAATGTAATCTTCGTGCTTTCCTTCAATTTGAAGCCCTTTTGCACCGCCGCATCAAATTGCGCGAACCCAGGTCCGCGCAGGATATTTCGCCCAGCATCGCCAAACTGGCCGAGGGGCGGTAACGCAAATGCAGTAGGATTAAACCAGCACGACGGAGTGCCTACCCTATTGCCGTTTGGGCAAGCACCTGTGTAAGGATTGCCGACAGAATCTGGCCTTTCAGATGTCAATAGAGATTGCAAATCCGCATTGTCGAACGAAAGCACTGGAGTAAAGGGGACGTTGCTGTGAACGCTCGCAACGCCAGAGATCTGCCAGCCGCCGAACTGGCTTCCGCGTCCAAATGGGAGCTCATAAACAACGTTAGCGACGAAATTATGCCGGATGTCGAATCCTGACCGGCCTCGGTCCCCCTTGCGATTGAAGGGGTCTTGAGTCGTAGGCGGTTCGTTTACAGCTTCTATGGAATCATTGTCCGAAGCATCGTCTATGGAATGGGAAAGCGTGTAGAACGCCTGCCAGGAAAGGTTATGGGCGTTATGTTTTGAAACGGACAGTTGGAAGGAATTATAGAAAGACTGTGCATCGGTTTGATCTTCCAAGAGAGGTGACGGCAAGTTCGGATTGTAGCGATGCCCCAAGGCTGATTCGAAAGGGTTCTCTTCTGCTTCGCGCGGGAGGTGATTGCCGCGCGCACCAAAATATCCCGCGCTGAGGGTCGTTCCTGGCACGATTTGCCGTTCCAAGTTGAGATTGTATTGCAACGCATATGGGAACTTTGGGTGGTAAGTCGTCTGAACAACATAAATCGGTTGCGTCAGGAGGGCAGTTTGCGGGTTGAGGAAGGTAGGAAACACATAGGAATTTATACCGAGAAAAGGAGGTAGAAACCGGTCGAAGCCAAACAAAAGCACCGGGAGCTGGTCGCGAAAGATCCCGGTTCCGCCCCGCAGCACAGTTTTACCATCACCGAAGATGTTCCATGCAAAGCCTGCCTGTGGCGACAAAAGATCCATAGGCGTCCCCGCAAATACCTTGCCCACCGTTGGGCCGGAATCCGTGGCTGGATTACGAACAACCGAGAGACGTCCTTGGGACTCACTTGGATTCGAATAGAAGTCGTAACGCACGCCGGCGTTCAAGGCAAGACGGCTAGTTACTCGCAGGAAATCCTGCGCAAATCCTGAGACGACACTCTGTCGATAGCCGCGGTCCGAATCAGACACTGAGGGAAGAGAGCCGACGTACGAAAGAGGCAGGGCTTGCAGAAAGAATTCCAAAGTAGGGTTATCACTACGCGCTGGAACCCCGAAGGGGCTGAGATCCTGGAACGTATACAACCCATTCACCCCGAAGTCCAGCGGACCATTCGACTGAATCCTTCGAAACTCCCCGCCGAATTTCAAGGTGTGCCGACCAATTGTGCGTGAAAGTTGATCCTGAACTTGATAAACGGTCGAAAAATCGCCCAACGGAATTACCGCGCTATTGCCTAGCAGGCTCATCCCGGCAATGTCGATCGTTCCGAACGGTCTGCCGGGTACCAAAGAAATAGAGAGCCCCGGATGCGTATCAACGATTGAAGTGGACGCGGTCGTGCGGTTGACACCAAATCGTAGTTCGTTGATAGCTTCATGCCCGAGATTCCTGCGGTCCTGAATACTAAAGTACTGATTACGAGCTTGATGAAGCGCCGGGAACCCGGGGACGTAAGTTCCCGGCGGGGTCCCGAAATAAGGGACTAACGAAGAGCTGTCATCAATGATGTAACGTGCGAAGACCGAATGCGTGTTGGAAAAGTTGTGATCGACACGGACCATGCCGTGATGCTCATTAGTGGCGCCCTTGTTGGCGGTGATCAGGTCTCCCGTTCCGTCCCTATTGTCTGCGCCGTTCGAGGGAGGAAGGAGATTGAGGAACTGCTGTACGCGAGGATCAATTCCGACGGCAACGCACGCGTTCGGAGTGGCGTTGCTGCAGCCCCCCGGGTTACTGGTAGAGGGCAGCAAACCTTGATGGGCGAGCGCGTTGGGCACAGTGGCAATTGCTGTGGATGCTTTTACTTCACGGAACCCCTCATAGTCTGCGTAAAAAAAAGTGCGATCACGTACTAACGGCCCACCAAATTCAGCACCGAACTGGTTGCGCGCAAATGCCGGGATCGATGCGTTAGCCAAATCGAAATAGTCCTTCGCATCGAGGGTAGCATCTCGGTGCAATTCAAATAGCGATCCATGGAATGCATTACTTCCTGACTTGGTTGCCAGCTCGATGACGCCACCACCATTCCTGCCGTACTCCGCATTGAAGGTTTGGGTCAGGACGCGGACCTCCGCCAATTCGTCGAGTCCGAGGAAAAGGCCGGAAGCACCTGCTGGCGAATAGCCAAAGACGGGGTCATTTGCATCCATACCGTCGATTAGAACGTTTGTCCAATTCGGACGCATGCCATTAATCGACACTTGCGCGGCCTTGCCGCTCGAAAGCAACGAAGGAGCGCTGCTGGGCGTTGGGGCGACTCCAGGCTCCAGGACAGCGGCATTAAACAGATCGCGGCCATTCAGGGGAAGTTCTGCTATGGTTCCTTCAGGAATGCCTGCGCCGACCGTGGAGGTAGTACTGTCGATTGTCGGAAGGTCCGCACTGACCGTCACCTGCCCTTCCACCTCACCGACGCTCAATGACAGATTCATCATGATTTCGGAAGCCGAGGTGAGCACAATTCCTTCGCGAATCTGTGTTTGGAATCCTTCTTTCTGCACGCGAACAGAATAGTTTCCTGTTGGCAAGCCGGCGATGTGATACTGACCGGTAGAGTCAGTAAGCGTCGTGCGTTTCAACCCAGTGCTTTGGTTAACGATCGTAACTTTGGCTTCGGGAATAACGGCACCGCTTGGGTCCGCTATGGCACCGAAAATGGTCGCAAGCTGGGTTTGCGGCGCCGCGCCCGATGAAAATAAGGCCGATGAAAGGGCCATCAGTAAGCACGCCCTGAAAATACGTTTCGTGGCTGCAGAAAGATTACCGACCATAACCGCTCCGATTTTTTGTATCAGGTAAATGCACCCAGCCCTGCGGCGAACTCAGGCCTAGGCCGTTTGCCTTGCTGAGCGCTCATTCGGCCTAAGTTTCTCGGCCATTTTCACCAGATCTGCGACCGAGTTGGCCTTCATTTTCTGCATCACCTGGCCTCGGTGTGCTTTGACTGTTTTTTCGCTGATGTTGAGCTCGCCACCGACCTGTTTGTTCAAGAGACCGGAGACCACCAACGTCATGACCTGTCCTTCCCGTGGAGTAAGCGACGCGTAGCGGTCACGGAGTTCCTGCAGCTCAATTTTATGAGCGAGAGCGAGGCGGCTTCGTTCAAGGGCTCGCCGGATCGCCGTCAACAATACTTCGTCATTGAATGGCTTCGTCAGGAACTCGACAGCGCCACCCTTCATCGCTTCCACGGTCTTCGGTATGTCACCGTGGCCGGTGATGAAGATGATCGGAATCTCGGCCCTTTCGACAGTGACTCGTTTCTGCAGTTCCAAACCATTGAGACCCGGAAGAGAGAGGTCAAGGACTAGACAGCTCGGAATTAGCGAATGGCGGTAATCGAGGAATTCTCGCGCGGATTCGAAGGTCTTCGGTTGCCAGCCTTCGTTCTGGATCAGCAGCTCCAAGGACTCGCGCACAGAGATGTCATCATCAACTACAAATACCATTGAGGATGGAGGCGGCATCCGTGCTAACCCCAATTCACGGCTGACGGTCTGCGCGAGCCTCAAACTATACCCCCAAGGTGCCCAGAGTATCCACCGTTTCAGCCCCCTTGAAGCAACTGCGTGTCCAACCCAGGAACTTCGTCCCAGAGTCGTCGATCCGCCTTGCTTTCAACAGAAAGGAGTCACGCCTGCCGTTGGGACCACCCGGAGCAAATCTCAATCGAGTGCCGTTCACGCCAACGTTTTGACGATAACGTCAAGACCTTGACTAAGTTGCGAGCGTTTGCATAGGGTGACCGAGTATCCGCCGTTTTCAGTTCCCTTGAAGCGCCACATTTAGCGCGTCAAGTAAAGCTGTGTCGCTGAACGGTTTGTTCAGAAATTTCACGGCTCCCTGTTTGAGCGCGCGAACGCGAATAGCCTCGTCCTTCCGGGCGGTAATAAAGATGACGGGAATCTCCTGCCGCCGGCGCGTCAGCTCCTGTTGAAGGTCAAGTCCCGTCATTCCGGGCATCATGACATCAAGGATCAGACACCTCGTTTTATCGACACAATCGGATGACAGAAAGGCCTCCGCTGACGAAAAAGCCCGAACTGCGTAGCCAAGCTCGTTGAGTAGGTCGGGTAACGACTCTCGTACAGATTCATCGTCGTCAACTACGGATACGAGCGACCGCTCGCTGGCACATTCTCCCTGCTTAGATTTCATCCCGTAAGAGTGCTCCGACGCCGGAAGGGCGTCTATTGGACCTTGGTCTCGATTTAGCTCCGATTATCGCAGTCGAGGCGGCCCCTTGGCCTCATCCGGTGGTGCATTGCGCATGCAAATTGAGCTAAGATGTCGGACTGGAGGAGGGAAATTATGGCTGCTACTACCGTCCTCGCTTCCGTGAGTGACATCCGCGCGTTCATCGATGAGTACTATAAAGCGTGGGGAGGCACCGACGAGGACCTCATTCTGTCCTATTACGCCGAAACCGTGTCAGTGGAGCTCCCGGGAATGCTCATAAACGGGAAGGCGGCACTCCGAGACCAGTTTGTTCGCCCCTTTATCGCCGCTTTTGCCGGAAACCGTCACATCGTCAAGAATATGATCTTCGGAAAAGATATCGTGGTCGTCGAATTCAGCTTCGAAGCCGATCACAACGGGCCGTTCGCTGGCCGCGCTGCAACTGGTATCCCCGTGAAGGTGCCCGGTTGCGGGGTGTATGAATTCGATCCAGTCAATCGCAAGATAACCGTGGCACGTATCTATTTCGAGTTCGCGACGTTACTCAAGCAGATTTCATCGCACCAGCCTAAGGTGCTGCAGGAGCTTCTAATGTCCTGGTTCGCTTCACAGATGGTTTCAAGCCCCAAGAGTGTCACCGAACAACTCCCGCATTGATACCTCGGTTGCCGCCAGAGCGGAAGATGGACTGTCGGTCGCATTCAAGTGCGACGAACGCTTGGTGCGTCATGACGTGGAGATTTTCCTCAGACAGTCCGGCGGGCTCTCTGGGCGGGCGGAGCACTCAGCTCTCGACTTGTTCAGTGATCCGAGTGATGCCTTTTTCACTGTGCCGCCGCGCCCTCGACGCTTTCTGAATTGCAAGGAATGGAAAACGAGAAGGTGGCGCCTGGCCCGTCATTCGGCTGGGCCCAGAGGCGGCCATGATGAGCATCGATAATAGAGTGGCTGAGAGAAAGCCCGATTCCCATCCCATCTCTTTTCGTTGTATAGAAAGCTTGAAAGAGTTTTGCGGCGGCTTCAGGCGTGAAACCTATTCCCACATCTTTCACGGTGAGGCGAACCTGGTCTTGTTCATCCCGTTCCGTTTTGATAAGCAGCTCTCTCGGTCGATCTTCGACGAAGGTCATTGCGTCTGACGCATTGCGTAGCAGATTGAGGATGACCTGCTGGAGTTGGACACGGTCGCCGATGCAGGGCGGCAGGTTCTCGGCGAGCTCTGGCCGCAGGATCACCCGATTCCGCTGAAGGTCGCTAAGCGACAACGCAATCACCTCCCGGGTAGCCTCGTTCAAATCCAACGGCTCCAATGCGAATTCCTTTTTGCCAAACAGGGCACGCAAGCGCGTGATCACATCTGAGGCTCGGTTGCCATCTCGAATGATCCGGCGCGCTGTTTCGCGGGCGCCCTCCACGTTTGGGGGGGTCGCGTCTAACATCCGACGACAAGTACTGGCATTAGTGATGATGCCCGAGAGTGGCTGGCTCACCTCATGGGCGATCGAGGCAGTCAATGCGTTTAGCGTCGTGATGCGCGCCACCTGAGCAAGCTCGGAGCGCGCCCTGTCGAGGGCCACCTCGGCGAGCTTGCTCTCGGTTATATCCTGGAGAGCGCCGATGAACACGGGGTGGCCCGCGCTTTGCCCCATAACGCGAGCCAGGCCATGCAAGTGTTTCACGTCGCCCCGAGGGGTCACAATCCGGAATCCAAAGTCGACATCCGCTCCTGTCATAGCACGCGCCATCACTGCGTCGAACGTCGGCAGGTCTTCGGGGTGGATCGCGTCCCGACACATCTGGAAGTTGACCTTGGCCGCGGGATCGAACTCGAAGATGCGGAAGGCTTCCTCGGACCAGTCGTGTTCATCCACCACCAAATCCGTGATGAAGCTACCCGTCTTGCTCAGCCGCTGGGCTTCGGCTAGACGAAGATAAGCTTGCTCGACCCGCGCCTCCGCCCGTTTCCTATCGTCGATGTCAGCGTTCGTCCCATACCATTTGACGATGGTTCTCGATTCGTCGCGCAAGGCGTTACCACGAAATAGAAACCACCGATACTCGCCATCGAAACGACGGAAGCGTACTTCAATCTCTCCTGGTTCTCCGGTGCGCAGGATCGATCGCCAATACTCTTCGATTCGGTTCAAGTCGTCCGGGTGAATTGCTACGGTCCATCCCCAGCCCAGCGCTTGTTCCAGAGAGAGACCCGTGTAGTTGAGCCAGCGATGATTGAGGAAATCAACAGAACCGTCTGGGCGAGCTGACCATGCCAACGTGGGCATCGTGTTGATGATTAGGCTCAAATCGCGCTCGTTCGATTGCAGAGCTTCTTCGGCCCTTTTGCGGTCCTCGATGTCCGTCGCGGCCGCATACCATCGATCGATTCTTCCCTGCTCATCGAGCACAGGATTGTAGCGGTTCAGGAACCACCGATATTTGCCGTCCTTGCGTAGCGCACGTTGCTCATTTCCGAATGGTACGGGACGTGTGAGCGCCTCCCGGCGCACCTCGCGGAGCCTCTCCACATCTTCGGGATGAAAAAAACGAGCGCGATAGTCCTTTTTCTGAGCATCTTCCAGAGTGATCCCGAAGTAATCCAGCACCGCTTGATTCGCATACAGCACGGATCCATCGGCGCGCAACACATGAATATAGGTGGGAATGGCGCTGATCATTAGGCTCAAATTGCGCTCGCTCGACTTCAGAGCCTCCTCAGCCTTCTTGCGATCGTCGATGTCTGTAAGGAGGAGATACCAGGCGGTTATCGTACCCTCCGCATTCCGCACTGGGAGGCCGCGAACCTGGAACCACCGGTAAACGCCATCTGCGCGTCGACAACGGTGCTCAACCTCGTAGATCTGTCCCGTTTCGATCGACTTTTTGCGCGCCTCGATTACGCGAGGAAGGTCGTCAGGATGAACGGCATCGGTCAGGGCCCAATTCTTCAACTCTTTGCTGGTTTTGCCAAAATACTCAAGCGTCTGTCGGTTGAGAAACTCCACTTCGCCCGTTCCACTCGTCGTAGTCACGAGTCCGGGAATGTTGTCGACAATCTGCCGCCACGAGAGTTCTCTCGCACGTAGGGTTTCCTCTCCCCGCTTGCGATCCTCGATGTCTACACATGTTCCGTACCATTTGAGGATGCTGCCCGATTCATCCCGCAGTGGATTGCCGCGAATCAGGAACGATCGATAGGAACTGTCGAACCGGCGTATTCGCGCTTCCGTGTCGACTGCGGTGCCCGAAGCCAGACACGATTGCCACTCCTCGACAAGTTTCGTACGGTCGTCCGGGTGAATGGCATCCGCCCACCCCCAGCCCTGCGCTTGTTCCGCGGTCATGCCCGCATATTCGAGCCATACTTTGTTAATGAAGTCGCAGTAGCCGTCCGGACGAGTCGTCCATGCCGCTGTGGGTATCGTATTGATGATGGCGGTAAGATTGCGCTCGGTCGAGTGCAGAGCCTCTTCCGCACAGGCGTTGGCGATAGCGAGCGCGGCCTGATTCGCAAACAAACCTAACCAAGTGAATTCTTTTTGACCGAGAGGCTGGCGGCTGAAGACAGCGACAACGCCCAGCAGTTTGTCTCGAAAGAGGAGGGGATGACCCGCAAAACTGCGAATCGCCTCACGTTTCGCCCAATCGGGTCGCACAATCCAATCGTTTTGCACGGCGACGTCTTCGACGAGAATCGGATGCCGGCTTGCCGCCACCTGACCAACCTTTCCGACATTGAACGGCATTCGAGCAAAGTGCCCCTGCAGGAAAGACCAATCCTCTCCTGGTGAATTGATGGGAGTTCCGGCGCTTGCGACGAGAGAAAGATCATCTAGGGAACCCGATACAGCGTGGCAAAAGCTTGGGAGGCCTGCCGATGGCAGCAGCCAAATCCGAGCCAGCGCCACCCCCGGCTGGGATGCCAACCCTTGAACGATACTCTGCAGGACGGACTCGACGCGCTGCTCTGATGTGACGGTCACCGCTAAAGCGAGCAGAGGCTCTGCCGTTAGTGACATCGCGGGCCCTGTTGACGTCCCCACAAGCCCTCCCGCCGAATGGCAAGAAATCTCCGGGAAAGAGGGCATCTACATTATCGTGGTCTGATGAGCGATTCAAATGGTCACGAATTGTGACTGTCTTAGCTGCACAGAATTGTCTGGCCTTTGGAGAATCTACATAACAGAGTTTCGCGCGTGTTCTTCAGAATTGAAGTTTCAGCGCCAACTGAATCGAGCGCGGGCCGCCGATCTGGTACAAGGGATTGAGGCCGCCGCTCTGCCCGCCACTGCCCAGGGAGTTGGCCAGCATCTGCGTCGGCTGACCGAATTGCGGCGAACTCAGGTAATTTATGGGGCTGCCGAAATTCGGGTGGTTGAAGATATTGAAGAAATCGGCCCGCGCTTGAAGGAAAAGCTGCTCGGCAAGCGAAAACCGTCTACGCAGAGTTAAGTCGACCTGTGTTGCGCCGAACCCACGCAAGGCGTTGCGTCCCAAGTCTCCCTGCCCTGCGGTTGGTATGCTGAATGCGGCTGCGTTGATCGCCTTTCCGCCGGGTGCGTTCGCCTCATCAAGGTAGAACGATACTCCCGGATTTACATTCGGGCGCTGCACGCTATTTGCGCCCGACACCGCTGCTGCCGACGCACCGAAGGGATTTTGTCCGGTCACCACATTCACCGGCGGAGCGCTGCGCGCGTAAATGATCGAATCCGTGGACCAGCTCCCAAACACCTGCTTCAACACGTTCTTGCGCGGCCTGGGAATGTCGTAGGAGACGGCCCCGGAGAAGGTATGCCGGATGTCGTAGTCGGAAGGGCCACGCTCAGCCGATGCAGACGACGCGCTCAGCGGAACATTCTGGAAATTGCCATCAGAGGAAACGTCGTCAATGGAGTGCGCCCAAGTATAGGAGACCAGCGTTTGCAGACCATGCGACAAGCGGTGGCGGTATTGTGCCTGCAACGCGTTATAGCTGGAGGTTCCGGCATTGCTCAGCAAATCGAATTCACCAGTGAAAGTCGGACTCGGCGCAATGAAAACGTCCTTCCTCATCAGCTTCCGCCCCCCAGCGCCAACATACGTAAGGCTCAGAACATCACTCCTACTTAGGCTGTGCTCGATGGCTGCGTTCCATTCATAGGTCCGCGGCAGCACGTGGTTTGGATTCACGACAGACATGACCGCCGCAGGAGGACTCGTGCTGAAAGGCGGAGGAGCGGCGGCGCTGGGGCTCAGCGGGAATGCAGTCCCGAAAATCCGCTTTTGCTGAATGTAGGGGAAACTGATCATTGCATTGGTGATATCGGAGTATCCGAGGTCGTAGAAAATACCGGCGCCAGCCCTGAACACGGTGTCGGGGAACGCTTGCCAAGCCAAACCGAGCCGCGGTACGAAATCATCTTTCTTTGGATGCCACAGAGGCGTTCCCGCCGGCGCCAGGGTCGCGGTCGCAAGATCGCTCACTTGGTTCACCGTAAACGGCGGAGTGCCATTCGGTGACGAAGGAGCGGTGTTGTAGTCCCAACGCAGTCCATAGGCAATCGTCAAGTTGCGAGTTGCTTTCCAAGTGTCTTGGGCGAAGATGCTCCAGTTGGAGATGACCATTTGCACATCGGCCGTCCTGGAAGCTACGGAGGCCAGTCGGACTGAGTTGGCGAGAACCTTCGCCAAAGACCCGAACTGGTATCCCGTTTGATAGGTAAGCGATCCTTCCTCCGGATGCAGGCGCCGGTAATCAAGGCCGAACTTCACTTGGTGAGCGCCAACGACCCTTGAAACGTTGTCCGTCACATTGATCTGATGTTGAGTATTGTCTGCGATCTTGCCCAGATCAAAGTTGAGCCCGAAGGGATTGAAGTCGCCAAAGAAACTGAAAAAGGAATTGCTGGATGTCTGAGGGGATGGCAATAGAACAGAGTCAGGCGGGGACAGTGCACCGGCGAAGTTGTCCAGGGTTAGGAAACTCTGGCCTCGACTCAGGCTATAATTGAAGCGGAACTCATTGATCACATGCGGCGTGATCGTTCCGTTCGTACCCACAGTCGCAGTCTGCGTCCGGGGTTTCGTATGGTTAAGATTGCTATAAGCCGTCCTGAACCTGCCCCCGCCACGCTGAACAATACTCGATGGAGCATCGCTGTATCTCGCAAACAAAGTGACTCGTTGCGAGAGCACGTAATCGACCCGCCCGCTGTAGGAATCCAGAGAGGCGGGATCGGAGTAGCCGGCGACGAACACAGCCGTGCCATTGCCAAGCTCCGCCCCGGTGGGCAAGGGAAAAGCGCTGAGCAGAGGCTGTACTGCCGCGGGCGCATTTTGGCGCGAAGCCAGGTCGGGCACGTAGGTGTTGGCGACCTGGGGTTGTCGCACTCTCACACCCTCGTAAGAACCGAAGAAGAATAGTTTGCTCCTCAGAATTGGGCCCCCGAGTACGCCGCCGAAATCGTTCTGCCGCAACTCGGGCCGTGGGAGCCCGCTGCTATTGGCGAACCAGTTGTTGGCATCGAGTACGTCATTGCGGAGATATTCGAATGCCGTACCGTGAAAAGTATTCGTGCCGCTCTTGGTCACCACCGCTACCTGTGCCCCCGGGGTGCGGCCAAATTCCGGAGCAAAGGTCGAGGTCTGGACGCGGAATTCCTGCAGGGCATCAAGCGAAACCAGATTGCTCATCCCGCCGACGGCGCTGGTCGCGGGAAGCTGGCCAGTCCCGCCTTGGCCAAAACTGGAAACAGGCGATCCGAGATTCGCGCTCACGCCATCCACGGTGAAGTAATTCGCGTCCGGGCGCTGGCCGTTAACACTGAATTGCCCTTGCTCAAAGAAATTGTTTGTTACCAGCACCACTCCGGGTGTCAGGTCGATTAGCGCGCTGAAGCTGCGTCCATTCAGCGGCATGTTCTCCACGAAACGGTTGTCGATTAGAGCGCTAACCGTTGCCTCGGAGACTTCAAGCAGTGGCGCACCGGCTTCCGCCGTGACAGCGTCGGTTACCTCACCCACCGCCATCTCGAAATCGACCGCAAGAGCGTCTTGCACATGCAGGATCACGTCGGGCTTGATCAACTTCTTGAAGCCCGGCTTTTCCACTTCGATTCGATAAGGTCCCGGCGGGAGATTCATCAGGGAATATTCGCCCAAGGCGTTGCTGGTAGTTTCGTACCGGACATTGGTGTCAGCGCTGATGGCCGTCACTTGCGCGTCGGTCATAACTGCCTTCGTTCGGTCGGTGATGCGGCCCGAGAGCGACGCATTGGTGGATTGGGCGCGAAGAGCAGAAGGGAACAACATCAGGAGGAGAAAGCCGAGGGCCGGTAAGCGGTTCATAGTCACACCCCAAGGAAAATCTAGGGTGGCGAAAGTACTCCGGTGACGGACGATGGTCAATGAGACATAGGTCTTAGGGTCTTCATTGGAGGAAAGGCAGGTGGGGATATGAAGAAGGGAGAGGGACGCCAGGAGGGCCGGGACCTTGCGCATAATTTCACCCCACACTGACTCGGATTTCGAGACGCTACTCCCAGGTTCCTAGCACGTCAACACCCGAAATGATTGCGTCCCGACAGCCAATAAGGGTGATGCCCCGTTCCTCCCGATGAGATAAATGGGAGTAAGATGTGGGCGCTGTGAGCAAAACGCAGGGGAAAAGACGAAGCGTTGTTACGCTAGGTATTGTGCTGGCTGGCGCGCTGCTGGCGTGGTGTCCGGGGGCGCGGGCGTTGGACCCGTCGCTGGACGTGAGCCAGTACGCGCACACGGCGTGGAAGACTCGCGACGGGTTTACCCAAGGCGCCATCACCTCGATTGTGCAGACACCCGACGGTTATCTCTGGCTGGGCACGGGATTCGGATTGCTTCGTTTCGATGGTGTGAGGGCAGTCCCGTGGCAGCCGCCAACCGGTGAGCAACTCCCCAACAACCGCATTGGAAAGCTACTCGTCACGCGCGACGGAACTCTTTGGATTGGCACGTTTAAGGGGCTTGCCAGTTGGAAGGACGGTAAGCTGACTCAGTACAAGGAGCTTGCTGGGCAGCAGGTCCTTTCGCTCTTTGAGGGTCGCGAAGGGATGGTATGGGTTGGCGGGGCATTCCCCGGGCCCGGAAGGCTCTGCGAGATTCACGATGGGACGGTCCAGTGCCACGGAGAAGACGGCAGTCTTGGCCGCGCGGTGCTCGGTTTGTATGAAGACAGCAACGGCAATCTCTGGGTGGGAGTGGACGAAGGACTGTGGCGATGGAAACCCGGCCCTCCGAGATTCTATTCGCTGCCGGGCGAGCCGAACGGGATCCAAGGTCTTGCGGAAGACGCTGACGGTGCCCTCTTGATCTGCTTGCGCGGCGGAGTCAGAAGGTTCGTGGACGGGAAAGCCGTGATGGCCTACCCGTATCCCGGTCAGGACCGACAGCTTCAGGCCCTAAGGCTGCTCCGGGGTAGCCGGGGCGCTTTGTGGATCGGAACGCAAGCGCGGGGGCTGGCGCACGTACACCAAGGACGCACTGACTGGTTTTCGCCGTCTGACGGGCTTTCCGGCGAAGACGTTGCCGCCCTCTTTGAGGATCGAGAAGGGAATATTTGGGTGGCTACCGAAGGTGGCCTGGACCGGTTTCGGGACTCTGCCGTCACCACGTTTTCTAGGAAACAGGGGCTGTCGGATCCTATCGTCTCGTCGGTTCTAGCGGACGGGGATCGGGGTGTCTGGCTCGCCACTATTGGTGGCTTGAACCGATGGAAGAGAGGGCAAATTAACGCTTTCGACGGCAGAGGCGGGAAACTCAATGAGCTTGCTCCCCATTCTCTTTTTCAGGATAGTCGCGGTCGAACCTGGGTCTCGACATTTCGCCAGTTCGGGTACCTGGAGGACAACCGTTTTATTTCGGTACGTGGAATTCCCGGCGGCAATGTGCATGGCATCGCGGAGGACACCGCAGGGAATCTCTGGATCGCCAACCAGAATGTCGGTCTTTTTCAATTGGCACATGGCAATGTGGTTCAACAAATTCCTTGGGCCACGTTCGGACAGAAGGACTACGTGTGGTCTCTTGCGGCTGATCCCTTGCAAGGTGGCCTATGGATTGGGTTTGTTGGCGGCGGCATCGTCTACTTTAGAGATGGTCAAATACGCGCACGGTACTCGGCCGGCGACGGGTCGGGCGATCACTTTGTTAACGACTTTCGATTTGACGCAGACGGCGCGGTCTGGGTCGCGACCGAAGGCGGGCTGAGCCGGCTCAAAGACGACCGAGTGGCCACGCTAACCAGCAAAAATGCGCTGCCCTGCGATGGGGTTCATTGGGTGGTCCAAGACAACGACCAAGCGTTCTGGCTTAACATGCCTTGTGGGCTGGTGCGCATTACGCGCTCTGAAATAGATGATTGGGCCGCGGCAGCGGACAAAGATAAAGATACTAAGTGGACGGTCCGAGCCACGGTTTTCGAAAGCTCTGACGGAGTTCGGAGCCAGCCGCTTTCTGGCGGCTACAGGCCGCAAGTCACGCGGTCATCGGACGGGAGACTGTGGTTCGCGGGTATGGACGGTGCGAGCGTCATTGATCCGCGCCACCTTCCGTTTAACAAACTTCCGCCGCCGGTACATATCGAGCAAATCACCGCTGATCGCAAGACGTACGATCCAGTTTCCTACGGTAATGGGCGCTTACCTCTGCCCGCCCGGATTCGCGATCTGGAGATTGATTACACTGCCCTGAGCCTGGTTGTGCCGGAGAAAGTGCGCTTTCGCTACAAGCTGGAAGGGCGGGACCGCGATTGGCAAGACGCCGGTAATCGCCGTCAGGCCTTCTATAGCGACCTGCCTCCGCGCAACTACCGCTTCCGCGTGGTGGCCTGCAACAACAGCGGCGTGTGGAACGAAGCCGGCACGTTCCTGGATTTCTCTGTCGCTCCGGCGTACTACCAGACGACCTGGTTCCGTTTGTCGTGCGTGGGCGCATTTTTAGTTTTGCTTTGGGCGCTGTATCAATTCCGCCTGCGTCAAATAGCGCGGGAGTTCAACGCAGGGCTGGAAGCACGCGTGAACGAGCGGACGAGGATCGCGCGCGAGCTCCATGATTCGCTTTTGCAGGGTTTTCAGGGGTTGATGTTCCGCCTGCAGGCGGTGCGCGACCTTCTACCCGGCCAGCCCGGCGAAGCCATGCAGGCGCTCGATATTGCGCTGGAACGCGGGGACAAAGCCATCGTGGAAGGCCGGGATACCGTTTCGGACTTACGCGAGCCCATAGTCGGCGGTAAGGACATAGCCGAGGCATTGACTGCTCTGGGCGAGGAACTGGCGCTGCAGAGTAGCAACGGAGCAGGGCCGTGCGTCCGCGTCCTGGTAGAAGGGAAGCAACGCGAGCTCGATCCTGTGCTGCGCGACGAGGTGTACCGCATTGCCCGCGAGGCATTGCGAAACGCGTTCCGCCATGCGAAGGCGCAAAAGATCGAAGCGGAAATCACGTATGCTGATTCCGAATTTCTTTTGCACGTGCGCGACGATGGAATGGGAATTGCTCCCGAGATTGCCAACCAGGGGGCTCGTTCCGGACACTGGGGGCTCCCCGGAATGCGCGAACGCGCCAAGAGCTTTGGCGGGAAGCTGGAAATTTGGAGCCAACGCGCAGCCGGAACGGAAATCGCGTTGACGGTTCCCGCGTCTATTGCTTATGGGAAACCCAACGCCCGCCGCAGATTCCGGTTCTGGCGAAGGAAGGCTGGGGAAAGTAATGGGCAGCAGTCCTAAGATGGTCACGAGTCCTGGTCCAATTCGCGTTCTTACGGTTGACGACCATGCGCTCATCCGGGAAGGGATCGCCGCGCTCGTCGGCAATCAAAAGGACATGCGTTTGGTCGGCGAAGCGTCAAACGGGCGCGAGGCCATTGAACAGTTTCGGTTGCACCGCCCGGACGTGACGTTGATGGATTTGCAGATGCCGGAGATGAATGGGATCGACGCCCTGATTGCCATTCGAGGCGAATTTCCTGGTGCGCGGATCATTATGCTGACGACGTACGCTGGCGACGTTTTGTGTAAACGCGCGATGCAGGCCGGAGCGCAAGCGTACATCTTAAAGGGCAACGTGAGGAAGGATTTGCTGGACACCATCCGAGCGGTTCGCGCCGGCAAGAAGTTTATTCACGCGGAGGTGGCCGCTGAACTCGCCAGCCATGCCGCGGATGATGCTTTGAGTGAAAGGGAGATTGAGGTTCTGTCCCTGATTGCGGCGGGAAACTCGAACAAGCTGGTTGCTGATCAGCTGGCCATCTCGGAGGATACCGTCAAGGGCCACGTCAAAAGCATTCTTTCCAAGCTCGGGGTCAATGACCGAACCCACGCCGTGACCGCCGCTTTGAAGCGCGGAATCATCGAATTATAAATCATTTATAAACCACCCGAAAGAGTACAAAGCGTTCCTCACATTTGGGGATTCGCGAGTTCCGCTATCCCATTACTCTCGCCGAGAAGGGGTGTGAAATACGGCGAGGTAAGGGGAAAACTTGCAACGATTGTTTACCATGTTTCCTGACGGTTGGCCCGGAGTTGGACTGTTTGTCCTGCGTGTAGCAACAGCGATTCCCTTGATGGTTGATGGCAGCATTAAATCTTGGGGAATGCCGCATGACGCGCTTTACCTGAGATTCATTGAGGTCGGCGTTGGAAGTTTGCTGCTGGCAGGATTGTGGACGCCGGTAGCGGGAGTTTTGCAGGCAATCATCCAACTTTGGCTTGTCTTCTCGGCAAGGGACGTAGTGGTCGTTCATCTCTTCCTCGCGGCTTTCGGACTCAGTGTAGCCATGCTTGGCCCAGGTGCATGGTCCGTGGATGCGCGGCTGTTTGGCAGAAAACGGATTGATATTCGAAGTCGCTAGGGGCCCCCTTCGCCGGCTTTCCGCAGGCGTTTCGTAACTCCAAAGAGCTATTTTCCAATTCCTCAAAGAAGTATTTCCCGCCTCCTCAACATGGTCGCCAGCCGCGCCCCGAAATAGCCTGCGGCGCGCGACTCCATTTGGGGTTGTTGTGCGGAACAGGTTCGCGCGACTATCTGCGCGTTGGTCAGAGGAGTTGGCAGGAAGTACTCCTTTGAGTATTCGGGAAATAGCTCTTTAGGGTTGCGACCAATGTCCAATTGCATCGTTTGTGCGGTTCTGGTGTTATCGCATCGTCGCAAGTTCTGATGGAGCCTTTTTGCAGTAGAAGGAGCGGTCATGGTCACAGCAACACAAATTGCCCAAAGAAAACAGTTGGACGCGAGAAAGCGGAGTTCCGGAGCGTGCCACTTCGAGGAGGCGCTGCGGGAAAAGGTCGTGGGGCAGGAAGAGGCTGTGCAAGCGATTGCCGATCTCTACCAAGTGTTCTGCGCCGGTCTGCATTGTCCCGGACGACCAGTAGGAAACCTGCTGTTTCTAGGACCGACCGGTTCCGGCAAAACGCGCACGGTCGAGGCCGCAGCCGAGATTCTGTTCGGAGACAGCCGAGCAGTGATTAAAGTCGACTGCGCGGAATTCCAGCACTCCCACGAAATCGCGAAGTTGATTGGTTCTCCGCCGGGATATCTGGGCCACCGCGAAACACACCCACTCATCACGCAAGAAGAGCTCGCAAAGAGTCACCGAGAAGGCCTAAAGCTGAGCTTTTTACTGTTCGATGAAATTGAGAAGGCCAGCGACGCGTTGTGGCAGTTGCTGCTGGGAATGCTCGATAAAGCGACGCTCACGCTAGGCGATAACCGGCGCGTGAATTTGTCGCAGACGGTGATTTTTCTGACGTCGAACCTAGGGAGTAGCCAAATCGCGGATCTGATGGACGGAGGCATAGGATTCATCCAGCCGAACGACAAGCCCCGAGCAGGATTGCAGAAAAAGGTGGAGAGGGCGGCGGTGGAAGCAGCCAGGCGCAGGTTCTCGCCTGAGTTTATGAATCGCTTGGACAAACTGGTGGTGTTCCATCCCCTGAAGCGCGAGGAACTGGACGAAGTGCTGGAGATCGAACTGCGCAATGTTCAGAAGCGCGTGCTGGATTCGACGACGCGGCCGTTCCTATTCCGAATCACTGAGGAAGGCCGCGAGTTCCTGCTGCAGGAAGGAACCGACCAGCGATACGGAGCGCGTCACTTAAAACGAGCGATTGAGCGGTATGTGGTCTGTCCCATTGCGAGATTGCTGGCCACGGCACAAGTCCATCAAGGCGATACGCTGCTGATTGATCGGCATCCAGGCGACAAGGGTTTGGCTTTTTCACGAGACACGGAAAGACGGTTTTCCGATCCAAGGGTTGCTCTCGCAGGCAGGAATTCCGGTCAGCTCACGACCGCGGAAGCGCACGCGTAGATGGGCAGAGAAAGGACCAGAACATGAGCACAGTATCAAACTCGGTCATGCAAGCTAGTCCATATCCCGAAAGCTCACCGATGAATGGCAGTCTCTATAGCCATCATGAACGGACGGCACGCAAGCCAGAACGTGCGGAAGCCTCGTTCCTGGACACGATCGTCGGGCGCCGCGGCAGCCTGCGGTCAATTCTCAGTCAGGTCGACGCCGTGGCGGGGACGAATACAACGGTCTTGATTACCGGCGAGACCGGCACCGGTAAGGAAGTCATTGCGCGAGCGATTCACGAGCTCAGCCCCCGCCGAAACCGGAACCTGGTGAAGGTGAACTGCGCGGCCATGCCTGCCGGCCTTCTGGAAAGCGAACTCTTCGGCCATGAACGGGGAGCCTTTACGGGCGCTATCAATTCTCATGTGGGCCGCTTTGCGCTGGCGGATCGCGGCACTCTGTTCCTCGATGAGATTGGAGATATGCCGCTGGAACTCCAGCCCAAGCTGCTCCGGGTTCTTCAGGAGCGTGAGTTTGAAGCGGTGGGCAGCACGCGCACCACGCGAGTGGATGTCCGCGTGGTTGCGGCGACCAACCAAGACCTCAAGCAAATGGTGCGCGACCGGGAATTCCGTGAAGATTTGTACTACCGGCTGAACGCGTTTCCGATTTACTTGCCACCGCTCCGGGAAAGGAAAGCCGATATCCAAGCGTTGGTGGAATACTTCGTACAACAGTTTGCAGCGTCGATGGACAAAACCATCGAAACCATTCCTGAAGAAACCATGCGCGCGGTGGTTCGTCATTGCTGGCCCGGGAACATTCGAGAACTGCAAAACTACATCGCTCGGGGCGTAATCCTTTCCAATGATGGAGTTTTTGAACCAGGGCCACTCGAGAGCTGTGCACCGTTGGAGCCAGAGCCAGAGGTTGCAAATCCGACGCTGGAAGATAAGGTGCGCCGAGAAATTCTCGCCGCCTGCCAGCGTTCCAATTGGAAGCTCGGAGGTCCGCGCGGAGCAGCGGCCCGACTCGGCTTGAAACGCACCACACTGTTTTACAAGATGAAGCGCCTTGGTATTGCGCCACCGGCGAACAATTGGCAGGACTAAGTCGAATACAACCTGCCTGCTTACGCGCTGTGTATGAAAGCCATAGGTGATCTGGAATGAAGAGTGGTTTGCGCCTGATTGTCATTGTGCTAAAGACGGTGTTGGCTGCATATCTGATCGGCTGTGTCGGCCTCTCATGGCTGCAGCAACTCCGGCCAAAGTTGGAAAAGTTCGGTCGTATGCATCCGAAGGAGCATAGAAATGGTGAGACAGAGCCAGAAACAAGAAGGCCAATTCGCGTCGTTCGAAGATACGACGGCGCACCTGCCTGAACCTTTTGCAGCGGCGGCTCGTGGGAGATCGCATGGAAATAGGACCGGCCCTAATGGCGATCAAACGCAAAAGTTCCATCCCCATGGAGTCAGGCGCCTCTGTCTAGCCATCGTAAATCGCGCCATCCTCGATGTCCTGGAGAACGGCGGAGAATCACGAGAAGCGAAGCGATGGCTGTTGAGCAGAGACTTCGATAGCCTGCAAGCGACGTTCGAGTGACCCCAGAACTTTTTCGCATTGCTCGTGCGGCTTGAACTTTTAGCCCGCCTGCGTTCGGTCTCACCGGACGCCATGCTTACCCAGAAACTTCTATGAAAGGCGATGACCGCTTAACTTTCCAAATCCCCCAGGTGGAGCGCACCGACAGCGCGACTAATTGAGATGGACAGTTCCGCCAAGCGCGGAGTATCCTAAACGCCTTCCTAACGGCCAATCCGCATGGAGGATGTTCCATGGACGCATCTGGTCTACCAATCGCCTTTGCCGGCTCGACCCTCGGTCGCTATCGGCACATTTGTGCGTTTTTCAATTCGCCACAGGAGGAGTACGAAACCCTGCTGCCGTTCGTGCGTGAGGGCATCGAACGCGGCGAGCGT
>Ga0126381_100001788_pt1 | contig 23042 bp, 14 predicted proteins | sample PanSoiMetPlot_28_FD_96465 | JGI IMG/M metagenome (GOLD analysis project Ga0126381, IMG submission 96465) | Tropical forest soil microbial communities from Panama - MetaG Plot_28 | ecosystem: Environmental > Terrestrial > Soil > Tropical forest > Bulk soil | place: Panama | collected 2016-02-17 | reverse complement strand
GTGGCTGGCCTCTGCGTTCAACAAGGTCGTCATGGTAACGCGACTCGCGCGTGTTCTTGGTTGGAGACAAGGACGCTACTTGGGTCGCGTGATGCAAATGTTCGAGCGGGGCGACATGGATGAGGCTTTGAGACACGCAATTCCTCTGTCTTCTATCTCTGATTCTCCCATTTTGAGAATGACCTTTGGGCTGCCGGGAGTCAGACAGAATCTCCGGCTCAATCCATTTGGGCGCCGCCCTAGTTCGGCAATGATGTTAGGTCAGTCCCTGTATTCCCATCTTCATCAACTCTATAGGTCCATGTTCAAGCGATTGGAAGCTCAGGGAAGGATTGGAGAGGCCGCGTTCGTTCTGGCCGAGCTTCTGCGGGCAAACGAGGAAGCCGTCGCTTTCTTGGAACGTAACGGCAGATTGCGCGAGGCGGCCGAAATTGCTGAGGCTCGGGAGCTAGCTCCCGAAATCATCGTTCGGCAGTGGTTCGTCGCTGGAGAAAAAGAACGAGCTATTCAGGTCGCACGTAAGACGGGAGCATTCCCCGGAGCGGTTTTGCGACTTGAGAAGTCGCGCCATCCGGCTGCTCCCGAGCTGCGGAAGCTTTGGGCGCGATCGCTAGCGGACGCAGGGAACGTGGCGGTCGCAGTTGACGTTCTCTGGCCTCTAGAGTCCGAGAGGTCTACTGTTGTCGAATGGATGAGGCAAGTGGCTGCGGTCGGAGGGCGAGCGGGAGCACGATCTCTGGCCCGACTCCTTAGCGTGACCCAAGATGAACATCGGGAATTTTGGCCACGGGCGCTTGAGCTATTGCACGGTCATTCTGTGGAAGAGGCTCCTGCCAGAATGGAATTTGCTGAGACTCTCCGAAAGGAACGCAAGTCCCCGCAGGCACAGACTCTGGCGCGGCTCGCGGCGCGGGCCGTTTTGCGCGATTCCGGAGAAGGGCTGCATTCGCTCGGACCCGTTCCTATCCGCCAGCTCATCGACTGCTCCGGAGACGGTGCCCTGCGCGCAGATGTTCCCCCGCGACCTCACAGCAGAAGGGCTGAACTCAATGATTTGAGCACACCCCGCCGCTACTTCCTCGCTACCAACGATCGAGGCTCGACGCAGATGTCAGACGCCGTGCTGCTTCAAAACGGAAGTTGCGCGGTTGCAATCGGGGAAATAGGTCTAAAGCTAATTACCAGGGACGGTCGCACGATAGCTCATTTTGACGAACCCGCAGATTGCTTAGTGGTCTCGGAAAACGGCAGCAAAATCATCACCATGGCCCGTCGGGGCGGCGTGTGGTGTCTTTCGAGGGTGGATATTTTGTCACGCAAAGCTACGCCGTGGTGTCATGCTGAGATCAGCCGTTTTGCCACAAGCTTCGATGGCGCCACCTGGTACGTCGTCTGTGGACAAGACTTGTATGCAATTGATGCCACGTCGCCGCGGCTTGATGCTTTGTGGCGAATACCTGATCTAGGCCATTTGGTTGGCCCTCTCACACTTGCTTCCGCCAAGTTGGATTTCGTGACGTATAAAGACAAAAACCTCTGGCTTTGGGAGTATCAGCTCCCCCAACTCCGTCTCAAGAGCAAGACGCTTCTGCCGTTCCCACACCCCCTCGAAACCGTGAGAGAGATTCGACTAGTTTCTTGTTCCGAAAGCGGAGTTCTCGATTGCTCCACCGTCCTTGCGCCTCAAACAGCGACCGGCGGTGAAACTCAGAGTACTTCGGCTCGTCACGTCCTCTTTAGAAAAACCAACGGCAGCTGGACCGAATTCTTGACTCTTGGCGCTGATGAACAAGTACAAGCCGATCCCGTTGTTACTAATGATTGGTTGGCTCTTTGCCTTGCATCCAAGGTTGAAACGCGCATCCTCGTCTATAGCTATGCCAAAGGCGCGAAGCCGGCCCTCCGAATCGAAATAGGAATCGAGGGAAGATGCAATCCCAGCATTCGATTCGGTGATTCGGTGCTTACGATCACCGACGATCTCGGGCGCTTGCGCGCCTACGAACTTACTTATGGCGAGCAGATACGAGACCTGGCTCTATGAGTGAGATTCTGAAATTGGGCCAAGGCTCTTAAGGGCTCTCGGACGACTTGCTTACATCCTTGCCAACAACTATGCTCAAAAACGCCCATTTCAGCCGGTCTCGGAGCGGGGAAGTCATTTGAAACAAAAGAGATTTAACGCCCCGGGGTTTTATCGGCAGGTAGCGGGTTCAAGTCCCGGCCTCGGCTCGAGAGTTCCTGTTTTTCTGCCTGGGAACCACAGCGAAGCAAAGACAACTCCAACCGCGGCTTCAACTAAAACTCGAATTAGCAATTTAGGCGGCCAGCAGGCCATCCTGTTTTTTTTGGTTTTTGGTCGCTCCCGCCATCTCAGTTTGGCCACAGAAAAAGGAGGAACCTGATGAGCCTTCCTCTTTCGCGTAGAAGGTTTCTAAATAGCGCAGGATTCGCCGCGACTCTCCCCGTTTGGCCCGGTCCTCTCCGCGGAAGCTCGCACAAAGAGGAGTCATCGGGCATTGCGACGCCCGATTCTCCGGCTGTGGCCGACCGCATTGTGGATATGCATGTTCATTTCGACGAGAAGAATCCCAATTTCATCGGCGACCTCCTGAAAATCTGCGACCGCCTGAATCTCACAGCCTGTGTGCTCACGCCTTTTGCGAACCGAAAAGTGGTCCTCGATGCGGCGAAGCAACATCCTAATCAGATCATTCCGTTTGGCTTCGTCGATTTAGACGCTCCGGATGTGGTCAAGCAGGTGGAAGAACTTCACGCGATGGGCTATCGTGGACTGGGCGAAATGGAATTTGTGAAGAAGCCGTACAACGATCCGTCCTATTTCCCTGTATACGAACTCGTGAACCGGTATGGCTGGATCGTTCTTTTCCACACCGGCATCGTGTTGCGGAAAAAATTTGATGAGCCGGAAGACGTTGCATCCGGCCGTATGCGGCCAATTCATCTGGAAGAAATTGCCCGCCGCTTTCCAAAAATCACCGTGTTGGGCGCCCACTGCGGCAATCCCGAGTACGAGTGGGCCGCGGAAATTGCGCGGTGGAATCCTAACGTGTTTTGGGATTTGAGCGGTTCGACGCTTACGAAAATGCAATCGCGGCTGGCGGACTTTCAGAAAATCTTTTGGTGGTCGAACACGGAATGGCAGAGCCCGGAATGGAAGGTAAAAACGCTGGGTGGCGACACGAGCGCCTTCATAAAAATCGTCTTCGGGTCGGACAACGGTCTGGAAGGGATCGAACCCGTCGTGAAACAATACCACGCGCTGTTCGAAGCGTGCGCCGTTCCAGAACGCACGCGCAAAATGATCATGGGCGGAACTTTATCGAAGATGCTGGCACTCCCCGATGGTGATTAAGATTTGCAAGGACAAGGCTTCTCTGGGCAGGGCTGCGGCAGAGCAGGCTGCTGTTTCTCTCCGCACCGCATTGCAGCAGCGTGGCCGCGCGCGAATCATTGCGGCGACGGGCGCTTCGCAGTTCGAGTTTTTGGATGCGCTGACCGGTATGCCAAATATTGAATGGTCGCGCGTGGAAATGTTTCATCTGGACGAGTACATCGGCCTGCCGGTTTCGCATCCTGCCAGCTTTCGTAAATACCTCCGCGAGCGGCTAATCAGCAAGACCGGAATCACCAAGTGCCACTTTCTCGATGGCGAAGGAGATGTTTCAGGAGTTGTCCGTAGCGTCTCCGCGGAGTTAACCGCCGTCCCGATTGACCTCGCCTTTGTCGGAATTGGCGAAAACGGCCATCTTGCATTCAACGATCCGCCAGCCGACTTTCAAACCGAGGAGCCCTATCTCGTCGTCGAGCTCGATGAAGCCTGCCGCCGCCAGCAAGTGGGAGAAGGCTGGTTCGCCGATCTTTCGAAAGTGCCGAAGCGTGCGATTTCCATGTCGGTACGCCAGATTCTGAAAGCCAACGAGATTCTTTGCATTGTGCCCGATGGGCGAAAAGCCCAAGCCGTCAAATCCTGTTTTGAAGGCGAGGTCAGCGCCCTTGCGCCGGCATCCATCCTGCGCACACATTCAAACACGACGGTTTTTCTGGACAAGCTTTCTTCCGCACTATTGAGTCCGCAGAGTTTGAAGGATATCGTCTCAAACTAAACTCTCATGGCCACAATCGCGCACAACAGCTCGACGCTAGGCCGCCGAACGTCCCGCCTTCGCTGGTGGATTTGCGGGATGCTCTTTGCCTCCACGGTCATTAATTATATTGACCGCCAGACGTTTTCCGTTCTGGGACCTTTTCTCAAGCAGGACTACCACTGGACCAATACGGATTACGCCGCTCTTTGGATCGGATTCCGCGCGGCTTACACCATCGGCCAGACACTCTGCGGAAGGCTGATGGACCGCGCTGGTACCCGGCGCGGGTTGAGTCTGACGGTTCTGTGGTACTCGTTGGTGTCAATTTTCACCCCGCTGGCAAGAGGTTTTTACGGCTTTGGCGCATTCCGCTTCTTACTGGGGGCCGGGGAATCAGGAAACTGGCCAGGGGCGACCAAAGCTGTATCCGAGTGGTTTCCTAAGCGTGAGCGAGGTTTGGCAACGGCTTTGTTTGACAGTGGTTCCTCGATTGGCGGCGCATTTGCGCCCTTCCTCGTCTTGCCTATCTACCTACGATGGGGGCGCGGCCCGGCTTTCATTATTCCCGGCATACTCGGTTTTTTCTGGCTTATGGTTTGGCGACGCAATTACTACACGCCTCAGGAACATCCGCGTGTCAGTGAGTCGGAACGCCAAATGATTCTTGCCGACACGCACGACCTCTATCGTGAACAAGACAAGCCGCCGACGCGCTGGGCCAGTCTGCTCAAATTACCTCAAACCTGGGGAACGATCGTTTCCAAGGGCCTGACGGACCCCGTGTGGTTCTTCGTTACGGATTGGTTCCCGATCTATCTGGTAGCGAAGGGCTTTGCGCTCCAGAGCAGCAAACTTGCGATAGCGATTCCCTTTATCGCCAGCGACTTGGGTAATTTCTTTGGTGGGGCCATGTCTGATTTTCTAATCAGGCAAGGGTGGCCGCTTGGAGCGGCGCGAAAAGCGCTGGTTGTGTTCGGCGGCTTCGGAGTCCTTCTGCTGATTCCAACGGTTTTCACTTTCAAGTTGTGGGCGATTGTTTTCCTTTTCGCGGCGTCAACGTTTTCTTACGCCGCGTTTTCGACCATCGCAAACGTTCTGCCCTCGGATCTCTTCAAGAGCGATTCGGTTGCTTCCGTCAGCGGCATGAGTGGCACGGGTGCGGGGATCGGCACGATCATTGCATTCCTCTTGGTCGGCCACTTTTCCGATGCTCGTCAAGCTACGGGCGCCCATTCCTTCGATCCGATCGTAATGGTTGCCGGGATGGTTCCGTTCGTCGCCATGATTCTTGTGCTGCTTCTAGTCCGCAACACGCGGGCAACGGAGGAGGGGCTGGTCCGCCGGATTTGATATGACGCAGAGGCGAGCAACGCGAAGGACTGCGGTAAGCAGCAAGTGAATTGTAAAGGTTTCGGGGAAAGGTGCTGTCGTGGCGCATCCGAAACCCGAAGCGAATCTGGACGAAGCTCCAAAATAACCGAACCAATAAAAGCGAAAGATATATAATCCGTCCGTTGAAACGGAACTCGATAAATTCGGTGGGAGAAATGCCTTCTAAGAATTTTGCGCGTTATGCGCCATGCACCACGTTGGCTCTCGCTGCCTTGTTGTTCCTCCCTCTAGCCGGAAGAGCCCAGCATCAACCAATACGCGTGATCGCCTTTGGCGCGCATCCTGATGATTGTGATCTTGGCGCAGGCGGCCTCGCCGCAAAATATGCGGCGCATGGCGACAAGGTGAAGTTCGTATCGTTGACTAACGGCGATGCTGGCCATCAAGTAATGCGCGGAGAAGAACTCGCCAGGCGCAGGCGCGCAGAAGCGCAAGAAGCTGGACGACGCATCGGCATCGAATACGAAGTCCTCGATAACCACGACGGCAAACTCCTGCCGACTCTGGATGTGCGCGAACAGGTGATCCGCGAGATTCGCCAGTGGCAAGCGGACATCGTCATTGCTCCTCGGCCAAACGACTATCATCCCGATCATCGGTACACGGGAGTGTTGGTGCAGGACGCCTCATACATGGTCATTGTGCCGGATCTGGTGACGGATACGCCGCCCTTGAAACGGAATCCGGTTTTCCTTTACTACAGCGACCGGTTTACACGGCCACAACCGTTTCGAGCCGACATTGTCGTGTCCGTTGACGACGTGTTCGAGAAGAAGGTCAATATGCTGGACGCCCATGTATCGCAGTTCTATGAATGGCTGCCATGGACTGAAGGGCTGCTAGAGCAAGTGCCAAAGGATCCCGCGGAGCGGAAGAGATGGTTGGCAACAGGGCCGCTGGCCTCAAGAAAGCTGCAGCCGGAATGGCGGCAGGGATTGGAGAAACGCTTTGGGGCGCAAGCGGCAGGCGTTCAGCACGCTGAAGCTTTTGAAGTCACGGAATACGGACGCCAGCCGAGCGAAGAAGAGATTCGCAAGCTTTTCCCATTCTTTCCCGAGCAGTGATTCGCTATTTGCGATGGACCCGCAACGAGACAGAAAGGAGGATTGGTTGTGAAGAGATGCGGTCGGATATTCACTTTGGCGCTCTTCCTGGCGCTCGGCGCATTGGCTCAGGCTCCAAAGGAAAGCGGCTGGATTCCTTTGTTTAATGGAAAAGATCTCAGCGGCTGGAAGAAGAATGGGGACGAAAAGTGGGTAGTGGAGCAGGGGACCATCCTCTGCGAGAGCACAGCCAACAAATACGGCTATTTGACTACGGAAAAAGCGTATAAGGATTTCACGCTCCACCTGAAGTTCAAAGGAGAGGCAGCGGGCAACAGCGGAGTGTTTCTTCGCTCGAAGATCTTGGGGATTGACCCGCAACACGGCCCCGACATTGAAGGCATGCAAGTGGAAGTGGACCCCAACGTGGGCAAGCACACCGGCGGCCTGTACGAAAGCGGGGGGCGCGGATGGGTGGCACAGCCGACAGCAGAAGGAGAACAGGCGCTCAAGCAGGGTGAATGGAATGAGCTGGAAGTATCGGTCGACGGCGCGCACATCGTGACGCAGCTCAACGGTATGAAAATCGTGGACTTCACCGACCCTACTCCCAGATTCACCGACGGCGTCATCGGCTTGCAAATTCACACAGGCGGCGGCGTGAAGATGCGGTGGAAGGACATTTACCTGAAGCCGGAATAGAATGCTGCCTGATTTTTTGGGTCAGCGTCGTTAGAATTCACACTAACGGGTGAGCATGAACAGGGAGAATCGTCGGGTCTTCTTACAAGCTTCCGTGGCGGCGGCGCTGGCCGTTCCTCTTAGCAAGGCCGTTGCCGCAAGAAGCGAGCCTGTATCGGATGCTCTATTCGCAGAAACCCTCGCCATTGGTCAAAGCGCGCCGCATGTAGCCGCCAACGATGGGAAGAAGCCGCTTCGTCTAGGCCTAATCATCGGCATCGGGAAAGACCCCGATGCGGCGATGGCCAAAGTGCGCGACCTGGGCTTGCCCACGAGCCAAGTGTATGTAGACGAGTTTGAGATGGAACTGGCCAGCAAGCTGCGTCAGGCGCTCGAGAAACACCAGATTGAGGCGACTTCGCTGGTTGTTGGCGGGCCCGGCACGGAAGTCTGGGACTTCTACCAAGGACCGCTGACCATCGGTTTAGTTCCTCGCGAGACGCGCTCGGCGCGAATCGCGCACATCAAAAAAGCATCGGACTTTGCAAAACAGTGCGGAATCCAGGCTGTCCAGACGCACTGCGGATTCATTCCCGAAAATCCCAACGATCCGGTTTACAAGGAAACCATTGCGGCGATGAAGGAAGTGGCCGGCCACTGCAAGAACAACGGCCAGAATTTTCGTTATGAAACTGGTCAGGAAACGCCGATCACGCTGGTGCGCGCCATTCAGGACGTGGGGCTGGGCAATCAGGGCGTCAACTTTGATTTGGCCAATCTCATCCTCTATGGAAAAGCGAATCCTGTGGACGCGATTGAACTTCTCGGTCCATATGTTCAGGGAATCCACGCCAAAGACGGATTGTTTCCTACAAATCCAAAGGACCTGGGGAAAGAAGTTCCCATTGGAAAAGGCAAGGTGGATTTCCCGCGCATCATGGCAAGTCTGAAACAGATCAATTATCAGGGCGCGGTTACTATTGAGCGCGAGATTTCCGGGCCGCGGCAAGTAGCGGATGTTCGGGAAGCAAAGGCTTACTTGGAAAAACTGATTGGATAGTAGTAAGGGGGGGAGAAATGGCAGGCGACACGAAACGACTAAACTCTGCAAGTGAACTGGACCGCCGCAAATTCATCGGCGTCGCGGCGGCTACGGCAGGAGCCATGCTGATCAAGCCGGAGCTTGTGCGCGGCACAGCCGCGAATTCCGCCGTGCGCGTAGGCTTGCTCGGCTGTGGCGGGCGCGGGACAGAAGACGCGTCGAACCTCGCGGATACCGGAAACGCCCGCGTGGTCGCTCTAGCGGACATGTTCCAGGACCAACTGGACAACGCGAAGAAACATTTTGACGAGATGCAGCAAAGCAAGGGCTTCTCTACGATTGACGCTTCACAGATTTTTGTTGGTCCAAAAGCCTATCAACAGATGGCGGCCTCAAAGGAAGTGGATGCTGTGGTGATTGCTACGCCCCCTTACTATCATCCTCAGCATTTGGAAGCCATGGTGGCCGGAGGAAAGCATGTTTATCTCGAGAAGCCTGTAGCCGTGGATGTTCCCGGCGCGCTGAAGGTGATGGAGATCGGTAAACACGCTGAGGGCAAACTCAGTTTGGATGTGGGATTCCAGATCCGCGATTGTCCGCCGTTCGTCGAATTGGTCAAGCGCATCCACGGCGGAGCCCTCGGAAATATTGTCTGCGGCGAAGCGCACTATCTTTCCGGTTACATCGACCGGCCCGCTTGGCCAAACGCATCACCCGTTGAAAAGCGCCTTCGTAACTGGGTTTACGACCGCGTTCTCTCCGGGGACATTATCGTTGAGCAGAACATTCATGTGATTGATATTTGCAACTGGGTTCTGAAAAACCACCCGTTGAAGGCTTCCGGGGTGGGCAGCCGGTTGGGCCGGCCAGCGAACGATGGCGACGTTTACGGAAATTATAACGTCGTCTTCCACTATCCCGACAATGTGGACGTCACCTTCAGTTCGACGCAGTTCGCCAAGGGCTGGTGGGACGTGACGGAACGCTTCTTCGGCACAAAGGGAACTTCGCAGTCACCGTACACCGGGCCGCTCGGCATTTGGGGTGATGAACCCTGGCAAGCGCCTTTAACGCAAAAGCCCGGCACTGAGCAGCAAGCTTTCTCCGTTACGGGAAACTTCACTTCCAACCTGGAATTTGCCGATCGCGAGAAGAAGAAAGCGTTTGTGGAAAGCATCACTAGCGGGAATTTTCACAATCAGGCGGCCAAGGGAAGCGAATCCGCAATTTCGTGCATGATGGCGCGCACCGCGGCCTACACGGGGCGCGAAGCGACTTGGGAAGAAACGATGAGGTCCAAAGAAGTGTGGGACTCGAAAATCGATCTGAATAAACTGGGTTGAGGTTGCGATGCGTCCTCGAACACGCCGCGAGTTTCTGAAATCCTCCGTTACCGCCGCTTGTGCGGCCGGTCTCGGCGGAGGAGGGTTTGCAAACTCCTTGGTAGCCGGCGCAACTTCAAAGGCTCTGGCATCTCCGCCGGTACTCTCCCTCAAGAAAGGCGTGTGGTTCGGGATGCTGCCGGAGAAACTCAGCATCGCAGATCGGTACAAGATGGCGCGAGACGTTGGGTTCGAGGTCGTTCAGGCCCCGACCGAACCTGACGAGCATAAGGCCGAAGAAGTCAAAAAAGCTGCCGAAGCCGCCAATATTCGCATCGACTCCGTGATGAACATGGATCACTGGAAGTATCCATTGTCGTCGAGCGATCGCGCGGTTGTGGAGAAAAGCTTGGCGGGCATGCGCGCTTCTTTGCATAACGCCAAGTTGTGGGGCTGCGATACTGTGTTGCTCGTGCCGGCCGTGGTGAATCCCCAGACGTCGTATCGTGACGCCTGGACGCGCTCGCAGAAAGAGATTCGCACGCTGATTCCGCTCGCGGAGGAATTGAAAGTCGTCATCGCTATGGAGGAAGTTTGGAACAAGTTCCTCCTGAGTCCGCTCGAGATGGCAAAGTACGTCAGCGAATTTCAAAGTCCGTGGATCAAGGCCTGGTTTGATGTGGGCAATGTGGTCCTTTATGGTTACCCGCAAGATTGGATTCACACGCTGGGCAATAGCATCGTTAAGCTTCACGTCAAAGATTTCAAACGCAAGGAGGACGGATATGCCTGGGTCAACCTTGGCGACGGAGACGTGGACTGGACTGCCGTGCGGCAAGCCCTTGCCGACATTGGTTACTCTGGCAGCGCGGTCGTTGAACTGGAGGGGGGCGACGAGGCCTATCTCCGTGACGTGGTGAAGCGTTTCGATCGCTTGGTCCTTGGCCGTGGATGAATCCCCGCAAAAAACTGCATGGAATTCCTGGTCCGGCGAGCCGACGGTAGTGCGCCGGTGCTTCCCGCATGCGGCTCAAACAAAGGTGTCGTCTCGCCCGATTGCAGGCCTGAAAAAGAGGATTTCTCGCGTTGCCATAACACTAGTCTTTATTGCGACTCTTGTCGTTGCCTTCGAGATATTTGCAAGTGCCGGACAAGGCGAACCAAAAGGCAAAACTTCCCAAAGGCATGACTGGCCCGTGTACGGTGGCGCGCCGGAAAACAATCACTATTCCAGCCTGGCTTTGATCAATCGCAGCAACGTGAAGGAGTTGGAGGTAGCGTGGAGCTTCGACACCAAGGAAGAAGGTGGCCTGCAAACTAGCCCGATCATCGTCAGCGGCGTGCTGTATGGAATTACTCCGACACAGAAGGTATTTGCTTTGGACGCGGCCACGGGCAAACTCAAGTGGAAATTCGATTCGGGAATCAAGGGAACACAGCCGGATCGCGGGCTTTCCTTCTGGACTGACGGAAAGAGTAGCCGGATTTTGGTCGGAGTCCTGAACTTTCTCTATGCTTTGGATGCGGCCACCGGAAAGCCAATCACAACTTTCGGCAAGCAGGGCCGCATCGATTTGCGTGAAAACCTGGGACGGGAACCGGCAAAAGCGCAATCCATTTACCTCACGAGCCCAGCAGTCATTTACAAAAATCTTGTGATTGTGGGTGGGCGCAATCCGGAGACGCTGCCGGCTCCACCAGGAAATATTCGCGCTTTCAATGTGCGAACCGGGAAGCTTCGCTGGTCTTTTCACACGATCCCACACCCCGGAGAGTTCGGCTACGACACTTGGCCGAAAGATGCATGGAAAACAAGCGGAGCCGCGAACAATTGGGCGGGCATGGCGCTCGATTCCAAACGCGGCATCTTGTTCGTACCCACGGGTTCCGCGGCGTTTGACTTTTATGGCGCTGATCGCGCCGGCGACGATCTCTTTGCAAACTGTTTGATGGCCTTGAACGCGGCGAATGGAAAAAGGCTCTGGCATTTTCAGGGAGTTCGGCACGACATTTGGGACCGCGATTTTCCTTCTCCGCCTGCCTTACTCACAGTGAAGCGTGATGGAAAAGAAGTTGAGGCCGTGGCACAAACCACAAAGCAGGGTTTTGTTTACCTGTTTGACCGCCTGAGTGGCCAGCCGCTCTTCCCGATGGAATACAAAAAATATCCTCCGAGTGATGTGCCCGGTGAAGTCGCTGCCTCCGAGCAGCCGCTGCCAACGCGCCCCGCTCCTTTTGCTCGCCAAAATCTTACCGAGGATCTACTGACCGACCGAACTCGGGAAGCTCATCAGTGGGCCGCGGAGAAGCTTCGAACGCTTCGCAGCGAGGGACAGTTCGTTCCTTTCACCGTTGGTAAGGACACCATCCTATTTCCCGGTTTCGATGGCGGCGCGGAATGGGGCGGGCCAGCCGTGGATCCAGAAACGGGGATTATCTATGTCAACGCAAACGAAATGGCGTGGACGGGAGCCTTGGCGGAAAACACCGGCGAAAACAGCCGCAAGAGCATGTACCTGAGTCAATGCGGTGTATGCCACGGCGAACAGAGGATGGGCTCTCCTCCTGCCATACCTACCCTGATTGGTATCGCTGACCGCATATCGTGGAAGCAGATGGCGACGACCATTAAGAACGGAAAGGGAAGAATGCCCGGGTTTCCAAATCTGACGGACGACCAGGTGCTCGCCTTGCTTGAGTACCTCACAAACGGTGAAAGTCAGGAAGTCACGGGTTCCAGCAAGCCTCTTGTTGTCAGTAAGTATCGCTTCACCGGATACAAAAAGTTTCTCGATCCCGAAGGCTATCCGGCGGTGGCTCCGCCTTGGGGTACGCTGAACGCCATTGACCTGAATACCGGGGAGTATGCTTGGAAGATTCCGCTCGGGGAATATCCAGAGCTCGCCGCAAAAGGAATGACAAACACGGGCAGCGAAAATTACGGCGGCCCGGTCGTTACGGCCGGCGGGCTTCTCTTTATCGGCGCAACAAACTATGACAAGAAGTTTCGCGCATACGATAAATCCACTGGCGAACTCCTTTGGGAGACAACACTGCCCTTTTCGGGAAACGCGACCCCCGCTACCTACGAGGTGAATGGCCGCCAGTTTGTCGTCATCGCAGCAGGAGGAGGCAAGGACCCGAAATCGGGGTCCGGCGGCGTCTATGTCGCTTTCGCGTTGCCGTCGGAATAACAGGTGCGAAGGTCTATGCGGCGACGTCCTTGTGTCGCCAGATTCTTCTGAAATTGATAGGGCTCAGGTGAAACTGCTTTAAGAAGCATCTGGTGAAATTGCGAACATGACGATACCCAGCGTCAATCGCGATCGATTTGACCGGCTCATCCGTGGTTCTCAATAGTTGTGCTGCGGCTTCCAAGCGCTTCTTTTTTGCGTATTCTTTGAACCCCAGGCCTGTGCACGCTTTGAAAAGCCTGCGCGCTTCGCAAGGAGGCCTCGCTGATCTACTCCTGACGAAGGGCATTCATGGGATCCACGCGGCTGGCACGTCGTGCTGGCAAATAACTGGCAACCATTGCTGCAAGAACCAAAAATGGAATGGTGACGGCAAACGTCGACAGGGAAATTGGCTGCATTCCCTCTACCAGCCGCTCCATGGCGCGTCCAGTTGCCAAGGCGAACGCGGTTCCAATGCCAATGCCTAAAAGAATGATTCCAAGGCTTTGCCGGAGGACCAGCCACATCACGGTGGTGGGACTCGCTCCAAGGGCCATGCGCAGGCCGATCTCCGGAACACGCTGCCCGGTCAGGTATGCCAGCACTCCATAAATTCCAATACAAGCCAGGACTACAGCCAGCGTTGCGAAAACGCCAAACAACAGTAGCAGGAAGCTCTGCAGGGCCAGTGAGTCGTGCGCAAGTTCCTGCATCGTGTGGACCTGATAAAGGACTTGGTCGCCGGTGGCCCCGCGCAATTCCTTTCGAAGTGGCTCGACAACCGTCAGTGGAGGAACGCTGGTGCGCACCGCGATGGACATCAGCTGCGACCAGCGAGTCAAAAAAGGCGGCGCCACTTGCGCAAACGGGTAGTACAACTGTGCCCGCACCAAAGCCTGATCGTCGCCGGCAAGGCCCCAGTAACGCACATGCCTAACAACGCCAATAACTTTGTAGGGCGCGGAGCATTCCACGAACTTGTTGCCGTTTGGTTGAGGGCAAGGCATCTCGGGTATCCACAGGCTCTTTCCCAGGGCATCTTGTCTTCCGAATGCGCTCTGCGCCAGAACGTCATCCACTACAATTACCGGCTCGCTTCCCAGGCGGTCGTGGTCGTCGAAAAAGCGGCCTTCCAAGAGAGGGATTCCCATCACCTTGAGATAGTCTGGCGTTGCGCTGCTGGCCAACACCACGGGCAGTTTTTCTTTTTGTGAGATATCGGCGGATGTCGAATATCCAACCTGGTTGTTGCCTTGCCGCATGGGAACTATGTCCACTGCCGTGACCGACTCCACGCCAGGAACGCGGCGGGCGCGATCGAGCAGGTCCTGCCAGCCCGCGGGAATTCGCGCGGGATCTGCCAGGGTGGCTGGCGAGAGCCCCACGCGCATGACGAGCAGACTTCGGATGTTGATGCCAGGATCGAGCGAAGAAGCGTGGAGCAGCGCGCGCCCAAGCATTCCGGCGGCAATCAGCAAAACAATCGCCAGCGCGATCTCCGAGGTGACAAATGCGGAGTGCAACCTGCGAGAGCTTCCCGCCATCGTCCGCGCTCCGGCACGCAGAATCTTTTCCACCTCGCGCACCGGCGCGCGCCATGCCGGAGCCATCCCAAATAGCAAGCCACTTAAGACGGATACTCCAACGGCAAACAGGAGCACTCGCCAATCCACTTGGACTTCCTCCACACGCGGCAAGTCTCCCGGCCAGAACTTCACAAACGGATTGAGCCCCACAGTTGCCAGCATGACACCCAGCAATCCGCCCGCTATTCCGAGAAGGGCGCTCTCCGTGAGGCACTGTCGCACCAATCGTCCCCGACTTGCGCCAAGGGCCACGCGCATCGCCAGCTCGCGCTCGCGGGAAACCGCACGAGCCAGCATCAAGCTGGCCACGTTCACGCAGGCGATGAGCAACACTAGGCCCACGGCACCGAGCAAGAGCCAAAGCGTGGAGCCCACGTCACCAACGGGAGGCTGCAGGCGTTTAACTAACAACGAACGCCCCTTGTTCGTATCAGGGAAGGCTTGCGCCAACTGACTTCCCGTCAGCGCGATTTCCTCCTGAGCCTGCACCAATGTCGCACCCGGCTTCAGCCGGCCAACGACGTGAGCGGGTTGCGCTTGGCGATTGTGCAGATATCCAGCGGGGTCTTGGCCAAGCGGCGCGTAAACTTCGGGCTCGTCTCCGTAGAGCTTGAATCCGGCCGGAGCAACCCCAACAATGGTGTAGTGCTTTTGCTCGAGAACAATCGAGCTTCCCAACACATCCGCTTTTCCACCGAAGCGCCGCTGCCAGAAGCTGTAGCCAAGGATGGCGACAGGTGTGGTGCCTATCTTGTCCTCCTCGGGCAAGAAAGCACGACCAAGCGCCAGCGGCACACGCAAAACAGAAAATAATTCCGGTGAGATCTCGAAGTAGTCCACGTACTTAGGGTCACCGGGCGCGCTGAGGGTACCGGATTGGTAGACCAGCGCCGCCATGTCTAAGGAATGGCTCTTGCGCTGGCAATCGAGAAAATCCAGATACGCTAGTTTTTGTTCTCCGTAGATTTTCGAGTTCCACCCATCGGTGCGTCCGTTCACAGCGACCAACCGGTTCGGCTGCGGATAGGGAAGAGGCTTAAGCAGCACGCCGTTGACCAGGCTGAACATCACCGTGGTCGCTCCGATGCCGAGCGCCAGAGTCAGCAGCGCCACTGCGACAAACCCAAGCCGCTGTCGAAAGGTGCGCAACGCGTAGCGCACGTCCTGCAAGAAATCGAGGAGCCAGCGCCCGCCCCACATATCTCGCGTAACCTCCTCCGCGACCGCGACGTTTCCAAATTCGCGGCGCGCTCTGTGGTGCGCTTCTTTTTTCATCATGCCGGTTTCCAACGCTTCGCGCTCAGCAAATAGCAAGTGAGCCTGAATCTCTTCCTGCAGTTCCTCATTGCGCTGCCCACGCCGCCAAAACGCCAATTTCATGGCACGTTCTCCTTTTCGGCAGGATTCAGGATTCCAGCAATCGCGGCTGTAAGACGCTCCCAGCGCGAACGCTCCGACATCAATTGCCGCTTTCCCTTTTGCGTGAGGCTATAGATACGCAGCCGTGGTCCAACCTCGGACCTCTTCCATTCCGAAGCAATCCAGCCTTTGCGCTCGAGCCGATGCAGCGCCGGATAAAGCGACCCCGTGTCCACTTTCAGGATCTCGCCGGAGTTTGTGCGAATCGCTTTGCTCAGGGCATAGCCATGCCGTGGCGCCCACTGCAAAGTCTGCAGAATCAGCAGGTCCAAAGTGCCCTGCAGGATTTCCGTGCGGTTTTGATAGCGCTCTTTTCGTGAAGCCATGCTAGGTATGTAGACTCCCTTCTTAGAGGTAGGTGAGCATTCTACATACCATACGCCGACAAATACCTGATATCGATTCGCAAGGGAACCCGCGCATGGGACTTCGCAGGTCTTAACCCTTGAAATCGCAAGAACTAAGAGCAATATATTATAAGGACCGTAGGCCGCCTTCTCGCGCCTCCTCCGAGGGCGGCCTGCCAAATCTGCCCTGCCCAGGAGCTTGTTCGGAGATGGGACGGGCAATCCCATTTTCGAGTAATCTAGATTGGCCTCCGGACCCAGGTGCCCGCCAACACTCTGAGGGCATGGGACTTAGTGAACGGAACCTTGGGCACAGGATTTGCGTTCCAAAGGACGGGCATTCATTATGGACATTCAACGACCTTCCAACGCACGTGCAAAGAAAATTCGCCGGATTATTTACGGCTCGGTGGCATTCCTTCTTATAGGCGGGGTGAGCTATGGGCTCTCCCGCTTGCGTCCTGCTGCGCCTACGGTGGACCGCGCCACGATTTGGCCTGGCGAAGTAAGGCGCGGTTCGATGCTGCGAGAGGTCCACGGCCTCGGGACTCTGGTTCCCGAGGACATCCGATGGATTCCGGCGCAGACCAACGCGAGGGTGGAAAAAATCGTGTTGCGGCCCGGCGTGGACGCCGTGGTCAAGCCGGACACCGTGATTCTCGAATTGAGCGATCCTCAAGTCCAGCGCGACGTGTTGGACGCGCAGTATCAATTGAAGGGAGCGGAGGCCGACCTCGCCAACCTCAAGGTTCAGGTCAATAGCCAGTTGATGAATCAGAAGTCTACCGAGGCTGGGGTCCGCAGCGACTACGAGCAGGCCAGGATTCAAAATGACGTGGACAAGAAACTGGTTGGCGAGGGCCTAAAAGCGACGGTGGAAGAACAACTTTCGCGGGTGAAGGCGGAACAGCTTAAGGTTCGTCTGCAACTGGAGGAAGAACGGACTCGAGTTGCGACGGATTCCTCAGCCGCGCAGCTGGCAGCACAGGAAGCAAAAGTGGAGCAGATGCGGGCGCTCTACGCCCTGAAGAAAAGCCAGTATGATGCCTTGCATGTTCGCGCAGGAATGAACGGAGTGCTGCAGCTCGTGCCTGTGGAAGAGGGGCAGCAAGTGACCGCCGGAACACAACTGGCGCGAGTGGCTGATCCTAAAAAGCTCAAGGCGGAAATCAAAATACCGGAAACGCAGGCTAAGGATATAACCGCTGGGCAAAAAGCGACGGTTGACACGCGAAATGGCATTGTAAATGGCCGCGTTTTCCGAATTGATCCGTCCGTGCAAAACGGAACGGTCACGGTAGACGTCCATATAACCGACCCCCTGCCGCAAGGAGCGCGCCCCGACCTGAGTGTGGATGGAACCGTCGAACTTGAGAACCTGAAAGATGTGGTTTATATGGACCGCCCCGTGAATGGGCAACCGGACAGCAAGATAGGAATTTTCAAGCTTATAGATGACGGCTCGGAAGCTGTGCGCGTGAACGTGGTACTCGGAAAGAGTTCGGTGAACACCATTGAGGTCAAGGAAGGCTTGAAAGTCGGAGACAAAGTGATTCTTTCTGACATGTCGCAGTGGGACAACTACGATCGTATCCGGCTCAAGTAAAGTCCTCAATAGAGGGCTCAAGCAAAGTGCGGCTCCTCGTAGACGGTCGGGGCGGAAACTAGCAAGGCAAAGCTAGCAAAGTAAAGAAGGATCGCGAGGCAGGGACAGTCTGATGCAGACGCTTTGGCAGGACCTGCGCTATGGCGTGCGAATGCTGGCCAAAAATCCAGGATTCACGGCGATCGCGGTTCTGACTCTGGCCCTTGGAATCGGGGCAAATACAGCCATCTTCAGCTACCTGAACGCCTGGGTTATCAAACCGCTACCCTATCCGCAGTCCGAACGGCTCTTCATCTTCGAGTCTCATGACAAGAAAAGAGGATGGACATCTGAATCTCTCACTTCCACGGCTTCCTTTCTCGACTTTCAAAAGCAAAATACCTCATTCGACCAGACCGTTGGGTGGACGAGCTGGAATTTCAATCTGACTGGTGACGGCACTCCCGCTCTAATCGAAGGTGGGCGTGTTAGCTGGAACTACTTCGACGTGTTGGGCGCCAAGCCCATCCTTGGCCGGACCTTCACTCAGGATGAGGATGGCCCCGGTCCCCCCCCTGTGGCCATTCTCAGCCAGGGGCTCTGGCAGAGCCGGTATGCTAGCGATCCGAAGATCATCGGCCGAAACATAAAGATAGACGGCGTGCCGTACTCGGTCGTCGGAGTCATGCCCGGAACTTTTCAGTTACCCCTAATGGGCATTGCCAATCTGTGGACGCCGCTTTCGCTGACAGACAAAGACCGAGCGGATCGCGGTAGTTCCTGGTTCTCTGCATTCGGCCGATTGAAGCCAGGCGTTACCCCGGAGCAAGCCGCCGCGGAATGTGCGGCGATTTTCGGTCGCCTTGAGAGTCAGTTTCCGCAGACGAACACAAATCTGACGTTGCTCGCCACTTCCATGGCGGACATCATTGGCCAGCACGAAGGCGTGCCTCAGGTGATCATTTGCCTGGTGATCGTGGGGTTGGTTCTTCTGATCGCCTGTGCGAATGTCGCGAACCTGATGCTTGCTCGCGCGACCGCGCGCACGAAGGAGTTTGCTGTCCGCGGAGCTTTGGGCGCCACTACGCCGCGCCTGGCGCGTCAGCTTCTGACAGAATCGATGTTGTTGTTCTTCTCCGGCGGTGTCGGCGGTGCCTTTTTCGGCCTTTGGGGAATGAAGTTGATCGACTCCTGGATTCCCGGTCACGTTCGCGGGTTCCTGGTGAACTACGGGCACGTGGATCTGGACATTACCACCTTAGTCTTTACTCTGGGCATTGCGCTGTTGTGCGGTTTGGTTTTCGGCTCGGCGCCGGCGTTTGAGAATGCCAGGCTCGACGTCAATCGGACGCTAAAGGAAGCCTCCGGCCAGGCCTCGGGCAGCAAGCGCGGAGCCCGTCTGCGCCAGGTTTTTGTGGCAGCGGAGATGGCGCTCGCCGTTGTCGTCCTTATTTCCGCAACGCTGCTGGTGAAGAGCTTTATCATTTCTGTGCGCTCCAGCCCGGGATACAACGCGGAAAACCTGATGATCGCGCAAGTCGCGCTACCCAAAACGAAGTATGCCTATGACTGGAGTGAGCGGAACTTTACCGAGGATGTCCTCGCTCGTGTTCGCGCTCTGCCCCAAGCAGTTTCCGTCGGTGCCGCGAGCTCCGTGCCGTACGGTGGCTTCGGTCAGGCAATGGAAGTCCGAGCAGTCGATAAGCCCGCCCCACGGCCCGGAGAAAGAATTGGTGCGCGATACGCGGCGGTATCTCGCGATTATCTATCAACCATGCAGATTGGCTTGGTCAAGGGGCGCTTGTTCAATTCTGCCGATGAGCAGGGCAGTCCCTCGGTCATTATCAATCAAACGCTCGCCCGCCAGTTCTGGCCCAACGAAGATCCGATCGGTCAGAAGCTTCAATTTGGAGAGCAACAGACGGTTTGCACAATCGTAGGAGTCGTGCAAGACATAAAAATGTTTTACGTGCGGGCGGGGGCAGAACGGCAGATGTACGTTCCGTTGGCACAATTCCCGTCCGCAGCGTTAGGATTCGCGGTGCGCACTTCCGCGGATTCCCCCGCAATGGCAACCGCCATCCGCGACGCGATTTGGTCCGTGGATCGCGATCAGCCCGTCTCTTCGGTTGAACCGCTCCAAACGCTCATAACTATTTCGAATGCGGGAAACAGCGTCGTCAACAAGCTTATGTTTTTCTTTAGCGCGCTGGCCATGTTTCTGGGAATGATCGGCATCTACGGTGTGATGGCTCATCTCGTCTCGCAGCGCATTCACGAAATCGGCATCCGCTTGGCACTGGGCGCAACTCCTTCGCAGGTCTTACGCCTGGTTATCAGCCACGGACTGAAGTTGGCGCTAATTGGTATTTCGGTGGGCCTGCTCGTTGCGCTGGGCGCGACCCGGGCGCTCGCTAGCCAGCTCTACCAGGTCTCGCCTTACGACCCGTCGACATTTATCGGGGTGGCCCTCTTGTTTGCTTTGGTCGCTCTTGCGGCGTGTTACTTGCCTGCACGAAGAGGCACGTGCGTCGACCCATTAGTTGCACTCAGGTACGAATGACCGGATTTGACGGTCTCGGTTGAGGTGGAAAGGAAGGCCATGCACACGCTGTGGCAAGACGTGAAATACGGCTTCCGGATGCTCGTCAAGAATCCGGGGTTCACCGCCATTGCGGTCCTGACGCTGGCTCTGGGTATTGGAGCGAACACAGCCATCTTCTCGCTCCTGAGCCAGGTTTTGCTGCGGCGGCTTCCAGTCCGTAATCCCGAGCAACTCGTTATCCTGAAATCGCCGGGCCCGAAGCGCGGCCATGTTTGGAGCGACGGCGACGATTCGGAAATCTTTTCCTATCCTCTGTACAAAGGCATAGCGAAGAACACATCTGTCTTCGATGGCGTGATCGCGCGCTATGAATTCTCCGCGAGCATCGCCACCCGCGGCCAGACGGACCGCGGCTCCGGTGAACTGGTCACCGGAAACTATTTCGAGACGCTGGGCGTGGGGCCCGCCCTCGGCAGGCTGTTGACGCCCGCCGACGATGACGTTCAAGGCGCGCATCCCGTTCTAGTGTTGAGTCACGGCTACTGGACACAGCACTTTGGCGGCGACTCCGGCGTATTGAATCAGACCCTGCTTGTGAATGACACGGTTATGACCATCGTCGGCGTGGCGCAAGCGGGCTTCACGGGGATCCAGGTGGGGCAAACCCCGGACATTTTCGTGCCTATGACCATGAAGGGCCAGATGACGCCCATCCGCAATGGATTGGACGACTGGAATGACTCCTTTTTGGCCATCCTGGCGCGTTTGAAGCCAGGAGTATCCAAAGAACAGGCCGAAGCTGCCATTAATGTGGATTACCACCCTCTCCTCGAACAACAAATGGAGCATTTGGGGAGTGGTGGCGACCATCTTCACGGAAAAGACCGCGATGAGTTCCTTGGCAAGAAGGTCGCGCTCTACCCGGGCGCGCAAGGCCGAACGACGGTCCAACGGGACTCCGGCCCGGCGATCTGGGCGTTATTTGCGATGGTTGGCTTGGTGTTGCTCATTGCCTGCACCAACGTCGCTAATTTGCTGTTGGCCAAAGGCGCCGCCCGGCAGCGGGAATTCGCCATTCGGTCGGCTCTGGGCGCGACCAAAGGCCTGATGATTCGTCAATTAATGGTGGAAAGCCTTCTTTGCGCGGTTGCCGGAGGCGGTTTGGGCCTGCTGCTGGGCTCCTGGCTGATGAACATTTTGACCCAAGCCGTCGTTTCTGAAGGTGGAGTGCAAGGCATAACTTCCAAGGTTGACGCAAGCGTTCTGGGATTTGCGGCTGCGGCCACGGTTGCTTCGGCCTTGGTTTTCGGCTTGCTTCCAGCGTGGCGGGTTGCCCGGGGAAGCGTATCTCAGGTCCTTAAAGATCAGGGTTCGACAGGGTCCGCGGGACCGGGGCACGTGCGTTTTCGCAAGGTGCTTGTCGCGGGGCAGGTGGCGTTTACTGCGTTGCTTCTTGCGGGAGCCACGTTGTTTGCGCAAACACTTTGGAATCTGCGCAAACAGAATCTAGGGCTGCGCACGGAGAACTTGATCACGTTTTCGATTTCCCCGCAGTTGAGCGGGTACGACGCGCCGAAAACTGTCGCTTTGGTCGACCAATTAAGGCAGCGCTTGGCGGGGCTTCCCGGCGTATCGGGAGTGGGGTCATCGCAAATTCCTGTGCTCACAGGCACGGACATGGGAACAAACATCACCGTGGAAGGCGCGCAAAGCTTGGAGACCGACGAGCAGCACATCAACTTCGATGCTGTCAGCCCGAATTACTTTTCGACTATGAAGGTACCTTTGCTTTCGGGCCGCGAATTCACCGACGCCGATACGGCGACCAGCTCGAAAGTTACAATCATCAACGAAGCGATGATGAAAAAATTCTTTTCGAACCGAAACCCGATCGGTGTCCACATCGCGATGGGCTCGGGCGATGGTAAAAAGCCCGACATTGAGATTGTCGGCGTCGTGAAAGATGCAAAGGAATCGCATGTGCGGGACAACGCCAGGCCCTATTTCTATCGCCCGTATGCGCAATTCGGAAAGCTCTTTGGCATGACTTTTTACGTGCGGACCAACCAGGACCCGCTGCTCATCGCCAACGACTTGCGGCAAGCCGTGCGCCAACAAGATGCGAATCTGCCCCTCTATGAACTGAAGACGGTGAGCCGCGTCGTGGACGAGGATCTGTTTGCCGAGCGCGTGATTGCAGGACTTTCCTCCAGCTTCGGCGCGCTGGCTGGCATCCTCGCAGCGCTTGGAATTTACGGCGTACTTGCGTATCTGGTCGTGCAGCGCACGCGAGAAATTGGTATCCGCCTGGCCCTTGGGGCCGCCAGCGGACACGTTCGCGCATTGGTTTTCAAGGAAGTAGGTTGGATGGTGCTGGCCGGTGTGGTCGTCGGGTTGCCATCCGCCTATGCGCTAGCACGCTTGAGTGCATCTCTCTTCTATGGCGTCCACGCCGGCGACATCACCGTCTACCTGATATCGTTGAGCGTCATCGTGATGATCGCGGCCGTCGCCTGCTATGTTCCGTCGCGGCGGGCCACGCGAATCGATCCAATCGTGGCGTTACGCTATGAATAATGGAACTTAATTTCGTTTTAGGAGTAAGGACGTACAGGTGAACCGAGTTTCTCGAATCGAATTCGATAAGGAGAACACATGGTAGAAACTAGCAACACTCTCATCAAGATGGAAGGCGTCAAGAAAGTCTTCCTCACCGACGAAGTGGAAACTCACGCTCTGGAGGAAATTCATCTGGAGATCAAGAAGGGCGAGTATATCTCCATTGCCGGTCCTTC
>Ga0126381_100001787_pt1 | contig 23045 bp, 21 predicted proteins | sample PanSoiMetPlot_28_FD_96465 | JGI IMG/M metagenome (GOLD analysis project Ga0126381, IMG submission 96465) | Tropical forest soil microbial communities from Panama - MetaG Plot_28 | ecosystem: Environmental > Terrestrial > Soil > Tropical forest > Bulk soil | place: Panama | collected 2016-02-17 | reverse complement strand
TGAAACTCCGGCGTATTGTTCAGCTCGTCGATGGAACGCCAGAACTTCTTGCCCGCCGTACCCTTCAACTCGGCGCGCACCCGCTCGAGCGTCATTGGCGCGTCGTTCTTGGCAAGGCTCGCCTTGCTCTTCTCAATCTCCACGGTGTTCCCCGCCTGGTTCGTGCCTTCATTCATCGGTTCGCGACTCATCGATGGCAAACCTCGCAACTGCTCAGTTCGTTCGGAGTGCGAATGTGATATTGCTTCAGCAGAAAGTGACCAAGCTGATCCTGGCTGGTGAACTTCTCGTAATGAAGCACCGCCGGAATCACGCCCGCAGGAGCGTCACTCGCCTGGCCATTTGCGGCCGGCATCTGCAACGCCGCCAGTTGCGTACCCTTGCCGGTTGGATCGGTGGTGGTGCAGTTCACGCCCTGCGCCGTCGGCGTTCCGGACTTCACGTCGCTCGTGGAGCACCAGACTGGCCGGTCCTCGGCGGGCGCTTCCCACGCCATGTTGTAAATCTGGCCCGTCGGCCGCAGATTCTTTGCCGGGTTGCGATGGCAGTCGAGGCACCATTCCATCTGCAGCGTATTCTGCGCGTACATCAGCGGCATCTGGTCAACGCGGCCGTGGCAGCTCGCGCATCCGAGACCCTTGTTCACGTGGATCTCATGGCTGAAGTAGACATAGTCGGGCAGATCGTGCACGCGGGTCCAGTTCAATGACTGGCCGCTGGCCCAGCTGTCTCTTACCGGCTGCAGAAGAGCTGCATTCGTCCAGATCTGGGCGTGGCAGTTCATGCATGTCTTTGTGGGAGGGATGCCGGCGTAACTCGACTTCTCTACCGTGGTATGGCAGTACTGGCACTGAAGGCCGAGCCCCGTCACGTGGTGCTTGTGGCTGAAAGGAACCGGCTGCTCCGGTCTCTGGCCCTGTCGTGTAACCCAAGGGGAGCGCTGCAACTGGTCTAGCGTGACTCCAAGTGCGATTACGATCAGTCCCGTCAGCACCAGGCTCGCTCGAGCCAAAGCATTGGAGCTGCGGTCGAATATCTGCGCCATGAATAGGTTCCTGCGTGTTGGTCGTTGTCCAGTCGTTTGTGCGCGCTGTGCTGACGATCACATACGTTGCGGTCTAATTCTGTTCAAATGCAAAGGGAAGTTGTGCGTCGGTTTTATCCCGAAATTTCAATATAGCAGTCTGAATCGCGACGCAACCATCACACCGCTCCATAAATCGAAAAAATGTTCACCATGCGAAAACTTTGTAATCTGCACATACGAAGCAGGTTGTGACAAAGTCAGAAAACGAGAATAGACCACCGCTTCCGTGGCCCGTTTCGTACCAGAGAATGGGATCGTTTGGGGATTCTGGCGTCAACAATATCACGCTGAATTCGCAAAGCGCCACCTGCTAACAGCACGCGTTCCGGCTTGCGTTGTCAGGCGTAAAATGCATCTCGCCTAATGCGAGTGAGTCCCACATTTGCCGTCCTCAATATCGCCACGACCTCGTGTCCGCACCCGCCGGCGCGGTCGCAAGCATGTGCTCGACCATCTGCGGCAGAATGCGCTGGAACCAATCCGCATTGTTCTGCTGCATGGTGTACTCGGAGGGACCGCCGGTATAGCAGTGCGGCATGCCCGGTCCATACTGGAACGTCGCATCGGAATGCGGATTCTGCGTCACTTCAAGCTGTTTTTGCAGCATATGAACAGCGTTGTTGAGAAAATATGTATCCGCATCGCCGACAGCAATGTGCAGTTTGCCTTCGAGTTTCGGCCCGAGCATGGGCCAGTCGCGCCTCATGATAACGGCGAGGTCGTAGTGATCGTGCCAGTAGGTAAGGACTTTCTTGTCGATTGCGCCGGTCTTTGGATCGATAATCTCGGCGGGATATCCATCTCCGCCGGCCGGCGAGAAGACGGCCTGCCAGATATCCCATTGCTCGGTTGAGCGGCCATGCGTGCCCAGCACGAGCTCATATGCATATTCGTCGCCAGTAAGCGCGATGACAGATCCGTCTGACTTGCGGTCGCCCGCTATGGGAATATTGCCAAAGTCGCCCTTACGGACGAAAGCATTTGTGTCGTCATACAGATCGACATTCTGGTATCCGTGGAAGTCCACAGGATCGGGACACGCAACATACGCGCCGTTATAGAGGTCCGGATAGAAGACCTGCGTTGCCAGGGCTTCCCATCCGCCTGTCGATCCGCCAAAGGTAGCACGTGCCCAGCCCGCGCCAATGCCACGATACTTCTTTTCAAGCGCAGGAATCAGCTCGTTGTTGATTGCATCGCCGTACGGACCGAGGTTGGCGGAGTCGACAACGTACGAGTCATCGTAGTAAGGATTCGCATTTTGCACGTAAATCAGGATCGCGCGCGGCAACCGGCCGGAGGTCCAGTCCTGAAAGAGCCGGTAGCCGTTCTGCAGGCGGCGAAACTGCGGTGATTCTGGGTCGGGCTGCGTGGTGGTAAACTGCGCGGGCCCGATGCCGGCATGATAGTGATCCTGGAAGACGATGACGGGATATTTCGCGTCGGGATGCTCATCGAATCCGTCAGGCAGCAGAATCCATGCGCCCAGGTACACATCGCGGCCCCAGAAGGCGCTGAGCTTTTCGCTGCGGAACCGCTCGTACTTGAGCCACTTCGAAGTGGCCGGCTGCTTCGCGATCACCTGCGGATCTTGCGAAGTGCCCTGGATCGAGGGAATCACCTGGTCGAGCGTCAACATGACCGGCGTCCGAGCCATCGGGTTGAGGTGCACCTTGAGCGGTTTACTGAACGGATTGCCGGGCTTGAGATTCCAGTGCTGACCTTCGCCCTTGTCCGGCGGGAGCCACAACGTCTTGCCGGATGCGAGTCGAAATTGCTCGTAGACGTTGAATACGCCTTGCACATAGTAGTCGCCGGCACTGAGATCGGCGAGCGAGCGGCGTGGATAACCGAATGTTTTCTCATCGACGACCAGCGTGGCGCCGGGTGCGAGATTCTCAGCATCGACGCCGAATGCCTGGGCGGAATCGTAGGTTTCGGAGAGCTGCATGCGCGGCTCGGGATTGTCAGTCTTCGCAATGACGAGGATTAGGTGACCATTCAGCGGCGTGGTCGATGGGACCGTCACTTCGATACGCTGAGCGTGCGCGACGCATACAAGCCCAACCATCGATAAGAGAGCGTTAAGGAGTTTCGTCTTCATCGATCTTGATTCATGAAGTCTATCGTGCGGACCCTAGTGCCATCCTTCGCTGCTGCTTGTCTGCCGTCGGTTTCGGCAATCTCGCCTGAATAAATGCATATAGAATTCATAAAAGCACTTCAGCCGGTTGCCCTCTGCGTTGCATTCATTTGTCTCGCCTCGGACGTTATGTCCAGGCCGATTTCTGTCAGCCGGTGAATGCCAGGGAGAGAAAGAGGAGGACGAGGCCATGAGATTCGCCGGATTGCTGGTAATGCCCGCAGGATTCTTCCTCTCCATCGCAGCCATCCTCCTGTTTTCCGGATCGGCGCAGCGAGCGGCGTTCGTGCTGTGTGGTCTGGCCGTTGAGGCGATGGGCCTCGTAGTCGCCATTCGCGGCCACATGCAGCTGATTCGTAATCCCCAACGACAGGATTTCGATCCCGGGATAAGTGGGAGCGCCAACCAATGACTCCAGCAGCGCTTCCCTTCTCCGAGACATCGTTCACGCTGGCTCTGGGACTGCTGCTCCTGGCGCCGCTGGCCATTGCCGGTGTGGCCCTCATGAACGCAGGTCTCGGCAGATCGCGTTCAGCGGTGCAGTCCCTGCTTGGGAACCTGGTGGTGATCGCAACGGCCGTAATTGCATTCGCGCTTGTGGGTTGGGCCTTCGCTGCCGGAACGCCCCCCGATCATGTGTTCTATATGAGCGGGAAGCCGTGGAACTGGGCAGGCACGGGACACCTGTTTTTGAGGGGGCTGGATTCAGAGCCGGCACACGTACAGCTCACGTTCCTTTTTGAAATGTTCTCAGTGGCGCTCGCTGTGCTGATCCCGTGGGGCTCGGGCGCGGACCGGCTGCGGTTGCCGGCCGGCGCAGCGATCGCAGCAGCCTTTGGCGCGGTTCTTTTCCCGCTCGTAGCTCATTGGATCTGGGGCGGCGGGTGGCTTGCACAGCTTGGCACGAACTTTTCGCTCGGCTCGGGTGCTCTGGATGTCGCCGGCGCGGCGTCGGTGCACGCGCTGGGCGGCCTGTGTGCGCTCGCTGTGGTGTGGATCGCAGGCCCGCGCAAGGGAAAGTTTCCGCACGAAGGTCTTTCGACCGCGATGCCGGGACACAACATCGTATACGTGCTGTTCGGGTGCCTGGTAACGCTGGTCGGATGGCTTGCGTGGAATATGGCGGGATCGTTGCTCTGGCTGGACGCACCGCCTTCCGCCCTGGTCGTCACTGCGGTGAACACAGTTTTGTCAGCATCGGCAGCGCTGGTCGCGACGTTCTCTGTGACGCGGATCCGGTTCGGCAAGCCAGATGCCAGCATGTGCGCGAATGGCTGGCTGGCGGGACTGGTAACTTCAACCGCGTGCGCAGGAGTCGTATCACCGCCGGTTTCAATCCTTGCGGGACTCGTTGCCGGCATTGTGACGCCCCTGCTCGTCGAATTGTTCGAACTTGCCTTGTCCATCGATGACCCCTCCGGAGCGATCACCGTGCATGGCGCGGCCGGGCTTTGGGGACTGGCCGTCGCAGGCATCTTCGCGCCCCGGCCCGGACAGTTCCTTGCACAACTCATCCTGATTTCGACGCTGCTTGGCCTGATGCTGCCGCTGGTTTATCTGATCTTCTGGCTGATGAATCGGGTGCTCGCTTTCCGTGTCGATCCGGATGGCGAGCGGTTGGGCATGGATCTGCATGAGCTCGGCGGCAACGCCTATCCCGAATTCGTCGTGCATCGGGATGAGTCATATCGCTAGAAATATCTGGGGTTTCGCGCCAATCTTCGGCCTTCCACGAAAGTGGACTGCCGGCTTCGGTGCGATTCCTGTAATCTGACCGCAGGACCAGACAGAAGATGGGACTGCTGACACACCTCTTTTATCCGTGGGGCCTCCTGCTCCAGGCCGCGGCGATCATCCATTTCATTCGCCGCCGGCCCGGGATGTATTGGCTCTGGATCATTCTGTTTCTCGGCCCGATCGGCGCGCTCGTCTACATCTTTGCCGAGGTCGTTCCCGACTTCACGCTGCTCAACCAGTCGCTCAAGGGGATCTCCCGGCGCAAGCGAATCGCTGCGCTCGAGTTGATGATTCGCGACAATCCCTCGGCAGGCAACTACGAGGAACTGGGCGAGCTTTTAATGGAAGATGGCAAGCTCGTTCAGGCCCGCGACGCATTCGATAAGGCGATTGGGGCCCGCTCGAACACGCTCGACTGCTTTTACCGGCGCGGAGTCTGTGCTGTCCTGCTGGGCGACGCCGCAGGCGCGCTGCCCGATCTTGAGAAGGTGGTTGCAAAGGAACCAAATTACGACTTCAATCGCGCGGCCGGGCTGCTGGCTCAGTCCTATGCGCAGACCGGACAGAAAGATAAGGCAGAAGCACTCTTTCGCCGCGTGACCGTGACTTCGACCTTGTCAGAAACCTATCTGAATTTCGCCGATCTGCTCGCGTCAGAGGGGCGCCACGCCGAAGCCCGCGAGTGGGCCCAGAAGGTCCTAGACAAGGAGCCGACCATGCCTCGATACCTGCGACGCCGCGAGCGGCCATGGCCTCAGAGGGCACGCAAAACGCTGAAACGGCTGCCAGCGTGAAAAAGCCAGGAGTAGGGAGTAGGCCGTGGAGATTAGGGAGGAACAAGCCCGTTCGCAACTCTGAACTAAGAATTCCGAACTTCGAACTGCAGTTCTATCTCCTTGCCATCAGCAGCATGAACGCAAACAGAAGCACAGGCACCAGTATCATTGCGGCGTAGAGGAACACTTTCCTGCTGAATGGAGATCGTCTTGCCCCGACGCCGGCTGCTCTCTCGCCGCGAGGCTCGACGCCCACCTGCTCCTGGTGTTCCAGGTCCCACATCATTTCGCTGGCAGTGGCGTAACGGTGGCGCGGTTCCCGCTCGAGTGCGCGAAATAGAATCTCCTCCAATTCCGGCGATATCTCGGGGTTCAACTCGCGCGGAGGCTTCACGTCATTGAGAACGCGCTCATTTATGACAGCCAGCGGGTTCGGGCCCACAAACGGGACGCGGCCGGTGAGCATCTCGTAAAGCATGATGCCCACCGCGTAGATATCGCTGCGCTGGTCGCCGCGCGCGCCTTTCACCTGTTCCGGAGAGATGTAATCGGGGGTTCCCAGCAGCGACGACACGTTCACGAATGTGAGCCGCCGTGCGTCCTCTTTCATGGCGATGCCGAAGTCTATGAGCTTGATCTGGCCGTCTTCACCGACCATCAGGTTCTCCGGTTTCAGGTCACGGTGAACAATACCGCGCTTGTGCATGTAATCGAGCGCGTCGCAGATGCCGAGCGCAAGCTTCACCGCACGGTCGATGGACAGCTTCTTCTCCTCATTCAGAATCGAGCGCAGTAGGCGTCCATCAACCCATTCAAAAACCATGTAGAGCCGGCTGCGATCTTCGCCGTTGAGGGTTTTGACGACTCCGGCATGATCAAGCAGATGGCCAATCTCTTCTTCTCTCTTGAAGCGATCGAGGAGGACAGGATCGGCCTCCATCTCAGGCAGCGGAATCTTGATCGCGACCTGTCTGCCGGAATTCAGGTCGGTTGCCTTGTACAACGTCGACATGCCGCTGCGGGCGATGGCAGCTTCGATTCGGTAGTGGTCGAGTGTGTCGCCGGCTTCGTACGTTGTCATAGGCCCGCTGCGTTAGATGGGTCCTCATGATTCTTTCACGGCGCCGTACATGGATTTCGTAAAGAAGCCTGAAGTTGCGATCCGAATTCGGGTGTGAACTTCTCCAGACAGTGCCGGATGGCTCCCCACAGGCTCTATGATGTTTTCAACCTATGCAGCGCTTCCTGAGACTGTTCGCGGCGTGCCTCTGCTGTAGCTGGGGACTGGCGCCCACCCCGGTGTACGCCGCCGCGGGGTCAAAGAAGGCCTCCCGCAAGCACCTGCCGCAGGATACCGGCTTTCTCAATCGCAAGATCCAGTTCGGCGGAACGACCCGCCGATACCAGGTGTACCTGCCTGAAGATTGGAACGCGGACGACCACAAACGCTGGCCTATCATCCTCTTTCTGCACGGGCGCGGCGAACGCGGCGCCGAGGGCATGTGGCAAACCCAGATTGGATTGCCGGCGCAGATCCGCGATCATCCTGAGCGATGGCCGTTCATCGTGGTAATGCCACAGTGTTCGCTCGATCGGACCTGGACCGATCATGACATGCTGGCCATGGCCATTGCCGAGCTGGATCAGGAGACAGCAGAGTTCCATGGTGACCCGGCACGCACATACTTGTCCGGCTTGTCGCTGGGCGGGTACGGCGTGTGGGAGCTTGCAGAACAGTTTCCGAACCGTTGGGCAGCTATAGCCATTGCTGCGGGCGGCATCTTCTGGAGCTACGCGCCAGACCGCTGGCTGCAGGCCTCCACGCTGCCGGCTGAATATGCGAAAGCGGTTGCCGGCACGCCGGTCTGGCTCTTTCACGGCTCAGAAGATAATGTTGTCCCCCCTCGGCAGGACGAGCTGTTGTTCACCGCGGTCAAGAACGCCGGCGGCCGCATACGGCTCTGGATCTACCAGGGACTGAAGCACGATTGCTGGACCCGCGCCTACAACGAACCGGATCTGCCCAGGTGGCTGCTGTCACATCGGCGGGACGCACGCGAGGCTCCGTTCGCGGAGCACGTTTCCATTCCGATGCACCCGCCCGCAATCAGGCTGACACCTGCTCAGCTCGACAGCTTCTCCGGCGAGTACGTGGACGGCCACGGCATCGTGGTGGTAACTCTCTTTCGACAAGGGGAATCGCTCTACCAGAAGAATCAGCACGGCGAGATGGCGGAGCTGGCAGCCGAATCGAATTCGGTCCTCTTTTACCCGAATGGGTCCAGCTTCACGCGCCTCTCGGTTGAGCGCGACAGTCTGGGTCGGGTCGCCGCCCTCGTCCTGCACGACGACCGGCACGAGGAGCGATGGGAACGAATCCGGCAACCCTTGCGTACCCATCTGCAGTCGGAGTAAGAGGCACATGGTCTCAGAAAAGGCGCTTTGGGAAAGGGCACGACTTCAGTCGTGCCGGAAAAGGTAAATGTTTGGGCTTGAGTCCCCTGAGGATGCATGTTTCACTCTCGAACCATCGGTGAGACCGGCCCTAGTCAGGCACGAAGGAGGTAACGATGTATTGCAGCGGATGTGGACAGGCTCTCGCACCAGGCCAACAGGTTTGTTCCCAATGCGGCCGCCCAGTGGCTCTGCCTGCACCGCCCGTTCCGAACCTTGCGTTTGAGCTCACCAATTACGCGAACCGCGTGAGGGCGCTTAGCACCGTGTGGTTCATCTATGGAGGACTCGTGCTGGTAACCGGTATGATCGGGCTTTCGTTTGCGAGCTCGTTCTTTAATAACGGTTTCGGCCCATGGATGCGCGGCCCCTGGGCTCACGGCAACTTCCCTTTCGGGCCAGGCTTCGGCCCCGCGATTCTGCACATCGTCTGGCTCAAGACGGTAGGCTTAACCGTTCTAGCGATTGGGGCAGGATGGGGGCTGATAGAGCATGCCCCGTGGGGCCGAATCTTGGCGATTGTAGCGGCCTTCCTGAACCTGCTTAATATTCCCTTCGGCACAGCGATCGCGATCTGGACACTGGCGACGTTGCTCGGATACCGGAACACGTCGCTTTACGACCAGCTTTGAAGGCTGCGGGCTTCAGCCCGTAGGTTAAACCTCATAATTAGAGAGGGCGGGCTTCGGCCCCTGAGGGACGTCCTTCTTGCGCGAACCATTCTTCGGCGAACTGTTTAGCCTGGCCACAAATGAGATTGTGTCAGGCGGCCTTTTAGGCCTTTCGGGATGGAATTTGCCATTGCTATCCTCGGCCTTGATTCGTCACAGTCCGCCTGGACGTCATGGGGTTCAGCGCCAGGGGAAGCCCTTGCTGCGCCGCTTAATCCTTCTACTCTTTGCGTGTATCGCCACGAACGGATCGGCCGAGGCCCCGGCCGCTGCCGTGGCCGGCTTCAATGCTTATGTGAACAAGCTGGAATCGCGGCTGGCTGAACAGCACCGGTCATCCAACAGCTTCCTGGCATCGGTGGGGCCGGACTCGCAGGTCGATGCGCGGCTCCGCAGAGGAGACCTGATCATTGAGCAACTAACGCCGTCCAGCGAAGCATCTCTGCCCGGCGGTCTCCTCCATCACTGGCGCGGTACCGCATTCATACCCCAGGCTAGAGCCGCGGACTTCGCGCGCCTGATGAAGGACTTAAGCGCGTATCCGCAACGATTCGCGCCACAGGTGCTGAAGGCCCAGGTGGATTCGCCTCAAACTGGAAGCGTCCCAGACCGTGTCCCGGACCACTTCACGGCCTCCATGCGCGTGGAGCAGAAACATGTGATCACAGTTGTCATGGATACGACCTACGACATCGCCTACGGCCGTCTTGACGCTCAACACGGCTACAGCATGTCGCGCAGCACAAAAATCGCGGAGATCGCCTCGCCCGGCACGAAGGACGAGCACGCCCTCACCGGGACCCAGGAACATGGGTTTCTTTGGCGCCTGAACTCCTACTGGACCTTCAAAGAGCGCGACGGTGGGCTCTACGTCCAGATCGAGTCCGTCTCGCTCACCCGATCGATCCCGGCCGCCCTGAACTGGATCATTGGCCCGTACGTGAAGAGCGTGCCGCGCGAGTCACTTGAGTTCACGCTGCGTTCCGTCTGCAACGCACTCCGCAAGTAATCGACGCTACTCCTCGCGCAGCGCCTTCTGCGGATCGATGCTGGCGGCTCTGCCCGCAGGCGCCGCACTCGCCGCCAAGGCAACCAGCGTCACCCCGGAGATGGCCAGGGCATATGTCACAAGATCCAGCGGCCTCACGCCGTACAACGAAGACGACAGCGCGCGTCCCACAAAGATCGCGAGCGGTATGCCGGCAACTACGCCGAAGGCGGTCAACAGCAGGCTGTCGCGCAGGATCATCCACACCACCTGGGCCCGGGCGGCGCCGAGCGCCATGCGCACGCCAATCTCGGCCGTGCGACGGCTCACGCGATAGGCCAGCGTGCCATAGAGGCCGGTGGCGACGAGCACGACGGCAAGCAATCCGAAGAATCCGGCAAGGCGTGCGAACAGTATCTGATTGGAGATCGTCAACTCGTACTGGGCGCGTTGTGTCATTGGCTTGATGAGCGCAAGATTGGGATCCATCTGTTGGACTACTTTGCGGGCCGAAGGCAAGATCGCGAGCGGATCGCCGTGAACGCGCATTTCCACGTCCATCTTGCCGACAATCGGAATCTGGGCGTACATATACCAGGCCATCGGAATTGGTCCTTCATCGATGCTGCGATACTTGTGATCCTTCACCACGCCGACGACGGTCATCTGGTATCGGCCATCACCCGTGCCGATCATGCGGCCCAACGGATTCTGATTCGGGAAGAAACGTTTTGCAAACTGCTCGTTGATAATGCCCACATGCGGTGAATTTGCGGTGTCGGAATCGGCAAAGTCACGCCCGGCAAGCACAGGGACGCCAAGCGTCGTGAAGAAGCCGGGGCCGACAACATTGCTTCGCACCGTCCTGGAACCACCGTTGGGAACATCGGGCAGCCTGCCGTCAACCGTCATATCGCTGTTGTTGGACCACCAGGATCCGAGGCGTTCTCCCATCACGGTAACCGACTCCACAGCAGGCAATGCTCGCAGCTTGCTCATCAACTCCTGATAGAACGCTATCCCCTGTGGAACGGACTTGAATTCAGGTTTGACTCCAAACACAACCAGGCCATCGACGTGCAGGCCCAGCGGAGTGTTTTCGAGATTGCGAAGCGTGCGAATCAGCAATCCCGCGCCAACCAGAAGTACAACGCACAGCGTCATCTGAAGCGCGACAATTGCTTTGGCGGCACGCGACTTCCCCGCATCCACGTTGGAGGTTGCAGCAGAAGACTTCAGCGCGAGGGCCGGGCCTGCGGCGAGAGCGATCCGCAGTGGGGCCAGTCCGAACAGCAATGCGGCCAGGACCAGGATACTGAGCGCAAAAATCAGAACGGTTTCATCGGGAGCGAGACTCGACTCAATCTGGGCCCAAGCGGCGAGTGCCCGCGTCGCGGCAATCGCAAAAAGCCATGCAAGTACACCGCCTGCCGCGACCAGCATGAGGCTTTCTATAAGAAGTTGGCGAAGCAGGTCGCGGCGTCCCGCTCCCAGGGCGAGTCGCATGCTGAATTCGCGTTGGCGCGCGGCGTTGCGCGCCATCAGCAGCATCGCTACATTGGTCAGCGCGATGAGCAACACAAAACCCACCATGGCCATCAATAACCGCAACGGCTTGCCGAACCGTTCGCTGTATCCAGGAAACCCCTTGGCCTCCTCAAGACCGAGCGTCGGCGGCTTCTCGCCTTCCATGGGCGAGCCAAGACCGACGTATGCTGCACGCTGAAAGAGCGGGGTCAGAGCAGAAACAGCCTGCTGTCTGCTCACCCCCGGAGCAATTCGCCCGATGAGGCGCAGACACCACCACGTTGGATTCGTGGTGTAGATCTTGCCGTCCTCGGGGGCGTTTCCCCACGCGTTGAGTTCGGGGCGGTTCTGAAGAGGAATCCAGAAGTCAGTCGATGCGCCTGGCTCGAGGCCTTCAAACCCCTCCGCGGCTATTCCGATGATGGTGAAGCCAATGGCATTCACGTAGAGCGTCGAGCCCAACACATCCGGGTTTCGGGCGAAGCGGCGAGTCCAGTAGTTGTAACTAATGACAGCGATTGGAGCGTGATCCTTCTCATCCTGCTCCGTGAATCCCCGGCCGCGAGAGAGCTTCACGCCGAGTCCGGAAAAGAACGTCCCGCTCACCATGTCGCCCTCTCCCTCCTCCGGCTGCGCTCCGTAACGAACCGCGACCTTGTTGCCGGAAAGAGGCACATAGGCGATCACCGGCGAGAGCGCACGCTTGTCATTGCGCAGCGCGTCGTAAACCGGATAGGAAAACGTCTGGGTTGTGTCAATCGTTCCGGTCCCACGTGGCGGATTCGATGTGCGCAGATAGAACAGGCGGTGCGGATCAGCCACCGGCAACGATCGCAGCAACACCGCATTCATCACGCTGAAAACAGCGGTATTCGCACCGACGCCAAGAGCAAGGGTCAGGATCGCGGTTAGGGCAAAGCCAGGACTCTGGCGCAGCGAGCGAAAACCGAACCGCAGGTCACGCACCAGTCGGTCCAGCCATTGCCAGCGACTCTTCATATAGAACCGCTCCCGGGCCGCGCGGACGCTGCCGAAGTCAACGCGCGCGCGCCGATGCGCCTCTTCCTGATCCATGCCTTCGGAGCGCAGTTCGTCAGCTTCGAGTTCCAGATGCGACCGGATCTCCTCGGCAAAATCTTCGGCACTCCGCTTGCGCCTGAACATCGCCTCAGACCTCCTCGCCCTGCGGCTCGAGAATCAAACCCATCGCGCGTGTGAGTTTCTTCCACTGTGAAGTCTTCTCCAGCAGCTCCGCCCGGCCCTTCGCCGTAAGCGAATAAAAGCGCGCCTTGCGATTGTTCTCGCTGACACCCCACTTCGCCTGGATCAGCTTCTTGTCTTCCAGCCGCTGGAGCGCCAGGTACAGAGATCCATGATCGACAAAAAGAACCTCTTCGGACTGGCGCTGGATCGAGCGCGCCACGCCCTGCCCATGGCAGGGGCCGAGCAACAGGGTCTTGAGGATGAGAAGGTCGAGTGTCCCCTGCAACAGTGCGATACGGTCTTCGTTGTTCTCCTGGGTCGGCATACGACCCGAGTATGCTCCCCTTCGGGTCGGATGTCAACCTAAGAGCCTTCTAGTGAGCTTCCCCTGTTCACCCGTCACAGAACAGCGATCATTTGCTGCCTTACAATCCAGGTATGCCGTTTCCTGATGTCCGCTTGCGCCGCCTGCGCCGCACCGAGTCGCTTCGCGCCCTCGTTCGCGAAACCTCGCTCAACCCTGGCGATCTGATCTATCCGCTGTTCATCTGCCCCGGAGAGGGCGTGCGCAACCCGGTGAGCTCGATGCCGGGCGTCTTCAATCTTTCAGTCGATCAGGCTGTGCGTGAGGCAGAAGAGGCGGCCGGCCTGGGCATCGGAGGTCTGCTCCTCTTCGGCCTTCCCGACAACAAAGATGAACAGGCGACGGGCGCGTGGGAAGAAAGCGGCATCGTCCAGATAGCTCTTCGCGCTCTCAAACAGAGCTCCCCTGCAAAGAAGCTGGTGCTGATCGCCGATGTCTGCCTCTGCGAGTACACAAGCCACGGCCATTGCGGTGTAGTCGCGAAAGCCACCGATGGCGGCTATGAGATCGACAACGATCCTTCACTTGAGCTGCTCGCCAGAACCGGAGCGAGCCTGGCGCGCGCCGGGGCTGATATCGTCGCTCCGAGCGACATGATGGACGGGCGCGTGGCCGCCATCCGCCGCGCTCTCGACAAGGACGGCAACACCAACACGCCAATTCTGAGTTACGCTTCGAAATTCGCATCGGCATTCTATGGGCCGTTCCGTGAAGCCGCCGATTCTGCGCCTCAGTTTGGCGATCGCCGCAGCTACCAGATGGACGGCGCAAACGTTCGCGAGGCGATGCGAGAGATCGAGCTCGATCTCGACGAGGGCGCCGACATGATCCTGATGAAACCTGCAATGCCCTACCTCGATGTGGTTCACGCGGCGCGCGAGCGATTCGGCGTACCGATCGGCGCCTACCAGGTATCGGGTGAGTACTCGATGCTCAAGGCCGCCTTCGAAAAGGGCTGGCTGGAACGCGATCGCGCCATGCTCGAGTCGCTCGTCGGTATTCGCCGTGCCGGCGCAGACTTCATCGTGACTTACTTCGCGAAGGACGCGGCAAAACTGGTGGCGTAACCGGATGCTTTCTCTGCTTTTCTTATTACCTTTCTGCGCCATACCTTTCGGCCTGATTCTTCCTAGCTCGCTCGAATTGCCTCTGCTCCCAATCCTCATGGTCTTTGGCTTGATCGGGGTGGGTGCTTGGTTTGTGCTGAACTTCTTTCGCTGTCCCCGCTGCGACAGATTCTTTGCCATGACCTGGTGGTACAACCTAAATGCGTCCATTGCGGTTTGAGGAAGTTCAGCGAAGGCGATTGAATTGAGAACGAACTCGGGCCTGCCCTCAAAATGCTGACCATCGTTGCAGCTCTCGATTTTCAACGTATTGCTCAGCCTTTCTGTAGCATGAAGTAGCTGCCATGCGCGAACCTGCAGCAACGCGAGTATGAGCACCCTGGCCATCCTCAGCCTGCTCTTTCTAACCGCCGCCATCTTCGGCCTGGTGAGCTCGCGCTGGCTCAAGCTTCCGATCACCATCGGGACCATGCTGCTCACCGTGATCACGTCTTTAGCACTCATGATCGCTTCTCACCGGGTTCCAGGCATTCAGAAGTGGGCAGCCGATTTGATGCAGCACATCGACTTCGGCCCCCTCATCCTGAACGGCATGCTGCCTCTGCTGCTCTTTGCAGGAGCGTTCCTTCTCGATCTCGATCAACTCGCGAAAGAGAAGCTCACGGTATCTCTGCTCGCCGTTGTGGGAACCGCCATCTGCTTCTTTGCTGTCGCAGCGCTCATGCATTTGTTCACGGGCGGGCGGTTGCCGTGGATGGAGTGCTTCATCTTCGGCGCGCTGATCTCTCCTACCGATCCCATCGCAGTGCTCGAGATGCTTCGACGTGTCGGGGTTCCGCCGCGCCTGCAGGCGCAGCTTGCAGGCGAGTCGCTGTTTAACGATGGCCTCGGAGCTGTCCTCTTCATCACAATGCTTGAGATTGCGCACGGGCACGCGCCGACGCCTTGGAACGTTGCGGGCCTTCTGGTCGCGGAGGCAGGCGGCGCAATCGTGCTGGGAATCGCCTTAGCCTGGTTAACGTCAAGGCTCATGCGCATGCATACCAGCTATGTGATTGAGATACTCTTCACGGTCTCGCTCGCACTCGGCGGCTACGTCCTGGCCGATCTGCTTGATCTCTCTGCACCGCTTGAAGCCGTGGTGGCCGGCATTGCGCTGCGGTGCTTTCATCGCCGCCGGCTGGAAGATGGCATCTTGCACGAACAAGTCGATACTTTCTGGAGCGTCATTGATGAAATCCAGAACTGTGTGCTGTTTGTGGTGCTCGGGCTGGAGGCCATGGCGATCGTGCTGGATGCGGCAACTCTTAGAACGGGATTTGGCGCCATTGTCGCCGTCAACATGGTCCGGCTTGGCGCGGTCGCATTGCTGCTCTCAGTGGTGCGCGCATTTCAGCCGGAACACCGTAGTTCGATCCTTGTTTTGACATGGGGAGGGCTGCGCGGCGGTCTGTCGATCGCACTGGCGTTGTCCGTTCCCGTAGAGCTAGGCCGCTCATGGATGCTCGCCGCAACCTACGTCGTGGTTGTGTTTTCAATTGTGCTTCAGGGTGGATCGATGGACTGGATCCTCAGTTCGCGCCAGAAAGCAAAGTCGGCAGTGGCCTAACCTTATCGCGCAGAAGACACAGCCAAGCCCGGAACTACAGGCTTCGCACTGGGCTTCGTAGATGAAGGCGGTTGCGTCGTCTGCCGCGCGCGCTGCGCAGGGCCGGTTAACGACCCCTGGGAAGCACCGCCGGCGTGTGTCTTCGCAGCCTGCAGCATTTCAGGTTGTTCAATGTCGCCCGGGAACTGCTCGTCATCCTTGCCCGCGATGGCGGTCTTCATGATCTCCATCCAGATCGGCAGAGCTGCGCGGGCGCCGGTTTCTTTCTCCCCAAGCGACTGACGGCCGTCATAACCGACCCACACACCGCAGGTAACCGAGGGCGAGAATCCAAGGAACCATGCGTCAGTGAAGTCGCTTGTGGTGCCCGTTTTGCCGCCGAGGGGATGATTTAGCTGAGCAACTGCAGCGCCCGTTCCATGCGCGGTTACCGCGCGGAAAAGCGTCATCATGGTACGCGCCGTCTGCTGGCTGATGATTTCGTCGACCGCCGGCGCATCTTCCCAAAGTGTGATGCCATCGGCGTTGGTCACCTTGCGGATGAGGCGCGGCTTGACGCGAATGCCATCGTTGGGGAAGACGGAGTATGACGTCACCTGCTCCTCAAGCGTGATTCCAGCCGCGCCCAGGGCAATCGGCAGATACGCCGGAATATCGGATGTGACTCCAAAGCGGTGTGCCATATCGATGACCTTGCGAATGCCCACCCGCGCCGCAAGTTTCACAGCAGGGATGTTGCGCGATTCCGCAAAGGCGTTCGTCAGGGTCATTGCGCCCTTGTAGTCGTGCTCGTAATTATGCGGCGTGTAGCTGCCGAAGCTTGCCGGCCCATCGACAATGATCTCGTCGGGTCTTGCGCCTTCCTCCACAGCCGTGGTGTAGACATAGGGCTTGAAGCTCGAACCGGTCTGCCGTTCAGCCTGGGTGGAACGATTGAATTCGGAAAGCGCCCAGTCGCGTCCGCCGATCATCGCCAGCACGTCGCCGGAGGTGTTGTCCATGGCGAACACTGCGCCCTGCGTGCCGGAATCCTGCTCGAGCGCTGCGCGGCGTGCCCCGCCTTCCGTCGAATCGCTAAGGTGGACGTAAATAACATCGCCCGGTTTGACCAGTTGGTTTCCATGGGTCTGGCCGGTCCAGACCCAATCCTCGGGCAGAAGGACAATTTCGTCAGAGCCAACGCGCGCATGAATCTGCAGGGGAAGCGCCTGCGTAACGAGCGCATGCACGTAGTCGCCGGGGCGCACGGCCGTTGCCCAATCGGGATGCTTGTAGTCGTCGAGCGTCTCGCCGTCGGTAAGCACGTTCTCGAGCTTCGCTCTCCAACCGTGGCGGTGCTCGTAGGCGGCGAGGCCGTCGGCAAGCGCTTTGTTCGCTGACTTCTGCAGATCGAGATCGAGAGTGGTGTCGACGCGCAGTCCGGCCTCGTGTACCTGCTCCGGGCCGAATTTCTTCTCGAGCTCGCGGCGCACCTCTTCCTGGAACCACGGCGCGACTGACATCTCCGGCTGAGTGATGTGAAGACCCAGCGGTGACCGGCGCGCCTGTTCGGCCTGCTGATGTGTGATCACGCCGTCAGACTCCATTTCGCTAAGCACTAGATTGCGACGGCGCATCGCCCTTTCAGGATTGATGAGCGGCGAATAGGCGACCGGGCCCTTGGGCAATCCGGCAAGAAGCGCCGCCTCGGTAAGATTCAGATCCCTGGCATGCTTGCTGAAGTAGAACTGCGACGCAGCCTCGAACCCGTACATGCCGCTGCCGAGATAAATCTGGTTTCCGTAGAGCGTGAAGATCTGTTCCTTGGTAAACGCGCGCTCAATCTGGATGGCGAGGTATGCTTCCTGGGCTTTGCGAGCCGCCGTGCGATCGGCGGAAAGAAAGAGGTTCCGCGCCAGCTGCATGGTCAGCGTGGAAGCCCCTTGCGCGCGGCCGTGTGAGCGAATGTCATGCCACAGAGCGCCGGCGATGCGGAAGACGTTGATGCCCCAATGCGAATCGAAATTCTTATCTTCGATTGAAATCACGGCAGTGCGCAGCACGGGAGCGAAATCGTCGTAGCTGACCACGATCCGCCTTTCGAGAGCAAAAGAACCAATCGATTGTCCCTTACGGTCGTAAAGATAAGTCATCGTCGATGGCCGGTAGTGCTCGAGGTCATCGATCTGCGGCAGATTGACCGAGTAGACAAGCATGAGACCGGCAAGCGAGCCAGTGACGACAGAAAGAAGCAGAAGGACGCCAAAGGCAACCTTGCCGGCGATCTTACGACGCTTGAAGAGAGGAGGAGGAACGGGTGCGGGCCGCAACCTGTGGGAGCGGCCAAGGCCGCCTCGCGGTTCAACCGGCTGTGGTGCATGAGGGGCAGCCAAGACAAGCCTCTTTGGCATTCCTCTCGATCGATATCGGGGAAGCCCTTATTCAAGGCTAGCACGGTTATTGATCAGCTGAGGCATGGTTCGGATCATCCAGAACCACGCCCTTCAAGATTGGAAGGCAGTTCCGATTTAGCTTTTGGTCTTTAGCAATTCGAGCGCCTTGTTCAGCGGCTCGTCGCCCTTGCCGGGTTGTGGATTTTCGTCGTCGAGGTCATCCTCTTGCGGCTGCTGTCCCACCACCACGGTCGGAGCCACAGCCTCATCCTGAATTTTCTTGCCATCGGGGCCTTCGAATTTGGCCACCGTCAGCAGGAGGGCTGCGCCATCGGGAAGTTCGATGGTCTTTTGCACCGAACCTTCACCAAAGGTACGCTCACCGATCACATCCCCGCGCTTTGCGCCTTCGATTGCGTCGGCAGCGAGCTCAGCCGCTCCATAAGTCCCACGATTGACCAGCACCGCAAGTGGCGCGCCGGTGAGGAACCTGGATGGATCAGCCGTAAAGGTCTGTTTGGGGAACTTCTGACCTTCAAGCATCGCGAGGGTTCCCTGGTTGATAAAGAAATTGGCGAGGCGAAGTCCCTGTTCGGCGTCGCCGGAAGAGTTGTCGCGCAGATCGAGCAAGATCTTGCGATCCTTGCCCGCAGCCTTGATCTTGGAGGCGATCTCATCGACCTTGGCCTCGGTCAGCGAGCCGGGTTTCAAATATAAAATACTGGCGTTCTCATACTGCTGCTCTGTCATCCCTGGCGTGGGGATCACGGTACGCGTCAGCGTGATCTTTTCCGGATCGGGTTTGCGCGGACGCACCACCGAAAGCGCGACGGTGCTGCCTGGTTTGCCCTCAAGCATGAGGCGGATGACAGCCAGCGAAAGTTCGCGTGTGGATGTGTCCCCGATCGACTCGATCACGTCGCCATCGGCGAGATGTTCATGATCTGCAGGAGATCCCGGAGCTACGCTCACAATGGTCGCGTAACCGTACCGCTTCGAGACCGTCACCCCAATCTGGGCCACACCTGAAGCCGGACGCTCCTTGTAGATCTTGTACTCGGTCGCGGTCAGATAGCTCGAGTCGGCATCGAGCGACTCCAGCAGCCCATGCAGGGCACCCGTTGTGACCTGGGTGATATTCGGTTCGGTGACGTAGTCGCTCTGGATTCGCTTGAGGACCTCGGCGTAGACGTGCATCTGCCGGTAGGCGCCATCCTGCTCCCCTCCGGCGTGAACGCCGAAGACGCCAAACTCGCCCAGCGCAAAACCCAGGCCGAGGGCCGCGAAAATCGTTGCTGCTAATACAAAGGACAGTCTCTGAAAGAATCGGGACACACACACCACCGTGAACGGCCCAGAGTACGAACAGGCCGCTAACCTATAGACGCAATGATATCGCAAGCAGTGAGTAAAAAAGAGCCGGATCCTGCCGTGAAGGTAACTTCTGCCGAGCCAGAGATGTAGGCGTCCCATCCGCTAACTTGCTGACTGGCTATGCCGCGAAGCGGCGCTGACTTGCTGGAGTTATTCCGCGGGTCTTAGTCAGTGGCTGCATGCCCCCCCTTATCACCGGCAGAGACCTGATCCAGTTCGGAGACCAAGCTTCCGAACTCATCAACGATGCGGTTGGTTCCTGCAGATCTAAAAAGGTTTAGAAGCTCCTGGAAGTACCATACCTGCTGGTCCCGGCCCCGTTTGAAGCGTTCCCAGACCTTCGGCCCAATGACCCGGTACTCTTCGAGAATGGTGCGCGCGTTGTAGAGCTTGTCTGCGGCGGAAATCAACTGAACGTCCAGCGGCTCGCTGCGCAGCCTGTAGATGTACGAGCTTTTGCGCTCTTCCCAGTTCTCCCTGGAGCTCGCATCTTCGGCAAAGCTGTCCGAAAGTCCTTCAACCATTCGCGCAACATCGTCTCCGAAATTGGCCCGGATGTGCTCAAGCCGGGGACGGCCGCCGTGGTCTTCTACAGTGTCGTGCAGGAGCGCCGCGATGACCATGTCTTCCGTGACAGGAAAGGACACCCGGCCGACCTCACCCATGACAAGTGACGCGACACCAAGAAGATGCGCCATGGAAGGGATTTGGGTACCTTTGCGGCGTTCTATGTGCAGAACGCGCGCATAATCGACCGCCTTGGTGAATCGATCGGAGAGATAAAGCTGCTGATCCGGCATCAAATTGCCTCACTTCAACGCATTCTGCATGGGAAAAGAGAAAGCTTCCGAAGTATTTCGGGCTCGTATCGGCCCAATTTGAGAGGGGTTTCTGGTGGCGGGGGAGAGGATCGAACTCTCGACCTTGGGGTTATGAATCCCACGCTCTAACCATCTGAGCTACCCCGCCGGGAGGGGGACGGAGCTAACGCCACGCCACTCTTGATGATAAGGGTCCCTCAACTTGAGGTCAAACCTTTGCACAAGCTCAGTCTCCCCTGTCGAGACCACCGTAACGCAGGTCCGCCATCTCTTGTAGACTCGCCTGCATGAGCAGGTTACGGATTGCGGGCGTCATTCCGGCGAGGCTTGCCTCGACACGGCTGGAGCGGAAGGTACTGCGCGGGATTGCGGGCCGGCCCATGGTGGAGTGGGTCTGGCGTGCTGCAGCCGGCAGCGGATTGATGGATCCCGTGGTTGTCGCGACGGATTCGGACGAGGTCGCCGACGCCTGCCGCGAGCGCGGAATCCCAGTGGCAATGACCTCGGCTCACTGCGCCAGCGGATCTGACCGCGTGCGCGAGGTAGCCCGCCAGGTTCAGTCGGACATCTACGTCAATATCCAGGGCGATGAACCGACACTGACCCCCGAGTTCTTCCCTCTCCTGCTTGAATTATTCGACCGGCCCGAGGTACAGGTGGCAACGCTCGCAGTTCGTTGTCCGGAGGCCGACATCAACAATCCAAACGCGGTGAAGGTCGTGACAGCGCTGGACGGAAAGGCTCTTTATTTTTCCCGCGCGACCATCCCCTACGACCGCAACAACACGGGCTTCGCCGGATACCGCAAGCACCTTGGCATTTACGCCTTCCGCAAGGCCGCGCTGGAGAGGTTTGCGGAACTGCCGCCCGGCTGGCTTGAATCGGTAGAAAAGCTCGAGCAGCTGCGACTCCTCGAAGCGGGTGTCGACATCTATGTTGCAGGCGCACCGGCCGACACGATTGGGGTGGATACGGAAGAGGACCTGCAGAGAGCTGAAGCGATGTTGATGAGCCGAGAAACGAGCTCCTAGTTAGCAGTTCAAAGTTCGCAAGATGCCGGCTTTCAGCAATTGGCTCTTGCACTATGAACTACGGACTGAGAACTTTGCACTGCCTTCTCGAATTACTCGCAAGAATCGGAGTGTACGGAAAACGAAGATCGACGACGATGTGTTCATGACGACCAATGTTCAATTCGCCACCCTGGAGCCAACGACAAACATGCAATCGATCGACGAGGAACAGGCCTGGCAGCAGCTGTGCGATCGCGATCGCAACGGGAAGTTCTTCTACGCGGTCACAACGACCGGCGTTTTCTGCCGGTCCGATTGCAAGAGCAGGCGACCGTTGCGCGAGAATGTCCGCTTCTTTGCTAGTGCATCAGAAGCACAGGCCGCCGGTTTTCGTCCCTGCAAGCGGTGCAAGCCGACCGCTCGGCGCAGCAATGGTTTGGATAAAGTTCGTGCTTATCTCGAGCTCCACGTCGATCGCCCCGTGCCGCTGGCTGAACTCGCGCGTGTCGTAGGCATGAGCCCGTTCACTGTGCAGCGAGCCTTCAAACAGGAGATGGGCGTGAGTCCGCTGCAATATCAACGGTCGCTGCGCGCGGGCCGGCTGCGCGGCGCACTGAAGCAGTCAGACCGCGTTACCGATGCGATCTATGAAGCCGGCTTCGGTTCGTCGAGCCGCGCTTACGAGGGTTCGCAACTGGGCATGACTCCGGCGCGGTTTGCGCAAGGCGGCAAGGGCGAGCGGATCGGTTGGTGCTCCGCGAAGACTCCCTTCGGCTGGGTGATTGTCGGCGCAACGGGACGCGGCTTGTGCTGGCTTTCACTGGCTGCGACCGCGGCTGAAGCTGAAGCGAGCCTGCGCACGGAATTTCCTGCTGCGGAGTTGCACCGCGACCCATCGCTCTCAAAGCTGGTGGATGATGCGCTCGCGAGTGTGCGTGACGGCTCCGACCTCACGCGAAGCGGAAGTCTTGGTGGACCGTTGGATCTGCGTGGCACGGTATTTCAGCTTCGAGTGTGGCAGGCGCTGCGGCAGATTCCACGCGGCGAGACGCGAAGCTACAGCGAAGTTGCGCGCCAGATCGGCGAGCCAAATGCAAACCGCGCCGTCGCTCGTGCCTGTGCGGTAAATCGCGTGGCGATCATCGTACCCTGCCATCGCGTGGTGGGCGCCGACGGATCAGCGACCGGATATCGCTGGGGTGTGGAGCGAAAACAGCAGTTATTGGCAGCGGAAAAAGTCGGTTCGTAGTGCACGGTACATAGTTCGAACCCGCAGCTTCGTTGCGTCCCCGTCCATCGGCCAGCTTCAGGCGCATGGACGCGGCGCCTGTACTGGGCTCCACGTACTTTGCTGTTGCTCGTCCTCGATCTTGTAGCTCCAGGCATTCGTGCTATCGCATGGATTGTGGCGAATAAGCGGAGTACGGAGACGGTCGCCGATCCTTGCGGATACTAGTCCAATCGTCGCGATTGCAATAGTAGGAAGAAAGCCTTGTATCATTCTCAATTCCTCGTAACAGAAGATACTGCTACGCATTCCGGACTCCGCAGAACTGAGAGCCGGAATGCGGTGAAATCTCTCACAGCCTGTAGCCGCCCGCGGCGTGGATGGCCTGCCCGTTAATCCAGCCCGAATCCTCTGAGGCAAGCAACGCGGCTGCCGTTGCGATGTCCTGCGGCTGGCCGATGCGGCCAAATGGCGTCCGCGCTTCGGCATTTTTCTGGAGATCGCTGCCAATGACTCCTGCGGCGTGGACACCTTCGGTTTCGATCAGGCCAGGGTTAAGGGAGTTGACGCGAATCCTCTTCGGGCCAAGCTCTTGTGCGAGCGAAAAGCTG
>Ga0126381_100001786_pt1 | contig 23047 bp, 25 predicted proteins | sample PanSoiMetPlot_28_FD_96465 | JGI IMG/M metagenome (GOLD analysis project Ga0126381, IMG submission 96465) | Tropical forest soil microbial communities from Panama - MetaG Plot_28 | ecosystem: Environmental > Terrestrial > Soil > Tropical forest > Bulk soil | place: Panama | collected 2016-02-17 | reverse complement strand
TGCCGAAGAACGAATCGAAGGACCGGTTCTCCTGCATGATGATCACGACGTGCCTGATCTTGTGGATGCCAGTCTGCGCGGTCGGGGCGGTGGGCGAACTCGCGGTGTGCGAGGGCGGCGCGAACCCCGACGTGCACGCGGCCGCGGCCAGCGTGATCAGCGCGGCCAGCAACGTGGCGGCTGGGATTAGCGTGGTCCCGGTGGCCAGGCGTATTCGGCGCATGGCTGCACTATCGAGGCCGCGGCTGGCGGGCGGCAAGGAACTCGCTGGGAGAATCCGGAACTTTAGGTGGGCGTTCGCCGGGAACCGTTGTCTGCGGTTACGCCGGCCCCGGCCGGCCATCGCTCAGTATCCGGGCGCACACCTCATCGGCCAGCTCTTGAGGGCTGAGCTTGTCCGAGCGCAACATCAGCGTCTCCGCCGGCTGGCCCGCGGCGGCGGCCATGCACCGATCGACGTTGCGCAGGCAGAACTCGCGGGCACTGCGGTCCGCTTCCGGATTGTCCGGCTGCAGGATCCGGTCGTTGATCCGCTGGCGGAGGACGTCGGCGTCCAGGTCAAGGAACACTTGCAGCACCTGCTCGCCGCGGGCGCGCAGGGTCTGGACGATCTGTTCGAAGTAGGCCTCGTTGACGAGGGTCATCGGAACGATCAGCGTCTGCGCGTGGTGGCGGCGCAGCGCCAGCGCGGTCTCGACGACGAGCTCGCGCCAGGCGGGCAGGTCCTGGAAGTCGCCGGTGGGGACGGGCACCCATTCCCGCAGGATGTAGCCGACGTACTCGGGGTCGTAGAGGACCGCTTCGGGCATGCGCCTGTGCAGTTCCTCGGCGAGCGTCGTCTTGCCCGCGCCGAACGCCCCGTTAATCCAGATAATCACCCTCGCAGGTTAAACCGGCCCGGACCGGACCGCGCTGCTCCCATCGCCCTTTCGACTTCTCACGACGGGCTCCGGGGCGGCACGCGCACAGAGCCGGGCGCGTACATTGTGGCCCGGCGTATGTGACGAGCTGCGTGCCTGGTCAGGTACCAGTCGCGGCGCGCGGCGGCATCTCGGGTGACAAGACCCGCCATCGCCCGCTCTGTCAGGCTCATCTGGGTCCCTCCCATCGCTTGCGGGCCATTTCCTGTGATTAAACCCGCGCGGTGCTGCCTATCCATTGGAGGCATTGGCGACGGCGAAGCAGGAATTTCCGTGTTGCCTGATAAGGCCGCGCCCGGCCAGCAGCTTCTGTGCCCGGTTGGCTGCGCTGCGCGACACGTCGTACTCGTCCGCCAGATCGCTGCCGTTGAAATGCAAGACGGCAGCCAGCAGGGCGCTCGTGCGCCCATTCAGTGCCACCTGATCACGCCCCCGGCATAATCCGCTGAAAGCGCGGGATCCATTCGCACATACGTGGACCCGTACGCACCGTCAACTAGCACGACCGGGACTACACGGCCAGACGCTGGCGTGCCGGCGGCTATCAGCGTCAGCGACAGCTCCTCCATCGCCCGGTGGCGCAGATCCGATATGCCGACAGGGGCGTTGTCGGCTCCACGATCTACGATCCATTCCCAAATGCGATAGAAAGACACAGGAATCCCGCCACTCACCTTTAATGGCTGCGAACCGGCCGCCGGATCACCTTTCCGAGAACCTAGACGCAAGGCTGCCGGGCACGGGCCGGCGTAGACTAGTGACGCTGTGGGACATCCGGGAACGCTCAGGGACAGTAATGGACGGTCGGATGGACGGCCAGATACTGCGTGACTGGCGGAGGTCGCGCGGCTGGGACGTGCCAGAAATGGCGCGCATGCTCCGCAGGGCCAACGCAGATGGCCACGTTCCAGCGCATGACAGCCTTGTCCGGATGGTCTACCGGTGGGAGCGCGGAGGCCTATCACAGGAACGGTACTCACTCCTATACGCGCGTGCGCTGGGCGTCGATCCCGACGACCTGGTTGGCGGGCCGCCAAGCCAAGCGGGGCCAAGTCGCACCGACGAGCCCACCCGGCATGACGTTCTGCGGGCAGGTGCCGCTCTGTCCCTTCTTGACATGCTGGGCGCATATGGCGGGTGGTCCCTCCCAGGTTTAGGCGTGCGGGTTGACGGCGAGATGGCGGCCGGGCTTGACAACATCGTGCTGGGCTACCGGCAGGTCTACCGGTCAGCCGGCGCGGCTTCCCTGCTTGCCCCGGTGTGCGACACGCTGGGGCTGCTGACCGAACTGGCGCCGTGTGCGGGCTCTTACCGCGACCGGATCGTGTCGCTCATCGGACAGGCTGCGAGCCTTGCCGGGGTCATTCTCATGTTGGACCAGGGCGACCCGGCGGCCGCTGGGCGATACCTAGCCGTCGCCGTCCGTGCCGCCCGGCAGGCGGGGGATGTTGAGCTGCTGGCGATAACGTTCGGGTGCCAGGCGTTCCGCTCTGCCTATGGCGGCGACATCGCGTCCGGGATCGAGTACGCGGAGGAGGCATCCGGGCTCGCGGCGGCCGTCGGCGCCCATCCGCTTACCCGTGGCTGGACCGCAGCCGTCGCCTCGGAGATGCACGCTATGGCCGGGGATGAGAACGCCTGCATGCGCGCGCTCGACACCTCAGCCGTGCAACTGCAGGCCCCGGGCCCAGACTCCCCTTGGAAGGGCATCGGCGCGTTCAGTGCCGCCAAGCTCGCCGCATACCGGGGTGGCGACCTCATGCGGCTGAGCAGGTACGCGGAGGCGCAGGCTGAACTGCACCGTGCACTGGCAGAGCTTGATCAAGCACACGCCAAGCACCACTGCACCGCGCATGTCGACCTGTCCACTGCATTCATGCTCGGCGGCGACATCCCTGAGGGTGTGCGTCACGCAACTGCCGCGCTTGACATCATCGCCATCACTCGGCACGCAGACAGCCTGCGACGCATCGCGGGGCTGTACGAGATCGCCAAGCCCGCTCGGACTGCGGCCGTCCGTGAGTTGCGCAGCCGACTCCTTGAGGTAACGGCCGCATCGTAAGGTTGGGGGCGTGAGCTACGGCGGCTTGATACTCGACTTCGGCGGCGTGGTTACAACGGACTTGTTCGGTGAGTTGTCCGCGTTCTGCGTTCGAGAAGGACTCGACCGAAACGCCTTCGTGCGGGTGCTCCGGGACAACGACGAGGGCAGACAGGCGTTCGAGGCGGTGGAGGCAGGGAAGATTCCCCAGAGAGAGTATGAGGTGATCATCGGCCGGTTGCTCGGAGTCGACGACCATCATCTTCTGACCCGGGCACTGGGCGGCCTCAGGCCGCGCCCTGCGGTTCTTGACCTGGTGGCTCAGGCGCGGGGCGCTGGGATCCGCACGGGGTGCCTCTCGAACTCGTGGGGCGACGGGGAATACGACCCTTACGACGGCTGGGACCTGGACGCAATGTTTGACGCGGTGGTGATCTCGGGCGAGACCGGCATGCGCAAGCCTGACCAGGCGATCTATCAGCTCACTGCGGACAAGCTCGGCGTGCCGTCCGCGGAGTGTGTCTTCGCGGACGATACCGCTGCTAACTTGCCCGCCGCCCAGGCACTCGGGATGGCCACGGTACACTTCGCCGACGAGGCGGCGGGCATAGCTGAGATCAGTCGGCTTCTAGGCCTGTCCTGACGCCCCGTTTACTTAGGCGCTGCCGAGGTCATGCTGACCGACTGCGTCCGCGTGTACGCTAGGCCCCCGCAGGGCGGATGATTCCGGGCGGCACGCGGGCGGCCAGGATGGTCGCGGCGAGCGCCATCCGGTGGTCCTTCGTCCACGGTGGTCCCAAGAGTGCCCGCGGGCCGTTCAGCACCTCGTCCGCTCGCTTACCCAGGATGCGAACCGCCTCGGCCTCGACGTCTTTCGCGTTGTAGAGGTGGACCTCCCAGCCTCGCTCGCGTGCGAGGTCGGCCAGCACCTGGCAGTACATGACGGAGTCGGCTCGGCTCTCGTATGGCACGCGGCGCTGGACGGCGACGTCCGAAGGGAAGTCGGCTGGCCAGGTCCGGACCGACATCGAGACAATCGGCGAGGGCAACGCGGTCGCGATCTCGTCCAGTGCCGCGGACGTTGCCCGGACCACGGACGCTCGCACGTCCGCCACCAACACGGCGAGAGCATGGTCATCAAGCGGATCCGCCCGCCGGTGGAGAAGGTGCGGGCCGCCCGAGTGGTGGATCGGCGCCGGCGTCACACCAGGCTCGATCAGTTCGATCCTGCGTCGGTCCGCGACCTGGTGCTCCGCCAGAGCGGTAACGGCCACGGCCCAGCCGTAGTGATGAGCGATCCCGAGACGCATGCCACCGATTGTGCCCCCTGGGGTATACCACCGGTCATGCAAGTCCTGGCCGCCGTCGTCGTCGTGGCCACGCTCGCAGCGATGGCCTCAGGGAAGGTGCCCGCGGTCCTGGCGCTTGCCACCGGTCTGGCCGTCGGGGGGTTGCTCAAGCTCGCGCCCGTGCCCGCTCTGTTCGCCGGGCTGAGCAATGGGGGAGTGATCACGGTCGCGGCGTTGCTGGTGATCGCCAAGGGCGTGGTCAAGACCGGCATCATCACAAGGGCGACCTGGTGGCTGCTCGCGACGGTGACGACGGCCGCGCAGGCGCTGCGCCGGCTCATCGTCCCGGTCGGCGTCGTGTCGGCGCTGATGAACACGACACCGCTGGTCGCCATGCTCATCCCGGCCGCACGCCAGCTGCAGCAGACCAGGGACGTCCCCGCGCGGGAGGTGCTGCTGCCGGTCGCTCACGCCACCACGCTGGCCGGATCCGTCCCGCTCATCGGCACCAGCTCGAACCTGCTGATCGCGGGGATCGCCGCCGATGACGGCGTTCACGTGAGCATGCTGTCCTTCGCCGCGGTGGCGCTGCCGGTGTGCCTGGCCGGCTGGGTCCTGCTGCTCCTGGCTTCCCCGCGCCTGTTGCGGGGGGAGACGGGCGGCGAACCGCGTCCGCAGCCCTGGCGAGTGGAGGTCCCGATCGCTTCAGGGGCGATCGCCATCGGGCGGCGGGCGGCGGACATCGGCATCGAGAGCACCCAGGAGTACGTGCTCCAGGCGATCATGCGGCATGGCGAGCAGGTGCCGGCGGAAGAGACCTTCGAGGCGGGCGACCGTCTGGTGTTCGCGGCGAGCGAGGCCGGGGTCAGATCTTTGTGGGAGAGCCCACGGTTCGGCCACTCCTCGCAACACCTGTACATGGTGTCGGTCGGCCCTGGTGAGCACGGCACCCTGTTCGAGCTCGAGGATGACGACCTCCACGTCATCGCCGCGGAGACGGCCAGGCCGCTCGTCGACACCACCGCGATGCCCGGGGCGACGGTCTTCGTGACCTGCTCGAGCACGCGGGAGCTGGCCAGCCACGAGGCCTTCACCCTGTGGGCCCAGGCCGCCGGTCGCGCGCCGCAACCCGGCAAGACCTGGACGGCGCTTGGGATCCTGGCGGCGGTCGTCGCCGCGGCGTCGTTCGGCCTGGCGCCGGTCGAGCTGGTCGCCTTCGCCGGCGCCGTGCTCATGGTGGCGACGCGGGTGCTTACCCCGCGGGCGGCCGTGCGAGCCCTCGACTGGAACGTGCTGTTCATCCTGGCCGGATCCGTGGGGCTCGGCGCGATCGTCGTCGAGAGCGGGCTGGCTGCCACCCTGGCCCGGTCGATCGAGCAGGTCTCCTCGAACGTGGCCGTCGTCGTGGTGGTGCTCGCCCTGACGACGACCGTCATGACGAACCTGATCACGAACGCGGCGGCCGCGTCGATCCTCACCCCCGTCGCGCTCGGAATCGCCACCAAGCTGGGGCTCAATCCGGTGACGCTGCTCGCGCTCGTCGCCACGTGCATCTCGTTCACCTTCATCAACCCGTTCAGTCACCAGAGCAACCTCATGGTGATGGGACCAGGCGCCTACAGCACCCGAACGTTCGCCAAGTTCGGCGCCCCCCTCGTGGTCGTGTCATTGGCGACGGTCAGCGTGGTCACCTGGGCGCTGACAAGCTGACACGTTGATAAAGAGGGTTTAACCGGCAGCAGCGCGATCAGCTGGCTTACCGCGGTATGCCAGCGCCGCAGTTCCTGCGCCGTCGGGGCGAGCTCGTAGGCGTGGTGGTGCGCCGCGCCCGCCAGGCCCAGCCACGCTTCCCGCGCGAGCCACACCGCCGACGCCTCCTCTGGGGTGTCCGCGTACTGCGGCAGCAGCAGCAACTGCTGCCGCATGCCGCACTGAGCGGCCTCGGGGAGTTCGCTCGCCCAGTACCGGTCCAGGCCCAGTTCGAGCGCGAGGCGGATCAGCAGCGCGCAGGCGCGCGGCCACAGGCTGCCGAGCCCGTCGACCGGGGACGTGAGCAGCTGGTCGGCGTAGTCGAGCAGCTCTTCAGGTGTCGTCTCAGGCGCCGCCGGCGCATAACCGGAACGCGAACGCGACGTCGGCGGGCTCATTTACGCAGCGCCTTCGCGAGCTTGCCGGTGTCGTCGACGAACCGCTTAAGGTCGCCGTGCCCGGGATCGTGCACACCCCGCTTGGCCTCCCAGAACACGTTGACGCAGGCCTCCCCGCCGAGCTTGCGCACAGCGCCGACGACCTCGCCGGCCCTGGCGGTGGTGCCGAACAGCGCCAACGACAGCACGTCCTGCAGCCCGTGCGCCGATTCGAACGTCCGCTCAACCTCGGCGTGCGGGATCCCGTCCGCGAGCAATCGCGCTCGCACCGCCTCGAAACTCGCCGCCTCGAGCGCCCCGCGGCACAGTCCCGCGACCGCCACCCGCCGGACCTCCTCGGGAAGCTGCGACGTCCGCGCCATGGCGCGCGCGTCGTCAAGGTATCGCCCGACCGGGTCATCGGTTTTCTTCAAAGACACCACCGAACGCTCCCGCCGCGTCACCGCCCACACGGTCGCGGGCAGCTGCAACTGCCGCAGGGCGGAGGCAAGCCGGTCGTCGTGCGTGAACACGACCACCTGGCGCGTCGCGGCGACGTGCGAGAGCAGGCGGGCGAGCCCGTCGACCTTGGCCGGGTCCATCGACTGCACCGGGTCGTCGATGACGAGGAACCCGAACGGTGACTCGACGGCCGTGGCCCTCGGCAGGAACAGCGCCAGGCCCAGGGCGTGCAGTTCACCCTGGCTCATCACGCTGAGCGCGGCGCCCTCGACGCCGTCGACCGTGACGTTCAGCGCGACCTTGCGCTGCGGGCCTGACCCTTCGAGGCTGATCGGGCCGAGTTCGACGTTGCTCTCCTGGCGCAGCATCTCCCACACAGTCGCGGAGGTCGAGGCGAACGGGGCGAGCCGTGCGTTGCGCACGTCTTTGCCGACCTTTCGCAGCCAGTCGAGCGCCTTCCGCAGGTCCGCGGCCCGTAGCGCCGCCGCCGAACTCTCCCCAGATTGCTGCACCCACGCCGCCAGGTCCGCCGCGATCGGCTGCCAGGCCTGCGCCCGCCGCTTGAGCGTCGCCGCCGCCCGTTCTTGCAGCGCGACGATGGGTGCGATCACGACCTCGTACATCTCGGCCGACACCGAAGGCATCACCCAGCTGTCCCACGCCGCGCTGGCCTCGGACGGGTCGATTTCGGACCCGAGGCCGGCCGCGAGCGCGGCCGGTTTCGCCGGAATAAGCTGGCTGATCGCCCGCAGCGCCGCCGTCTCTTCTTCGACCGCCGCGTCGGCCGACGCGGCCTTCGTGGTCAGATCCTCTATCGAGGCCTCGGCCCCGTCGGCCCATTTCTCGTCGAGGACGCGCCCGCCGCACACCGGGCACGGCTCGTCGGTGTGCTGGCGCCGGTACTCGAGCGTGGCGGACAGGAGCGAGGCCAGACGTCGCGCGTCGGCGGCCTGCGTGCCGGCCATCGCCGCGACCGCCGCGCGCGCCGTTTCCAGGCGCTCGAAGGCCGCGGCGACCTCTTCCTTGTCCGGCAGCGACATCTCAACCATCTGCCGCAGCATCACGAAATGCCCGTCGTCCGCGCCGTCGCCCCCGTGGGCGAGCGCGGCGAGCGCGTCCAGGTCGGGGACCCTGCCGCCCAATGCGTCCTGCGCCGCGCGCGCCCGCTTATCCGGGTGCGCCGCGAGTTTGGCGAGCAGGCCGGGCAATTCCTGCTTCGCCTTCTTGCTGACGGATTCGGCGGACCTGCGGGAGTCACTCAGGACCCGTTCAGTATCAATTAGAAGATCTAGCCCCAGAATGGCTTGCAGCGCGTCGTGCATCTTCGATGGCTGGCCGCTAACGAGGGCACCCAGTTCGGAATATGACAGGAACGGGCGGTAAAGCTCGAGCGGCTTCGTCCAGCCTTTCGCCGACAGTGGCTGCCGCGCGCCGCCGTTGGACGATACGAACACGTCGGCCTCGCCGAGGTCCGCGTCCGCCGCCCACTCCATCGCGACGGTCGTGGTGCCATGCTGACCGTCTTCGACTAGGTCGACCCCGATGCCGGTCGTCCCCGCCTCGTGCAGGTTGCGCCACCCTTCCTTCCAGACCGCGGCGCGGTCCTGCCAGCGCCTGTTCTGGCCGGTGAGCGCCAGTTCGGCGGCCTCGGCGAAGCTTGACTTGCCGGACCCGTTCCTGCCGGTGACGAGCGTCAGCCCCGGGCCGGGCTGGAGCGCCAGGCTGACCTTCGGCCCGATCCCGCGGAACCCTGCCACGGTTATCCCCTGGAGGTATGCGTGCGATCCCGCCGGTGTCGCCGCCTCCCCAGCCGGCTCCGCCGAAGACCCGTCGGCCGCCTCCCCGAGACTGCCGCCGCGCATCGCGGTGATGATCAGATTTGCCACCTGATCGGGCACCTTGTCCTCATTGAGCTTTTCGAGAATGATCTCCTCGACGCCCCGCGCTCCCTCTCCCATATCTCCAAAACGCTACATTCCCCGGTCTCCCTCATAATGTCGGCACCGGTGCTTACGATCACCACCGTGGACGTCGCGTACCGGTACCCGACCGCCTCGACGCTGCGCTCCGCCGGACACGCCGCCGAACTGCTGCTCGCCACGAGCGGCGGGGTGACCGAGGCCGGCCCGGCGCTGCACCCGTATTTCTTTCGCGGCTTCCTCACCGAGCCTGGCCCGGCCGCCCAGGCGCTGCTCGCCTGCGCCGCGGTCGCCCGCGCGAACTACGCCGGCCTGAGCGCGAGCCAGATAGCGGCGCGGTCCCGGTGCCGCCCGCGATCGCCGGCCTGGCCGCGTCCCGCGATGGCACCAAGCTGGCCGAAGCCGCCCGCCGCCTCATCCGCCTCGCGAACACCAGCCAGCCTGCCTGACGCCTCTGATCGAAGATATGTTTGCATTTTCAGGCGCTATGGCACCGCAAACTGCAAACGTATCCACCTTGAGTCGGCTGATCGGGGGGCCGCGGGATTGGGAATGGTTACTGGTGGGACGGATGGGAGGCAAGATGAGCACTGAACTCGCACCCCCGGTCTCGGTCGCCAGCGTGATCGCTCAGCTTTCCGGGCCCTGGCAGCCACTGGACCTCGCGCTCGCTAATGGCACCGCGGTGCGCGTCGCGCGCTTTGAGGGCAAGTTCGCCTGGCACGAGCACGAGGAAGACGAGCTGTTCCTGTGCTGGGACGGGTCGTTCCGCGTCGAGCTCGAGGGCCGCGAACCCGTGCAGCTCAACCCCGGCGACGTCTTCGTCGTGCCCAAGGGAATCCGGCACCGGTCGGTCGCCGACCGGCCCGCGTACGGGCTGATGATCGAGCCGCCCGAGAAGTTCCGGCAGGGCCATGAGCGGTCGGGAACAGGCGGGTTAGCCTGGGAGAAACCACGGCCCCGTTCGGGATAAATCTGGAGAGCTGCATGAGCGCGGACCCCGCACCTGTCGTCTCTGTCACCAGCGTGATCGCCCAGCTCTCCGGACCCTGGCAGCCGCGTGACCTGGCCTTCGCGAACGACACCGTGGTGCGCGTGGCGCGTTTCGAGGGGGAGTTCGCCTGGCACGAGCACGAGGAAGACGAGCTGTTCCTGTGCTGGGACGGGTCGTTCCGCGTCGAGCTCGAGGGCCGCGAACCCGTGCTGCTCAACCCCGGCGACATCTTCGTCGTCCCCAAGGGTACGCGGCACCGCCCGGTCGCCGACCAGCCCGCGCACGGGCTGATGATCGAGCGCCCCGAGACACTCCAGTACGGCAACTAGCTTCTGAGCTGCCGGGGTATAGCGCTGGCCGATGCCCGCAGAGCCGGCATCACCTTTGCCACGGGGGGTGCCCGCGGTGGACTAGAAGGGTCCCGATCGCGGCAGGCAATCCTCAAGGAGACCGCACCATGTCCACTGGACCCGTTGAGTATCTGGTCATCGCTTTCCCCGACGGCAACGTCAACGACGGCATCGCCGACGAGCTCGCAAACCTCGTCGACCGTGGGATCATCCGCATCCTCGACTTCGTCTTCGTCAGCAAGGACCTCGAGGGCGACGTCACCTCCGTCGAGGTGGACGAGATGGACGGCGTAGCCGGCTTCCTGGAGATCGACGCCGAGGTCGGCGGCTTGATCGGCGACGACGACATCAGCTTCGTCGGCGCTGACCTCGCTCCGGGCGCGACCGCGGCGCTGCTGCTTGTTGAGGACCTGTGGGCCGCGCCGCTGGCCGCCGCGGTGGACCTGTCCGGCGGCCTGCTGATCGAGGGCGCCCGCATCCCCCAGGACCTGGTCGACGCGGCTGTCGCCGACCTGGCTGCCTGACCAGCCCCGTTATCCACCGCCAGTCATCGCATACCCGGGAAAGGAAGTCAGCGCCATGCGCAAGCGTCACACCATCCGCAAGGCCGTGAAGAGCGCCATCATCGCGAAGGCCGCGCACCGTATCGCCGGCCGGGCCGAGAAGCACCTCGCCGGCCGGGCCGAGAAGCACTTCGCCAAGCACTAGAGCAATGCTGTGGCCAGCCCGTCAGCCTGGATCTCGGAGTCGGCTGGCGGGCTGGCGGCGTCTAGCGGCGGGCTGCGACCGGCCACCTGTCCACGATCCGGCCGTCTTCGACGGCGAACAGCTCGCTGGTCAGGTTGACCACGGTGCACACGTGGTTGGGCACCACGCGGACCAGGTCGCCGACGCGCAGCCGGGTGGTGAGGCCGCGCACGACCGCGTGCTCCTCGCTCAAGATGGCGACCGTCGCCTCCGGCGCCTCGAGGATCAGGCCGTGGCCTGGCAGCCAGGACGGCCGGTCGCTTGACAGCGCCTTGGAGCCCGCGTCAAGCACGGCCTCGCCGGGCCGCGGCACTGAGACGACCCGGGTGGCGACGACGAGGGCGATGTCCTGTTCGGCCAGGCGGGATAGGTGCAGCTGCTGCCGGTCGCCGAACACGTACGTGCCTGGGCGCACCTCGGTGAGCGGCGCCGCCAGGCCAGCCGCCGCGGTGGGGGAGGAGCCGCCGCTTAGCACCGGTTCGGTGTCGATGAGCGCGGCTAGCTTGGCGCCCGCGGCGGCGAGCGCGGCGCGTTCGTCCTCGGCGGCCGCCGCGACAGCGGACGGTCCGGCGTAGGCGTGGCCCGGGTGGGTGAACGCGCCCGTCACGGTCAGGCCGGCCTCGCCGCAAGCCGACGCCAGGGCGGCCAGCTGCGCCGTGGCGACGCCCGAGCGGTGCTGGCCCGAGTCGATCTCGATGAGCACCTTCAAGCCTGGAACCGCGTCCGCCAGTGCCGCCGCCGCCAATTCGCTGTCCACACCGACCCGCAGGTCGGTCCGGTCGTTCAGCGCCTCAAGCCGGGCCCTGCGGTCCCCCGACCCCGCCCATAGCGGGTAGGCGATGAAGACGCTGGGGCAGCCGCCGGCCGCGAACAGTTCCGCCTCCGCCAGCGTCGCCACCGTCAGCCCGATGGCCCCGCCGGACAGCTGCCGGCGGGCGATCGGCACGCACTTGTGCGTCTTCGCGTGCGGGCGCAGCGCCACGCCCGCCACATCGGCCGCCGCGGCCATCCGGGCCAGGTTGCGCTCAAGACGGCGGATATCGACCAGCACCGCCGGAGTCTCCAGATCCTCAGTGACCTGCATCGTCCTATCTTCTCTTGGTCGTGAACCGTCGCCGCACGAGGTGCAATAGAGAGGTGATGGACGACGACGAGCTGATCGCGCGCATAGCCCGCGGCCAAGACAGCGACATGGCGCTCCGGGAGCTGTTCACCCGGCACGCGCCGTGGCTGGCCGCGCGGCTGCGGGCGGCGCTGCCGCCGTCCGATGTGGAGGACGTGCTGCAGGAGACGTTCCTCGCGGTGTGGAAAGGCGCCCGCGCCTACCGGCCGCAGGGGACGCCGCAAGCCTGGCTCTGGGTGATCGCCCGGAACCAGGCGGCCCTGCTGCTGCGCCGCCGTGGCCCGGCGGCCGCCGCGCTCGACGCCGACGCCGGCGCCGACGTCGACGCGCGCCTGCGGGAAGACCCCGCCGAGACCGCGCTCGCGCGAGCGGACCTGGCCGCGGCGGCCGCGGCGCTCGGACCGCCCGGCGGCCCAGAGCGTGAGGTCTGGCGGCTGCTGTACGTCGAAGATCGGCCGGTCGCGGAGGTGGCGGAGTTGATGGGCGTCCCTGAGGGCACCGTGAAGAGCCGGGCGCACCGGGCGCGCCGGCTGCTGCGGTCCGCGCTGCAAGGAGGCGGGCGATGAGCACGCCAGACGACGTCGACCTGGATCGCGTCTGGACAAACGTGGCGGCCGAGGTCTGGCGCCGCCACCCGGGCCGGCTTGAAAGGTCCGCGGCGCGGCTGCTGAAATCCCCTGGCCTGGCCCGCGCGCTGCTGACCACGCCCTCGCTGCTGCTCCCGTGGCTGATCGCCAGCACCGTCGTGCTCGGCGCTGGCGCGCTGGCGCAGGTCGGCGCGGGCGCGCCGCTGGTGTGGCTGATCGCGCCCGCGGTCGCGGCGGTCGGCATCGGCTATGCCTACGGTCCTGGTGTCGACCCGGCCTGGGAGCTGTCGTGCAGCATGGCGGTAAGCGACCGGATGGTGCTGCTCACCCGCGCTGTCGCGGTGTTCACGGTCAACGCGGTGCTCGGCCTCGTGGCGAGCGCCGCGACGCTGGGCACCGCCGCGTCTGTGGGCACGGCGCAGCTGACGTTCGGCTGGCTGCTGCCGATGACCGCGGTCTGCGCGCTGACGCTGGCGGTCGCGGTCGCCGCCCGGTCGGCCAGCGTCGGCGCCGCGGCGGGCGTGGCCACCTGGATCATTCTCGTACTCGCGCGCAGCGTCACCGGCGCGCCGGCCAGCGGCTCTGGCGGGCGAGGCGCCCTGAACGCGTCAGGCGCCGCCCGGCTCACCGCCGCGATAACAGACGCCAACCTCTACCTTCCGTACCTGGCGGTCACGGCCTGCTGCATCGCGGCGGTCATCTACGCCACACGTCCGCAAAGGGGCATCCATTGAACATCGAACTGTCCGAGCTCACCAGGAAGTTCGGCCGCACCGTCGCGGTCGACCAGGTGAGCCTCGACGCCGGCCCCGGGGTTCTGGGTCTGCTCGGGCCGAATGGCGCTGGCAAGACCTCCCTGCTCCGCATGCTCGCCACTGTGCTCCCCCCGTCGTCGGGCAGCCTCAGGCTCCTCGACAGGAATCCGGCGCGGCCGGCGGACCGCAGGGAGGTACGCCGTCGGCTTGGCTACCTGCCGCAGAACCTCGGTTACTACCCGTCGTTCACCGTCGCGGACTTCGTCGAGTACTTCGCGCTGCTGAAGGAGATTCCGCCGCACCTCGTCCCGAAGGCGGTCGCGACCGCGATCGAGAAGGTCGATCTCGGTCCCAAGGCCAGAGCCAGGCTGCGCACGCTGTCCGGCGGCATGCTGCGCCGGGTCGGCATCGCGCAGGCGATCGTGAACGAGCCGCAACTGCTGCTGTTCGACGAGCCGACCGCGGGCCTCGACCCCGAGCAGCGGGTGGCTTTCCGCGCGCTGATGCGTGACCTTGGCCAGACGGCGACCGTCATCGTGTCCACCCACCTGGTTGAGGACGTGGGCGCGGCGTGCGCGGAGGTGGCGCTGATGGCCGAGGGCAAGATCGTGTTCCGCGGCAGCCCCGAGGAACTTACCGTCCGCGGCGTGGGCCACGGCGTCGGAGACGCGCCGCTCGAGCGAGGCTACAGCGCTGTTCTCGCGTCGGCCAGGACCGCGTCATGACCGCCGTCGCGTTCGCCCGCTCCCGCCCGGTGCGGGTTTTCAGGCTGGAAATCAGGCACAGCCCGGTGCTCTGGGCGATCCCGTTGCTCGCCGCGCTATTTCTCTTCGACGCATTCCGAACGGCCGCTGGCTTCGTGCCTGTCTGGAGCGTCAGGGCCTCGGTGATCACGACGGCCATGATCGCGGAGTTCGGCCCGCTCGGCGCCGGCCTCGCCGCATGGGTGGCGTCGCGTGAGGGCCGCCGGAAGACCGGCGACCTGCTCGAGACCACCGTCCGCCCGGCCTGGGCACGACAGGCGGCCGCGCTGGGCGCGACGCTGTTCTGGCTGCTGCTCGCCTTCGGTATCGGGGTGGCGGCGGTGTACGCCGACACCGCGCGGCAGGCGACCTGGGGTGGTCCGCCGGTGTGGCCGGTCGTGGTCGGCGTTGTCGAGGTGGTCACGCTCGCCGTGATCGGGTTCACCGCGGGCACGCTTGTCCCCGGCCGGTTCACCGCCCCGCTGGTGGCGATCGGCACCTTTGTCGCTTCCCTGGTCGGGTTCCACGCCGCGCTGAAGGTGAAGCCGGGGTCGTCGCTGTCCGCGCTGCTCTCGCCCGCGACCGCGGTGCCCCAAGGCGATGCCGGCGTCTTCTACCATGTCGCGCCGGACGTCGCGATCGTGCAGGTGATGTTCATGGGCGGGATATCGGTCGCGCTGCTCGGCGTGCTTGTCGCCCGGTCTGCCCTATACCAAGTATCCTACCGGGAATTCTTCTCTGCGGTTTGGCGCGCTGGCCGGTGGCCGTTCGCGGCCGCCGCCGCCCTGCTGGTCGTTGGCGTCGCGGCGTCATCAACGGCGTTCGCGCTGACCGGGACGGCCAGGCTGGGCGTGTCCGGCTGGAACATCCCCGCGCTGCACGACGCGGCCAGCGACAAGCCAATTCCGTACACCCCGGACTGCGCCGGGACCACGTTCACGGTGTGCGTGCACCCTGCGTTCAGCGCGTTCCTGGGCAGCGCTACCGCGGCGCTCCAGCCGGTGGCCGCGGAGATCGCGGGGCTGCCGGGCGCGCCGGTGCGCGCCGAAGAGGTGGACTCTGGCCCCGCGTACCGGCTCGGAATAGGAACAGTCCTCCTCGGGAGCGCATCCCCGTCGATACTCAACGGCGCGATCACAGGAACCCCGCCGGTTTACGAGTACCTGGCCGACGCGGACATCGCGCCGTTCTGGGGCAGCGCGTCAATAGCGGCCTCGGGGGACTGGCGCTCGGGCTTCGAGCAGGAATTCCTGACGGCGTTCGCCGGGAAACCGGGCACCTTCTTCCCGACCCCGGCGCAGCAGGCGGTGATAACCGCCCTGATGGTGGCGGCCGGAGCGGAAAACAAGGCGACGCTCACGCTGCACAGCGCGTCACCGGCACTGGCGTTCCCCCAGCAGGACGACTCAAGCGGGCACCCGGTCGGCCCCTCGCCGGCCCAGATCGCGGCGGCCGCCGTGCGGTTCGGGGCGCTGTCGCCCGCCGCCAGGCACGCCTGGCTCGCGGCTAACCTGCCGGCGCTGCGCGCCGGCACGATCACCCTGGCCCAAGTCCCGTGACCACCGCCGAAGTCCGCACCCCGTCAGCGGCACCGGGCGCCCGCCCGGCGTGGCGGGGTGCGGCGGGCGCCCGCCTGGCCTGGCTGCACGTGCGCAGCCGCCGCGTTCCCGGCGCCGTGCTCGCGCTGGCGGTGTGCGCCGCGGTGCTGCACGCCGCGTTGCGCTGGAACTGGACGTTCAACAGCGGCAAACTCGCGCAGCAGGTCCCGATGCTCATCGAGGCGGGCGCGGCGGCGGCGGTCGTGGTGACGACGCACAGCCCGTTCGGCGAGCCCGAGCGGGCCGGCGGCCGCTGGCTGCCGTACCTGCGGCTGGGCACCGCCCTGGCGCTGACCGGCCTGGCGATCGGGGTGGTCCAGCTCGGCGTGACCGCGATGAACCTGAATGGCGGCGTCCTGCAGATGGCCAGGAACATCATCGGCATCACCGGCATCGGCCTGCTGTGCTCGCTGGCGACCGGCGGCCTGCTCGCGTGGGTCATCCCCATGGGCTACATCGCGTTCGCCCAGTACGCGCTGACCGAGGCGTGGCGCTCGCCGTGCACCTGGCCAGTCCGGCCGCCGGACGACCGCGGCGCCTGGATCTGCGCCGGCCTGGTGTTCGGTGTCGGCCTGCTCGCCTTCACCCTCCGCGGCGCGCGCCAGTCCATTCGCGACTGACTCAGACGCTCGCGATCAGTTCCGCCAGGAAGGCGCGCGCGGCGGCCGACGGGCGCCTGGTCACGCTCGTGGCGACCAGGACCTGCCAGTCGAGCGGGGCCGACGGGACCGGCACGGGGACGACACCATCCATCCCGGGGGCGGTGGACGTTGGCACGAAGGCGACGCCGAGTCCGTTCCTGACCAGTCCGGCGGCGGTGCCGAACTCCGAGACCTCGAACGACACCTGCCTTTCCAGGCCCGCGGCCGCGAAGGCCCTGTCTACGACCGCCCGGGTGCCCCAGCCCGACGGGTAGTCGATGAATTGCTCGCTCGCCAGCTCTTCGAGCGTGGCCTCCCCAGCGGCGGCAAGGGGGTGCTCCGGGGCGCAGATCAGCACGAGCGGCTCGTGCGCCAACGGCTGCACGCTCAGGCCGGACGGCGCCCTGCCGGGCAGCGAGAGCAGCGCCAGGTCCAAGGCGCCGCTGAGCACTTCGCGCGCCAGTTCCACCGAGCCGCCCCCCGGCGGGGCCCGCAGTCGTACCAGCACCAGGGGGTGCAGTTCGTGGAACCGCCGCAGCAGCGCGGGCACGTCGATCGTGCCGGTCGCGTACATCGTGCCGATGGTCAGCGTGCCCCGCAGTCCCGAAGTAGCCTCGGCGACAGCCTCCGCCGCCGCCTGAGCGGCGGCGAGCGTGGCCCGCGCCTCGGGCAGCAGCGCACGCCCCGCCTCGGTGAGCGTCACCCGGTGCCGGTCCCGGTCGAACAGCGCGGCGCCTAGCTCCCGCTCCAGTCCCTGGATCGCGCTCGACACGCCGGACTGCACCACGTGCAGCCGCCGCGACGCGCGCGTGAACGAAAGCTCCTCCGCGACCGCGACGAAATACTCCAGGTGACGCAGTTCCACATGCCTATCATCGCCTGCCCTGATCACGGGCGGCGACGAGGTCACCGCTGCCAGCTATGGGAGGCGCCCAGCACGCCGCTTTGGCTCGGCCTAGCCCATTTGCGGTTACCTGGGGTAGTCGATGGGCTGCGTGGGCGGGTGGTCGTACGGCTGATCTTCGTACCTGTTGCCCCTCGGCGGCAGGACCTCGCGGCGGACGGCCCGGGCGGCAACCGCGGCGAGCAGCGTGCCGATCGCCACACCGAGCACCAGGTCGACGATCGCGGTCGCCGCCTTCTGATCGAGGGGCGCCCCGGTGCTGAACGGGTACACGACCACGGCGAGCGTGGCCAGCCCGATGATCCAGCCGAAGAACATGCCCGGCTGCGGTGTGCCCAGCACAAGCAGGTACAACAGCGCGGCGGCGGCAAGCGCGACGCACACGGACGCGATCACGTACTCGCCGGTGTGCGCGTTGCCCCAGGCGCCCTCGCTGGACGGCGCGAGAATCGGGATGTGAAGCGTCCACCTGCAGATGAGAATGCCGACGAGCGCGATGAGCGCGGCCACGACGGCCGTCGCCGCCGCGCCGGCTGCGAACTGGCCGGTGTCCGGCCGGAGGCGGACGTTTCCGCCCGTAGGTGGTACCGGGCCCGTAGGTGAGGCCGGGTAAGTCATGCTGCACCTCGCAGTGTTGACCGACTCGGCTTCAGCTACCCAAACGCGCGCCCCGAAACCTGCCTAATAGGAGGTCTCGCCACACATCGCCGCGCGGATCCGGGCGACGACCACCTCGGGTGTCTCGAGGAGCTCACGCCACGTGAAATGGACCACTTTGTAGCCGGCGTCTCGCAGCAGCCGGTCCCGCCGGAACTGCGCGAGCAGGTCGTCCCGATCCACGTACTTCGCCAGGCCGTCGGCCTCGGCGATGGTCTTGGACGCAGCCCAGCAGAAGTCAGCGCGGAAGACGAAGCCCGGCCCGCGGATGGTCACCTGAGTCTGCGGCGGTTCCAGGCCGAACCTGTCGAACGTAACCCGGGCGCACGACTCCAGCGCCGACTCCGCTCGCCCGTCGCTGAACGCGACCACGTGCCGGGCCTGCCCTATCTTCGGCCACCGAGAGCACGCGTCGACTACGAGTTCCAGTTCTGCCTTAGTTGACTTTTCCGCGTGCAACGCGGAGTCCGCTACGACGACCGCCTCCATGAATGGAAGCGTCCGTGCCAGGTCGATGACCGTCCGGGCGGCGGATGTGACTATCGTGCCGTATTTCCTGGTCAGGTGCCCGGAGGGTAGTTCGGCGACATGGAAGATGACGCCGGCCGCCGCGCGGCTCCTGCTCTTTCTCGGTGGCTGGCAGGTCAGGGTGACGACCTGGCCCGGCGGCTGTTTAAGCAGGTCGAGGCCGTGGATCAGTGCGGCGGAATGATGGCTGCCGACGACGTCTCGCCCCAGCGAGCCGCGTGCGGCGGCGACTTGAAGCGCGTGCGCGCGGCGTGGATCTTTCTCGGCGGCGGCGATGGCTGGCCTAGTCGCGTACGCTCCGCGCCGAACCTGGAGGAGGTATCCGTGCCGGACGAGCGACCGAAACTGCGCCTGGGTAACCCCGGCCGCCCGCCACTGAGTGAACGTTCCGACGGTTGATCGACGTATAGTATCCGGCAAATCACTTAGTGTCACAATTTGCGATATGCCCATCGGCTGGTGAAGGCATGCCGACCACTTTGCTCACTTTTTGACCACTTTCGTGTCCACTGTATGGCGATTTGTCCATCCAAAAAGTGCGGAAAGAAAACGGATGATGTGGATGTGGCTAATGATGCGTGAGCCGGAGTGGTCCGCGGTGGCGAGATGCCTCTGCGGGGCAAGGGTGCGCGGCGGCGAGATGCCTTTGCAGGGAGTGCGAATGCGGCGGTGGCGGAGCGATTTACAGGCGGGGGAGGAGGGCGGACAGGAGGGCGCCGATGCGGGCGGCGGAGGAACGGGCGGCGGCCAGCACCTCCGCGTGGTCGAGCGGCTCGGCGGCCAGGCCGGCCGCCGGGTTCGTGACCAGGGATATCGCGAGCACCTCCGCGCCTAGGTGCCGCGCCGCGATCGTCTCAAGCGCGGTGGACATGCCCACCAGGTCGGCGCCGAGGCCGCGCAGCATGCGGATCTCCGCGGGCGTCTCGTAGTGCGGTCCAGGCAGTGCGGCGTACACGCCCTCGGCCAGTGTGGAGTCTTCCTCCCTGGCCAGCGCGCGCAGCCTTGCGGAGTACGCGTCGGTCAGGTCGGTGAACCGCGACGGGAAACCCTCTGGCGGTGGCGGCCCGGTCAGCGGGGAGCGGCCAGTGAGGTTGATGTGGTCGCTGATGAGGACCGGCTGGCCGACCGCGTACTCGGGACGGATGCCGCCCGCCGCGTTCGTCAGCACCACCGTCTGGCAGCCGGCGGCGATGGCGGTGCGGACGCCGTGTACGACGGTGGCCGGAGTGTTGCCCTCGTACATGTGCACCCGGCCGAGGAACAGCAGCACGCGCACGTCGCCCTTGATCAGGTAGCGAACGGCCGGGGTGTGGCCGGAGACGGTCGGCGGCGGGAACCCGCCGAGCTCGGCGAGGGGGATCTCCCGCTCGGCCGACCCGATCGCGTCCGCCGCGGCCATCCAGCCGGACCCGAGCACGACGGCGGCGTCGAACGCTGGCGCTCCGGCGAGTTTTTTCAGGGTGGCGGCGCTGGCTTCGGCGGTGGCGAACGGGTCCGCGGCATCACTCATAGCGCTGATCATCTCGCAGGTCGCAGGCGCATGTCACGGACCGTGTTATAAGACTGTGATTAGCGTCACAGAATAGCCGGTAAACCTTACGGCTTCTTTCTTGGTGAAGTTGCGGCAGGTGAACTCCCTTTCTGGCATTGTTGATCGCCAGCGGTAGGAACGCGCGGACACAGACCGAGGGGACTGCGTTGTCACGACGGCGGACAGCGATGCTGGAGGCCACGAGGCCGGCGTCGCCGGGCGCGACTATCGGGTCGCGGAGTTCGGCAACCGGGCCCCGGAGTTCCGCGACGGGGCCGCGGAGTACGACTCTCGGGCCGCGCAGTTCCCGCCGCAAGCGAGGTATGTTCCGGCGCAACAGAATTGTCCTGCCCGCTTTCGGCCTCGCCGTACTGCTTGTCGCGGTCGTAGCTATCTCCGCCAAGGTGATGGCCCCCAATGGCAGCGGAGCCAACAGCCTCGCCAACGCGCTCGACTCGGTCCCGAAGAGCAGTTCGGTCGCGCTGCTCGAGGCCGAACGCCAGAACATCATCGACATGAACGCCGCCGCCAAGACTCTCGGTGTCGCCGCCAAGCCGATCAAGGTGGACCCGTCGCAGGTCATGGCCTCGGAGAGCGCGGCCGCGAGCTCCGCATCCAACTCGACCGGCGTAACGAGCATCGCCGCGCCTCCGCCTAACCCCGGGACGGCGCAGCAGATCGGCTACGACATGCTGCCGCAGTTCGGCTTCAGCCAGTCGACCCAGTGGGGGTGCCTGCTCGACCTGTGGAACCGGGAAAGCGGCTGGATCTACGACGCGGAAAATGCCAGCGGCGCGTACGGCATCCCGCAGGCGCTGCCCGGGGACAAGATGGCGTCCGCGGGGGCCGACTGGGCGACAAATCCGAAGACTCAGATCACCTGGGGTCTTGGATATATCCGGGATGTATACGGCACGCCATGCGGCGCGTGGAATCACGAGCTTGCCTACGGTTATTATTAAGCCTTTCCCACGGCAATCGGTGCTTTCCGATACCCGGCTTTCAAGCGCTTTATACTCCCGATCCCGCTATGTGCGATTAGTGATTGCTCGGTTACGGGTTGTGTCGCCGGAGGCGGGCTGACTGGGTGGCCCGCTGGCGACGGTGCGTTGCATTCGGCAGCTCATTGCGACCGGATGAGCGGTTTTGGACCCAATGTGACATTCGCCATATCGTCTTGCGGCATGCGCCAAATTCGCAAGTTGGACGGCATTTTGCGTATCCGCGGCAATGCTGACAACGTTGGCATGATTTGCGTCACACCGCGTTCTGCCCGTTTTACCCCGAGTCGTCTGGCATGGTCGATTACCGCAAGCACCCTGGCACGCGTGACGGTCACCTCGGGTGACCCAGCGCCTTGACCCCGCGCTAAGTCCGCCTGCCCGACGCCTGCGGCACGCGGCCGGCTTTCCGCCGGTCGCGGTCCCGGTGATCAGGGGTGGAAACAAGCGCGCGCCACTCGGCGACTCGCGTCCTAATGAAGGTTTTGCTTTTGTCACGGCATTTGCCGCACTTCAGATCGACCAAATTCACCGTTCTCGCCATCGGTGGCGCGCTGTGCGTCGCCACCGCCGCCTCAGTAACCGCGGCCACCTGGCCGTCCGCATCCGCCGCGCCGTCTCCGGCGGCGGTGCGGCAAGCGACGGCGGGCCTGACGGCCGCTTCGAGCCAGGGCACCGCCGGCCATGTGGTCAGCGCCTCCGACGCGCTCGCTTCGCAGGCCTCGCGCGTTATCGCCTTCCAGCGAGTCAGGTTCGGCCTCGGCGCGCGCGTCGTCGCGATCGAGGAGGCGCAGGCACGCGCCGCCGCGACCCGCGCCCGGCTGCTGGCCGCTCGTGCGCACTCCGCGCACGTCATGCACCAGGCGCACCTGGCGGCGCTCGCCGCGGCGGCTCGCGCCGCATCGGCCGCCCGTGCCGCGGCGCGGCAGCAGGCCGCCCAGCAGGCTACTCAGCAGCAGGCGACGACGCAGCAGACAACGCAGCAGGCCGCGCCGCAGCCAACCGCGCAGCCCCCGGCCAGCACGCCGTCTGGTTCGCCGCAGCAGATAGCCGCGGCGATGCTCGTCCAGTTCGGCTGGGGCGGGCAGTTCTCCTGCCTGGATTCGCTGTGGGCGCACGAGAGCGGCTGGAACCCCTACGCGCAGAACCCGAGTTCGGGAGCGTATGGCATCCCTCAGGCGCTGCCTGGCAGCAAGATGGGGAGCGCCGGTCCCGACTGGGCGAGCAACCCGGCCACGCAGATCCGCTGGGGCCTGGAGTACATCCAGGGCACCTACGGCTCGCCCTGCGGCGCGTGGTCCCACGAGGAATCCACCGGCTGGTACTAACTCCCGAGTAACGCCCAGCCGGGCAGACGCAAGCCCGGGCCGCGACCTTTTCGCGGCCCGGGCTTGCGGGTTCTGGCGGCTGGCTACTCGAAGCGGACGTTGCCCGGGGTGGTCATGCGGCGCAGCAACGGCAGCGTCACCGTGATGACGCCGAACGCGACGACCAGGCCGATAGCCATCAGGGTGTAGTAGTCGTGCCCGAGTTGCGGGACCGGGGTGCCGGTCGGCGCGAGCCGGACGAACGCCAGGATCGACGTGCCGTAGGCGATGCCGGCCGCCACTAGGGTGGCGGCCACCAGCGGCACCGCCGCTTCCATCAGAACGACCCGGGACAGCACGCCGACCGGGGTGCCGCTCACCCGGAGCAGGGTGAACGGGCGCTTCCTGTCGACCAGCCCCCCGCCGACCGCGACCGCGAGGCTGCACCCGGCCACGATCAGGGTGAGCGCGACCGCGGCCCACACGATCTTCTCCAACGTGGCCGCGCGGTCGAGCCGTATCTGGAGCGTCTCGCCGAACGTCCGCGGCGGCGTCGGCGCCTGGCCCTGGCCGCCGGTCTCCGCCGGCGCGGTGTTGAGCGTCAGGTACGTGCGGACCCGCTCCAGCGTGGCGGGGCTGTCCACCTTGACCATGACCGTTATCAGGCTCAGGTTCGCCAGGCTGCCTTTGTACGCCGTGCTGGACGGGCCGGCGATCGCGGCCGTGTCGTAGATGGGGTTATCGCCGTAGAGGGAGTTGTCGTTGACCTTGACCGCCTTGACGCCCGGCGCGCACTGGCCGAGGACGGCGAGGCCGCGCAGCGC
>Ga0126381_100001783_pt1 | contig 23076 bp, 20 predicted proteins | sample PanSoiMetPlot_28_FD_96465 | JGI IMG/M metagenome (GOLD analysis project Ga0126381, IMG submission 96465) | Tropical forest soil microbial communities from Panama - MetaG Plot_28 | ecosystem: Environmental > Terrestrial > Soil > Tropical forest > Bulk soil | place: Panama | collected 2016-02-17 | reverse complement strand
TGCTGGGTCAGGTTCAGGTAGGCCAGCGACATGATCCGCCAGTCGGGCCGCACCGGCCGGACCTTCTGTACCTCGAGGATCCAGCGGGACGTGATCCAGGCCCACGGGCACACCGGATCGAACCAGAACTGCACGTCTTCGGGCGCACCCTGCTCGGCTGTCATGCCTGATCCTCCTTGCGGACGGCGACGAAGACCGGGATCTCCCGCCCGGTCCTCTCCTGGTAATCGGCGTAGGGCGGATAGGCGGCGACCGCGCGCTCCCACCAGGCGGCCCGCTCGTCGCCGGTCACCTGGCTGACCCGCACCGCGAACGGCTCGGGGCCGTCCTGGATGGTGACCTCGTCCGGGTGGGCCGTGAGGTTGTAGTACCAGACCGGGTGGGCCGGGGCCCCGCCCTTGGACGCCACCAGGGCGTAGTCGCCGTCGTGCTCCACGCGCATCAAGGCGATCTTGCGGACCTTCCCGCTCCGGTTGCCCCGCATGGTCACGATCACCACCGGCAGCCCGGTGTCTCGCAGGGTGTTGGCTTCCCGGCCGCCCGACCGTTCGTAGGCCTCCACCTGGTCCCGCACCCATTGCGCCGCGCTCGGGGCGTACTCGCCTTGTAGTGTCATGCTCAACATTCTGCCTCGCTGGCGCCCGGCGGCGGTCCGGGGGTCCGGCCTGGCCGGCCCGCGACAGATCGTTAGGGAAACTAAGCGCGGGGAGCTCAGCCGGGAAGGTCTGCCCCGGCCGTGCGGTAGGCGCCGGGCGAGACGCCGAACTCGCGCTTGAACGCCTTGGACAGGGAGGCGTTGCTGGCGTAGCCGGTACGCACGGCGATCGCCTCCAGGCTCAGGTCGCTGGTGGCGAGGTAGCCGGCCGCGTGGCCGAGCCGGACCTTGGCCAGGTACCGGATCGGGCTTTCGCCCACGGCCGCGTGGAACCTGGTCGTGAGCAGTGTGCGGGACATGCCGACCTCCCGCGCCAGCGCCTGCAGGGTCCAGGGCCGCGCGGGCTGTTCGCGCACGAGCGCGGCGGCCTGCTCGATCCGGGGATCGGGCTCGGCCCGGGGCTGCAGCAGGCCGGCCTGCCCGGCCCCGGCCAGGTAGGTCCGCAGCGCCTGGGACAGGAAGACGTCGGCGAGCTTGGCGAAGATGGCCTGGGCGCCGGGAGCGGCGCGGCTGGCCTCCTCGCGGACCAGCGCGAAGACCGGGTCGATCCAGGAGGAGATGCTCGCCGAGCGGGGGTCCACGACCAGGATCGGCGGCAGTAGCGCCAGCAGCGGCCCGGGCATGGGCTCGCTGAGCGTGAACCCGCCGCAGAGCAGCCGGGTGCGGGAGCCGTTGCCGCCGTAGCGCAGCCGGGCGCTCGCGTCGAGCGGATGCCCGGCGATCATCCGGTCGAGGCCGATGACCGGCGAGCCCGGGTCGTCGCTGACCGAATGCCGCTCGCCCCGCGGCAGGATCACGAGTTCGCCGGCACCGAGCCGGACCAGGTCGAGATCGCCCGCGCGCAGCCAGCAGGCACCTTCGAGCACCAGGTGGAACTTGGAGGTGGTCGCGTCGTCGACCGCGAATCCCCAGGGGCGCTCAGGTCGGACAGGCAGTACACGCTGCTGTGCACCTTCAGCCCGGCCAGCAGGTCGGCCACGGTGTCGCGCGGCGTGTCGTTCAGGAGCTTCATGGCGCGTGGACTCTCGGACAACAGGATTGTCCTGACGAACATAGCCCCGTCGCCGGCGGGCCGGCAATCTTGCAGCGGGGGCAGCATTCCCAGCCGACAGAACGGAGTACCCGATGTCCAAGTTCCTGATTACCTATCACGGCGGCGGCGGCCCGCCCGCCTCACCCGAGGCGGCCCAGCAGATGATGGCCGCGTTCCAGGCGTGGGCGGCGAGCGTCGGTGGCAACATGGTCGACCCGGGTGCGCCGCTGGGCCCGTCGAAGGTGGTCACCAGCGACAGCGTCACCGACGGAGCCGTATCCGGCGGCATCGGCGGCTACACGGTGGTCACCGCGGAGAGCCTGGACGATGCGGTCGGCCTCGTCAAGGGCCACCCGTTCCTGAGCCGCGGCGGGACCCTGCGGGTGAGCGAGGCCGTTTCGCCGTAGCCGCGGGCCGCGGCCCGCGGGTCGGTCGGGCCGGGGCTGGCCAGCGGCCGGTAGCGTTCGGGGCGTGGCGTGGCGTGGTCGTGACCAGGCGGCGGGCATCGCCGAGGTCTACCGGACGTTCGCCCGGCACGAGGCCCGCGGCCGCTCCCCGGCCTACCAGGCGCTGGCCGAGGCCGTCGCGGGCGACGCGGCGGTGCTGCGTTTCCTCGGCACGCTGCCGCCGGAGAAGCGCCAGCCCAACCTGCTCTTCGCGGCCGCCCGCTACCTGCTCGGCGCCCCGGCCGACATAACCCGGCTGCGGGACCTGGCCCGCCGGAACGCGGCCGGGCTGTCCGGGCTGATGCTGGCCCGGCGCACCCAGACCAACGAGCCGGCCCGGTGCGCCACCCTGCTGCCGGCCCTGGCCCAGCTGACGCCGCCGTTAGCGCTGATCGAGGTCGGGGCCAGCGCGGGGCTCACGCTGCTCGTCGACCGCTACTCCTACGACTACGCCGGGCACCGTATCGCCGGCCGGGATCCGCGCGCCCCCACCCTGCGGTGCGCGCTCCGCGGGCCGGTGCCGCTCCCGGCGCAGCCTCCGGTGATCGCCTGGCGGGCCGGGCTGGACCTCAGCCCGCTCGACGTCTGCCGCGACGACGACGTCCGCTGGCTGTCCTGCCTGGTGTGGCCCGGTGAGGGCGACCGCGAGCAGCGGCTCGCCGCCGCGATCGCCACGGCCCGCCGGGACCCGCCCGCGGTGCATCGCGGCGACCTGCTCACCGACCTGCCGGCGGTGGCGGCCCGGGCGCCCGCCGGGGCGACCCTGGTGGTGTACCACTCGGCCGTGCTGGCCTACGTCGCGCCCGGCCTGCGCCAGCGGTTCGCCGACACGGTCCGCGGCGTCGCGGACGTGTGGCTCTCCAACGAGGGACCTGGGGTCGTGCCCGGCCTGCCCCCCGTGCCCGGCCCGGCCGGGCCCGACGAGGGCGACCCGTTCGTGCTCGCCCGGGACGGCCGCACGCCGCTGGCGCTCGCCGACGGGCACGGCACCTGGCTGCGCTGGCTCCCGGGCCAGGCCTAGCGGACGCCGTAGAGGTACTCGAGGGCGAGCTGGTCCAGGCGCTCGAAGGCCATGCCGCGCTCCCCCAGCGCCGTGACGTCGGGGGTGAGCCCGCGGATGTCGCGCCAGGTCTCGCCGTCGGCCAGGGTCGGCAGCGCCAGTTCCGGCACCCGGGCCGCCCGCAATGCCTCCGTGACTTCGGGATCGCGGCGGAACGCCCGCACCTTCTCCCGCAGGATCAGGTAGTTGCGCATGCAGGCGGCGGCGGACACCCAGACGCCGTCGTCGTCCTCGGTGCGCGGCGGCTTGTAGTCGAAGTGCACCGGCCCTTCGTACCCGCCGGCCTCGAGCGCGTCCACCACCCAGAACGCCCCCCGCGCGTTGCCCGCCCCGAACCGCAGGTCCTGGTCGTAGCGGGGTCCGTGCTGGCCGTTCAGGTCGATGTGGAACAGCTTGCCGTGCCACAGCGCCTGGGTGATCGCGTGGGCGTAGTTGAGCCCGGACATCTCCTCGTGCCCGACCTCGGGGTTGAGGCCAACCAGCTCGGGATGGGCCAGCTCGTTGATGAACGCCAGCGCGTGCCCGGCGGTCGGCAGCAGGATGTCGCCGCGGGGCTCGTTCGGCTTCGGCTCGAGCGCGAACCGCAGGTCATACCCCTGGTCGAGGACGTAGCCGCAGAGGACGTCGAACGCCTCCTTGCACCGGTCGAGCGCGGCCCGGATGTCCTTGGCCGCGCCGGACTCCGCGCCGTCGCGCCCGCCCCAGCAGACGTAAACCTTCGCCCCGAGGTCGGCCGCGAGGTCGAGGTTGCGCATCACCTTGGCCAGCGCGAACCGGCGCACGTCCCGGTCGTTGGCCGTGAACGCGCCCTCCTTGAAGACGGGGTGCGAGAACAGGTTCGTGGTCGCGGTGGTCACCACCAGGCCGGTCTCGTCGAGCGCCTTGCGGAAGGCCGCGATACGCTCCTCCCGCTCTTCGCTGGTGTCGTCAAACCCGAACACGTCGTTGTCGTGGAAGTTCACGCCGTAGGCGCCGAGCTCGGCCAGCTTGCGCACGGCGCGCTCGGCGGGCATCGGCGGCCGCACCGCGGTCCCAAAGACGTCCACCCCCTGCCAGCCAACGGTCCATATCCCGAACGAGAATCGGTCGGCGGGAGTGGGGGCGAAGCGGTCGGTGGTCACGGGCCGGTCCTTTCGTTCCAGGGGGCGGTGTCGTCGCGGAGCGCGGCGTGGCGTTCGCGGATCTCCGGCCGGGCCGGGCCGGTGTAGGTGGCGGCGGGCCGCGGCGGCCAGGGCGGCGGGTCCGGCGTCCCGGCCAGCGCCCACGCGGCCTGGCGCGCGGCTCCGAGCGCGACGTATTCCTCGGGCTCGGGCACGCTGACCGGCGAGGAGAAGATGCCCGGCGCGAGCTCACGCACTGCCGCCGATCTCGCCCCGCCGCCGATCAGCAGTACCCGTCCGGAAGCCGGCCCGGTCCCGCACGCGGCGGCGATCCGGCCGGCCGCGTCGGCCAGCGAGGCAAGCAGCGCCTCCACCGCGGCCCGGGCCAGGTTCTCGCGGGTGGCGTTCCGGGTGGTCAGCCCGCGCAGCACCCCGGTCGCATCCGGGCGGTCCGGCGTGCGCTCGCCGTCCAGGTAGGGCAGCAGGGTGATCCCGCCCGCCCCGGGCTCTGCGGCCAGCGCCAGCTCCGATAGCCCGTCAAGGTCGGCGCCCAGCAGCGAGGCGGTCGCGGACAGCACCAGGCCCGCGTTGATCGTGCACACCAGCGGCAGGAACCGCCCGGTGGCGTCGGCGAACCCGGCCACCGCGCCCGAGGGGTCGTCCGCGGGCACCTCGCTGACCGCGAACGCCGTGCCCGAGGTCCCGATCGACACCGCCACGTCGCCGGGCGCGAGTCCGAGCCCGAGCGCGGCGCCCATGTTGTCCCCGGTTCCGGCGGACACCGCCGCGCCCCACGCGGTCTGCCCGACGACCTCGCCCGGGCCCGCCACCCTGGGCAGCCGCAGCGTGCGCCCGGCCGCCGACTTGACCAGGCCGGGCAGCCAGGCCCCTTTCGCGGGCGAGAAGTAGCCGGTGCCTGACGCGTCGCCCCGGTCGGTGACCATCGGGGCCGGGTGCTCCGGTCCGGCCGGCTCAGCCATCCCGCCCAGCAGCCTCCAGGTCAGCCAGTCGTGCGGCAGCAGCACGACCGCAGTGCGGTTGACGTTGCCCGGCTCGTGGGTGGCCAGCCAGCGCAGCTTGGTGACCGTGAACGAGGCCGTCGGCACGCTACCGGTCTCGCTCGCCCACCACTGCGGGCCGCCGAACTCGCGGACCAGCTCGGCCGCGGCCGGAGCCGACCGCAGGTCGTTCCAGAGCAGCGCGGGCCTGATTACCTCGCCCTCCTCGTCGAGGACGACCATGCCGTGCTGCTGCCCCGCCACGCCTACGGCGGCCGCGCGGTCCAGCAGCCCGTCACCCGCCTGGCGCAGCGCCGCCCACCAGTCAGCCGGGTCGGCTTCGGTTCCGGGCGGGTGCGGGGCACTCCCCCGGCCGACGACGGTGCCGTCGTCCGCATCGCAGAGCACCACCTTGGTGGACTGGGTCGAGGAGTCCACACCGGCCACGAGCATGGCGCCTCCCGCGCGGGACTGGGCGACGGCTAATTATGTCCGGCATACCCGTGCCGCCTGGTGCTCAGCCGGCCCGAACGCCCACCACCGGATGATCCGGTTGACCCCGGCCTCCTGGCCGGGCGGCGGCCCGGTCAACCGGAACGGGCTGCCCTGGCACCGGGAAGCTCAGCCCCGCGCGGGCACCGCCAGCTCGCCGAGCTCGGACCAGTCGTCCTGCGGGACCGTGAAGTTGACGATCCGCGGGGTCTCGGCGAGGTGCGGCGGCAGCGTGCGCTGCGCGGTCTTGAAGTGCTCGGACTGGACGTGCGCGGCCCCCGCCTCACCGTCACGGAACGCTTCGACCAGGACGTACTCCGTCGGATCGTCCAGGCTCCGGGACCAGTCGAACCACAGGCAGCCCGGCTCGCTGCGGGTGGCCTGGGTGAACTCGCCGGCGATCTCGGGCCACCGGTCGGCGTCCTGCGGCAGTACTCGGAACTTGGCGGTGATGAAGATCATGGGTTTCCTCTTCAGTCGCGTGGACAACTATCCTCCCCCAGGCCACGCCCCCGGTGCCAGGCGGCCTGCCCGCTCGGGCCCGGCCGCGGCCGGGTGCGCCGCCCGGCCCGGGCCCGTGCCTATCCTGGCCTGGTGCGACTGGTCTCCCTGCTGCCCTCGGCGACCGAGATCGTGTACGCGCTCGGCCTGGACGAGGACCTGGTCGGAGTCACGTTCGAGTGCGATGAGCCCGCGGCCGCCCGCAGCGAGAAGACAGTGGTCGTAGGCGGCCGGGATACCAGCGGGATGACCCCCGGCGAGATCGACGGCTACGTGCGCGCGCAACTGGCCGCCGGCACGGATCTCTATACGCTGCAGGCCGAGGCGCTGGCGCGGCTGAAGCCCGACCTGATCCTGACCCAGGACCTGTGCCGGGTCTGCGCGCTGCCCTCCGGCCATGTCGAAGACGCCCTGGGCTACCTGGGATGCCGGGCCGACGTGCTGACGCTCGATCCGCGCTCGCTCGGCGAGGTGCTGGACTCGATCCTGGCCGTGGGGCAGGCCGCCGGGGTGCCGGACCGCGCCACGCGGCTGGTCGGCGAACTGCGGGCCCGGCTGGCCCGCACGGCCGCGAGGGTCGCGGGGCGGCGCCGCCCCACGGTCGCGGTGGTCGAGTGGGTAGATCCGCCCTTCACCGCCGGACACTGGATACCTGACCTGGTGAGCGCGGCAGGCGGCCGGCCGGTCGCGGCTCACCCCGGTACGCCGTCGGTGCCGACGAGCTGGCCGGAGATTGCGGCCGCGGCGCCCGAGTTCGTCGTGGTGGCCCCGTGTGGCTATCACCTGCCGGGCGCGATCGAGCAGGCCCGGTCCGTCGCCCGGGAGCTGCCGGACGCGGCCGTCTGGGCGATCGACGCCGACGGCATCGTGGTCCGTCCCGGCCCCCGTCTGGTGCTCGGTGTCGAGGCCCTCGCCTCGATCCTGCACCCCGCGTTGCCTGGTGACGAGCCCGCCGCCGCACCGCCTGGCGCCGTACAGCGGGTCACGGGCCGGGGGTCTTAGGGGCACCGGGACCCGATCCGCAGGAAGGCCGCCAGGATCTTGACGGTAATGCGGTAGCGTGCAGTGGCATGCCCGGGAGCAGGCCCCGGACGCTTCGCAGTATGCCCGGCCGAGCTGGCGGTTACGATGACCTCGTCGCCTACGTGGGGGAGACGTCGCAATGCCAGGGGCGCAGGACCGGTGGGATCAGCTCACCGAGCCGAGCGCGCGCAGCCAGGAGGCAATGCCGCCTGATCGATCGCGGCTTGCTGACCGGCCAGAACGCGGGTCGCTCGCCGATCTGCGGCAGCGGCTGGAACGGCTGCCCGCCGGCCATCCCTCTTCGCCCTATCACGATGACCTCAGCCGCAAGCTGCCGGTGGCCAGCCTGAAGGACCTCGAGCTACCCCTGCACGGCACCGAGCGCGACCTCAACGGCGCGGCCAAGCACCCCGAGTACGGGCTGGCCGAAGGCGCGAGCCGCAACGGTGCCGGCGGCCGCAGCCTCGCCGCGGACACGCTGGGCACGGCCGACTGGACCAGCGCTACCGACGTCGATGACCTGGCCGATGACTTCGGCGCGGCCGGGAGCCCCGGCCTGCCCGACGACGCCGGCGCCCCGGCCGGCGACCGCACCACGCCCGATGACCTCAGCACATCCGATGACCTCAGCACGACCAACGGCCTGGGGGCAGCCGACGGGCCGGGGGCCACGGACTCCGGCGACCCGGAATCCGACGCCGACGACGGGCCGGGCGTGGCCGGCGAATGGCTGAGCGCCCCTGACTGGACTAGCAGCCCGGCTGACCTGGGCAGCACGGGCATCGCCGACGGCTGGGGCAGCACGCCCGGCCGGGACAGCCCGGCCGGGCCCGGCCACGCCGACCACGACCGGGCTGACCAGGACCGGGCTGACCAGGACGGGGCTGACCAGGACCGGGCCGGCGAGCCGGGCTGGGCCGATCCAGAGCCTGCGGTCGACACCCGCAGCCACGATGTCCTCGACGCGGAACCAAACCACGTGATCGAGGAGCCGCAAACCGGTCCGGACGGCTCCTGGGAATGGAACGGCAGGCACCTCACCCCCGAGCAGCGCCTGATCGCTGAGAACGCGCTGAGCCGATGCCGGGTGGCCGAGGGCCGGAACGTGTTCGGCAGCTACGGTCACAGCGGCCTGACGCCCGCGATGCGCCGCGTCGAGGCTCAGCTCGAGCGCGGCCAGCTGCTGCCGAGCACCGAGGACCGCGCGCTTAAGTCTCCCGACCGCTTCAAGGAAAGGCTCGCCGACCTGATCGCGCGGCATCCTGACAAGTCGGCCGAAGAGCTCTCGTACGAAGTGCACGACGGGATCCGCTACGCCTTCGTCTTCGACACCGAGCATTACGCCGAGGGAACCCTGCAGGTTCACAGCAGGCTCAAAGGCAACGGATTCGAGCTGGAGGCCCGGTGGAACGGCTGGGAGAGCCGCGAGTACAAGGGCATCAACAGCCGCTGGCGCGATCCGGCGCACGACCTGGTTTTTGAAGTGCAGTTCCACACGGCGTCGAGCTGGGATGTCTGGCAGCAGGCTCACGCCTCGTACAAGAAGATCCTCGATCCGAGGACGCCGCCTGCGGAGCGGCTGCAGCTTCGGGCCGTTCACGCGGAGAAGTCAGCCGTGATCTCCGTGCCGCAGGGGTGCACCGCGATCCCAGATTTTCGCAAGGAAGGCTAGTAGTACCCGTGGCGGACGAGGTGAGTTACTACGCCATTGTCAGCGCCGGCCGGACCGTGCAGGCACCCTCGGGGCTGGCCCGGCGCAGGTACGAGGCGACGGGTCCCGTGGACGAGGCCCTGCGGCGGGATCTTAGCTGGGCGCCTGACTCGGCGATCGTCGAGTGGGAATACGGCGAGGTGGGCTCCGACCTGGTCGAGATCAGCCAGGCGACCGCCGATCGGCTGATCGCGGGGTTCCGGATGCTGTGGGGCGAACGGGACTGACCGGCGCCCGCCTGCGCGGCGAGTTCAGCCGGGCAGAGACGCGCCATCCTCCGTCGAGTCGCCGCCGAGCAGCTTTGCGTTGCTGCTCGGTCCGAGGCCGGCTTTCTCGAAGAACTCGCGGATCAGCGAGCGCTGCATCTGGCTCAGCTCCTCGAAGTGCTTGACCAGCGCGTCTTCTCCGATTGCCTCGGCGGTCAGGTAGAGGTCCTTTAGCTGCTCCAGCTTCGCTTGCGTATCCGCCGACGGCGGCTCGGCGTGTTCGGGGTGGTAGGCGGCGTCCTGGCGAGTGGCGTGGCCGCTGTCCAGGTTCGGCTTCGGGGCCGGTTCCCAGACCGAGAACGGCTTTGGCGCGGGAACGGGGGCGGGCTCGCTCTGGCGCGGCTCTGCCGCCGGGGTACCCGGGCGGGCCTCAGGCTCGCGGGCCGCCCCCGCGGACCCGGGCTTATCCGGGCGCGACTCCCCCGCGGGGCCAGGCTGGCCCGGGCGGGACCCGGTCTCACGGGGCTGCGCCGCGGGGACGGCCTTACCCGGGCGAGGCCCGGTCGCGGACGGGGACGTACCCGGCCCGGACGCGGCCGGGCGAAGATCGGCCGGGCGAGGCTCGGCCACGGGAGCGGGCTTACCGGGACGGGGCTCCGCCGCGGGAGCGGGCTTGCCCGGGCGCGGCCCGGTCGCGGGAGCGGGCGTGTTCCGGCGCAGTTCGGCCGCGGGCGGGCCCGTTCCGGGAATCTCCGGCAGCGGGGACGTGTCGTCGGCCGCCCGATCGTCGGCCGTAAAGAACCCCGGGGCCGTGTCGCCCGGACCACCTGATCCCGGCGGGCCGGCTGCGGCCGGCCCCGTCTCGGGTCCGGCAGGGCCCCTTAAATACCCGGCCGGTGACCCGGCCAGCCGTGCTGGCTCCGGGCCGGCCAGATACGGGGCCTGCCGGCCGTTCGCGGGGCGGGTTTCCCGGTCACGCCCGCTGGGTTGCCGCTGAACCTTGGCGGGTCCGGCCGGAGCAGCGGGACCGGCCAGGGGGCTGGCACCACTCTGATCGCGGCCACGGTCATCCCGGTCACCGGAACCCCGGGCCGGGTTGCCGCCGTAAGCCCAGTCGCGCGGGCCGCCGCGCGCCCATTCGTCCGGGGTTTCGGGCCTCCAGTCGTCCGGGCTGCCGGGCACCCAGGCCTCCTGGCCGGCGAGAGCCGGGTCGTGCTGGCCGGCGGGATTCCAGTCACCCTGGCCGCCAGGGTCCCACGCGCCCTGGCCACTGGCATCCCATGCGCCTGCCCCAACGGGGCCCCAGGCATCGTGGCTGCCGGATTCCCAGTCCTCCCGGCCACCGGGAGTCCACTGATCGTGGCCGGCCGGAGCCCAGTCCTCGCGGCCGCCGGGAGCCCACTCATCGTGGCGGACCGGAACCCAGTCGTGCTGGCCGCCGGGAGCCCACTCATCGTGGCCGGCCGGACCCCAGTCCTCGCGGCCGCCGGGAACCCACTCCTCCTGCCCGCCGGGACCCCAGTCCTCCCGGGCCTCGGGATCCCAGGCACCCTGTCCGCCCGGGGCCCAGCCATCGTGACCACCGGGGGCCCATCCGTCCTGGCCGTCCGGAGCCCACCCGTCCTCGCCGTCCGGAGCCCACCCACCGTGGCCGTCCGGGGCCCACTCGTCCTGCCCGCCCGGGATCCAGGCGTCGTGTTCGCCGGTATCCCAGGCATCGTGGCCGCCGGGACCCCATTCGGCCCGCCCGCCGGCGGCCCCGGCGTCGTGGCCTCGGGGATCCCAGTCCTGCTGCTCGCCGGGGTTCCAGGCATCGGGGCCACCGGGGGCCCAGTCGTCGCCCTGGCCGCGATCCCAGTCACCGCGCCCGCTGGGATTCCAGGCATAAGCCGGGCCGGGGTTCCAGCTACCGTCGCCCGGATGCCATCCGTTGTCCGCACGGCCGGACCCGGTCCGGACCTCCTCGGCTCGCCCCGGCTGGGACGGACGGCCGGGCGGCGGCGCGAGGCCCGCTCCGGGAGAAGGCCGTGGCTGAGCAGCCACCGGAGGAGGCAGGGACGGAGAAGCGGCCGGGCGGGAGGCCGCCAGCGGAGAGGACACCGGCTGAGAAGCTGGCGGCGGAGAGGGTACCGGCTGAGCAACGCCCGGCCGGGAAGCTGCCGGCGGAGCAGCCGCCCACTTGGCCGCCGCCTGAGACCCCGCCGTCTTGGCCGCCGCCGGCTGAGGGACTGCCTGCTTGGCGGCCGCCGACGGAGCAGGCACCGGCGGAGCGGGCCGCGGAGTCCGCCGCGGCTCGGCTGGAATCCGCGCCGGGCCCGTCCCGGCGCCGCCCGCCGGGCTGCGGCGGCCCTGGCCCGCGCGATCGGCCAGGCCGACGGCCACCACGATGAGCAGCGCGATGCCGGACGCCAGCCCGCTGACCGCGGTGAACTCGCCCGCTCGCACGAGCCCTTGTCCGCCCTGCGCCGACTTCAGCCGCATGGTCTCGCCGATGACGACCATCATCAGGCCGCTGATCAGCGACGTCGCGCCGATGATCGTCAGGGCGAGCGCAAACCAGGTCCGCCCCTCTGTCACCGAGCCCAACCTCACTGCCCAACCATCGCATGCAGCGCGCGGGCCATGGGGGTTTTCTAACGAGATCCCCATGCTTGTCGTAGGGCTGGCGTGAATGTCTCCACCGGCTGACCGCCTGAGGCGCCGTATTTCCCGTCGACCACGCAGAACGGCACTCCCGTGATACCCAGCGCCCTGGCCTGGTCCCCGCCGGCACCCGGGTCACTTCCTCCCGCGCCGGGCTCTCCGCTACCGTTGCGTTCATCCGTTTCCCTTCGTTCCCGATCATCGGGGGGCATTCCATGGATCGCCAGGTCAAGTACGTTCTGCAGGAATCCGAGATGCCCCGGCAGTGGTACAACGTCATCGCCGACCTCCCGTCGCCCCCGCCGCCGCCGCTGCATCCGGGGACCCGCCAGCCGGTCGGGCCCGACGACCTCGCGCCGCTGTTCCCGGCGGCACTGATCGCGCAGGAGGTATCGCCGGAGCGGCACATCGCGATCCCGGACGACGTGCTCGACGTCTACCGGCTGTGGCGGCCCACCCCCCTGTTCCGGGCCCGGCGGCTGGAGCGGGACCTCGGCACCCCGGCCCGGATCTACTACAAGTACGAAGGCGGCAGCCCGGCAGGCTCGCACAAGCCCAACACCGCGGTGCCGCAGGCCTACTACAACGCCGCCGAGGGCGTGGCCAAGCTGACCACCGAGACCGGCGCGGGCCAGTGGGGCAGCGCGCTGGCGTTCGCGTGCGCGCTGTTCGGCCTGGACCTCGAGGTGTGGATGGTCCGCGCGTCCTACGACCAGAAGCCGTACCGCAAGCTGCTGATGGAGACCTACGGGGCCACCGTCCACCCGAGCCCGTCCGACGTGACCAACGCCGGGCGGGCGGTGCTGGCCGAGCACCCGGACTCCACCGGCAGCCTGGGCATCGCGATCAGCGAGGCCGTGGAGGTCGCGGGCGGCGACCCGGCGGTGAGGTACTCGCTGGGCAGCGTGCTCAACCACGTGCTGATGCACCAGACGATCATCGGTGAGGAGGCGATCAAGCAGCTGGCCCAGGCGGGTGACACTCCCGACGTGATCGTCGGCTGCACCGGCGGCGGGTCCAACTTCGGCGGCCTGGCCTTCCCGTTCCTGCGGGAGAAGCTGGCCGGGCGGATGAACCCGGTCATCCGGGCGGTCGAGCCCGCGGCCTGCCCGTCGTTCACCCGCGGGGTCTACGCCTACGACTTCGGCGACACCGCCGGGTTCACGCCGCTGCTCAAGATGCACACGCTGGGGCACGAGTTCATCCCGGACCCGATTCACGCCGGGGGGCTGCGGTACCACGGCATGTCCCCGCTGCTGTCGCACATCTACGAGCTGGGCCTGATCGAGGCCGTGGCCAAGCCGCAGTCGGAGTGCTTCGCCGCGGGGCTGCGCTTCGCCAGGACCGAGGGAATAGTCCCGGCGCCGGAGCCGACGCACGCGGTGGCGGCGTGCATCGAGGAGGCGCTGCGCTGCAAGGAAACCGGGGAGGAGAAGGTCATCCTGACCGCCCTGTGCGGTCACGGCCTGCTCGACCTGGCCGCCTACGGCGACTACGTGGCGGGCGAGCTGAAGGACTTCGAGCTGGGGGCGGACGAGATCGAGAAGGCCCTGGCCGGGCTGCCCGCGGGCGTGTGAGCCGGGCCGGCCTGAGCCCGCTGGGCCGGTTCTGTCGGCACCCGCCAGTACGGTGGGTACCGTGACCCCTCATACCGGAACCGTCAGCAGCGAGGTCCGCGCCGAGGACCTGGAGCAGTACCGCCGTGAGCTCACCGGCTACTGCTACCGGATGCTCGGCTCTGTCTTCGACGCCGATGACGCGGTGCAGGAGACGATGGTGCGCGCCTGGCGCGGCATCGACGGCTTCGAGGGCCGGTCCGCCGTGCGCTCGTGGCTGTACCGCATCGCGACCAACGTATGCCTCGACATGCTGCGCGGCCGCCAGCGCCGGGCCAGCCCCATCGACATGGGACCGTCCCGTACCACCGACTCGTTCACCGGCGCGATGCTCCCCGAGCACACCTGGGTCCAGCCCATCCCGGACGACCGGGTGCTGCCGGATAGCGGCGACCCGGCCGAGCTCACCGCGGCCAAGGAGACCATCCGGCTGGCCTTCGTCACCGCGCTGCAGTACCTGCCCGCCCGCCAGCGGGCGGTCCTGATCCTCCGCGAGGTGCTGCGCTGGCAGGCGGCGGAGGTCGCCGACCTGCTCGGGACCAGCGTGGCGTCGGTCAACAGCGCGCTGCAGCGGGCCCGGGCCACCATGTCCGCCCGCGACACCGACGCACCGGTCCCCGACGTGGTCACCGGGGATCAGCGGGCGCTCCTGGCCCGCTACGTGGACGCGTTCGAGCGGTACGACATCACCTCCCTGGTCGCCCTGCTGCACGACGAGGCGGTCATGACCATGCCGCCGTTCGATTTCTGGCTGCGCGGGCCGGACGAGATGAGCCGGTTCTTCCTCGGCCCGGGCATCCAGTGCCGTGACTCGCTCCTGGTGGCCACCGAGGCCAACGGCTGCGCCGCGTTCGGCTCCTACAAGCACGACGCCAGCGGCGGCCGCCAGCCCTGGGCGATTCAGGTCATCGAGGTCTCCGGGGACCGGATCATCGGGCATCACAACTTCGTGGAGCCCAGCCTGTTCGCGGCCTTCGGCCTGCCCGACCGCCTGCCGTAACCCGGCCGGCCGCGGAGCTCACGGCCGGTCCCCGGCGGCTCCCGCCGCGCCCCGGCCGACGGCGGCTCCCCGCCGTGCCCCCGGCCGACGGCGGCTCCCCGCCCTGCCCCGGCCTGTCCCGGCGGCTTCCAGTGTGCCCCGCTGCCCGACGACCTCTTTCGTGCTCCCGCTGCCCGGCGGCTCCGTCCGTGCCACGCGGCCTCTTCTGAACGTGTTCAAAATCACAGCAGGAAGCCTGGACATGGCCGCTCGGCCAGGCACAGTCTTGAACGTGTTCAAGAAAACTCCGGAACCCCTCCGGGAGGGCTCATGAGCGTCATCCTCACCTATCTCATCTACCTGCTGATCAGTGTCGGGCTCACGGTCGGCGTTGGCTGGGCCCTGGCGCGCAGCGGCCGCACCTTCCTGCTGGACGTGTTCGGCGGGAACGACAGCCTCGCCGAGGCCGTCAACCGGCTGCTCGTCGTCGGCTTCTACCTGCTCAACCTCGGTTTCGTGACCCTGACCATGCGGACCTCGGGGAACATCGCCGACGCCCGGCAGGGGCTGCAGCTGCTCTCGGTCAAGATCGGTGAGGTGCTGCTGGTCCTGGGCGTGCTGCACTTCGCGAACCTCGCGGTGTTCGCCAGGGTCCGCAGCCGCGCCCAGGCGCGGGACCTGCTGACCCACCCGGGAAAGGCCTAGAGTGACCGATGTGGCCGACCCCGCACTGTCGCCGCGAGCCCAGCAGACCAGGGCCGCCATCACGGATGCGGCCCTGGAGCTGTTCCGCTCGCTCGGGTACGAGGCGACCACGATGCGGGCGGTCGCGCAGCGGGCCGGGGTGTCCACCGGCAACGCCTACTACTACTTCGACTCCAAGGAAGAGCTGATCCAGGAGTTCTACGCGCGCAGCCACGCCGAGCACCTCGCCGCCAGCCGCGCGGTGCTGGACCACGAGACCGACTTCACCGCCCGGCTGCGCGGGACGCTGCGGGCGCTGATCGACGTGCAGGCTCCCTACCATGCCTTCGCCGCCACGTTCTACAAGCACGCCGCGGAGCCGACCAGCCCGCTGAGCCCGTTCAGCAAGCAGTCGAGCCCGACGCGCGAGGCGTCCATCGGCCTCTACCGCGAGGTGATTGACGGCTCGGACGCGCGGGTGGGCGGCGACCTGGGCGACCGGCTGCCCGAACTGCTCTGGCTGGCCTCGATGGGCGTGGTCCTGTACTGGGTGCATGACACGTCGCCGGGCTGCGTGCGGACCTACCGGCTGATCGACGCCGCCGTGCCGGTGATCGGACAGCTCGTGGCCGCCTCCCGGATCCCGGTCCTGCGCGCTACCCTGCGCGACGTCACTGCCCTCATCGACGACCTGCGCAGCTGACCGCCGGCCCGCCCGCCCGGACCCGCGCCGACCTGGAGGTATCCAGATGCCTGACCGTCCCGCCGCCACCATCAATCCGGAGCGCGCCGCCACGCTGATCCAGCGCGAGCGAGCGGACTACGCCGAGCGGCACCCGGCATCGCGGCGCGCCTTTGCCGAGGCCGGCGCGAACCTGCTCGGCGGGGTGCCGATGACCTGGATGCGGATGTGGCCGGGCGGGTTCCCGCTCTACCTGGCGGGCGCGAGCGGGGCCCGGCTGACCGACATCGACGGCCACGAGTACATCGACTTCTGCCTGGGCGATACCGGCGCGATGGCCGGGCACTCGCCCGGCGCGGTCCGGGCGGCTGTGGCCGCGCAGTACGGCGGGCTGGGCGGGGTGACCACCATGCTGCCGACGCGGGATGCCGCGTGGGTGGCGGCCGAGCTGGCGCGGCGGTTCGGCCCGACGCACTGGAGCTTCACCCTCACCGCCACCGACGCCAACCGCTGGGCGATCCGGCTGGCCCGTCAGCTCACCGGCCGGTCCAAGATCCTCGTGTTCAGCTACTGCTACCACGGCAGCGTGGACGAGGCGTTCATCGTGGCCGGCCCGGACGGGCCGCGCTCGCGCGCGGGCAACGTGGGGGCGCCGGTCGATCCGGGCCAGACCACGCGGGTCGCCGAGTTCAACGACCTGCCCGGCCTGGAGCGCGAGCTGGCCGCGGGCGACGTGGCCGCGGTGCTGATGGAGCCCGCGCTGACCAACGTCGGGATCGTGCTGCCCGAGCCCGGCTACCTGGACGGGGTCCGCGAGCTGACCCGGCGCAGCGGCAGCCTGCTGATCAACGATGAGACGCACACGTTCAGCGCGGGCCCGGGTGGCTGCACCCGCGCCTGGAACCTGGACCCGGACATCGTGACCATCGGCAAGTCGATCGCGGGCGGGATCCCGGCCGGCGCGTACGGCCTGTCGGCGGGGCTGGCCGAGCAGATCCTGAACGACGAGACGGCGGACCTCATCGATGTCGGCGGCGTGGGCGGGACCCTGGCGGGCAACGCCCTGTCGGTGGCCGCGATGCGCGCCACGCTGGCGCAGGTGCTCACCGACGCCGCGTTCGCCACGATGATCGCCCAGGCCGCCCAGTACACGGAGGGGGTGCGGAACGTCATCCAGACCCGCGCCCTGCCCTGGAACGTCGTCCAGCTCGGCGCCCGCGCGGAATACCGGTTCTGCCCGCAACCGCCGCGCACCGGCGGCGAGTCCGAGGCGGCCGCGGACCCGCAGCTGGACGAGTACCTGCACCTGTACACGGTCAACCGCGGCGTGCTGCTGACGCCGTTCCACAACATGGCCCTGATGTCACCGGCCACCACCAAGGCCGACGTGGACGCCCACACCCGGATCTTCGCGGCCGCAGCCGACGATCTCCTGGCCTGAGCAGCCGGGTCCAGGGCCCGCCCGCGCGGTGCCGCGCCGGCCGCCGATATCCGGTATCTACCGGTCACCAGCGAGACATATCGTGTCAGGTACGGGGGGATCTGACCGCCGGAGGACGCGTGACGCCAGGACAGGATGGGGATCAGGGACCGGCCGGGCCCCTCGGCCCGGCCGCACCAGGCCCGCCGGACCACGCCCGGGCCGAGACCTATCTCCGGCTGCGCGTCGAGGCCGAACTGCGGCGGGTGCAGGCCCTCCCCCGCCCCGACCCCGGCGGGGACGGCGTGCCCGCGCCGCTGCGCGGCGCGGCCCGGCTGGTCCTGCCGCCGGGCAGGCGCGCCGCGGGCATCCTGCTGCCGCTGGCGGAGAGCGCGACACGGGCGCTGCAGCCGCTCGCTGAGAACACCACACGGGCGCTGCAGCCGCTGGCCGACCACGCGGAGCGGACGCTGCCGCCGCTCGCAGGAAACGCCGCGCGTGCCCTGCAGCCCCTAGCCGACCACGCGGCCCGGACCCTGCAGCCGCTCGCGGGCCAGGTGATCGGCGCAGTACTGCCGGCCGCGGACCAGGCGGCCCGCAGGCTGCACCCGCTGGCCTGGGAAGCCGGCTACCGGCTGCAGGCACTGCCGCGCTCCGCCGGGTACCGGCTCATGCGATGGCGGGGGCGGGCCCACCGGGCAGCCGCTCCCCTGCGCACCCGGCGGTCCTTCGCCGTACCCGCGCACTGGGATCCCATGGCCGACCAGACGCCCGACGGAGGCGCGCACAGGCTCAGGACCCTGGCTCACGCGTTCGTCCAGGTGAACGCCCTAGAGCGCAGCACCGCGGACTCGATCCTGGGCGGCCTGGAGACCGCCCTGGCGGCCCGGTCCCGGACTGCCGCCCATCTGCTGTTCTGGCGAGACGCGTACGCCAGCCGCCACCACCAGCCGGCCCGTGCGCCTGCCGGGCCGTACCTCGCCGCGCCGGTGGGGGTAACGACCGCAGCCCCGCCGGACAGCGGCCTGGCTGAGGTCCACGTGCTCGCGCTGGTCATAGCGCCGGACCGGGCCGCGCTCATCGTGGCGGGCCGGCGGTCTGGGCAGAGCCGCAGGTCGCCGTACCAGGCTCCCTGGCCGCTCTTCGGCACCAACCCCCCGGAGGCCACCGACGACCGCGGGAACAGTTACGTAATCCAGGAGGGCAGCGGCTGGAGCGACGACGAGGCCGACTGGGGCGGCGTCCTGGACATCATCCCGGTCCCGCCGGCCGGGATCCGGTGGCTGGAGCTGACCTTGAGCCCGGATTCGCCCCCGGTCCGGGTGAACCTCGCGGACGCCCGCGGAGCGGACGAGGCAACATCAGGCCCGGTTCCCGCCGGCAACGCAACCGAGCGCCTGATTGACGCCGCGGCCCTGGATCTTCTTCGTGCCGCGGTGACAGACGGCGGCGCGGCCTGGCATGACTTGTCGGGCATCGCCGATATCGTGACCGCGCTGGAAGGCATCGGCGCGCTAGAGGCCGCTCGCGGCGCCGTGGGCCGCCTCGTCACCCTGGCCGGGCAGCTGGGCGTGGACATCCCGCCCGCGCTGCGGGCCGCCGCGCCCCCCGACGAGCTCCCGGCCGCCTGGGCCGATGTGCTGGCGAACCGCCATCGGCAAGACGGCCCGCACCGGGTCGCCGCGGCCGCCGCGGTCCTGCCGGAACTCGACGGCGCGAGATTCGTGGTGGCCGGGCTGCGCTCGGACGCGGCAGGAGCCGAACTGGGCGTGCTGGGCTGGGGCCTGCGGATCGATCCGCACTTCCTTGAGGATTCCGGGGTCAGGCAGTGGTCCTGGTCCGCCCGTGACGACCAGGGCCGTTGGCACGTCGCCGACGAAGGCCACTTCAGCGGCAGCGACCACCAGGCGGACATGAGCCTGCGGCTGGTCCCCCCGCTGCACCCGGAGGCCGCATCGCTCGAGGTGACGCTCACCGGCCCGTCCGGCCAGGTGACGGCCGCGGTGCCGCTGGACTGGCGGAGGCGGCGGTGAGCGCGGCCGGGCGCGGGCAGGCCAGGCCGCCGTGGTGGGCGCTGCTGCCGCCCGCGCAGGCCCAGGTCTCCTGCGGCGAGCAGGCGCACCGGCTGCTCTGGGAGGCAGGCAGGCTCACCGCCGTGGACCACTCCGACGCCAAGGCGGAACTCGTGCTCGCGGCGCTCGGCGGCGACCGGTCCGAGTGCGTGGACCTGGTCGAGTGGTGGAGCCGGCGCGGCGACGACCTCGAGGTCCTGGCGGTCGGGCCGCGCTCGGCCGCCGACGAGCTGACTGTCACGCCGGAGAGCGTGGCCGGGTTCGGCGCCGGCCAGGGCGGCTGGGTGGCGTATGCCCCGCTGACGAGCAGCAGGATCACGGCGCGCACGGGCCACACATATGCGGCCCATCAGGTCCGGCCCTGGGGGCCCGGGCTGCTCGCAGGCCCGTCCATCTACGGCGCGATGCGGCGGGCCTGGGGGCCGGCCACCGTCATGCGCCGCCGGGCCGCCCTGCGGGCGACCGCCGCGATGCGGCGGCCGCTGGCCGCTGGCGCATCCCCCTCCGTGCGCGGCGGCCCGTCCTCATCGCGACGGCTCCCGTCACGGATGCAGCTGGCCCGCGACCAGATGCGACACGCGAGCGATCGCCGGACGGAGCTGTTCTCCCTGCTCGCGCTCGGCCCCGAGTTCCAGCTCCGGCTGTCCGCCACGGTCGCCGCGGCCTGGGCCGACGGCGGCGGCCGCGCGGGGGACCGGGACGCGGCCCGGCCCGCCCTGGTCGCGGCGCTGGCCGGGCGGCTGGCCCCCGCGGCACAGGCCTGGCTCGGCGTCGACCCCGGCCGGGTCGACGTCGCGCTGCACCAGGGCGAGGGCTGGGGCCGGCTCGCGCTGTCCGGCACCGGCCGCGAGCGCGGGCTGTCCGCCGCGCTGCCGGTCGGCTGGCTGGCGTCGGTCTGGGCGGCCGGGCTGGCCGTCACCGCCGGGCACCTGGTGGTCGCGGTCACCGCGGCGGCCTGGCCCGACGCGACCGTGCTCGCCGTGCCCGAGCCCGGCGCGGACCCGGTGATACTCAAGGTACGGGCCGTGGAGGGGGACGGGGAGGTGGGCGGTAGATGGACCACGAGCCCAACGAGCGCAATGCCGCCTGGGCCGGGGAGCGAGGGAGCTTGCGACTGAGCGACGAGGGAAGGCGGCGCAGTGAAGTGGTAACGGGCTGGGGGGCGGGGCCCCGGAGGCGGGCGAGGCATCCATGAACGCAGTCGGGCGGCGCGCGGCGGGAGTGCAGCGGCACGACGCGGCGGTGGCGGCGCTCGGCGTGGCCGTGGCGGCGCGGGTTCCGGTGCTGCTGTGGGGCGCCCCCGGTACCGGCAAGACGTCCACGATCCGGGCCATGGCCGAGAAGATGGGCTGGCCCTGCGAGACCGTGATCGCCTCGATCCGCGAGCCGTCCGACTTCGCGGGGCTGCCGGTGGTGGTGGGCGACGGGGTGCGGTTCGCTCCCCCGGGCTGGGCCCGGCGGCTGGCCGAGGCCGGCCGGGGCCTGCTGTTCCTCGACGAGCTGTCCACCGCGCCCCCGGCGGTGCAGGCCGCCCTGCTGCGCGTCGTCCTGGAACGCGTCGTCGGCGACCTGGCCCTGCCTGAGGACGTGGCGGTGGTGGCGGCGGCCAACCCGCCGGAGCAGGCCGCCGACGGCTGGGATCTGTCGGCGCCGCTGGCCAACCGGCTGTGCCACCTGGCCTGGGAAATCGATCCCGGGGCGGTCGCCGACGGCCTGGCCGGAGGCTGGGCGGCCCCCGTGGTGCCGGTCCTGCCCGGCCGCTGGGAGGCCGGGGTCGGCCTGGCCCGCGGCCTGGTGGCCGCGTTCCTGCACGTGCGGCCCGCCCTGGCCTGCGCGCCGCCGGCCGACGCGGCGTCCGCGGGGCGGGGCTGGCCCAGCCCGCGGACCTGGGACATGGCCGCCCGCCTGCTGGCCGCCGGCGACGCGGCCGCGGCGGGCGAGGAGGCCCGTTCCGCGCTGGCGCGCGGCTGCGTGGGCGAGGGCGCGGGCGTGGAGTTCCTCGCCTGGCTGGTGGAGATGGACCTGCCCGACCCGGAGGCCGTCCTGGCCGACCCCGGCTCGTTCGTGCTGCCGAAGCGCGGCGACCGGGCCTACGCGGCCGTGGCCGCCGTGGCCGCGGTGGTGGCCGCCGACCCGACCCCGCAGCGGTGGGTGGCCGGCTGGCAGGTCCTCGGCCAGGCGGCGGCCGGCGCGCCCGACGTGGCCGCCGTCGCGGCCCGGTCGCTGGCCCGGTGCCGGCCCGACGGCACCCCGCTGCCCGCCGAGATCAAGCTGTTCGCCCCGGTGCTGCGGGACGCGGGCCTGCTGAGCGGATGACCGTCGGCGGCGATGCGGCGCCGGTCTCCGCCTGGGGGACGCCGGGCGGGGTGCCCGGGCTGGCGGCGGGCCGGCTGTGGGCCGCGACCCGGTTCCCCTACCTGGCCAGCGGGCTGTTCGGGGCGCAGGTGATCGCGGTCCGCGACATCGGCACCGTGGCCGTGGACGAGGCCTGGCGGCTGCACGCCGACCCGGCGCTCACCGCGCAGTGGACCCCGGCACAGCTCGGCAGCGTGCTCGTGCATCACGTGTGCCACCTGCTGCGCACGCACGCGGAACGGGCCGCCCCCGCCGGAGTGGCCCCGGAGCAGGCCGTGCGCTGGGTGCGCAGCTGTGACGCCGAGATCAACGACGACCTGGTGCCTGCCGGGCTCGAGCTGCCGGGCACGCCGGTCCTGCCCGCGCACCTGGGCGCGGAGCCCGGCCTGCTGGCCGAGCAGTACTTCACGGCGGCCTCGCCCCGGGACGTCCCGTCCGGGAATGCCGACGACCCTGACGGCGGCTGGAGACTGGACTGCGGCAGCGGCGCCGACGGGTGCCCGCGGCCCTGGGACTCAGCGGGCGGGGCGGGGCTGCCGGCCTGGCAGGCGCGGCTGCTGGCCCGGCAGGTGGCACAGGACTGCGTGCGGCAAGGCCGGGAGGCGGGCAACGTGCCCGCGGGCCTGTTGCGCTGGGCCGACCAGCTGCTGGAGCCTGCCGTTGACTGGCGCAAGGCCCTGGCCGCCGAGCTGCGCCGCGCGGTCGCGGACACCACGGGGGCCGTCGACTATTCCTACCGCCGGCCGTCCCGGCGGGCGTCGGTGGCCGGGGACGTGGTCCTGCCCGCGCTGCGCCGGCCCGTGCCTGACATCGCGGTCGTCTGCGATACCTCCGGCAGCATGTCCGAGGACCTGCTGGCCATGGCCCTGGCCGAGGTCGAAGGGCTGCTGCGCGCGGTCGGGCTGGCCCGCCAGCTGCGGGTGCTCGCCTGTGACACCGCCGTGGGGCCGGTGCGCCGGGTCAGCTCCGCCCGCCAGGTCGAGCTGGTCGGCGGCGGCGGGACCGACATGGGCGCGGGCATCGCGGCCGCGGGCCTGCTGCGGCCCAGGCCCGCCATCACCGTGGTGCTCACTGACGGGTTCACGCCGTGGCCGGACGAGCCGCCGCGGGGCATGCGGGTGGTGGTCGGCCTGCTCGGCGACGACGCGCCCGACGCTCCGGACTGGGCCCGGGCGGTCCGGGTGCCGGCCGGCTGAGCCGGGCCTCGGCCAGCCTGCCGGCCCTCCGGGCGTCTGGGCCCATACTGGGGCTGAGGAGATACCTGCGAGTGCGCCTGCGAACGTTGTCCCGATGGCGGGCCCGCCCGCGCCCGGCCCCCGGGCTCAGGCTCGGCGCGGCCGCGGGCCTGCTGCGGCCCAGGCCCGCCATCACCGTGGTGCTCACTGACGGGTTCACGCCGT
>Ga0126381_100001782_pt1 | contig 23076 bp, 16 predicted proteins | sample PanSoiMetPlot_28_FD_96465 | JGI IMG/M metagenome (GOLD analysis project Ga0126381, IMG submission 96465) | Tropical forest soil microbial communities from Panama - MetaG Plot_28 | ecosystem: Environmental > Terrestrial > Soil > Tropical forest > Bulk soil | place: Panama | collected 2016-02-17 | reverse complement strand
TCCGCGACGCTCAAGAGGATAGAGAGCACAGGCATCGTACGTCTTGGCTACCGAGAGAATTCGCCGCCATTTGCCTTTCTCGACGCCAAAAAAAAGCCGATCGGGTACTCGCTCGACCTTTGTGAAGTGGTCGTCGAGCAAATTGCCCAGGAGGTCGGCAGGGAAGTCAGCGTCGAATACCGGCCCGTCACACCGGAGAACCGCTTCGAGCTTGTCGCCTCCGGCGCCATCGATATCGAATGCGGCTCTAGCACCAACACCGCGGAGCGGCGCAAGCTGGTTGCCTTTTCGCCGACCATGTTCGTCACCGGCACCAAGCTCATGGTCCGCCGCGGCAGCGGCATCCGCACGCTTTCCGATCTCGACGGCAAGACCATCGTGCTGACCCGGGGCACGGTGCAGGAAGCCGCGGTGCCGAAAATCGCCACGAGGCAAAACCTTAAGATCAAGTTCGTCTTTGGCGGCGACCACAACGAGTCGTTCCAGATACTCGCCAGCGGCAAAGCGGATGCTTTCGCCAACGACGACGTGCAGCTCTTCGGGATGCTCGCCGAAACGCGCTCGGCCAGCGACTTTCGGGTGGTCGGCGACTTCATCACCTACGCCGATTACGCGCTGACGCTACGCAAGGACGATCCGGAATTCGCGGAAGTCGTGGAGAACGCCTTTCATCGGCTTGCCGGCAGTCGCGAAATCGTCGCCATCTATGAGCGCTGGTTCGTGAAGCCCATGCCGTCAGGCGCAAGACTCAATCTGCCGATGAGTCCTCACTTGGAGGAGGTATTCCGGGTGCAGGGGCTCCCCGGCGACTGACGCTGCATCGCCGCGAACGTCGACGCCGCGCAAAACCGAAGGACGAGAGTACCGAGAACCGGAGGACGCGAATGGAAAGGACCCGCAAGCCGTTGTACAAATCGCTCTACTTCCAGGTCATCGTCGCGATCGTCATCGGCATTTTCCTCGGCCATTTCTTTCCCGAGACCGGTACCGCCATGAAGCCACTCGGTGACGGCTTCATCAAGCTGATCAAGATGATCATCGCGCCCATCATCTTCTGCACGGTCGTCATCGGTATCGCCGGCATGGAGGACATGAAAAAGGTGGGCAAGACCGGCGGCTATGCGCTTCTTTATTTCGAGGTCGTCAGCACCATCGCCCTCATCGTGGGCCTGACGATCGTCAATGTCGTGCAGCCGGGTGCCGGCATGAACGTCGATCCATCGACGCTGGACACCAAGGCCGTCGCGGCTTACACCAAGCCGGGGCAGATGCAGAGCACGACCGAATTCCTGCTCAACATCATTCCGAATACGGTGGTCGACGCCTTCGCCAAGGGGGAGATCCTGCAGGTGCTACTGATTGCGGTGCTGTTCGGGTTCTGCCTGCACAAGTTCGGAGGACGCGGCACGCTCGTGTTCGACATGATCGAGAAGACTTCGCACGTGCTGTTCTCGATTGTCGGCGTCATCATGAAAGTGGCGCCGCTCGGCGCGTTTGGCGCGATGGCTTTCACCATCGGCAAGTACGGCGCCGGGTCGCTGTTGTCACTGGGCAAGCTGATGGGCACGTTCTATCTCACTTGTCTGGTGTTCATCCTCATCGTGCTCGGTATCATCGCCCGCTTGCACGGCTTCGGGATCCTTAAGTTCATTCGCTACATCAAAGAGGAGCTCTTGATCGTGCTGGGCACTTCATCGTCTGAATCCGTGCTGCCTCGGATGATGGCGAAGATGGAGAACCTGGGGGTGGCTAAGTCGACGGTCGGCCTGGTCATCCCGACGGGCTACTCGTTCAACCTCGACGGGACGTCGATCTACCTCACTATGGCGGCGATGTTCGTGGCTCAGGCGACCAATACGCCCATGACGCTTCTCCAACAGCTCACATTGCTCGCGGTGCTGTTGCTGACCTCAAAGGGCGCCGCCGGCGTCACCGGCAGCGGTTTCATCGTGCTCGCTGCTACGCTGTCGGCCGTAGGCAATGTGCCGGTCGCGGGTCTCGCGTTGATTCTCGGGATCGATCGATTCATGTCGGAGGCGCGGGCCCTGACCAACCTGATCGGCAACGGCGTGGCCACGGTCGTTGTAGGCAAGTGGTGCAACGAGCTCGACAGCGCACGCATGAAGAGGGTGCTCGAAGGCGAGACCGAAGAGGAGGCCGATGAGCCGGAGAAGGTCATCGACGCGGTCGACGAGCACATGCCGGTGAAGGCGGGCTAAAGCCGTCCCATCGCTCACCTTGACAATTCAGTGTGCTCGCGAAGAGACGCTTGGGATATCGGCTTGGGAGAACGTCCGGTAGCGGGAAGGGCTGCTACCAATCCGTGAGCGAAACTTCGAAGACAGATGTGATGGTGTCTTGAAACCGCATTCGGTCGCGATGCGCGAGATCGGCAGAGTCGTTGTCCGCAATAACGTGGATGCTCTGCGAAGTCGTTCCTCGAGCACGTACTGATAGGGGGTTGTACCCAGCGCAGCGCGAAACGCCCGAAGGAAATGGCCGGTCGACATGCAGGCGATTCCCGCAAGATCCGGAAGAGCGATGTCCTCCGCGAGATTGGCGGTGATGTACTCCTGAACGCGCTTCAATGTAACCCATCGCAGTGGATTCACACTTTGCGCAGGACAAAGCGGCGTCAACTCCTTTGGCGCGGCTTCGGAGTGCCATCGCAAGAGATGATGGATCAGGAGATGCTCCGCCTGTGTGATAAAAAGGACGTCGGCCTCATGCTCGCCATTGGTGAAACGCTCAAACTCGCTGACCAGCATCTGGAAAAAGCCCTTGAGCCACGGATCTTCGACGGCGAACAGGTCGTCGATCCGGGGCACTGACCCGGTGGTCAGGTCATTGTCGGCAAAACGTTGCAGGGCGTCCCGTGGAAGGTAGACGTGACAGACCTCGCACGCGCCATCGCCCGAGAACCAAGCCGGGGTGTCAGGAGCGACATACGTAACCGACCCGAGGGTCGGGCGGCGACGGCTGCATGATCCCTTGCTGTGTCGAGTGAGAGTCGCCGTTCCGGATGTGCGACAGGCAAGTATGCCGTGAGTTAGATTGCCGGAAGCGACGCGTGCGCTGTCGAACTTCCATTTCGCCGCAAAGAGGGCGCGGCCATCGCTGTAGGGAACGCTATAGATGCATTGTGTTCCCGGGGATTGCTCGATCGCGCGCGAAGTGTCGATCGTCCCACTGATGCCCGCCCCGTCCACGACTCCTCCTCAGTCAAGAAATCCAGTTGTTCATTGTTCTTCGTTGGCCGCTGCGGGTCGCGGTCAGCGCACTTCATTTGTGAGCCACAGTTCACTTCGCAACTCAATAATCAAATGCTGATCGGCGGGTGTCAATGGGACGCCGACCATCGGGTCTGTAGGGCTTCCCGTACCGACCCGTAGGATCGCGTCCTACATCATGCTTCCAGCCGGCTCGGACCTTGCAGAATCCTTGCGAGAGCGAGAGCTTCGGTCACTTTCATAAAATCCTGGCGCCTTGCCAGAAATTGCTATTTTCGCCGGTACCTCCGAGATCGGCTCGGCGCGAACGATGTATTTTGTGACCACTACTTTCATCGCGCGCGAGTCCTGACGAACGTTTCTGCTTGCGCGGCAACCCATGGCGCTACCTCGCGCCTGTCCTGCGAATCGTATCGAGAACCAGCGCGCACCGAACTCAGGAGGCAACATGAACGCTTCAGATCTCAGCAACGAGGTGAATGCAAGCTGCCCACCACCCGATGCACGTTCATATAGGCGAGCCGTGGCTGTGGCGGCAATCGGATCGCTGGCGATCGGTTTACCGCTAGGCGCTTCGATTGCGAACGCGAAAGGCGGCCCGGACGACGGGCAGGATTTTGGAGTTCAGACACTATCCGCACCCGCGAACCTGGTGAGCGGTGGCAACGTCCTGGTCCAGATCACGTTCAAGCATGCCAACAAGAATCATCCGCTGGTCATCACGCTGAATGGCCAGGACGTATCAACCGTCTTTCGCGCCGGAAGCGATCAGAACACACTGGTTGGACTGGTGACCGGATTATCCGTCGGGAAGAATGCTCTGCGCGTGCAGGGCAATGGTTCATCGGGCATTAAGGATCAGACGCTGGAGATCGTCAACTATCCGATCACCGGACCCATCATCTCCGGCCCTCACGAAGTCCCTTTCATTTGCCAGACCCAGGATTTCGCGCTGCCTGACGGAACCAAGCTCGGGGCCTCCACAGACGTCGACTGTTCGGCGCCGACAAAGATCACGTACCTGTACCTGCCAACGGGAGCTACGGCGTTCAAGCCCTTGCCGAGCACCACGAGTCTTCCATCCGATGTATCGAAGACGACGACCATCACAGGCGCGACGGTCAATTTCATCGTGCGAGTCGAAACCAGCACGGTCGATCGCGGTATCTACCAAAGCGCGATTCTGCACGATCCCACATCGGATCCCGCGCCAGCGTGGTACGCGCCGCCGAAGGGTTGGAACAAAAGGCTGATCGCGATCGAGGGTTTCGGCTGTCCTGGTGGTTGGTACGTTCAGGGCTCTGCCGAGGGAAGCCTGTCGTTCGCCGGCATGGATTTCAATCTGTTGAGCCCGACCCGGCTTGGCGAGGGCTACGCACTTTTCACCAACACGTTGCAGCACCCTTCCAACAGCTGCAATGCGGTGCTGTCGAGCGAAGCGGCAATGATGAGCAAGGAACATTTCATCGAAACCTATGGTGTTCCTGTCTATACCGTGAGCCAAGGTTGCTCAGGTGGCTCCTACGGCAGCAGTCAGCTCGCCGATCGCATTCCGGACCTGTTCCAAGGCATCCTTATCGCGTGCACGTTTCCGGATCCGCTGGGAATCGCCTTCTCCGGTTCCGACGGGCACCTGCTAACCCATTACTTCACTGTCACCGATCCGGCGGGGTTCACCGATGCACAACAGGTGGCTGTCTCTGGATATAAGGGTCACCAGGCCTGGTACGACGCCGCTAATCAGTCGGGACGCACCGACCCCGTTCCCAATCGCATCGACGTCGCGGGATATGTGTCCGCCGTGTGGAACCCCGCGGTTCCGGTAGCGCTTCGCTACGATCCAGTCACCAACCGCGGAGGCGCAAGGCCCACCGTCTATGACATCAGCCACAACATGTACGGTGTCAATACAATCACCGGCTTTGCGCTGCGGCCTTTCGACAATGTCGGAGTGCAATATGGCCTCGGCGCATTGAATGCCGGAATCATTACCACGACCCAATTTCTGAATCTCAACGAGAAGATCGGCGGCTACGATCAGGATGCCAATTACATTGCGAACAGGGTCGTTGGCGACGCGGGAGCGATCAAGCGCGCACAGCAGAGCGGCCTTCAACTCGGCGGCAATGGTGGTCTTGCCTCGATCCCGGTGTTCGACATCAGCGGTATCTATAACGATGATGCGGGATATCACTATCAGTGGCACCACTTCGCCATGCGCGAGCGGATGGCGCAGGCGAATGGCAATACCGCGAATCATGTGATGTGGCGCGGCAATCCAGTACCGTTCACTCAGGCGTGGTCGACGTTCATCTCGTGGGTGGAAGCGGTTAACGCGGATTCGTCTGACCTTTCCGACCGCGAAAAGGTGATCCAGGACAAGCCTGCAGGGGCGGTGGATGGCTGCTGGGCCAGTGCGACACAGTTCATCGCCGAGCCTCAGACCTTCGGAAGCTTGCCGAATTCGCAGTGCAACACCCTTTTCCCGTCATTCGCCTTTCCTCGTTACATTGCGGGAGGTCCGCTGGCCGCGAACATCATCAAATGCCAGCTCAAGCCGATCGACATGAACGACTATGCGGTGTCGTTTACATCCGCGGAACTCACCCGGCTGCACAATATTTTCCCCAACGGCGTCTGCGACTGGTCGAAGCCAGGCGTGAATCAAACTGGCGTCGTGGTCAACGGTTCGTTCGGGCCGTCTCCCGACAATCTCGTATTTGATGTAACCAAGGAGTAGCGCAGATTGTGCCGGCCCAGGTCGACTACGAGAGTCGGCTTGGGCCTTTCCTTCAACCATTTGTTCATCCCCAAGCAGCACGCCACGACCTCGTAGAGGTCAGCACGAGTCGTTATTACTTGCCGACACCAGGAGGAAGCAATGCAACTCCATTCTTTGCAACGCAGTCGATCGATCACCTGGCAACCGAGAAAAAAGCACGTTGCCTCGCCGCTTGCGGCGGCTGTGCTTTTGTCCGTTGCGGCACCTGCGGTCGCCGACAACTGTTCCAATCTGGCGAGCGTGTCACTGCCGAATACTACGATCACGCTGGCGCAGACCTATACGGCTGGACAGATTGTAGTCATGCCCACCCCAACGACGACGATCAAAGCTCCGGTCGGTCTCTGCCGGGTGGCGGGCACGATCAAGCCAGGACCGAAGTCGAACGTCCACTTCGAAGTCTGGATTCCGACGGACGGCAGCTGGAACGGCAAGTATCAGCAGGTCGGCAACGGCGGCTTCGCGGGATCGATCCAGTTTGCGGCGGTTGCCAACGCGACATCGCGCGGTTACGCCGCCGCAAGCACCGATGACGGCACCTCCGGCTCGCCGTCGGGAGCGCCGACGTTCATCGGCAACCACGATGTCCTGCTCGACTATGGATACCGCGCCATCAAGGCAACGACCGACGATTCCAAGGCGATCATCGACATCCTGATGGGACGAGCGCCGACCTATTCCTACTTCGTCGGCTGCTCGGACGGAGGCCGGGAAGCATTGCAGGAAGCCCAGCGCTTTCCCAGCGATTTCGACGGGATCATCGTCGGCTCTCCCGTCAATGACCAGGTAGGCGAGTTCGGCTCATCGTACCTATTCGACATGCAGGCGACGCTCAACGGCCCGCAAACCAACGGCATTCCCGACGCCTATATTCCCACGAGCAAGTTCCCCTTGCTGACCAACGCCGCGCTTGCTGAATGCGTCGGCAAAGACGGCGGCGTGGCGAGCGACGCCTTCCTGAGCGACCCGCGCGAGTGCCGATTCGATCCCGCGGAGGTCCAGTGCAAACATGGCCAGGACCCCAATACTTGCCTCACGGCGGCGCAGGTGGACGCCGCGCAAAGGCTCTACGCCGGACCGCACGATCATGGGATCCTGCTGTTCCCCGGTCTTGAGCCTGGCGGCGAATCGGTGCCTGGCGACTGGAACACCTGGATCTCGGGAACTTCACCGACGAGTCCGGGTGCGCAATACGGGCTCGGATTCGGTTTCGGTTGTGACCTGATGCAAGGTTTGACCAGCTGCGACTACCTCTCTATCGACGTCGTGCAGCAGGACGACACCGCACGGCAGACCCTGCAACCCATCCTCAGCTCGATAAACCCGGACCTGAGGACCTTCAAGGGGCACGGCGGCAAGATGATCCAATACGCGGGGTGGGCGGACGCCGCCATTCCTCCGGAGAATGGTCTCAATTATTACCGGAAGGTGACCCACACGATGGGCGATCCCAGCGACTTCTACCGTGTCTTCATGGTACCAGGCATGGCGCATTGCAGCGGTGGAGCCGGCCCTAATGCATTCGGCAACGGCACCACCAATGGGCCGGTGATCGATGCTGATCACGACCTGGTGAAGGCACTCGAGCGATGGGTGGAGCAGGGGGTCGCTCCGGAAAAAATCATCGCGACCCATTATGTGAACAACGTTATTGGAGGGACAGTGCAGTTCCAGCGTCCGCTCTGCCCATACCCCCAACGCGGCGAGTATGTGGGGAAAGGCGACTCCAACGACGCTGCCAACTTCCAGTGCATCGCACACCACGATCCCTTTGATCCGCGCAACATCGGACCTCAGCGCGCTTACAAAGAGGGCAACTAGTCGTATCGGGGCGCACGCCGTGTGCGCCCCGTGTTGCTGGTTTAATGCATGCCCGTCTTGGCTCGGCCCGCGCGAGCGGTCCTGGGCACCGATGCATCGATCAGCACCTCGGCCGCCCGGCGCGCAGCCCGCGCAAGCGCGGGATCTCCGCGAACGAGGTTGGCGGCTACCGCACCTTCGACCAGAAGTTGTAGCTGCGTGGCAAGTGCTTCGGGGTCATTCGCGCCCAGGCGTTCGAGCAGCGCGCGCATCCACTGGCGGCGCTGCTCCTTGAACTGCTGAGCGATGCCCGCGGCCGGGTGCTTTGGGTCGCACAGTTCGGCGACCGCATTGACGTAGGGACATCCGCGATAGTCTGCGCTCGCGAACCGGCGCTCGAGGTGATCGAAGTAGCCGAGAAGCTGCTCGCGGGCTGGGGCATCGGAAGGCGCGACCTGATTGAAGCGGGCGACCAGGTAAGCGGCGATCAGGTCATCCTTGGTCGCGTAGTAGTTGTAGAGCGTCCGCTTGCTGACGCCGGCTTCGGCCGCGACCGCGTCCACGCCGACGGCGCGGATGCCGTGCAGATAAAAAAGCCGGTCCGCCGCCGCCAGAATGCGCTCCGCCGGGGAGAGCCCTGCCGCTTTGGGTAGTCCCTTCATTGACCCTACACTGATCGGTGTATAAATCCGCTTGACAAGAGTATAGCAGCCGACCGATCATATGTAAACCGATCTGTTTACCTCGCGTCGCTTCAGCTCCAGGCTCCCATGACATCATCCGTCGACCGCCGCGCCATGCTGCTGCTCCTGCTCCTGAGCGGCCTGATTATTTCCGTCTGCATGGGGCTGAGGCAGAGCCTCGGCATTTTCATGCGGCCGATGACGCTCGAGCTGGGAATTTCCGCCGCCACTTTCGGCTTTTCCATCGCGCTGCAGAACATCGTCTGGGGCGTTTCGCAGCCCTTCGTCGGGGCGCTGGCGGATCGCTACGGCGCGAGGCCCGTGCTCGTATTAACGGCGTTGGTGTACGGAGCGGGCCTGCTGCTGATGATCTTCGCCAGGACGCTGCCGGGCGCGCTCGAGCTGGGCGGATTCCTCGCCGGCATCGGCACCGCGGGTACGGGCTTCGGCGTCTTGATCGGCACCATTTCCCGTGCGACACCGCCGGAGCGGCGCACTCAGACGGTCGGGTTAGTGGCTGCCGCGGGCTCGCTCGGAACCATGGTGCTCGCGCCTTTCGGCCAATGGCTGATCGACGGCTTCGGTTGGAAGAGCGCGATGGTAGTTTTTGCCGTGATCGCGGCCTCGATGGCGCTGTTCTCTCTTTTCATTCGCGAAGTTTCGGTCAAGGCTTCAGTCGAGACAAGGAAGCAGGGCTTGCGCGAGGCGCTACGCGAAGCCATGGCTCATCGCGGGTATTGGCTCATGACGGCGGCGTTTTTCGCCTGTGGCTTCCAGCTTGTGTTTATCACGACTCACCTGTCGACTTATCTGCAGATTTGCGGCGTGCCGCCCGGCGTGGCCGCGAGCGCGCTGGCGATGATCGGCTTGTTCAATGCGATCGGCACCTACCTGTTCGGCCACCTCGGTGCGCGCTATAGCCAGAAGCACTTGCTGGCACTCATCTACCTGCTGCGCACGTTGATCATCGTGGTGTTTCTCGCGGCACCGATCAGTCAGGCGTCGACGCTCATATTCGCCGCGGCGATGGGGTTTCTCTGGCTGGGGGTCGCACCGCTCATCACCGGCATCATCGGCCGGGTGTTCGGCCTCACCCATTTCAACACACTCTACGGCATCGTTTTCTTGAGCCACCAGCTCGGTTCGTTTTTCGGCGCGTGGATGGGCGGCATCGTGTTCGACCGCTTCGGCAACTACAACATCGCCTGGGGCGCGCTCATCGCGATCGGCTTGACCGCCTTCACGCTACAGTGGCTGATGGACGAGCAACCACCGCGGCGGCGGCCCGAAGCCGCGGTTGCAGTTCCTGCGTAGTACGCCTCGAACTCAGCACCAATTACGTTCGGTGCTTGCGCGCCTCGCGCGGGGTCGCCGCGTGTCCAGGCGCTTAATCCGGATTGAGCGGATAAGCTCGCGATAGGCAACAGCAGAGCACTGCTGCCTTGGGTCTTTGGGACGCGCGGCTCCGGAGCCCTTCGTTGCCACGCCATTCAGCATGCTACGATCGGCCTCGCGCCCTAGCCTCGCTCTCCAGGCTTGCGCCTTGAGTTCCCATGGCCACACTCGAGCTTGAAAAACTTACCAAGCGCTACGCCGGCGTGGCTTCGGTCGACGCCATCGACCTCGCCGTGGACAGCGGCGAATTCGTCTGCCTGCTCGGCCCATCGGGATGCGGCAAGACAACGACGCTGCGAATGATCGCTGGCCTGGCGGAACCAGATGCGGGCGAGATCCGCGTCGATGGGCGGGTCATGTCTTCAGCGCGCACGGTGATCCCGCCCGAGCAGCGCAACATGAGCATGATCTTCCAGAGCTACGCGGTCTGGCCACACATGACGGTGCGCGAAAACGTCGGCTATGGGCTCAAGCTGAAACCGCTTCCATCATCCGCAAAAGACGTTCGCATTGCAGCCCTGCTCGAAGCGACTCAACTTGCGGCGCTTGCGGAGCGTTATCCGTCGGAGCTGTCGGGTGGTCAACAGCAGCGCGTCGCGCTGGCGCGCGCTCTCGCGCCCAAGCCGGATATCCTGCTGCTCGACGAGCCCCTTTCGAATCTTGACGCGAACCTGCGTGCAGAAATGCGTTTTGAAATCCGCCGGCTGCACGATCAGTTCCAGTACACCTCGGTTTACGTCACCCACGACCAGGTGGAAGCGATGACCATGGCCGACCGAATCGTAGTCATGAACGCAGGGCAAATCGAGCAGATCGGCAGACCGGAGGAAGTATACGAGCGGCCGAATTCGGCGTTCGTGGCAAGGTTCATCGGCGGCAGCAACGTGCTCAGGGTTCGCCACCTCGGCGGCGCCAATGTGGACATCGGCGGGCACGCCTTGGAGATTGGCGAAGGCGAATTCGCCGGCGCGGGTAAGGAGATGAGCATCTGTGTCAAGACCCACGACTTGGAGCTCCTGCCTTCCGCAGCGCCGGAGTCGGGGAACAATGTCGTTCCGGGTGTGGTTCGCAGCCAGGCCTATCTGGGCAGTCATCGCGACTACATCGTCGACGTCGGACAGGAAGTCCTGATCGCGGCGCCGCCGGAGTTGCAGGTAGCCACCGGATCGACTGTCGGCGTGCGCTTCCGCTCGCATCGGTGCCGAGGACTTGCGCGCTAAACCTCGCCAGCCCAATAACGTCGAACAACGAAGGAGGAATAGCATGAATCGAATACTGCCCGCGCTGCTCCTTGCCGCGCTGAGTTGCGCCACCTCGATGGCGAATGCGCAGGAGACCACGCCTGCGATGCTCGCCGCGGCAACCAAGGAGGGAAAGGTAACGTGGTATACCTCAGTCGATGTCAAGGTCGCCGAGGCGGTAGCCAAGGCTTTTCGCGCCGAGTATCCGGGCATCGACATCGAAGTCGAGCGCTCGGGCTCCGAGCGCGTGCTCCAGCGCATCAACCAGGAGTATCAGTCGGGCATTCACAACGTCGACGTGGTCAATACGTCGGACGCGTCGCATTTCCTCTATTGGAAGCAGCAGAAATGGCTGGCAGCGCACACTCCGCCGGACGTGCGTCGCTTTCCAGCACAGTACAAGGATGCCGAGGGCTACTACGCAACCTGGCGTGCGACCTTGAGCGTCATGGGCTACAACACCAAGTTGGTCGACACCAAGGATGCACCGGCGAGCTACGCGGACCTGCTCGACCCCAAGTGGAAGGGCAAGCTGGTCAAAGCGCATCCCGGCTACAGCGGGACGGCCCTCACCGGCACCTACGCCATCGTCAAGGCGCTTGGGTGGGATTATCTTGAGAAGCTCTCCAAACAGGGCGTGCTGCAAGTGCAGTCGACGACTGCGACGCCGAAGAGCATCGCCAGCGGCGAGCGGGCGGTGATGGTCGACGGCAACGAATACAACATGTTCATCGAAGTCGATGCCAAGAGTCCGGTGAAGATCATCTATCCCAAGGAGGGCACGCCGTTCGTCACCTCGCCCAGTGCCATCTTTGCCGAAGCGCCGCACCCGAATGCTGCTCGCGTCCTGGAGAATTTTCTGTTCACCGCCAAGGTCCAGCAGCTCACGGTCAACGAGGGAGGCACCCGATCGATGCACCCCGATGTGAAGGAACCGCCGGGACGCACGCCGCTTTCGGAGATCAAGCTGCTTCCCGACGACCCCGTGGGGATGCTGCCGCAGATCGCGGAGATCAAGAAGCGCTACACGGCGCTGTTCGGTAGTTGACTTCGATCCGCACGCGAGCGTGACGCCCAACCAGCGTGGAGCGTCGTTCCCGCGCAAGCGGGAACCCAGCGATTTAGAGGCTAAAGACACCAGGTCCCCGCCCCCGATCGGGCCGGGGGCAGGCCCTTCGCGGGGAAGACACAAGACGTTCGATTTGACCGCCCCGGTCTCGCTCGTCTTCGTGCTTCTGCTCTCGGCGCTGGTGTTGCTGCCCATGGGCTGGCTCGCCGTCGCCAGCCTGCGCGATGACGCCAGGCATTTCACGCTAGACAACTACCGGCAGTTCTTTACCGACGCATCGTTCTTGAAGCCGCTGTTCACCACGCTCTGGACATCGGCTGCAGTCGGGCTGATCTGCGTGCTCCTTGCCGCACCAATGGCGTGGCTGGTCTCGCGCACCGATCTGCCGGCCAAGCGTCTGCTGCGCACCTTGATACTCGCGTCGTTCGTGACGCCGCCATTCCTGGGGGCTTTTGCGTGGGTGTTGCTGGGCGGACCGAATGCGGGACTCGTAAACCAGTCGTATTACGCGCTGTTCGGACTCAAGCCCTTCGAGGCCGAGCCACTCTTGAATATCTTTTCCGCGGGCGGGATGGTGTTCGTGATGGCGCTCTACATCTTTCCCTACGTCTTCACCTTCGCCGCCAACGGACTCGATTTGATTCCCGGCGACCTGGAGGAAGCCTCCGCCATCCTGGGCATGCCGGCGTGGCGCACCGCTGCGGACATCACCTTGCCGCTGATCGCGCCGGCGCTGCTCGCAGGCTTTATCATCGCCTTCCTGCAGTCGATGACCTTGTTCGGCCCGCCGGCGATCCTCGCGCTTCCGGCCGGCATCGATACGGTGACCACCAAGATATGGAGCTTGTTCCAGTTTCCGCCGCGGCTCGGTTTGGCCGCTGCCGTGTCGCTGCCGCTGCTGGTCATCAGCGTGGTGCTCCTGAGAGCACAAACCGCCATCCTTGGCAGACGCGGCTACGCGGTGGTCGGCGGCAAAGCGACGCGCACGCGTTTGGTCAGGCTCGGTGCGTGGAAATTTCCCGCGCTTGGGCTGTTTGCGGCGGTGCTCGGCTGCTCGATTCTGCTTCCCTATGGCGTGCTGCTGCGCACCGCATTCGTCAAGAACTGGTCAGCACCGATGGATATCGCCAACCTTACGCTGGAGAACTGGCGCTTTGTCTTCTTCGAGTTCAGCCCGACGCGCCTCGCGCTGCAGAACACCTTCATTCTAGGCCTCGCTGCGGCGACGGCGGGCACGCTGCTGGTTGCCGTAGTTGCGTATCTTGCGGTCCGGCGGGCGGTGTGGGGACATCGTTATCTCGCGTTCCTCGCCACCGCGCCAGTCGCGATTCCCGGCATTGTGCTGGCGGTGGGCCTGTTCTTAAGCTACACGCAGCCGCCGCTGGTGCTGTACGGAACGCTGGCCATCATCTTCCTCGCCTATGTGACCAAGGAGATCCCCGTCGGCTACCAGCAGATCGGAGCGTCGCTCACCGCGGTGCATCCCGAGCTCGAGGACGCTGGCCGCATTTTCGGCGCGACGCGTTTGCGCGCGTTGTTCGACATCACGGCTCCGCTCATCCGCAACGGGGTGGTGGCAACATGGATTCTCATTTTCGTTGGCTCGATCCGCGAGCTCTCCGCGACGATCCTCCTGTTCACGGCACGCACCAAGACCGTTTCGGTTACCATGTTCGATCTGCGCGAAAGCAACGACTGGGGACCTATCGCCGTGCTGTCGATCACCATGCTGGTCATTACCTTTGTCCTGATCGCGCTCATTACCCGATTCACCGAGCGCAGAATGGTGTGATGCCCGACAAAGCGGCAGCGCTGCCCGTGCTGGGCCTGATGCTCGGCGATTGCGCCGGCATTGGGCCCGAGCAATGCGCGCGCATCCTCGCCGACCGGCGACTTGCCGACGCGGCACGCCTGCTGGTCGTCGGCGATGCGCGCGTGCTCGCGCTGGGCGCGCGTGATGCAAACGTCGGGTTCTCCTGGCGAAGCTATACCTCGCCGGAAGCCGTCGACTGGACGCGCGAAGAAATTCCGCTCATCGATCTCGCGAATATCGATCCAGCGCGGATTTCACGCGGCAGCATATCGGCGGAGTCGGGCCGCGTCGCCGGGGAGACCCTTGCGTACATGGTCCAGCTCGCGCTCGCCCGTCGCATCGAAGGCATCAGCTTTGCTCCGCTCAATAAAGCGGCGCTCAATGCCGGCGGCTGGCGCTTCAATGACGAGCATCAGATGTTCGCGCATCTTACCGGCCATGCAGGGTTCTTCAGTGAGATGAACGTGCTCGACGGTCTGTGGATGTCGCGCGCGACATCCCATATCGCCCTCAAAGCCGCGCTCGAGCAGTTGAGCGCGGAGCGGATCGAACAGGCGTTAGCGCTCGCCGATTCCACCATGCGCGGCGCCGGCATCGAAAATCCCCGCATCGCTGTCGCGGCACTCAATCCGCATGCTGGCGAGAACGGTTTGTTCGGGCGCGAAGAAATCGACATGATTGCCCCAGCGCTGGCGCGTGCTCAAGCGCGGGGCACAGACTGCCGCGGGCCGTTTGCCGCCGACACCGTTTTTCTCAAGGCCTTTGCCGGCGAATACGACGGCGTGCTTTCCATGTATCACGACCAGGGCCAGATCGCGACCAAGCTCAAGGGCTTCAATCGCGGCGTGACAGTGACGGCGGGGCTCGAGACCGTATTCACAACGCCCGCGCACGGCACGGCGTTCGACATTGCAGGGCAGGGCAAGGCCTCTACCGGCGCACTCGAGCAGGCGGTGCGGCTCGGGGCTCGACTCGCCGTTGCTCGCCGGCACGCTGCACCAATCGCCTGACCATCAAGAGATTCGCATGCAAGCGACTACCGCCCTAGCGACCGATCGCGTCGACACTTCGCTCACGGCTTACGTCGCCGACTTTGTCCTCCGGACACGCGCCAGCGACATCCCGGACGACGTTGCTCATCTGGGTAAGCGCTCGGTGCTCGACGGTGTCGGACTCGCCTTCGCCGGCGCGGCGTCGGAGACCGGACGCATCGCCCGGCGCTACCTTGCCTCGCTTTCGCTGGCGGACGCCGGCGGCAGCACCGTCATCGGTGGCGCCAGACGGCTTCCGGCGCGCTTCGCAGCCTTCGCCAACGGGATTTCGATCCACGCCGACGATTACGACGACACCCAGCTTGCAGTCGCCAAGGATCGCGTTTACGGATTGCTCACCCATCCCACCGCACCCGCGTTGCCAGCCGTGCTGGCGCTTGCGGAGCGCTCCGGCATGTCTGGCCGCGACATGATGACCGCCTACCAGGTCGCGGTGGAAGTGGAATGCAAGGTCGCCGAAGCCATCCTGCCGCGGCACTACCAGCACGGATTTCACAGCACCGCTACCTGCGGCGCGATCGGCGCAGCGGCAGGCGCGGCGCGCGTGCTCGGGCTCGACCGCGAACGCACCCGGCGCGCGTTGAGCCTCGCGGCAAGCCAGGCCGGGGGTTTGCGCGAGAACTTCGGCACCATGACCAAGCCGTTTCACGCGGGGCGCGCTGCGGAGAGCGGCGTCGTCGCTGCCGAGCTGGCAGCGCTCGGGTTTACTGCATCGCCCATAGCGCTCGAAGCGGATCGCGGTTTTTTCCGCGCGGCCGGCGGCGGCTACAGCGCCGAGATGATCGACGGCAAGCTCGGTCATCCGTGGACCTTCGCGTCACCCGGCGTGTCGATCAAGCCGCACCCGAGCGGGTCGCTCACTCATCCCGGCATGAGCGTCATGCTCGAGTTGATCCATCGTCACGATCTCAAGCCGGAGCGGGTGAAGCGCGTCGCCGTGGGCACCAATCACAACATGCCCAACGCGCTGATCCACCACCGCCCACGCACCGAGCTCGAGGCGAAGTTCAGCATGGAATTCTGCATGGCGATCCTGCTGCTCGAAGGAAAGGCAGGTCTCGCCGAGTTCACCGATGAAATAGTCAACCGTTCCGACGTGCAAGCGCTGCTTCGCCGCGTCGACTTCGGCGTTCACCCGGAGGCGGAAGCGGCGGGCTTCGACAAGATGACCACTATCGTCGAAGTCGAGCTCGATGATGGCGCGATATTCAGGGCGTCCGCCGACTTCGGCAAGGGCAGTCCCGCCAATCCCATGAGCGATCGGGAGCTCGAACAGAAATTCCTCGAGTGCGCGGATTGGGGCGGGGTGGACGCGGCGAGTGCGCGGCGCATCGCCGATATGCTCTGGCGCATCGAGGAGATCGCCGACGTACGCGATCTAACGCAGCTCCTGACGCTCGCGCGCTCCTAGACGTTGCCGGCCGGCTGCAACGCTCCGCATGTTCGAAGGCTTCACCCTCACCCAAATCGACACCGCAGGCGCGCGCATCAACCTGCGCTACGGAGGATCCGGCCCGCCGCTACTATTGCTCCACGGCAATCCGCTCACCCATGTGATGTGGCATAAGATCGCGCCACGGCTCGCCCGAGAGTTCACTGTCGTCGCCGCGGACCTGCGCGGATACGGCGACAGCTCCAAGCCCGACGGCGGTCCCGATCACGCGGGCTACTCATTCAGGGCGATGGGCGAGGATCAGGCCGAAGTGATGTCGCGTCTCGGGTTCGAACACTATTTTGTCTGCGGACACGACCGCGGCGCCCGGGTCGCCCACCGCATGGCGCTGGATTTCCCCAAGCGCGTGACCAAGGTCGCGTTTCTCGACATCGTGCCGACGCACCACGTGCTCAACAACATCAAAAAGGAGTGGGCGGTCGACTCCTACCACTGGTTTTTCATGGCGCAGCCGTACGACTATCCCGAGCGGATGCTGATCGCCTACGGGCTCGAGCGCTACATCCGCAGGAAGCTCGACAAAAAAGGCGTAGGGATGAGCAGCTTTACGCCCGAGGCGCTCGCCGAATACATACGTTGCTGCACGCCGGAGAACATCCACGCGGTGTGCGAGGACTATCGCGCCGCCGTGTCGATCGATCTCGTCCACGACGAGTCCGATCTCCAACGCAAGCTCGAGCAGCCGGTGCTGGTGCTATGGGGCGAGTTGAGCCACGTCAATCGCAGCTTCCGGCCGATCGAGGCGTGGCAGGAGCGAGCGGTCAATGTGCGCGGGAAGATGCTTCCGTGCGGGCATTATCCCGCCGAGCAATCGCCGGAAGAAACTTACAGCGAGTTGCGCGCATTCCTGGCCTCGAGCTAGCCGATGCGGAGTTCTCGACGAATCGCTGACCAAGACCGGCGAAGCGCCGCCCGCCACACCTAGAATCAGGACATGGGCGCTTCAGCCGCCCGCTTTTTCCTCACCCTGGGCTTGTGTGATCGTATCGAGCGCCAGCACCGAGTGCGCATACGCTGCGCCGGCTCGCATTTCTGCGGCCACCCAGATCGCTTCCATGATTTCCTGTTCACTGGCGCCTGCCTTTAGCGCGAGCTCCGTGTGGCCGCGTATGCAATAGGGACATTGCGTCACATGAGCCACCGCGACCGCGATCAGCTGCTTGGTCTTCGAAGGCAGGGCGCCATCGGCAAAGACACGCTGACTGAAAGTTCGGAAGGCACCGTAGATCTCTGGCGCCAGCTCCCTGCGCTTTTGCGCGAGTTGCTTGGACGTGTCCGGGTAGATGTGATGATCCATGGCAAGCGCTCCTTTCAACAAATGGGACCCGTTCGAGCGCCGCACGACGCTTGCGCTTCGCGCGTCCCTCGTCCGATCGAAGTGTAGCGCGGGTCGAAGCGCCGCCCTTAAGCAGCAAGCGATGGACGGCGAAGCCTGGTTTCGAAGAGTCCGAACCGGCTTACGCGAAATAGTCGGCGACGACCGTCTCGTCGCGGCGGCGTCGCGCGCCGGCTGCGTTGAAAATGGGCGTCAGCACCACCGCCAGGACGAGGTTGAGGACGACCGTGTAGAACGCGCTGTAGCCCGGGAAGGTGTAGTCGAAGAGCGAGAGCGGGTAGGTCGGGGCGAAATGCGCGGCGGCCGCCATCGCTGTTCCGGCGATCATGCCCGCAGCCCAGCCAACCAGCAACGCCCAATCGTTGAACCACCGCGTGTAGACGCCGCCCATCACCGCGGGCAGCGTTTGAATGATCCAGATGCCGCCCAGGAGTTGGAGCTGGATCGCATACTGCGTGGGTACGAACAGGATGAACAGAAGCGCGCCTAGCTTGACGATCAACGAAACCCACTTCGCCATCTGGGCTTCCTGCTTATCGGTCGGGTTCTTGTTGATGAATTCCCGGTGGATGTTGCGGGTATAAAGATTGGCCGCGGCGATCGACATGATCGCGGCCGGCACCAGTGCGCCGATGCCGATGGCTGCGAAGGCGACGCCGACGAACCACGGCGGGAAGCTCTGGAGAAGGAGCGCCGGCACCGCGAAGTTGTTGCCGAACTGCTTGAAGCCTTCGGCATACTGCGGAAGGCTGGCGACACCCGCAGCAATGGCGAAGAATCCGAGCAGCGCCAGGAAACCCAGCATCAGAGAATAGAGCGGCAGCATCGCTGCGTTGCGGCGAATGGCGTGGCCGCTGCTGGCGCTCAAGATCCCGGTCATGGAATGGGGATACAGGAAGAGCGCCAATGCCGAGCCGAGAACCAGCGTTGCATATGAGCCATACGCGCCGGTGGTGTGGGGCCCCGGCACAGCGAGCAACAGCTTTTGTTGCGGAATCGCCGCGAAAATCTTGTCGAAGCCGCCAAGCTGGATGGGTATGACGATCACCGCTGCGAACGCCGTAATGTAGATCAGGATGTCCTTGACGATCGCGATCGAGGCGGGCGCGCGAAGGCCGCTCGAATAAGTGAAGGCGGCGAGGATCACGAAAGCAATGATGAGCGGCAGATCGCCGGCGAGTCCCGACCCCGAAATCCCCAGCGCACCGACCACGACCTGGATGCCGACCAGCTGCAAGGCGATATAAGGCATGGTGGCGATGATGCCGGTGACCGTCACCGCCAGGGCCAGCCAGCGGTTGCCGAAGCGACCGCGCACGAAGTCGCCGGCGGTGATATAGCCGTGCTTGTGGCAGACGTGCCAGAGCCGCGGAAACACCAAAAACAGGATGGGGTAGATGATGATGGTGTACGGCACGGCGAAGAACGCGACCGCGCCCGCGCCAAATGCAAGCGCCGGGACAGCGACGAACGTGTAAGCGGTATAAAGGTCGCCACCTACAAGGAACCAGGTGACGATCGTCCCGAAGCGCCGTCCTCCCAGGCCCCACTCGTGGAGCTGGTCGAGATCGCCTCTGCGCCATCGAGCTGCTGCAAAGCCGAGCCAGGTGATGCAGGCGAACAGAAGCACGAAGATTGTCAGTGCCACCCAGTTCACTTCGTTCATGCTTATGCCTCGCCTTGGTTGTTCTTTCCTTCCTCCCTTGGTGAATCAATAGCAAATCCGTCGGGCTACTCTCTAGTCGAGAAATAGACGATCGCCGTCAGCACGGCGCCGATGACCACGCAAAGCAGCTGATACCAGTAGAAAAACGGAATTCCTGCCCAGGAGGGCTCGATGCTGTTGTAGAAAGCCGGCCAGATCACGATCAGGAACTGGATGACGAAGAGGAGGTACCACCAGCTCCATCCCTTTACCGACCCGTGCGCATTGTTCATGAGAAGGCCTTGTTGGAATTACAACCTGCGGGCGGATTCCCGATTGGGCACGTAGCCACGCCGCTCGCAGCGATCGCCACACTTTCCCATCGTTGAGACAACACCGATCGATGCACGGTTCGCGTCGCGCCAGAGGCCATCCGAACGCGCTCACGGCTTGTGCACAGCCTAGGCCCCGTGTGTCGCACCAAGAGTGACCGGCTGTAAATCGTGCACTGTGTAACGGATTGTTTCCGGAGCTCAAAACTGACGGGAGTCTTGCTAGGCTAGATGCAGCTGCGACCCTGACGAAATGCAGGGTGTCGCAGCGCTTCTGACTGACGCGAGTGGTCACAGCTTCCCTGAACGCCAATGTGCAGCGCGATTGACGCGCTTGCGCGGCGCCCGCTTCGTGGAACTGTTCCGGGTCTCGATCTGATGAGTCATCAACCGTGGCCCGCCACCAAGCACGAACAAATCGCGGTGCAGGAGATCAGCGTGAATCAAGTCCAGTTCACTAAGGAGGAAAATCATGGTTGCAACAAATTCGGCTTCCGCGCGTGCATCGCCACCGTCGAAGCTTAAACTCTTGCGTCTTGGCATCGCGGCGGCGCTGACGGCGGGATCGCTGGCGTGTGTGTCGGCGGCTGACGCGCGAATCGTCAGCGTAACGCTGAGCAGTCCCACGGTCGCATTCAACGGCTATTCGTGGCCGGGCGTCGGACAGTACGTGAAGATCACCGGCGTGGCCTACGCCGAGGTCAATCCTAACGATGCGCACAATTCCGTCATCGTCGATCTAGCGATGGCGCAAAAACAGACGACGCCCGGAACGCCCGGAATGACCTCGTCGGGCAACGTCGCGTACCTGCTGAACTTCTACATCTTGATGCCCGCCAACTTAAGCGCCGTCGATCACACCCTCAACGGCTACGGCAAGGTGATGTACGAGCCACCCAATCGCGGCAACAAGACGTGGACCGCGCTCGGTCGGGTCACCGTCGATCAGGGCGGCAACGCCAACGATCCGGGGGTATCGATTACCAATCCCACCGTCCTTATGAATTCGTTCCTGATGCCGCGGGGCTACACCATGGTGTGGAGCGGCTGGGAACCGCTGGTGCCCCTTGCAAACCTGGGGACGAGCACGACGGCGGCAGTTGCCTTGCCCGTGGCCAAGCAATCCGACGGTTCCGTCGTCACCGGGCCCGCCTACGAATACTTCGCGAGCGGCGGTGCGACGCTTCCTCTGAGCTATCCGGCCGCCACGCTGGACACGACCAAAGCCACTCTGACCCATCGCATCCACATGGATGACGCGGCGCAGACCATGGCCAACTGGACTTACAACGCGACGGGAACGGCGATCAGCCTTACCTCGCCACCGGGTGCGACTTTTACCGCCAACGACATCTACGAGTTTTCCTACACCGCCAAGGATCCGACCGTCGCAGGGCTCGGTTTCGCCGCGGTCCGCGACTTGAACTCGTGGCTGAGATACGCGACCGCGGACGATAGCGGCCACGCCAATCCGCTGGCCAACTACATCACTCGCATCTACACCGAAATCTCGTCGCAGCCGGGACGGTTGTTGAACGACTTCGATCATCTGGGCTTCAACGAAGACGAGATGGGACGAAAGGTGTTCGATGGCCACATGAACTGGATCGCCGCCGGCAGCGGCATCGGCATGAACTACCGCTTCTCGCAGTCGGGACGCACCGAGCGCAACCGGCAGGATCATCTCTATGCGGAAAACCGGTTCCCGTTCGCCAACGTGCCGCAGACCGATCCGTTCACCGGCATCACCGACAGTCGCTATGCGAAATGCCAGATGACGGCGACCTGTCCGCTGGGCATGGAGATCTATTCGGCGAACGAGTACTGGGTCAAGTCGGCTTCGCTGCTGCATACGACCGCGGACGGCATGTCGGATCTGCCGGAGTCGCCCTACGCGCGAGACTATTTCATGTCCAGCATGCAGCACGGCACCGGCAATGGTGCCAGCCGCGGCTCCTGTCAGCAGTTGCAGAACCCGCTGAACTCGTCGCCGGTGCAGCGAGCGCTCTGGCTTGCGCTGGATGACTGGTCGACCTTGGGAACGGCGCCGCCGGACAGCAGGGTGCCACGGTTGTTCAACGGGACGATGACCTTGCCGGCCTTCACCGGGTTCCCGACCAACATCCCCGATCCGTTCCTGCAGACGCCCAACAAGATGGTGACCTACACGGGGCTTAAGACAACCCGCTACCGTCTGGTGATGGGGGAAAGCTTCTACTCCATGGGCATTCCGTCGATCTTTCCTGCGGTGATTACGCCGCCGATCGAGATTAACACTGCGATCCCCTTCGTCTCGGTGAACGGTCCAATCTACCCGAGCTTCGTGCCGATCGTCGACAGCGACGGCAACGACATCCCGGGCGTGCGCCTTGTGGACGTCACCGTGCCTCTTGCGACGTACACGGGCTGGGGATTGCGAAGCGGTGTCTGGGCTAACGACGGCTGCGAATCCTCGGGTCAGTTCATCCCGTTCCCGAAGTCGGCGGCGGTTCGCACTGCCACCAATGACCCGCGCCCGTCGGTGCCGGAACGCTATCCGACCTTCGATGCCTATGACAGCCAGGTGATCGCGGCAATGAACACCATGATCCAGGGCCGCCTGCTCTTGTGCGAGGACGGCAACAGCGAGCTCGCCCGGCTTCGTCAGAACGGTGCGACGCTCGGGGTACCCAATCCGCCGGCGAGCTTCACTCCGTACTCGTTCCCGCTGGCCAACATCTCGAGCATCACGCCATCGCAAGCCACGCTGTGGCCGCCCAACGGCAAGATGGTCTCGGAAACGCTGACGGTGAAAACGCCGGATACCTGCAACGTCTCATGCAGCATCGCTCAGGTAAGCGGAACCGACGGAGCGACAGCATCGGATTGGCAAGTCACGGGACCGCTGAGCGTCGACCTGCGAGCTGAGCGCAGTGGCAAGGAGAAGAACGGCCGCGTGTACACCGTGCAGTTGCAATGTACCGATCCCGCAAGCAGCGCTTCGACGATGAAGACGGTCTCGGTCACCGTCCCTCACGATCAGGGCAAGTAGCATGCCGTATCGGGCGCCGGCGAAAGCCGGCGCCCCTCCACTCCCTCACGCTCGCTAAGCAACTGCCGCGGAGTTAGCATAGGAGCGGGCTTTCCCCGTCAGCGAGGAACAACATGAAACATGTGCTGTGGATCGCGGGAATCTTGTTTGCCGCGGTGGGCGTTGCACAAGCCGCTGGAGACGCCGCAGCCGGCAAGACCAAATCCGGCGAATG